>Ga0302140_10002568_pt1 | contig 23475 bp, 21 predicted proteins | sample I_Bog_E1_1_FD_202095 | JGI IMG/M metagenome (GOLD analysis project Ga0302140, IMG submission 202095) | Peat permafrost microbial communities from Stordalen Mire near Abisko, Sweden - I_Bog_E1_1 | ecosystem: Environmental > Terrestrial > Soil > Wetlands > Peat | place: Sweden: Abisko, Stordalen... | reverse complement strand
GAAACTCGGGGTGGAAATCTACTCCTATAATGATCATCGTTCGGCTCCTTTCTCCCGAGCCTGTTGGTTGGTTTTGCCACCACCAACTTTACTCGGGCATCGGAGCCGACATTGTCATGGAATCAATAGCACTCACTGACTCAAGCCGCGCTGGCATCCAAGTCCTTTGACCGCTTTCTGACATCGACCACAATTGTTTCGGCGAGGCGGTCCTGAGCGCACATTCGGTTGCGATCCCAGAAGAACTGGACGAATCCTAGACCTCCTTCCAGCACTGCAGCGCCGTATCCGAGGGCGCGCTCGACCGACTGCCAGATCCCCAGGCGATCGCTGGTCAAGGACATTGCCCGGGTCCGTGCGGCCCACTTTCCTGGAGTTTGGCCGTTGCCCAAATAGTTGCAAACCGCCCAGTACAGCACCATGACGACAATATTCCCTGGCTCGTGAAAATCCCACTTGAGGTCAACCTGGATTTGATGCAGCACATAGCGTCGAAAGGAAAACTCCAGCGGAACCCACACCAGCAGCGCTAGCAGGAGGTCAATGGCATACCCCAGCAGCCTCTGCCAGAACGCCGCCAAGGGTAGACCTTCCAGCGCCTGCATGCGGACAGTTTCATGCATGTGAAAGCAACGGCGAGGCGCATCCGGCTTATCTTTCATTTATGGCATTGACTCCTCACTGGCATTGACTCCTCACTGGGCCGCTGGTCAGGTACTCGAGATTCCTAGGTGCTACCGTTTGGCACCTTGGGCGCGAGGTAGGTGTGAGTGATCCTGTCGTGCCAGCAGAGCGAGTCTTCGTCGAGGAAGACCCAGGCGTATCCCATGCCAAGAGAGACGGCGGAGAGAAACGACGCGAGGACGCGCCAGCGGCGGAGCCGGCGGCGTGCGGGGCTTCCATCGAAGCGGGCGAGTTCGAGGCGCGACAGGCGCAGTCCGGGCGTAGTGCCGGCATAGACCACGAGCAGGTATTGATAAGCGGCCCAGAACACGACGGCTAGTCCGGCCAGGAAACCTACAATCTGTAATCTCGGGAGACTGAACGCCGCCACTTTCCAGAAGATCAAGCCGAAAAGAGCGCAGGCCGTGGCGATGACGATCCCATCGATGACGGCGGATAGAACTCGCCGCGCCAGGGGCGCACTCTGCAGCGGAATATCGATGCCCGGACGCTTCTCCATTTCCGGTTGCTGGGTGGGCTCAATCGTGATTCCGCCCAAGGCGGGAGGAGGAGGCACAACTTCCGGCGCTTCCAGGATGCGAGGACGCTCCCGATCGAAGACGGGCTCGGCCAATTCGTCGAGTGGCGGCAGCGGAGGAGTCCAGGAGCGCGGGAACTCAAGGATCTTTGCTGTGGTCGGGGCGGTAGCCGGGGCTGTGGTGGGAACCGGAGCTGCATGCTGAATCTCGCCGGCACTTGCGAAGTTTGCAGTCTCTTGAGGAGCCGGCAACGTATGCGATTCGAACGCGGGAGTCTCAAGCGCATGGGCTGCGCTGTCGGAGAATCCATCCAAAGCCAAGGCGTGGTCGCAGGCCGGGCCGAGCATCTGTGGAGAGGCGGAAGACTCCGGAGCGCCGCTGGTCGTGCGAGTTGCGTCGTCCCCTTCGAAGCGTAAGCGCAGCGACGGATAGCGCGGAGGACGCGGTTTGCGCCGGGAATGATAACGATTCAGCCGGGCTGCAACTTCCAGCCGCCAGGCGGCGGAATCTTCCGGCGCATCCTGGTTGCCGGCATTGGGCAATGCGGTTTCAGCCGCTGCTGGCGGGCTCGGCTCGCTCGCCGCCGGCGTTTCCAAACCGGCCTCCAGCTTCGCATCGGCCGGACGCACCTCGGCATCGGGCAGCCAGCGCGGCGAAGCGGCGGAAGACTCCTCGGAAAAGCAGCGGCAGATCTCACCACAAAGCGGACAAGGCATGAATTAAGTCTTATAAGAACGCCAGAACTCACAGCTAACCGGATAACCACGAAGCCCACGCCGGAATCCAAGTCATGGAGCAGCTTTGCCTTGCGAGGCACAGCCGTGCTAAGTTCACGACGACTGCTGCCGGCAGAGGCGTCCGAGCGCTTCTTTGATTATGGATTATGCGTGCGCTTCGGATGATCTCGTTCCCATGATCTTTTTCCCGGCAATCTTTGTTCTGGCAAATCTTGTTCCGGCAATCTTGTTCCGATGACTCTTCGCAACAGATTCCTTATCACGGCGGCGCTGCTTTGTCACCTGCTTCTCGTCCCGCCGTTAGTTACCAGCCAGTTGCCTGCGGACTCCACCTCTGCGACAGCGCACGCCGCCACGCCCGCTGAGAAATCAGCGACGCCTCCGCCAACCCCTTGCGCCGCGGCGGCTGCGGCGCAGAAAGAAAAGGGGGAAGACGTCCACACCATCTGCGCCATCCAGCAGGAGGAGGAAGGCTCGGTCTACAAGCTGCACGGGGCGGTTGAAATCTATTACGGAAGCTATGTGATGCAGGCGGATGAGGCCACTTACAACTCTGACACGAGGGAAGCGACCGCAACCGGACACTTCGCGCTCGACGGCGGTCCCAACGACGACCACATTCGCGCTTCGCACGCCACCTACAACTTGGCTCTCGAAACCGGCCGATTCTATGATGTCACCGGCACAACCGGGCTGCGCTTTCGCGCCAACCGCGTAATCCTCACTTCGACCGCTCCCTTCGCGTTTACCGGAAGAATTGTCGACAAAACCAGTCCCGACCACTATCTGGTCTATGACGGCACCATCACCACCTGCGAGTTGCCTCACCCCAAGTGGCAATTCGACGCGCGCAAGGTGATTGTGGACGTGGGCGGCAACGCCAAAATCTACCGCAGCACGTTTCTGCTGCATGGGCTTCCCATCCTCTATTTTCCCTTCGCAACCCACCCGGTGGATAAAGAATCCCGCCAGTCGGGGTTCCTGATGCCGTCGGTGGCTCGATCCTCCACCAAAGGCAATGTCATTGGCGATGCTTACTACTGGGCCATCAATCGCATGATGGATGCTACCGTGGGCGCCGAGTACTTCTCTCTGCGCGGCTGGTCGCAGCGGGGAGAGTTTCGCGCCCGGCCCACGGAAACTTCCTACGTGGATCTGAACTATTTTGGAGTGATCGACCGCGGCATCGGCTCGCCTCCCCTCAAAGAAGGCGGAGAGAATGTGCGCCTGAACTCGGCTGGAACCGTCGATGGCTTCCGGGCCGTCGCCAACATCGACTACCTGAGTTCTTTTCTCTTCCGGCTGGCCTTCAACGAGGTTTTCAGCCAGGCCGTCTATTCGGAAGTGAAATCGCAGGCTTTTCTCTCGAAATCGACGGACGGATTCAGCTTCAATGGATTCCTGGAGCGTTACCAAAACTACCTGAGCACAACGCCGGGGCAAGTCATCAAGATTTCGCACGCCCCAAGTTTTGATTCATCCAGCGTTGACCGGCAGTTGGGGCATACACCGCTCTATTGGTCGTTTGACGCGTCGGTGGCTGGCTTGTCACGCAGCGAACCGCAGGAGTGCGCGGGCGCGGTCTTCTCCCGGTCTTGCACGCCTGCTTTCCGGACCGGCAATCTGCTCGGGCGCTTCGACCTGAATCCGGAGATCTCTTTGCCTCTGGTGTTCCGAGGATGGTCTCTGCGTCCGGAACTAACGCTGCATGACACTTACTACACGGAGCGGGAGCCCCCTACCGGCGCCGAGGTTGCGGTACGCGATGCCCTCAATCGCAGCGCATTGGAGACGTCTGTCGAGCTGCGGCCGCCAACCCTGGAGCGCGTCTTCGACAAGGAATTTCTCGGACGAAGGTGGAAGCACGTGATTGAGCCGCGGGCAGTGTATCGCTACGTGACCGGCGTGAACAATTTCCCGGAGATTGTCAAATTCGACGAGCGCGACATCCTTACCGATACGCATGAGGTCGAATACGGCTTCGTAACCCGCCTCTATGCCAGGCGCACTTCGCAGAAGCCGGAGGATTGCGGCAACATTATGGGGGCTCTCACCGTGGGCGGCGCGGCGCCGGAATCGACCATCCCCTGGCAACACACCAACCCGCTGGCCGGTCGCGCGTGCCAGCCCGGACCTCAAGTACGTGAGGTCGTGACCTGGGAATTGGCGCAGAAGTACTTCCTCGATCCAACATTCGGCGGGGCGTTGATTCCTGGGCAGCGCAATGTGTTCACCACTACTGCCGACCTCACTGGGATCGCCTTTGTCACTGAACCTCGCCATCTCTCGCCACTGGTTTCCCGGTTGCGCGTGGAAACCAGCTCTCGCACCGACGCGGAGTGGGACATGGATTACGACTTCCAAAGCGACCGCGTCAACGCCAGCACCCTCCTGGCCAACTACCATTTCGGCCAGGTAACGATAGGCGGCGGTGATGCCATCCTGCAGATGCCTGGGCGGACTCTAATTTTGTCTTCAGCCACCGAACCTGCCCGCTTCAACCAATTTCGCGCCGCCCTGGGATACGGACAAGCCACCAAGCGCGGCTTCAGCGCCGCCGGCAGCTTTGGCTTTGACTCCGAGGCCAGGCAACTGCAGTTCGTGAGCACCCAGTCCATCTACAATTGGGATTGCTGCGGCCTGACGTTGGAGTATCGCAGCTACTCCATTGCCAACGTACGCAACGAGAACCTGTTCCGCTTCACTTTTACCCTGGCAAACATCGCCGGGTTCGGCAGTTTGCGGCGGCAGGAGGGTCTGTACTGAGCGAGCAATGGTCAGTGTCCAGTGATCAGTGATCAGTAAGAACTGAAAACGAGTGGCCATTCTAACCACTGGCAACCGGTCCCTCTCAGATGGGCACTCGATCCAAGGGCACGATGAACTGGATGCCAGACACGTGCTTGCCCTGCAAGCGTGTGTCATTCGTGACAAACAGATCGGCGGCGGCGCTGGCGGCGGAAGCAAGCTGGATGACGTCGGGCGCTTTCAGCACGCGATCCCGCCGGATGGCGGCGTAAATCTTCGCCACCTTCGTATCCAGAGGAATCAGCAGCGCTACACCCGAGATGGCCTCTTCGTATTTCCTGCAAAGCTCGGCGTTTCCGGCAACCGTGGGCTTGACCAGGATTTCAGCGAGCGTAAGAGTCGAGGTCAGAAGCTGATCTCCCCGGCGCAGCATCTTCGCGCGAAGCTCTACGACGGCCTGCGACAACGCGCCGTAGTCCTCCCACAGGTAGATGAAGAGGTTTGTGTCCCAGAAGATGCGGCTCATTCCCAGCCCTCGCGAAGCCGGCGCACATACTCGTCGGCGTGCTCATCCGCCCAGAGTTCCTTGCCGGAACCGCGTAGAGCCAGAAGGGGGTCATGCTTGATCTTGTCTTCCACGCTGTCTTGACTCCAGTCTCGATACCAATCCAGCAAAGCTGCGTATTCCGACGGAATGTCTTCTCTGGCGGGAGCGACTTTGGCTCCCGCCCGAGCGGTATCATAATTGTCTCCGGTACGAAACAGACGGCGGCGGCCCGGAGAGGTTTCGAAGAGCATCCGGTAACGGCCTGGGTTCGGCGGGCGGTTCGCCACGCAATGCTGATTGACATGGACCCGAACTCCAGGCCGCAAAGGGTCCCCGCCTGCCTCCTTGCCCGCTCGCTTCATGATTTCTTCAATCGAGAAGTCGCGCTGTTCTGGGTGCTCTCGATGCAAGAGCGCCGCTGCAATCCAGACTTCGTCCGCGACTCTTAGCTGTTGGGCGATCATTCCCGCGGATATCTTCACGTTGTCGATTCTATCACTCATAGGTCTAGATGACTAGTCATCATATTTATAGTCTTTATTGATCGCAAAAGCTTGGGGGGAGCAACTCCAAAAAACCTGCGCCTGTTAACATCGTCTGCATGTCAGCGGTGGGAACAGATCTCGAAGCGAAGAGCGCATTGCTGCAGGCTCGACTACGCTCCCTTGGACGCACGCTCGTCGCTTATTCCGGTGGCGTGGATTCCGCTTACCTCGCCTGGGCGGCTCATCAGGCGTTGGGAGACAAGATGCTGGCGATCATCGCCGATTCTCCCAGCCTGGCTCGCACTCAACTGGCCGACGCGATTGCTTTTGCCGGGGAACAACAGATTCCACTGGAAGTGATTCCGACCTCCGAACTCGAACGACCGGAGTATGTCCGCAACGATTCGCAGCGCTGCTTCTTTTGCAAAGATGAATTGTTCACGCTGATGGAAGAACTGCGGCAGGCGCGCGGATTTGACACCATCGCGTACGGCGTCAATCTGGACGACCAGGGCGATTTTCGTCCCGGCCAGAAGGCGGCGAGCGACCATCAGATTGTGGCTCCTCTGCTGGATGCAGGACTCACCAAGGAGGAGATTCGCGCGTTGGCGCGCCAGGCAGGTTTGCGCATCTGGGACAAGCCGGCGTCCGCCTGCCTTTCCTCCCGCATTGAATATGGCCGCCCGGTTACGCGAGAGACGCTCGACATGGTGGAAAGGGGTGAAGACGATCTTCGCGCACTTGGTTTCCGGCAATTTCGCGTGCGTCATCACGGCGAGATCGTCCGTATTGAAATCGCCCGCGAGGAGTTGGAGCGGGCGCTCGATCCAGCCATGGCGGCCGAGTTCACCAGGATTTTCAAAGGGCTGGGCTTCAAGTTCGTCACCCTCGATCTGGAAGGCTTCCGCTCCGGGTCGATGAACGCTCTGCTGCCGGCAGAGGATTTGTTCCGGCGAACGGGTTGAGAAGGACCGGCGCTCGATCTTCGCCGAACTCTCCCGTTCTCAGGTGGTTCCCGGCGATGGCTGTTTCTGTGGCCCGGCCCGGCGCTATGAGATAATCAACGTTCAACTCGTGATGTTAAGGCGGTTTTTGGTGACTTCAATTCGACGCTCTTTTCTTCTCCTGCTGGTCATTTGCGTAGGCTGCGTGGCCCAATCCGCTTCCCCCGATTTAGCCAGGAAGATCGAGCGCCAGGTCCGTTCCTATTACAAGATTCCTCCCGAGGTTAAGTTGGCGGTTGGCGCGCCTTCGCCCAGTTCCGATTTTCCGAATTACGAGTCGGTAATCGTAACCGTCGACAACGGAGAAAAGAAACAGGACCTCACCTTCCTGGTTTCCAAAGACCGTTCTTCCATGATGCGCCTGACCAAGTTTGACTTGAGCAAAGATCCGCTCGCGGAGACGATGAGCAAGATCAATGTCAGCGGGCGACCCACGCGGGGAGCGAACGCATCGAAGGTCGTAGTGGTGAATTTCGACGATCTCGAGTGTCCGTTCTGCTCGCGCATGCACCAGACGTTGTTTCCGGAAATCCTCAAGGAATACGGCGACCGGATCACGTTCATTTACAAGGATTACCCGCTGGTCGACATTCATCCCTGGGCGACCCACGCCGCCGTGGACGCGAATTGTCTGGCCGCCCAAAACGGCGATGCGTATTGGGATTTCGCCGACTACATTCACGCCAACCAGCACGAAGTGAGCAACGAAAAGACACCCGGAGCTCGGCTGGAAGCGCTCGACAAGCTCACCCTGCTGCAGGGACAGAAGCATAACCTCGACGTCGTAAAGCTGCAATCCTGCATCAAAGCGCAGGATGAGAGCGCGGTGAAGGCATCCATGAAAGAGGCGGAAGGGATCGGCGTGGAAGCCACGCCAACCTTATTCATCAACGGAGAAAAAATCGACGGCGCCGTGCCCATCAGTCAACTTCGCGCCGCGCTGGATCGCGCCTTGAAGGATGCCAACCTGCCCGTGCCCGATCACGCAGCCGCCGCTCCGGCCCCGGCTTCCAAGTGATATTGATTTGTGGCAAAGCGGAGAGATGTTCCTTGAATCCATCGTGCATTCTAAGCGCGTGCACTGCAAATGCAGGATCGATCGTTCCTTGGGGGGAGAGACTCCTTTGAAAAGTAACGCAGATTATGTCCGGCTCGCGGCGGTTCTGGCTGCCGTCGTCTTACTGGCGACATTCCTGGGCTGCAAGTCACAAGTTAGCGGCGACGTGATGGCCACCGTGGATGGCCGCAAGATCTTCCGTTCCGACATCGACAAGTACTACGACAACCAGGTCGCCAGCGCCCAGCAGGCGCCTATCGGAGAACAAGCTACCATTCTCCGCCTGAATATTTTGCGTCAGCTCATCGACGACGAAATGGTAATGCACCGTGCCGAAAAGCTCGGCCTGCTGGCCACGGAGGAGGAAGTCGATCGCAAGCTTAACGAGATCAAGTCCCCTTATACTCAGGAAGAGTTCAATCAAAGGTTGAAAGAAAAAAAGATCACCCTGGAAGATTTCAAGCGGGACATCCGCCGCTCCATCACCGTCGACAAGGTGATGAACAAGGAAGTTTCCTCCAAGATCAACGTAACCGACCAGGACATCAACGACTACTTCGGGGCGCACAAGTCTGAATTCAATCTCATCGAGCCGCAATATCACCTGGCGCAGATAATCGTCACATCCGTGGCGAACCCTCAAGTGCACAACCAGAACAACAAAGCGCAGAACGAAGCCGATGCCCGCAAGAAGATCCAGATGCTCGCCAACCGGCTCGACAGTGGCGACGATTTCGCCACACTCGCGATGACTTTTTCGGAAGACCCCGACACTTCCGGCAACGGCGGCGACCTCGGGACGGTTCCCGAATCTTCTCTGCGCAACATTGATCCGGCCACCCGCGACGCGGTGATGAAACTCAAGCCTGGGCAATACAGTACAATCATCACCCTAGTCGATCCAGCGACCAAGCACATTGGATTCCGCATCGTGAAGATGGTGTCGAAAGAGCCCTCGGGGCAGCGCGATTTATCCGATCCCCGCGTGCAGCAAGCTATCCGCTCGCAACTCCATGACCGGCGCGAGCAGTTGCTGAAAGCCGCTTACTACGAGGTGTTGCGCGACTCCGCCAAGGTGGAGAACTATTACGCCAAGAAAGTGCTGGATAGCAACGGGCTGGCAAACTAGCCAGGCCGCTGAAAATCAAGCCGTTTTGGAAGGGATCGGTTTTTAGACGCTAAGGTGGCGATCACTCCACGATCGCCAGCACGTCCCCGGCGTTCACCGCAGCGCCTTCACTCACTAGAATCTTCTGGATGGTTCCCTTCTTCGGCGACTTGATTTCGTTCTGCATCTTCATCGCCTCCACCACGGCCACACCGGCGCCCGGTTCCACCTCGGCTCCTTCGCGGACCAGCAACCGCACCACCTTGCCGGGCATCGGCGCGACGATCTTCTTAGGACCATGCTCGTCGCCCGCGCGCACGCGCCCCCGCAGTGAGCGCGGATCGCGAACTTCGACCGCGAAGCGTCTGCTCCCCACCCACAAATGCAAATCGTTCGCCACTCGCTCCGACTTCACTTCATACGCCATGTTCCCAATGCGAAGCGAGAGCACGTCCGGACGAGCCAGAACCGCATCGACCTCCACGTCCCGGCCATCCAGTCGGCAGGACCAGCGTCCCTCAACGCGGTTGAGGTCAAGCCGGTAATTCTTTCCGTCGATGGTTACGTCGTAAACCATGAGAAATAGCCGCCTGTTGCCTTTAGTCAGTGCCCAGTTATCACAGATCACGCCGTCTCAACGCAGAGCCTCGCGCCGACTGGCATTCTTCCAGTTGGACTCCGACGCGGCGGTCACCTGCGAACTGCCGCCAATTGCGCCTTCGCCGGCCGCGGCCGCCGTCGAACCCAGCGCGGCGAACATACCTGCGGCGATCGCCGCCACGTCCGCCGCCCTTGAATCGGACGGCTGATCCTCAGCCCGTTTCAACATCCGGTCGAGAAATCCCGTATCGAGCTTGGCGGCACGAAAGTCAGCATCCCGCAAAATCCGCCGGAACAACGAAATGTTGGTCTTGATCCCGCCCACGAAGTATTCGCTGAGGGCACGCGTCAGCCGCGCGATCGCCTGCTCCCGGTCCGTGCCGTAGCCGATCAGCTTGGCCAGCAGCGGATCGTAGTCAATCGGCACGTTCCACCCTTCATACATGCCGCTGTCGCGCCGGATGCCCGGCCCCGATGGCGCCAGCAACAGCGTGATCTTGCCGGGGCTGGGAAAATAATTGTTGTCGGGATCCTCCGCGTAGATCCGGCACTCGATGGCGTGTCCGCGGATGCACACGTCTTCTTGCCTGAACGGCAGCTTTTCCCCCGCTGCAATTCGAATCTGCAGGTGCACCAGATCCAGTCCGGTGATCAGTTCCGTCACCGGATGCTCCACCTGCAACCGTGTGTTCATTTCCAGGAAATAAAAATTCTTCTGCTGATCGACCAGGAACTCGACCGTGCCCGCGTTGCTATAAGCCGCGGCCTGCCCCACGCGGACCGCAACCTCGCCCATCCTGCTCCGCATGTCGGCGTCCACAATCGGGGAAGGCGCTTCTTCCAGCACCTTCTGATGGCGGCGCTGCAGCGAGCACTCGCGTTCGCCCAGATAGACCGTGTTGCCGTGCTCATCGGCCAGCACCTGCATCTCGATGTGTCGCGGATTGACGATGGCCTTCTCGATGTAAACTTCGCTATCGCCAAACGACCGTTCCGCCTCGCTGCGCGCCGCTTCCAGTGCGGACTTCAGTTCCTCCGGGGCGTGAACCAGCCGCATGCCTTTGCCCCCGCCACCCGCAGCGGCTTTGAGCATCACTGGATAACCGATCCTCGCCGCCACCTGCTCCGCCTCCGCGAACGACTCCACGCCGCGCGACGTACCCCGCACGAAAGGAACGCCGGCTTTCTCCATGGCCTGCCGCGCGCGTGTCTTCGAGCCCATGGCATCCATTGCGGCCGCCGTTGGCCCAATGAATTTCACTCCCGCATCGTCGCAGGCTTGGGCGAACTTCGCGTTCTCGGAAAGAAAACCGTACCCGGGATGAATTGCGTCTGCGCCGGATCGCGCCGCCACGTCGAGAATCTTGCCAATGTTGAGATAGGATTCCGCGGCCGCAGCAGCGCCGATCGGATAGGCTTCGTCAGCCTTGCGCACATGCAGCGCGGCGCGGTCCACATCGGAGTAAACCACCACCGCGGCAATCCCCATTTCGTGGCACGCGCGCAGCACGCGCACCGCAATCTCTCCGCGATTCGCTATGAGGATCTTCTTGAACATCGACAACGCCCGGGCAAACAGATCGGCAAACCCACGATTTTACCGGAGATTCGACGGCTGCGCTGCTTTTCCAGTCTGCAGCAGCAAGAACACGGCCAGAATGAGCAACTCAGGCTCGATGGGGTGCCGGTAGCGCGCGTGCGGAAACACAAAGTAATAAGTCGTCGGGTAGGTCAGCACGAGTCCCGCGAAAAGCCACGCCCCGCGCACCTTCTGCCGCAGAGCCCGGCTCAGGCCCCAGATTGCAATCACGGAAAACGCCAGAAACAGCGAGTTGCGGAAGTCCCAGGGAGCGCGGCTGTCAGTATCCTTGGGTACTCCATTCCAATAGTAGAAGAATCTCCTCATGCTGATCACCGCGAAGCGTCCCGGATTCTCGCGGATCCAATCGAAGGCCAGCCGCTTGCAGTCGGCCGCGTAGGGCAGTTCTCCCATGCGCTGGAATTTCTCGAACTCCAGTTTGTTGAGGTTCGGCTGAAGATAGGCCATCAGCATCCCTTCCGCGCCCTTCGCATTTCCCAGTCGGAACTGCAGCCCGAAATCGTCGCGCAGAAAAACGAATCGTCCAAATACTTCATAATTCCGCACCAGCCACGGGGACAGCACCAGAAAGAAAACCACGGACGACAGCACGACACCGAAAAATGAAGGCAGTCCATTCTTGAATCTCCGCCTCCACACCCAAAGCCCGCAGAACGGCAGGAACGCCAGCATTGATGGGTTGGCCAGCGCACCCACGCCCCACAAGCTTGCGAAAATTGCCCAGCCCTGCCAGCCTTGCCACTCCTGCAGTTCCAGCGCAACCAGAAAGATCATGCTCAAGATCAGCGGCGTGAACGTCGTATCCCAGATCCAGTGAATCGACCAATACCAGATGTAGGGATTCAGCGCCCATCCCCACGCCGACCAGCGTGCCACACGTTCGTCGAACGTTCTGCGCGCGATCAAGAAAATCGGGATCGTTGTCAGCGCGGAGAACAAGCTGTTAATGCTCAACAGCACCCATGCCGAGGCGTACGTGTAAATGCCGAAGAGCCTGAACACTCCTCCCATCAGGTAGGGATAAAGCGGCGGCTCCCACGCCGTGGGCCCGGTATTGCCTCCGTAAGGATTGCTGAACCCCTGTCCCAGCGCGATGGAACGAGCTACGCGGCCCATTTCCCAACCGAATGCGAAATGATCTTCCTGCGGCCGCGTGCGGTATTGCTGAAACACCCCGATCATCGCCACCTGCAGAACGAACGACAAGAGCACCAGGCGGAATACGTACTTGGGAATCGGCGACAGGGACGGTCTGGCCATCGAGCGGAAGTGTATCAGGAGGAGCGCATCTTATCTCGGCGGCAGGCGAACGAAACTCACAGAGAACGCCGCTCGCGGCCTAGAGTTGTCGTCGGCGTTCGTCGCCCAACTTGCGCGGCGGCTGAAGCGATATCGCAGCAGAGTCCAGATGGCTAGCCAGCCATCGGAATGGCGAATTTTCTTGCCCTCGCCCGCGGAGCGCGGAGTGTAGGAGACCGGCACCTCCGCGATCGGCTTGCCCATGCGGCAGAGTTTGGCCGTTACCTCGGGGCAGAACTCGAAGCGATGGCATTGCAAGCTGATTTGCGCGAGCAACGATCGCCGGAAGACTTTATAGCAGGTCGCTTCGTCGTGGATGCCCGCGCCGTAGAGCAGATTGGTCAAATGAGTGAGTAACTTCGCGCCCAGAAAAAACCGCAGCCCGCGCTCGGGACGATCCGGGCGAACCCCGTATACCACCTCGGCCTGGCCTTGCTCGAGCGGCCGCAACAGCGCCGCATAGTCCTGCGGATCATATTCGAGATCCGAATCCTGAATCAAAATATATTCGCCTCGAGCATATGCCAGAGCAGTACGAATAGCTGCACCTTTCCCATAGTTCTTTTCGTGGAATACGACGGTCACATCGTCGGCGAGCGCCATCGTCCGAAGTTTCTCGCGGGTGCCGTCGGTCGAACCATCATCCACGATGATGATTTCCTTCTTCACCGGCGAGGCATGAATCGCCCGCAGCAATTCGTCCACGTGCGCCGCCTCATTGTAGACCGGCACCAGCACGGACACGCATCCCGCCCACCGGTCACCCGGTGCGGCCGCATTACTTCCCTGCGATGCCTGCAGTGCCGTGACACTCATAGCCATGCTGAATACCCGCTTAATTGCGGGCTGCTCTCACTTCTTAGCATAATATCATCTAGATTCCGCACCTTTGCCCAAGACCCAAAGCATGTTGCCCTCGAAGACGCCCGCACCGCTAGACCTACGCAACTTGCTGCCAGATGCGCCCGCGCAGCCCGTCTGGACGCGCGTTTCGCTCCTTACGCTGGCCTTGCTGGCTGCCGCCGCTGCCGTGTTGCGCTTTCTGTTTCTGGTGCGCAAACCTTTCTGGTTCGATGAATGCTTCAGCGCGGAAGTCTCCCGCCTGAGTTGGTACGACTTCTCGCGGCTGCTGTGGTGGCGCGAAGCGAACATGTCACTGTATTACCTGCTGCTGCGCGGATGGCTGCACTTTGGCTTCAGCCCATTCTTCATTCGCAGCTTCTCTGTGGCCGTTTCCCTGGCAACCTTGCCTGCCATTTTCTGGCTGGGCCGCAAGCTTTTCGACCGCCAGGTGGGGCTGATCGCGGTGGCGTTGCTCACCTTCAACGCATATCACATTCGTTATGCGCAGGAGGCGCGCAGCTACTCGCTGCTGGTGCTGTTGGCTACGGTGTCGAGCGGACTCTTTGTCGCGGCGTTGCGGCATCCCTCGCGCCGTAATCGCTGGGGATACGTTCTCGCCAGCGTTCTGGCGGTCTACACCCACCTGTACGCGTTGTTGCTGGCGGCGCAGTGGTTGTCAGTACGTGGACAGGAGCGTGCGAAGCTACACGAAACGCGCGCAACAGAATTTCACACCCTGCGTCACAACTGGATCTGGATTGGACTGGCGGTGCTGCCCTTGCTGGTATTTGCGGCCAAAACAGGAGCGGGCCCGATTGGCTGGATCACGCGGCCCAGCCTTCGCGAGGTGCTGGACTTCACTGAGCAACTCGCGGGCAATGATGGGCTGCCCCTGCTTCTGCTCTATGCGGCCGCGTGCCTGGCTGCGATCATCTCGCAGGAGAAGATGACCTGGCTGCTTCGGCCCGGAATCGCTTCGGATGTGTGGACGCGCCAATTCCTGCTGGTGTGGCTGCTCTTTCCGGTTGGCGTCACGTTGCTGCTCTCGCTGGCGCGTCCGATATTTCTAGGACGTTACTTCATCTTCTGCCTGCCCGCCCTGGTCATTCTGGCCGCGGCAGGGCTGGCGCGCTTGCGTAACACCTGGATGCTTGCCCTCAGCCTTGCGGCCATGCTTCTGCTTTCTCTGCAGGGAACTCTTTCTTACTACGACCACGACTTCGACCTGGAGCGCGACGGTTCGGGAGCGGCCGCGGACTACATCCTGACCCACGCGCAACCGGGCGATGCCATTCTCTTTTACGTCCCAAGCGCTCGCGCCCCCTACCAGTTCTTCAAGACGATTCGTGATGGGGAGAGCTCACGAAGCAGCGCCGCGACAGGCTCGGCACACGAAGTTGAAGTCATCTATCCGCGTCACAGCGACCATCTCGACTATCGTGACTTCACCGGCAAGCCCACGAGCGACTTCCTGCGCACAGTGCCGGGCGAGTACGCGCGGGTTTGGATGGTGCTGATGAGCAACGGCGGTCCCAGCCATCCCGATGCCACCACGCTGATGATTAACCAGGTGCTCGCCGAGTCATTTCCGCGAGCGGAGCGGGTGCAGTTTCCTGAGGTGGAAGTAAGGCTTTACAGCCGACCGTGACGCGGTCGAGGCGAGTGTTTCTGGTGGGCCCCCTCCGTTCGTACAATTCGCCAAAAAGTGCCGATTCCCCGAAAAGCGAAACCTCCTCGGCGGTGTTCCGCGGAGGAGGTTTCAGAATCACATTGCGGAGATGCGTTACTTCGGCTGATCCAGCGTGATGCCCTGGGTTCCGGGCTGCTTCTCGGCTTTGGCTTTCTTGGTGCTGAGGGTTTTGTCGACCCAGGTGTCAGCGGTCTTCAGGTCTTCCTGCCGCTGGTTCAGGTCATCGCATTCCACGTCGGCCTTTTCGCGGTACATCAGGTTCAAATAGGCCATGGCGTCGTCGTAGTCGGGACGGAGTTCGATGGCCTTGTTCAGACTCTCAATGCCTTCCTGAATCGAAGGCCCGTTCTTGATTTTCAATTCGGCGCAGACCTGTTTCTGGTCTTTGTTCTTGGGGTTCAGGTTCTCGTCCGGCTTGAGGCCGAGCTTGGCGCGCTCTTCCATGCGAGGCTGGTAGCAGGCCGTCCAGTCAATGACGCCCACCGAGTAGTAAGGCTCAGGATCGTTGGGATCGGAGTCGGCCGCCAAGCGATAGAACTTCTTGGCATCGTCGAACTTCTTCATGTTCAGGTAGAGGTAGGCGATGCCCTTGGCGGAATTGACCTTCTGCTCGCGTGCCGGATTCATGGCGAGCACGCTCTGGTATTGCTCAATGGCCTGGTCCGCCATTTTATTGTTATCCGGTGTGTCGGCGCCCGGGATGTATTGCTGAGCGTAGGCGGTGGCCAGATACATTTTGGCGTTGATCAGAGTGGGATCGAGAGCAACGCTCTGCTGGAAATGGTCGATCGCCTCTTCGTATTTGGCGTTCTTATAGGCGGTGACGCCCTTGTTGAGCTGGTCGCGGGCCCGCAGCTTGCTGCAGCCCATGGAAAATAAAATCGCCAGCGCAGCAGCCGCCAGCGTTAATAGCCGAATAGATTTATTCATTGCGGTATAAGTCTCCCTTGCCACACAGCATCCTAGGCCCAGAGACGGCGGGTTGACAAGAGCTGGCCGAGCGTTTCTTAGCAAACGCGGCACGGAAGCGGTTGGCTCCCGTGCGCGAGCCGATGCGAGGCGCGACCTTATCCGGGCGCTCTTTTCGTACTGGGCGTGCTCTTAACCGCCCGCTTCAATCTTCGCCGTAATCAGACCTACTTTATCCACTCCCGCAGCGTGCGCGATGTCGATCACGTTGGCCACGTCGGCAAAGGGAATGGCGTCATCGCCCTTCACGAACATGACTTTCTCGGCGCGAGTTTTATAGATATCGGCCAGACGGCCTTGCAGGTTGTCCCAGGTAGCGTCCTCCTGGTTGATCTTCAGGCCGGGATCCTGACCGGCGCCGCGATCGATCAACTGAACCACGATGGTGCGGTCCGGAGTGTTGTTCTTGGGCTGATTGGGCGGAGGCGGCTGAGGAACCAGCGCATCCAAGCCTTTCGGCGTCAAAGGCGTGATCACCATGAAGATGATGAGCAGCACCAACAGCACGTCAATCAGCGGAGTAACGTTAATGTTGGCGCTTTGCTTTCCGCCGCTTCCCATTGCCATACTCATGGTCGAATCTCCTCTATTGCCCACCCGCCGGAGCGGCAGGCGGAGCGTTTGGAGTAGTTTTTCTCTGGTCGGTGAGCAAGCCCAGATCATCCACACCGGCGGCGCGTACGGCGTCCACGACCTGGACGACATTGCCGAAGTGGGCGCGGGCATCCGCCTTGAGGTAGACCTCTTTGTTCGTCTTATTGGCCAGGCGATCCTTCACCTTGCCGGTCAGACTGTCTACCGCGACTTTGTCGGAACCGAAAAATACGTCGCCGTTTTTCATCACCGAAACCAGAAGTGCGTCTTCCTTATCGGCATCCTGCATCGGCGTGGGGTTGTTTACCTTTGCCATGTCGACACTGATGCCCTTCTGCAACATGGGCGTGATCACCATGAAGATGATCAGCAGCACCAACATCACGTCCACCATCGGTGTGACGTTAATGTCGGAGTTGACGTTCGCCCCTTCATTCCTTTTGGCTAATGACATAGTTTCTCCGTAAAACAGTTGCCGGTGGCCAGTTGCCAGCAAACCCAGGACCGCTTGGGTTGGGAAGCCCAGCGCTGGGAATCCTCCCAGCGCTGGACAGCAACTCACAGCGGAGGTCCGGTCCAAAAGACCCTTAGACCTAGGACCGGCGAACGTCCCGTCGCTTCAGGAAGTAGTCGATCAGTTCGCTCGATGAATTGTCCATCTCCACATCGAACGCTTCCACGCGGCCGGTGAGGTAGTTGAACATCATGACGGCGGGGATCGCTACCAGCAGCCCGAAAGCGGTGGTGACCAGCGCTTCCGAAATGCCGCCTGCGACCGCGCCCAGACCGGTAGCCTTCTGTTCGGAAATGCCTTTGAAGGCGTTGAGAATGCCCATCACGGTGCCGAACAGTCCCACGAAGGGGGCGGTCGAACCGATGGTGGCCAAGCCGCCCAGACCACGCTTCAGTTCGGCGTGGACGATGGCTTCGGTGCGCTCCAGAGCGCGCTTGGAGGCTTCAATGGTCTCGCCGGGGATGGCACCGGGGCTATCCTGGTGGGCCTTGAACTCCATAAGGCCGGCGGTGACTACTTTGGCCAAATGGCTTTTCTTGTTGCGCTCGGCGACTTTGATGGCCTCGTCGATGCGGCCGTCGCGCAAGGCTCCGGCTACGGCAGGAGCGAAGGCGCGAGACTGCTTGCGGGCCGCGTTGTATGCCATGGCACGGTCAATCATGACGCCGATCGACCAGCCCGACATGATGAACAGGATGATGACCACGATCTTCGCGATAATACCCATCTGGTGCCATAGCGAAATCGGATCCCAACCCACTGCGCCACCTTCCTGCACAATCCAAGCGGACACCCTGGGGACTTGACTGACAGCTGCTATTACAAAGTTAGCTAACATGAGTTGCTTTTCCCTCCTCGGAACTTCTTAGACTTTGATGCGAGATCTGTACTCCCTGCAAAAGGTCTACGGCAAAAAGCTGCCCGTGCCGCTCCGTATTCGCATACCTGAGATGAAAGGTACGGCGGCCGAGCCCGGTAAAAGGGCTCTCCCGCCACCGTCTTTAGGTGGGAAGGGGAGGGCCATCCGGCTTAAGCTTTCTAACATTACTTCGTCACACACTACTTCACGCCGCGCCGGGATCTAGCCTCCGGCGAGGGTGAAGTTCACCAACACTTCCGTATCCACTTCGACGGGCTCGCCGTTGAGCAGGTACGGCCGATACTTCCACTGCTTGACGGCGTCGATGGCCGCAGGAGCCAGCATAGGATGCCCACTCACCAAGGTGAGGTTTTCGATGGAGCCATCCTTGCTGATCACCGCTCGCAACACAACTTGCCCCGAGATGCGGGCCTGACGCGCGAGGGGTGGGTAGTTTGGATTGACTCTGCGAACCAAAAGGCCGGCGGAAACGCCCTGGGAAACCCGGACACGTTGCGGGGTAGCGACCTTGGGCACGGCTACGGGGGTGGAACTGATAATCCCGCCAATCACGCCGCCCATCTGGCCACCCGGAATTCCTCCCGGAACGCCTCCAATGACGCCGCTCGATCCCATTACCGGCGGAGGAGCCTCGTCTTCCTTAATCATTTGAACTTTTTGGGGAATCTTGGTGGGGGTGCGGAGCTCTCCGTTCACGATATCGGTCTGAACCTGCTTCACGATCTTCACCGGAGCAGCTGCCGGAGGCGGAGGTGGCGGAGGCGGGGGTGGGGCCACCAGGAATGTCATCAACTGTTGCTTCGGCAAGGCTTCGGTAAAGATGAGGGGCATCAAAACCATGAGACCGATCAAACATATTTCGAGGAAGATCGCGAATGTCGTGGTTCGTCCCCGCTTGGTCTTCAGCCTGCCACCCGATTCCAGAAGACTATCTTCAAACATAAGAGTGTTCTCCCTACTTCAGAGCCTACGTAAACTTAGACACCGACTGCGTCCCCTTTGCTCCCGAATTCAACCACGCCAGCCCGACAACGCCACTTAAGTCCAGCCGAGCTTTGCAAAGCCTTACAAACAAACACCTAGCCCAAAACCGTTTACCAAGACATCGAACGATCACTTGGCCCGTCCAGGCATCGCGACCGGCCGCCTGCCCTTCTCGATTCTCCAGTCCTGATAGGCCACCAGGATGGGAGCAGCGATGGCAATCGACGAATATGTGCCAATTAAGATGCCGATTACCAGCGCAAGGCTAAACCCGCGAAGCACCTCGCCGCCGAACAAATAGAGAGCAAGTACAGTAAGGAAGGTTAGCCCGGCTGTCAAGATGGTTCGGCTTAAAGTCTGGTTGATGCTCCGGTTCACGATTTCCGAGAGCTTCTCGCGCCGCATCAGTTTAATGTTTTCCCGGATGCGGTCAAATACCACGATCGTGTCGTTATTAGAGTAACCAATCAAAGTCAGGATGGCGGCGATGACGGTCAGCGAAATGTCTTTATTGAGTAGAGAAAATGCTCCGACGGTGATCAGCGTGTCGTGAAACACGGTGACGACGGCCGCGACGCCATAAATCCACTCGAAGCGGAATCCGAGGTAAATCAGCATGCCGGCGAGAGAGTAGGCGGTTGCTAGAAGAGCCTGCCGACGTAATTGCGCACCCACTTGGGGTCCAACGATCTCGACATTGCGTACTCCAAAGTCCGACAGAAAGAAGCCATCCGGCAGAGAAGCCGCCGCCGCCGGGTCGACCGTACCCTTCAATTGATCGAACGAACTGAGCACGCCGCCTTGTCCCTTATCCCGTGCATCCACGATTGCCTGAGCTTGCTGGGTATATTTCAGATCGGCATCGGAGCCCAGGTGCATGGGATCTTTGTCCATCAGATAGTTCTTGATGGTCAGGGAGCTGGAGTTGTTCAGATCCTGCTTCCCCGGTGGGGCATTGGTTTCGAGCGTATTGATGATCTGAGTCTTGCCCCGGTCGAGCGCCTGTTCGTTGGTTTCCTGGACGTCGAGGTCGATCAGTTCCTCGTTGTTCGCCACTTGCCCGTAACGCTGAATCTTGGCGTTGTGCAGACCGGCACGGTCCATGGCTGCGCGCAGCGCGTTGTCATTCGGCGGGTGCGAGAACTTGACATAGACCAGAGTGCCGCCGCGGAAGTCCACGCCGTACGGAATGCCGTGCCAGAACAACATGGAAAATATGCCCGCCACGCTGAACACGAGTGAGAAGGCGAGAAAGTACCACTTTTTCCCGAGAAAATCTATGTTGGTATTGCGAAAGAACTCCACCGAGCTTACCTCTTATCCGATTTATGATTTCGAGAACGATTGAGTAATTTGGTAATCGGGTAATTTTGTAATTTGAAAACCGAAACTCAAAACCAGCGGCAGCGTGTTTTCAAATTACCAAATTACAAAATTGCCAAATTACCCAATTTCCCTAAATGCTCAACGCTTCACCGCGCTGCTTGCGGCTCAAAATCCAGTCGAAGATGGTGCGCGATACGAACACGGCCGTGAACAGGTTTGCCAGCAAACCGACAGTGAGCGTGACGGCAAATCCCTGGACCGGGCCGGTTCCGAACAGGAACAGAATTGCGGCCGACACGATGGTGGTGACGTGGGTGTCCACGATGGTGATCCAGGCGTGACTAAATCCCTGATCCACCGCGGATGGCGGCGTCTTGCCGTTGCGTAATTCTTCGCGAATGCGCTCGAAAATCAGCACATTCGAATCCACACCCATGCCCACGGTAAGAATCACGCCGGCAATTCCGGGCAGCGTCAACACCGCCCCGACATAACCCATGAAGCCGAGCAGGATGACGAGATTCAATAGGAGAGCAAGGTCCGCATTGATGCCCGCGGCACGGTAGTAGATCAGCATGAAAATCAGCACGACGAGCATGCCGACAACGGCGGCACGAACGCCGGCGCGGATCGAATCCGTACCCAGCGACGGGCCCACCGTGCGTTCTTCCAGATACTTGATACCCGCCGGCAGCGCGCCCGAGCGCAGGATCATTGACAAATCCTTGGCCTGCTGCTGGCTCATGCTGCCGCCGCTGATTTCGCCGGTATCGCGGATGGCTTCCTTGATATTGGCGACTTCTTGGACCTTGTTATCGAGGACCACGCCCAGGCTCTCGCCAACGTGCGCGGAAGTGAAGCTGTAGAAGCGCTGGCCACCCTCGCCGGTAAGAGTGAAATGCACGTTGGGCTGGCCGTTCTGGTCGGTGCTGGGTTGGGCATCGCGCAAGTCTTTTCCCCGGACGGCGGAAACACGCGAAACCAGATACCACGCCTGTTCGCCTCCCGGAACTCCGGGAGCGGCGTGTCCCGGAAGAAGGATCTCATCCGGCGGCAAAATCCCGCCATTAGCCTGCAGCGCGGCTTGCTCGCTCGGGTAAGCTTGTCCAAACACCTGCTTGATCTCAAGCATGGCGGTGGACTGCATAATGTCCTTGACGCGGCCGGGATCGTCCACGCCGGGCAACTGAACCAGAATCTGATACTGGCCGAGGCCGTGCTCCTGAATGGTCGGCTCGCTCACGCCCAGCGAATCAATGCGGTTGCGGATGGTCTCGATCGCCTGGGTTACAGCCTTGTTCTTCAGGTCACTGAGCATCTGCGGCTTCATGGAGAGCGCAAAGGTGTTGTCGGCTCCCGAACCGAGATCGTACTCGGGCAGACGCTCCGAAACGATATCCAGCAAGTCTTTGCGTGAGTCCGGCGGCACGCCCTTCAGCACAACCCGGTCGGGACTACCCTGCGGATCGGGCTTGGAGATATCGGCGAAGGCGATCTTACGCTTGTTGAGTTGTTCTTTGAGGATTTCGACCGCATTGTCGGAATCGATGTTGACCGCGTCGTTCACCTGCACTTGCAGGATGAGATGGGTTCCGCCTCGCAGATCAAGACCGAGGTGAATGCGGTTGGTGATGGCCGCGAGCAAGCCCTGGCCGGAAAAGCTCTGCGGAATGCCAAATATCCCGTACAGACAGGCGAGCAAAACCGCCACGATGAGTGCCAATTTCCAGAGAAAATTCTTATTCATAACAAAACAGAGTCCGGATATCAGGTTGTGCTGCGACTACTTGTTCTTCACTTCTTCCTCGGGGGTCGTAACTTGAGTGACGGAGGCCTTGGTCACTTCCAGCAGGACGTTGTTGGGAGGAACCCGCAGATGGATGGAATCATCTTTGAGCGCCATAATCGTTCCCCGCAAGCCTCCGCTGGTGGTGATCTTGTCACCGGTCTTAAGCGAATCCAGCATGGCCGTCCACTTCTTCTGGCGGCGCTGCTGGGGCAGAATCAGCAGGAAATAAAAGATCGCAAAAATGAAAATGAGGGGGGCAACGCTTAACCACCCCATCCCGCCACCAGCTTGTACCGCCAAGAAGGATTGCGTGTTCATTAAGCTATGTTCACCAGACTATTTTCAGCAAGCCAGGCTGCGCCAAGCTCTGCTAACCACACTCAAGACCCAATCCGCGAACAACCGCCCGCGCTTACCTCGCTACAGTCCTGTCATTTCACGACGGGAGTTGTGCTCGATTCCGGCCGGATCGCGACTTGTCAAACCCGACTGCCTAGGCTTGAATCCGGGAAGGTCTTTCCGGGAAAGGTCACGGTTTCGGTCGAGACCAGACGCTAGAGAAAACCGGACTCTCCCCCAAGTCGAATAGAATGACGCACCCGGCGCATAGTGTCAAGGTAGAAACTCAGGTTATGCAGGGTATTTAAGACCTGAGCCAGCACTTCATTCGAAGCATACAGATGCCGCAGATATGCCCGCGAATAGCGTTGGCACACCCGGCAGCCGCAATTGGGATCGAGCGGACCTGCGTCTTGAGTATAGCGCGCTTGCTTAATTGAGACTTTTCCCTCGGAAGTAAACAGCAGGCCGTGGCGCGCCGCGCGTGTGGGCAGGACGCAGTCCATCATGTCGACGCCGAGGCGGGCGTACTCAACGATCTCCTCGGGAGTTCCCACGCCCATCACATAGCGTGGCTTGTCGGCGGGAAGATGTTCAAGTGTCGCTTCGATCACCTCGCGGGTGCGCTCCCGCGGCTCACCGACACTGAGCCCTCCGATGGCATAGCCGGGAAAGCCGATTTCGATGGTGCGCTCGGCCGATTCCTTCCGGAGATCGAGATCCATCCCGCCTTGAACGATGCCGAAAAGGGATTGAGTGGAGCAGTGGCCAGTGGTCAGTGGCCACCGGTCAGTCCGAGCGCAATCGGCGTCGTTCGAATTCCCACTGTCCGAAAGTTGTATTCGCTCTTTCTGGCCACTGGCAACCGGCAACTGGCCACTGCCCCACGGCACTTCATGCTTGCGCTCCTCGAAATACTTCTTGCTGCGCTCGGCCCAGCGCAGGGTTAATTCCATGGAAGCTTTGGTGCGGGCGCGGTCGGCGGGATACTCCGTGCACTCATCGAACGCCATGATAATGTCCGCGCCCAAACCGATCTGCTCCTCCATGGATCTCTCCGGGCTGAAGAAGTGCGACGAGCCATCCAGATGCGAGCGAAACGTAACGCCTTCTTCGGTGACCTTGCGAAGCTCATTCAGGCTGAAAACCTGGAAGCCGCC
>Ga0302140_10002567_pt1 | contig 23476 bp, 19 predicted proteins | sample I_Bog_E1_1_FD_202095 | JGI IMG/M metagenome (GOLD analysis project Ga0302140, IMG submission 202095) | Peat permafrost microbial communities from Stordalen Mire near Abisko, Sweden - I_Bog_E1_1 | ecosystem: Environmental > Terrestrial > Soil > Wetlands > Peat | place: Sweden: Abisko, Stordalen... | reverse complement strand
CAAGTGGGAAAACGGAAATCCAATCTGGGCAAATCGACCCGCGCCCAACTCCTCCGGACGCACGTATTTGAGAATGCCCTCAGTCACGAATACCAACCCCACAACAAACCGGATCAGCAGCATGGGTATCTTCGCACGCATCGCGTCTTTCATTCTCTAAACCGTTTTAAGGCGTCATCCTGTTCGACGCCCAAGGTGAACTGTCAAACTCATCCTTGCAACGAAGCATAACCCACAGCCGCCCGCCTGCGGTGCCTCTCAGACACCAGTCGTGCCGGAATTCCCGATTCCGAGCAGCGCTTCGATCTTTGGTCCCAAATCCGTCGGTGTCGTCGACGGTCCAATTCGCCCCACCACCTGGCCGTCTCTGTCCACCAGAAATTTTGTGAAATTCCACTTGATCCGCTGCGTTCCAAAAATGCCCCGCCTCGCCCGCTTCAGCATCTGGAAAACAGGATGGGTCAGCGGCCCATTCACATCGATCTTGGCAAACATCGGAAAGCTCACGCCGTAATTGCGCTCGCAAAAACGTCCAATCTCCTCCTCCGTCCCCGGTTCCTGTCCGCCAAATTGATTGCATGGGAAACCCAGCACCGAGAATCCCCGCTCGGCGTTCGTGCGATACAACTGCTCCAGGCCCCCATACTGCGGCGTGAACCCGCATTCGCTGGCAGTATTCACGATGAGCAGCACCCGCCCGGCAAATTCCGACAGGCTTACCGCTTCTCCACTCAGCAGGGGCGCTGACAGTTCATAAAGTGTCACTGGCTCGCTTTTCATGTCTCAATAACCTCGCGTACAGAGGATGTCATGTTGCCCGCTCGTGCGTCTAAGAGGGATGCAGCTCACAGCGAGGGCAGTCTGGAACCCGTCAACCCGTCTGCGTCCGGTAGACTGGGGGCTGGGTCTTATTGTGAGACCGGCTTTCGTTCGACGGCCAGAAACTGGTTTTTCGTATTGGATACGGACCGATTTGCAGCTTTTATGCAGCAACAACGGTGCGTCTTCGTGCAAAAGTAGTCGAACGCAGCATTCAAAATTCGGGGAAGACATGGTTTCCAGACCGGTGGCCAGCCTTGCGCGTTTGGGCGAGGTGACCACGGTCAAATATAATCAGTGTTTCCTCGAGGGCAGAACAGATTTTAAGCAATGAGGGTGTGCATATTCTTCCCGTGAATCTGAACCATGGACCGCACCAGTATTTCTTGTGCTCGCCGCGGGGCATCCGCCCGGTGAAGATCAAGCACACTTCCATCTCCCGCGTCCGGCGGATCTTGTCCCGCCTTGCATGCGCCATGCTGCTCGTGGCCGTCGCTTTTCCGGCCGTCGCAGCCCTGGCTCAACAAGCGCAGACCATTGACCAGATTCGCGTCATCGGCAACCGGCGCATTCCCAAGGAAACGGTGTTGGCGCGGCTCTTTACCCACGTCGGCGATACCTACGACCCTATCTCTATCGAGCGCGACTTTAACTCGCTCTGGAACACGGGCTATTTCGCCAACCTCCGCATCGAGCGCGAAGACTCTGAAAAGGGCATCATCCTCGACGTGATCGTCCAGGAGAAGCCGACCATCCGCGACGTTACCTATCCGGGGCTCAACGCCGTCTCCCAGTCCGATGTTCTCGACCGTTTCAAAAAAGAGAAGGTCTCCATCTCCGTCGAAAGTCAGTTCGACCAGACCAAGGTCAAGCGGGCTGAGGCGGTCCTGCGCGAGATCCTCGCCGAGCACGGTCACCAGTTCGCGACCATCAAGACGGTGGTCAAGACCATTCCTCCCGCCTCGGTCCAGGTCATCTTCAATATCAAGGAAGGCCCAACGGTAAAAGTCGGCGAAATCAAGTTCACCGGCAACGAGCACATCGGCAGCCTCACGCTGCGGCGCTCGATGAAGAACCTCAAGCCCATCGGCATTCCTTACTCCCTGATCTTCGAAAATCTTTTCTCGCAGACCTTCGACGCCTCCAAGCTGGAAGAAGATTCCGAGCGCGTCCGCCAGGCCTACCGCGACAAGGGTTATGCCAGCGCTGCCGTTGAAGAGCCCAAAACCCAGATTCGCGATCAGGGCGGCCTCAACTGGTTCACCTTCCGCCCCAACAAGGGCAAGCGCATTGACATCCTGATGCCCATCGAAGAGGGCGGTCGCTTCCGTGTCGGCACCATCACCTTCAGCGGCAACAAGGCGGTTACCAACGCCAAGGCGCTGCGTGCCACCTTCGCTTTGAAAGACGGCGACTGGTTTAACGCCACCATGATTCAGAAGGGCCTTGAGAATTTAAAGAAGGCCTACGGCACGTTGGGTTATGTCAACTTCGCGGCCATCCCCACGCCCAAGTACGACGACAAGAATAAGACCGTCTCGTTGCAGATCGACATTGATGAAGGCAAGCCCTTCTACGTTTCGCGCATTGAGTTCCAGGGCAACACCATCACCCGCGATCGCGTCATCCGTCGCGAACTGCTCCTCGACGAAGGCCAGGTCTACAACTCTCAGCTTTGGGAGTACAGCCTGCTCCGCCTCAACCAGCTCGAATACTTCGAGCCTCTCAAGGTCGATCAGGACTCTGAAGCCCACCAGGATTCAGAAGCCGGCACCGTCGACCTGCTCCTCAAGGTTAAGGAAAAGGGCAAGAACTCCATCGGCCTCAACGGAGGCGTCAGCGGCTTGTCCGGCGCTTTCCTCGGTGTCAATTACCAGACCAACAACTTCCTTGGCCTGGGTGAGACGCTCAGCCTCCAAGGCAATCTCGGCAACGTGAGCCGCCAGTTCACATTCGGCTTTTCGCAGCCCTATGTGCGCAATCGCCCGCTCAACCTCGGCTTCCAGCTCTTCAATACGAAGCAGGATTTCAACGCCGCCAAGAACTACCAGACGACCAGCGGCGCCTCGGCCAATTTGAGCGCGGCACAGCAGTCGCTCACCCAAAACTACAATCAGGCGTCCACCGGCCTGACCATGTCCGTGAGCTATCCATTGAAGCGGCACGCCTTCCAGCGCGTCGGCCTCACTTACTCACTCAGCCGGTCGTCGATCACCGCCTTCAGCACCGCGTCCCAGACCTTCTTCCAGACCATCAGCTTCCGGTCCGGCATCCAGGGCTCTAACGCGCTCAACGGTATCGTCAATAGCTCGGCATCGTTCAGCTACATCTACAACACCATTAACAACCCCCTGCGTCCGCGCTCCGGCAAGGAATACACCGCCGCCTTCGCGTTCTCCGGCATTGGTGGAAACCTGCGCTACTTCTCGCCCGCGGTCGCCTACAAAAGCTTCCGCTCCATGCACTATCTGACCCCCTCGGCCAATGGACGCAACGTCCTCGGATTGCGCGCCCAGCTAGCCTACGTCCAGGGCTTCGGCGGCGATGTGGCTCCTCCCAACAACCGCTTCTACTCCGGCGGTGAGGCTGAGATACGCGGATTCGACGTCCGCGGCGCAACGCCCTACGGCTACGTGCCCAATCGCGTCAATTTGCAGTTGACCAACCCCGACGGTACGTGCGTTCCGCGCGATCCCACCAATCCGCAGCTCAACCAGTGCATCCAGGTGCCGATCCCGGTCTATGGCATCGCATCCATCGGCGGCGATACCAACCTGACCACCAACGCCGAGTACCGCATTCCGATCGCGGGACCGGTCATGATCTCGCTCTTCGACGACTTCGGCATCGACGTCGCCCTCAACAAAGGCCAGTTGAAGCAGAGCCCTGAAGGCTTTGCCTCCCTGACCGCACCCCTCTATGGATGCCCCGTCTACAACAACGGTTCTTGCCAGGGTGGCATCCCCGGCTCGCAAGTCGGTTTCGCCCGAGACATTCACCCCGTTGCGGGCACCAACTTCGTTCCGCGCATGTCGCTGGGTGGCGAAATCTCGGTCATCATGCCTATCGTCAACGCCCCCTTCCGTCTCTACTATGCCTACAACCCGTTGCGCCTCTATGAGCGGCCTTACTGCAACGCCGACCTCAGCAAGGGAAGCGCCAACCAAAGCTGTTCGTCCCAACTCATTACCCGCGACCTGTTCCCGCCCGGAGGCGCTGGCGACTACACCTACGCTGAAGCAATTCAGGGCTATGGCGCGCGCAACCTCTTCCGCGAACCCCGCAAGACCTTCCGATTGACCGTCTCAACCACCTTCTAGGGTTGCTAACACTCCCATGACTGCTGCCCCATCCATCGAGCGCTTCTTGCTCGATGGGTGGGATCGCATACGCCCTGCGACCGCCGTCATCCGCGGCAATCGCCAGTTTGACGCTCCCCCTCCACCACCCTATAATCCCTCCTAGTTCCTGCTGAAGTCTGCGTTGAATCTTCTTTCTGTCCCGCTCCCGGCCGGAGCCGTGACACCCGATAGAATGAGGAGCGGTTTCTGGAGGACGCGCGATCCTTTTCAGTCGGCCGCTCACGCAAGATTGTCCAAGGAGTCTCTTACTCAATGAAGCGCTCGTTTTTCATCGCACTCATCGTGCTCTCAAGTTCTGCACTCAGCGTCGCCGCACAAACGCCCTCTGCCTCCACCGCCGCTGCTCCCGATGGTCCTCCCAAGATCGCTGTCATAGCCTTCCAGGCTGCTGTCGGTCAGACCAATGAGTTCCAGCGCAACTACGCCGATCTGCAAAAAAAATTCGACCCTCAGCGCCAGAAGATCAAGACCCTCACCGACGATATCGATAACCTGAACAAGCAATTGCAGGCCGAGGGCGATAAGCTCAGCGACTCCGAGCGCGCCAGCCGTGCCAAGGCTATCGACGACAAGAAAAAACAGTTGCAGCGCACCGGCGAAGACGCACAGAACGACTTCCAGCAGGAGATGCAGCAGACCTTTGGCGACGTTGCCAACAAAGTGGGCGATCTGCTCACCACCTATGCCAAGGACCACGGCTACACCCTGGTGCTTGATGGAGGGGAGCAGGAAGCAGCAGTCGTGCTCTTTCACACGCCGTCTACCGACATCACCAAGGCCATCATTGATGCGTACAACGCCAAGTCCGGCGTGCCCGCTCCCGTCCAACTCCCCTCCGCGCCCACACCTAAGGGCCCGTCAGGAAACTGATGCGGAGCTGATCAACTCATAACCGGGTGCCCCATCCATCGAGCGTCTTTTGCTCGATGGGTGGGAGACCACAAAAGCTTATCGTCGACCGTTTTTTTGTTGAACTTCCATTTTGTTTCTTATCAAAATTCACGCTCCGCCGGTTTGACCCTCCCATCTCGCCACCCTATAATCCAATCTAGTTCCTGCTGACGTCTCCGTCCGCGTCCTTTTCTGCCTTCCTCCATCCGGAGCGGCCCCCCCAAGAGAATGACGAGAGGTTGCTCAGGAGGCACCGGTTTGCCTTCGCGCTGAACGTGAAGGGAGCCACACAGGAATTCCGAAGGAGTTTTCGACTCGAATGAAGCGCTTGTCTGTTTTTGCTTTCATGCTGGCCTCAGGCTTGGCCCTGACCGCCGCCGCCCAAACACCTGCCGCACCCGCCGCCGCCGCGGCTCCTGCCGGACCTCCCAAAATCGCCGTCATTGCCTTTCAGGTAGCTGTCGGGCAGACCAACGAGTTTCAGCGCAACTTCGCTGACCTTCAGAAAAAATTCGATCCCAAGCGGCAGCAGATCAAGACCCTCAGCGACGAGGTCGAGAACCTGACCAAGCAGCTACAGGCACAGGGCGAAAAGCTGAGCGACACTGAGCGCGCCAGCCGCGCCAGGACCATCGACGACAAAAAGAAACAGCTTCAGCGCGATGGGGAAGACGCTTCCAACGACTTCCAGCAACAGATGCAGGAGATGTATTCCGGTCTCGCCTCCAAAGTCTATGACGTGCTCTCGACCTATTCGCAGCAGCATGGCTACACCCTGGTGCTCGATATGGCCCAGCAGCAGACGCCCGTTCTCTATGCCACCGATGCCCTCAACATCACCAAGCCGGTCATCGATGCTTATAACCTCAAGTCCGGTGTGCCTGCTCCTCCGCCGCCCGCAGCCGGTGCGGCCGCTCCAGCAGCGCCCCGCACTCCGGCCGCCAAGCCGCCCACAAGCCACTAAAGCTGACGCACCAACGCAGAAAGGCCCCGAACTCAGGTTCGGGGCCTTTCTGCGTCTGGGAACAAATGTCCTGCGCCTGAAACACAAAAATCGGCTGTCATTCTTCTATCTCTGACATAGCGGCCGGGTGCCCCATCCATCGAGCGCTTTTTGCTCGATGGGTGGGAGATCACAAAGATTTCCGGTGGACTGTCAGGCTTTTGCTTCTTCAGGTCTTGTTCCCTGTCAGGCCAAACCAACGCCTGTCTTAATTCTTACCCGCCCGCGCCGCGCTAGCCCTGGTATCCGCCAGCGCCTGATCGATCAGTTGAAACAGCTTGGTCCGATCCACCACTTCGACAAACGGTGCTCCCTTGCTGTTGGCCGTCACCACCCAGATCGTCGGCGTGTGTTCAATCCCGATTCGTTGTCCCAGTGCGTAATCAGCCTTGACCTCCGCCGAAAGCTTGCCCTGCGGATCAATCGCAAACGGCAACGCAATATTATGGCTCTTTGCGAAGTTCTCGGTAAACTGCGCCAGGCTCTCCGGGCTGGTGATCGAAATCTGGCTCGCGAATACATCGTCCCGATACTCGTCCCCCAGCTTCTTGCTCTTGGTGTCAAACCAGCGGGCGTTGACAGCCGCGTTGGTGCTCCAGTTGTGGAAGGGCAGGGGAAAGTCGTGCCGCACCCACGGGATGTTGTACTTGGCGGCAGCCTCTTTGAGCAGAGGATTGGCGCGACCGCAATCGGGGCATTCCATGTCTTCAAATTCGACAATGGCCACCCGCGCGCCGGCAGGCGGACGCAACAGCGCCGGATCGTGCACCTGCGTCCCGGCAGATGGCTGCGCAAACTGCGCGTGAACAGCAGGCGCCAGCATCAGAGCTACAGACGCGATGGCCACACCTGCGTGGCGGCGAACCAAAAGGCGATTAGCAAAAGTCAGAAAACGAGACATGTCGATTGGACGGCTCCCTCCTGCTGATTGTAACGGGAATAGCCCTAAAACGTTGCGGATTTACTCCCGATCACGACGTCGCGCAATCATCCATTGCCGCCAGAAGTAATCAGCCGCAATCGACCCACCGACCACCAAAACCGCAGCTATCCCCAGAACAATCTTCATATCTCAGCTCTTATTGCTCCGGCAGTTAAGTATTGTTAGGGTGGGAATGCGCAATTTCTGGGGACCCCTGCAAACGACTCCCAAACCAAACTACGCCGGCCATCCCCGCATCGCTCTGACCCCTGACCCCTGTCGGCCGTCGGCCGACTACCTTCCCACCACGATCACCGTAAAGCTCCCCGGAACAATCGCCGGTCGTGGCCTCGGGTTATCGGCAGTCGGCTCCGGTCTCGGACCCATCTCTGCCGTGACCAGATAAATCCGATCCGCAACCGCGTCGTAAGTCATGGTGCGCGCCCCGCGCTGCGTCGGCAGAGTCTCCACCGTCGGGTAGCCGGACGCGCCCGCATCCACTACCGCCAAAACTCCCTCGCCGCACGACGCAAAAGCCAGCTTCTGAGCCTGATCGAAGTTAGCCGCATCCGGTCCATCGCCGATGGCAGCCGTCCCTAGCTGTTTGCCGGTGTTCGCGTCCGTTACCGCCATCTTCTTCCCATCGCACACCGAGAACAGCCGCGCCCCCCCCGTGTCCAACGCCAATCCTGAAGGAGAATCGCAGGCCAACGGCCACTCCGCATTCAGTTTCCTGGCATGGGCATCCAGCCGCACAATCTCGTTCTTGTCCTCGATGTTGTCAAACACCGTGCCGTGGCCATCGACAGCGGCAAACTCCGGCTTGCCCGGCAACGCAATCGTCGCCACCACCTTGCGCGTAGCAGCATCAATCACGCTCGCGTCCTTGCTCCGTCCATTGAACGCCCAGACGGTTTGCGTGGCCGGTTCAAACACGATCGCATCCGGGTTGGTCCCCACCGCAATCGTCGCCACGGTCGTCAGCGTGCCGCGATCAAACACCACCACCGCATTGCCGCCCCCGTCGGAAATGTAGCCAAACTTCCCGCCATTATCGAGCGCCACGCCGTGCGTGCCATGCAGCCCCGTAATCGCGCCCACAGGCTTGCCCGTCTGCGTATCCAGTACTTCGACACGCGCGCCGTGCGTAATGTAAAGGCGGTGCGCGCCCCCATCCGACAGCATGTAATCCCAGCCGCCCTCGCCACCCAGCTTCCAGTGGTCAATGACTTTGTAAGGTTGCTGTGCGGCCAGCATCGTTGCCGTGCTCAGAACCATCCCCGCCGCCATCCCTAATGCCATCAACGAACGAATTCCGCTCTGCAAGGACATGAAGCTCTCCCTATACTCCGGCCAAGAATACCATTTTCCTTCAGTCTCAAGACGAACGCGCTTCGCCGCCGCGGAGAATGAGCCTCATGCATTACGCTCGTACTTGTGGGCCACGCGCCCGCCTGGGACCTTTACGTGCGCATTGTCCTTTCGAACATCGGAACCTTGGGCGACATCAATCCGCTGATAGCCATCGCGCTTGAGCTCAAGCGGCGTGGGCATCTGCCCGTGATGGCGGTGCCGGCGGTATACGGCCCCAAAATTCAACCCCTGGGCCTCGAGTTCCATGCCATCCGTCCCGACATCGATCCCAACAACAGCATCCTCGTCGAGATGGTCTACGACGTAAACAAAGGCACCGAACATGGGCTGCGCGACTTCCTCTTTCCCGCCCTGCGCCAGACCTACGACGATCTGCTCGATGCAGCCACTAAGCCTCAGCGCGCCGATCTCCTGCTCCTCGGCGAACTCAACTACGCCGGACCGTTGGTCGCTGAAATCACGGGCATCCCGTGGGCCAGCTACGTCCTTGCCCCGCTTTCCTTTTTCTCCGCCTTCGATCCGCCCGTCCTGCCCATGTATCCGCGCCTCGCGCGCGCCGACAGCACCGTCCCCGGCATGGGCCGCGCCATCAAGCGGCTGGCTCGCTTCGTCACTCGCAACTGGTCTAAGCCCATCTACGCCCTCCGTCGCGAATTGGGACTCGACCGTGGCCCCAATCCCCTCTTTGACGCCAAAAACTCTCCCCGTCGCGTCCTGGCACTCTTCTCTCAACTGCTCGGCAAAGAGCAGAAAGACTGGCCGCAAAATACCCTCATCACCGGCTTTTGTTTCTACGATGCCAACAGCGGCGATGCCACTCTCCCGCCCAACCTTGAGAAATTTCTCTCTGCCGGTCCGCCGCCCGTGGTCTTCACCCTGGGCTCGGCCGCAGTGCTCGCCGCCGGCAAGTTCTATGAATACTCGGCGCGCGCCGCAGTGAGTCTCGGCATCCGTGCAGTGTTATTGATCGGGAGCGACGAGCGCAACCGTCCTCGCCAATCGTTGCCCGACACCATCTGCGTGGCCGACTACGCGCCCTATTCAGCGCTCTTTTCGCGTGCCTCGCTCGTCGTCCATCAAGGCGGCGTGGGAACCACCGCGCAATGTCTGCGCGCCGGCAAGCCCATGCTCATCATGCCCTACTCCCACGACCAGCCTGACAATGCCCGCCGCATGCGTCGGCTCAAAGTGGCGCGCATCATCCGCCGCGGCAACTACACTCCGCAGCGCGTGGCGCGCAAACTTCGTGCCATGCTCGACGAGCCAAAATACGCCCGCCGAGCCCAGTCCATGATCAAAAAAATTGAGTACGAAAACGGCTTGAAATCCGCCTGCGATGCGCTTGAAGAACTCCACCAGCGCTCGCAGTCAGGGGATTGAGATCGGTGAACTCGCACAGGAATGCGGGCCGCCAGATCTTAAATGTTGGCCGTCCGGTTACCGCTGATAAGCCTTAGCAGAAACGTCAAAACCACCGCCCCAATCACCGCGATCACGATGCTCATCGTCAGCCCGTGCTCGCCCACTCCGCCGTATCCCAGATGGCTCGACAAAAATCCGCCCACCAGCGCGCCAATCAGTCCCACCACCATGTCCATGATGAAGCCAAACCCGGAGCCCTTCATAAGCTTCCCGGTCAACCAGCCCGCAATCACGCCAATTACGATCCACGCAAGCACTCCATGTCCCATAGGTGTCTCTCCTCAATGGACTTGGATGCAAAAACATCTTCCCGCATGAAAATTAAATTAGTCGGCTCCGGCAGCTAATTACCGTCAATCGCCCGCCGGCGTTCCCGACCCGGTCCGCATGAAGTCTGTGCCCCATCCATCGAGCGCTCTTTGCTCGATGGGTGGGATCGCATGTTCTCTACAACGACTCCATAACTCCAGAATCTCAGCAGCCCGTCCCCGCTTTGGCCAGCGCTTCCTTGAGCCCCTGCATGCTGATCCGGCTCGAAGCCTCCGGCGTCCCCGCGCCCCGCCAATGCGTTTCGAGACTCACTGCATGGCGATATCCATCCCGCGCCAGCGCTCTCAACTGCCCCGTCCAATCCACCACGCCCGTGCCCACCGGAGCCCACTCCCACTTGCCCTCCGCTTTGCGCACCACGTTCTTCGCATGGCAATGCCCGATGCGATTCTTCGGCAGCAAATCATAACCGTTGGGAAACGGCTCGCTGCCCGCAAACGTCGCCGCATTCCCCGGATCCCAATTCAACATAAAATTGGTTTCCGTCACTCCTGCCAATGTCGCCGCCGCCTCTTCGCCCGTCGCCGTGTTGCACGACATCTCGTTTTCGAGCAGCAGTATCAAATTGCTCTGCGCGCATCGCCGCGCCGCATCGCGCAGCTTGGCGTCAATGCCTTGCCGATAGGGCTTCACATCGTCCAGTCGCCAAAAATCAAAGCACCGAATCCGATCCGTCTCAAACGCCTTCGCCAACTCGATGCAATGCTCCAGCAGCGCGTCCTGCTGCTTGAAATCGAAGTCCGCGTGAAACTGATCCCGCTTCTCGCTCTGTTTTGACAGCGGCGCACCCGGCCAATCACTCTTGAACAAGGGACTCGCAATATCCGTCACCCGCAGGTTATATTTCGCAAGAATTTTCCGCGCCTCTTCGATCTGCGCCGACGTCAACTCCGTAATATTCTTGTCCCACATCCCGCGCAATTCGATCCACTGCAGCCCAAAATCCTTCGCCGCCACCGAACACGCATGATCGAAATCCTGCGATATCTCATCGTTGATGATTGCAACCCTGAATGGGCAACTTTTCTGCGCTTGTGCAGGCATCGCAGCAGCAATTCCAGCCGCAGCCATACCGCTCAAAAACTCTCGTCGCGAATGTGACATGAAACTCCCTTGTTCGTTCCCTGTGTTGATGCCTACTTTTGTGTGTAGGTCTTGGTTTCGCCGGTGCGCGTGTTTAAGACCGAGAAGGTCCCGTCCGCCTCCGCCGCAACCTTGAAGTACGCTCCATCCGTGCCCGCACCCTTCGGATTCGCAATCAGCGCCCGAGAACTATTATGCGCGGCATCGGAGTCCTCCGCCGTGTGCACCATGTACAAGTCCTCCATCCCCGGGCTCTCGTGAATCGTCTGCCACGCCTCCGGACTCCCCGCCTTGTGCGCCCCGTTGTTCATGATCGTCACTCGCGGGCGAATCGCATCCACAATCGCCTTCGCATTCGACAGGTTGAATCCGTGATGCGTCGCTAGATACAGATCCACATGCCCAATAGGATTGTTCGGGCACACCAGCGCGACTTCTTTGATCTTCGTCAGATCTCCCAGATCGAGAAACTTGAACTTGCCAAACGTCACCAGAATCCCCACCGACCGCGGATTTTCCGTCGCATCGAGATCCCACTTCGGCTCCGTCGCACAATAAGGGTTCGCCACCGGCTTGATCCCCGGAATCGCACTGATATGCTCGCCATCCGCAGTCAGCACAATCGTGCTCAGCCCCGGAATATCGATCGTGTCGCCAGGATGAACAATGCGCCGTGGCTTGCCCTCGATGGCCTTCAAATACGCAGCATAATCATGCCGCGTAATGTCCGAGTCTTCGCGATTCCCCCCATGATCGATGAACTCGCCGATCGGCACGCGCTTGACCAACTCCGGCACTCCGCCCACGTGATCCGTATGAAAGTGCGTGATCAGCACATGATCAATCTTGCTGACACCCGCATCCTTCATCGCCGCCATCACCCGCTCCGCATCGCGCCCATTCTCACCCGGCCATCCCGTATCGACCAGCAGCGACGCCCCCGACGGCGACACCAGCAGCGTGGCCTGCCCGCCTTCCACATCAAGCGAATAAATCAGCAGCGGCTGGGTCTGCGCGCCGCCCCCCTGCGCCATCACCAGCGCCACCACGCAAATAAGCGTCGCAAAACCCGACACCCCGCGCGCCAAAACCAATCTCACCCAGCCGCGCAACTCATACACACCAAATTCATCCACAATTCGCATTTGCCGAGAAGTGTACCCGATTGACCAGTTCTCGGAACAGCCGGCAACATGGCTTGAGTGGACGATCCGATGTCCAACAAGACGATTTCCGCGACCGGGACGCCTATTATCCCGAATTGACGAATCATTCGCAAGTCAATGCGAATGATTCCCTCGGTAGTTTCCCCTCAAGTAAACTAATTCCATGGGCAAAGTGCTGCAACTCTTTCCCGATTTCGACCAGGAATTTCAGCCGGATGCATCGGAGAACCCACGCAACCTTTGTGAAGTGCTCGTAGGTGACGCAGCCAAAATTCTGGCGGGGTTCCCGGACGGGTTCTTCCAAACAGTCGTCACCTCACCGCCATATTGGGGATTGCGGGATTACGGGATTGAAGGCCAACTTGGCGCCGAGATGGACGTCAACCTATACATCTCAAGTCTGGTATCGATATTTACGGAAGTACGTCGAACTCTTGCGCCTGACGGGACGCTCTGGCTGAATATCGGAGACAGTTACACGAGCGGAGGAAGGACGTGGCGTGACGACGATGCCAAGAATAAAGGACGAGGGATGGGGTATCGGGCTCCAACACCGAACGGCCTCAAACCCAAAGATCTCATTGGCGTTCCGTGGAGAGTCGCGTTTGCATTGCAGGCCGATGGTTGGTACTTACGTTCAGACATGATTTGGAATAAGCCCAACTGTCAGCCCGAATCGGTCAAAGATCGTCCGACTCGCTCTCATGAATACGTGTTTCTTTTCTCAAAGTCGGAACGCTATTTTTATGATCATGAGGCTATACAAGAACCAGCCCAGGACAAATCTCAGAGGCGCAAGAATCGACGGACCGTATGGAACATTAACACAGAGCCGTATGCGGGCTCCCATTTTGCTGTCTACCCAAGATCGCTTGCGCGGATATGCGTCATGGCGGGTTCGCGAAAGGGAGACAGGGTACTCGACCCCTTCTTCGGTTCAGGCACAACTGGTGTTGTCTGTAATGAGCTAGAACGACAATGCACGGGCATCGAGATTAGCGAGACTTACGCGAACCTAGCCAGGAATCGATTGCTCAAAGGGCGTTGAGTCGAATTCCCAAGTCGCGTGTACCGTGCATAATTCCTTGCGTATTGCTTTGATCTGCAACTTTCGCTCCGTTCCTCCGTCAAAGTAGAGCGCGAATTTCAACTTACCTTCGGCGTCGTAAACGTAACCATAACCCGGTTGTGGGGTTTGGAGGCTATGTGCCTGGATTACAAGTTTTCCATTGCTGCTCTCCAACAGCATCTTCTTGGGGATCTCTACAAGCTCATATTGGTAAGACACGGGACCTTGTTTTAGACACCGGAATTGAAAGATTCTGTCGTAACTGCGCATATGTTCCAAAAACATATCTCGGAGCAGCGACAATTCCCAGGGACACTTTCCAAGCTCCATAAACTTGCTGATATGGAGGAAATTCTCGCGGATTCTCGTATCTGCTTGCGTTTTGAGGCTCACGGGAACACCTTTTATGGTGATGTCATGGCCGCGATTCGTTCTGTTTCCAACGAGTTTGGCTGGAGTTCCTGCCCGGTTAAGCGACCTTTCTAAAGCAAACTCAAATCGGTCTTTGCTCAATGGCTGTCGGCTAAAGGAATGATGTACGCGTAGCGCATCGCCGAGCATTTCTAAAGCCGCGGGTGTGATGAAATCCGATTCTCCATTGCGCCAGAATTCATGAGGAAGTCCAAACTGTCGACTGACGGCGGCAATTAGGTCAAGTTGCGATTCCGAAAGCGCTGCCAAGCTTAATCGCAGTGAATCAATGAGATTTGACTGGGCTTCCATGTCGCATCTGATTATAGTGTCCTAAAGTGGGGCATTTCCTCACGTTTGGATTTTGAACCTCAGAGCTTTCGGCGATGTGCGTCCAAGGTTGAACTCGAACGGCATCAATGACCGAGTTTGGCAACTGCCGTCCCGTCCCATCCTCAAACTCGCGTTGCTGGTAGAATGGGAAGTACCGCGTTGTGCGGCAATTCGCAGGTACTTACAGCGGTTCTCCAATGGCTGTTCCCCGAAAGCAAGAGGCCAAGTGGCTTTTTCCCAAGAAAAAGCCACCTCGCTCGATGTCGGCAAGGGCACGTAAATTGGAGAACCGCTCGAAGCTCCCCTGCCAACCTGGATGGCCGCAACCGGCCGAATCCGAAGAAAAGGAAATACCGCTCCTGTGACCCAGACGATACGCAATATCGCCATCATCGCCCATGTTGACCACGGCAAGACAACCCTCGTAGACGCCATGCTCCGGCAGTCCGGCACCTTTCGTGCCAATGAGCAGGTCGCCGAGCGTGTGATGGATTCAAATGAACTGGAACGCGAGCGCGGCATCACCATTCTCGCCAAAAACACCGCCATTAACTTCGAAGGCGGCAAAATCAACATCGTCGACACGCCTGGCCACGCCGACTTTGGCGGCGAAGTCGAGCGCGCTCTCAAAATGGTCGACGGCGTCATGCTCCTCGTCGACGCTGCCGAGGGCCCTCTGCCCCAGACTCGCTACGTGCTCGCCAAAGCCCTCGAGGCCAAGCTGAAGCCGATCGTCGTGATTAACAAAATCGATCGCCCCGACGCCCGCGCCCAGGAAGTCCTCGACGAAATTTACGACTTATTCATCGACCTCGATGCTGAAGAGTCGCAGCTCGATTTTCCCGTCCTCTACACCGTCGCCAAACTCGGCACCGCGACCACTGACATGGCCAATCCCGGCGTCGATCTCCAGCCCCTCTTCGAGACCATCGTCAGCACCATTCCCGCCGCCACCGGCGATCCCGACGGCACGCTGCAAATCCTCGTCACCAATCTCGACTACTCTGAATACTTCGGCCGCATCGCCATCTGCCGCGTCTTTCAAGGCACCCTCCACGCCGGCGACGATGTGACCATTTCCAAGCGCGACGGTTCGCTGATGAAGACCCGTATCACCAAGCTCTTCACCTTCAACGGACTCAAGCGCACCGAGACCACCGAGACCACCATGGGCGACATTGTGGCCGTGGCCGGCGTCGAGGGCATCACCATCGGCGAGACCATCACGAGTGTCGAAAATCCCTCGCCCTTGCCGCTCATCGTCATCGACGAGCCCACCATCGCCATCCAATTCAGCGTCAACAATTCGCCCTTCGCCGGCCGCGAAGGTCAATACGTCACCAGCCGCAACCTTCGCGAACGCCTCGAGCGCGAACTGCTCACCAACGTCAGCATTCGCGTTGAAGACACCGGCTCGCCCGACACCTTCAAAGTCCTCGGTCGTGGCGAACTACAACTCGCCATTCTCATTGAAATGATGCGCCGCGAAAGTTACGAGCTCATGGCCGGCCGTCCCGAAATTGTCACCAAGATGGTTGAAGGCACGCGCATGGAACCCGTCGAACATCTCACCATCGATGTGCCCGAAGAGTACACCGGCGTCGTCATCGAAAAGCTTGGACCGCGCAAGGGTGAAATGACCCGGATGCACAATCATGGCTCAGGCCGCGTGCGCATGGAGTTTCGCGTACCCAGTCGCGGCATCATCGGCCTGCGCAGCGAAATGCTCACCGAGACCCGCGGCACCATCGTCATGAACGCCCTGTTCGACGGCTACATTCCCTACCAGGGTGAAATTCCGCAGCGTCCCACCGGCGCTTTAATCTCCGACCGCCAGGGCAACACTACGACCTATTCGCTCAACGGCCTCCAAGAGCGCGGTACTTTGTTTGTCGGCCCCGGCGTTGAAGTCTACGAGGGCATGATCGTCGGCGAACACTCGCGCGACAACGACCTCGACGTCAACGTCGTCCGCGAAAAAAAGATGACCAACATGCGCGCATCGAGCGCCGACGATGCCATCCGCCTGGTGCCCTATCGCAATCTCAACCTCGAGCAAGCCATTGAATTCATCGCCGAAGACGAGATGGTCGAAGTCACTCCCAAGTCCCTTCGCCTCCGCAAGAAAATCCTCCAGGCCAATCGCCGCCCCAAGAAATACGCGCTGACCGCAGAGTAGTTGTGGCAGCAGGGGCCTTCGGGCCCCTCAGACTGTTGAAAAACCTCGCCGCTGTGTTTCGGAGGGAGCGTGGGGCTTCAGCCCCACGAATAGAGCCGATTATTTGAACAGGGCTTTAGCCCCGGGTCCTTCGTTAGATTTGCAAAATCGACTTTGCAAGCAATCTGAGGGCCCCTCAGGCTCGGGCTTTGTTTCAGAACCCGGCGGAGGGAGCAGGGGCCTTCAGGCCCCTGAATACAGCGGATCAAGCGAGGGCCTTCAGGCCCGGGCCTCATTTCCCCTCAAAATGCATCGGCATGGGGTCCAATTGCCCACAAGATGCCGAGCTGAAGGGATACATCCCCGGCTCTGCGGCCAGCCCCCGTCGGACCGGGTTGTTCTCGACATAAGAGACGCAACGAATGTACTTCTCTTTTGTCATGATTTGCGTCTCGTTGAAGCTGCGCATCCACACGTCCATATTGCTCTTCAATCGAAAAGAAAAGCCGCCCTTCATAAATTGCATGGCCTTTTCGAGCGAGACCTCCGGCGCGGGCGTCAGCAGGACATGAAGATGTTCCGGCATGATCACAAATGCGTGCAGGAGGAATCGTCCCTCGCTGCGATATTCGAGAATGGTTCGCTGCAGCAACTCCGCGTTGGCCGTGACCTGGAAAAGGCTACGGCGCTCAGCCGTTACTGCTGTCACGAAATAGGTACGCGTTTCTTGCGGGGCCAGTCGCACGTGAGAAGCATAGACGAAAGGCCCGCGGCTAAAGCCGCTCTTATCGCAGTTCAGCATCTTCCCCAAAAATCACCGCTTCCGCCAACTCGGCTAAACTGTTCGCATGGAACTCAAGGTGCGTTTGCAGCTAAGTGACAGCGACGACAGTGATGGCGTCAAGCTCTGGGCCATCGCTGAAGACGGCTCTGGTCGGAGGTGGTTCAAGTGGTATGAGAACGAGGGCACAGCATCCTGGGACGCAGAGAACATGCGCTTGGTGGAAGAGGTTCAAGTGTCACCCTCTGGATCACGATACTCCCAAAACATCCGCAGAAAGCTTTATGTCCAATTGGAAATGGCGGAAGAGGTGCTGAATACGCATTGGCAGCGAGCGGCACCCACGGTATGCGAAGGATAGCCAGTGTTCTGGGATTGCTTCTGTGTCACCCGACAACCGAGTAACCGGATCGTTTACGAGGCGATAGGCGGGCGGCCTCAATCCCAGAATATTTCCGAATCACAAATGAGGGTGCCCCCGGTCCCTCGCACTCGGGGACCGGGGATGCCACGGACCTCAACCCGGAATCCGTTCGTGATGATCCAGGTCAATCCCTTCAGGTCGGCAAGTGTTTTCAAAGAAGGCTAAGACCGCCGGAAAAGGCGGAAAAATCTCCGTCTCGGGTGATCAGCGCGACACTCGCATCGATACAACACTGCGCAATCAATGCATCTCCAAGGCGCGCTTTTCGTTTGCGCGCCAACGCCTTGGCGCGCAGTCTCCCGGCTCTCTGCCAGAAGCCATCTTTGAGAGAAATCAACGGAAGTTGCAGCAGCGTTTCGGCGACTGAGTGGGAAATCTCCGGGTCGCTCAAGAGTTCAGTAAGCACGGGCGGAGCCATTACAACTTGACGTCCTTGCAACGCGTTGGCGAGTAACTCGATGTCGCGTCCCTGTTCGCCTTCGAAAAAAGAGATCCATGTGCTGGTATCAGCCGCAATCATCGATCTTCCTTCAACTCTTCGAGTGTCCGCGAAAACTTCACCTTCCCCTGCATTTCGAGCAGGCGATCGTAGGTGCGTCCGGCAGCCACCAGCTCAAGCCCGGTTCGAATCGTCTGAGTAATTCCGGCTCCGCTCGCCTTTTGTGCCTTGTCGAGCAGTTCCGCCGGGACTTCAACGGTTATTTTCCTGGCTAACGGCATTCCTCACCTCTTTCCCATATCCTATACCAGCATCGACTATGGTGTGTCCGGCGTCTCCAGGAACTTCAAGAAGCTCTCGGCGGGTGGCCCCGATCCGGGGATGTTGGTCGAACAAACCGCTTCTCAGGGCGAGACGAATCGAGGCCAAAACCGCACCAAATCACCTCGAATTTCACTCAAAACCCACGCACTTTTGACTATTTCCAACCCATTTTCGCCCGCTTTTTAGCCATTTTGCAAAAATTATGTAGCAGGCCAACGCGACCTTTTCCCACTTTCCGTCCGTTCGGTTTTTGCCCCGCAAGAACGCATCGTTTTCTCGGTGGGAGTATGAAAGTGGGTGCCCCATCCATCGGACGTTCTTGTTTTTGTCCGATGGGTGGGAAGCCACAGGTCTCAATGAGGACGTCTTTGTTTTGTTAAAGGCAGTCGAGGCCCGAATCATCCCCCGCACCCACAACTCATCGCCAGCACTTCCGCAAAATGCAACGCCTGCTTATGCCCCAACTGGCTGATCTGCTCCCGGCAACTGAACCCATCGGCAACCACAATCGTTCGCGGTCCCGCAGCCTCAATTGCCGGTAACAAACTCAGCCCCGCAATCTTTTTCGACACCTCAAACTTGTCCGCCTCAAACCCAAACGGACCCGCCATCCCACAGCACGTAGCGTCAATGGGTTCGACCACCGCGCCCGCCTTCCGCAGCAGCGCAATCTCGTTCGCCGGCCCGCCAAACACCGCCTTGTGATGGCAATGCCCGTGAATCAGAATGTGCGCCCCCGTGAGCATCCCCGCCACAAAATCAGGAGCCTTCGCCGCCAGCCAGTCCGCCAGCAGCCATACTTGCTCCCGCAACTTCTGCGCCCGCCCATCGTTCGGAAATAACTCCGGCAGTTCGTCCTTGAAAACACTCGCGCAACTCGGTTCGAGAAAGATAAACGGCAGCCCTGCCTCAATCTGCGGAGCCACACGGTCGAGCACCTTGGCCAGGTAACTCTTCGCGGTCTTCAAATGCCCAAAATCGTAAAGCGCGCGACCGCAGCAGATATGCCCCTTCGGCGTCTCCACCACAAATCCGGCCTGTCGCAAGACCGTCTCCGCCGCCGCCAATGTCTGCGGATGATAGTAGTTATTCCACGTATCCGGCCACAGCAGCACCACCTGCGGTGGGGCCAACTGCGCCGTGCGCGTTGCAGAATTCTGCGCACTGCGCGGCACATTACAAGTTTCAGACGCTCGCGCCTTGGTGTAACTCTTCGCCGCCAGACTAGGCAGCTTCCGCTCCTGCGCCACGCCCACAATGTGCTTGATCAGCGGGCTCGTTATCGGTCCAGTCAAAATCGCATTAGTCAGGGCCGGAGTCAGCGATCCCCAACGCGCCAACTGATCGGCAAACCCAAAAATGTAGTGATGCAGCGGATGCAGCTTGCCCTTGTACTTCTGCGCCAGAAACTCCGACTTGTAAGCGGTCATGTCCACCTGCACCGGACACTCCGTCTTGCACGCCTTGCAGCTCAGGCACAAGTCCAGCGCCTCATGCACCGCTTCACTTTGAAATCCCTCTTGCTGCAAATCTCCAGCCAGCATCTCCCACAACAAGCGCGCCCGCCCGCGCGTCGAATGCTGCTCCTCACCCGTAGCCCGATAACTCGGACACATCACCCCGCCCGTCGTCTTGCGGCAAGCTCCCACGCCCACGCATCGTTCGGCGGCACGTTCCAACGACCCGCCATCCTTGGCAAAAACAAAGTGCGTCTCAAGCGTCGTCGTATCGCCCAGCTTCACCGGCTGGCGTAGATTTTCTACCGGATCGTAGACGCGCACAGCGTCCACAACCTTGCCGGGATTCATCTGGTTTTCCGGGTCCCACAGCGCCTTGAACTCCCGAAACGCCCCCATCAACTCCGGTCCAAACATCTTCGGCAACAACGCCGCGCGCGCCTGCCCATCACCATGTTCGCCCGACAGCGATCCGCCAAAACTCAGCACCAGATCCGCCGCCCGGTCAATGAATTCGCGGAACTTCCGTATCCCCTCTTCCGAGCGAAAATCGAAATTGATCCTGAGGTGTACGCATCCCTGTCCATAGTGTCCATACAGCGGACTGCGATACCCATACTCGCCCATCAACACCGTCAACTTCCGCAGGTAAGCGCCCAGGTGCGCAGGCGGAATCCCCGCGTCTTCCCAGCCTTCCCATCCTTCCGGCTCTCCCGGCACAAAAACCGTCGCGCCCAGCGCCGACTCGCGCACCGACCACACCCGCGCCGCGTCGCTTGCCGAATAAATCTGCGCCACCGGCGGAGTCGGCCAACTCCGCGAGGCGCGCGCCAGCACCTCTGCCTTGGCCTGCGCCTCTTCTGCGGTCCATGTCCCCATCTCCACCAGCAGAAATCCCCCACCCGCCGGCAGCAGTGAAACATCATTCACCGCGAGCTGCTTCCTCCGCATGAAGTCGAGCAGCATCCCGTCGAAGCCCTCAAGGCCAATCGGCCCATGCTCAAGCGCCAGCGGCACCGCATCCGCCGCCAAAAACGCATCGGGAAACGCCAGCGCCGTCAGTACCCGGTGCGGCGGACTTGAAGTCAGGTTCAGCGTCGCCGAAAGTATCGTCGCGCATGTGCCTTCCGTGCCCACCAACGCCCGCGCCACGTTAAAGCCGTTCTCCGGCAGCAGCTCGTCCAGGTTGTATCCCGAAACCCGCCTTGGAATCCGAGGAAATTTCCCGCGAATCATCTCCGCATAGCGATCGCGCAATCCCTTGAGCCCGGCATAAATCTCGCCCTGCCTGCCGCCCCCGGCGATCAGCCTCTCGAGCTCGCCCTCGCTCGTGCGCCCCACCGTCATGCGCGTGCCGTCATAGAGCACCAGGTCGAGCGACTCCACATTATCGGCAACCTTGCCGCCCAGCAGCCCGTGCACGCCGCAGCTATTGTTCCCGATCATGCCGCCCAGCGTGCACCGCGAATGTGTTGCAGGATCAGGCGCATACGTCAGGTGATACACCTCCGCGGCCTCGCGCAGCCGATCGAGCACAATGCCCGGCTCTACCGTCGCCAGCTTGGCTTCGGGATCAATCGTCCCCAGCCGATTCATGTACTTTGAAAAGTCAAACACCACGGCGACATTCGCGCACTGCCCCGCCAGGCTCGTACCCGCGCCACGCGGCAACACCGCCGCTCCAGTGGCTCGACAGGCGGCCAGCGACGCTACAACGTCCGCGGCATCCCTCGGCACAATCACGCCAATAGGAAGCTGCCGATAGTTCGAAGCATCCGCGGCATAAAGGGCGCGCGATCCTACATCAAAACGCACTTCGCCCCGAATCGTCGCTTTGAGCTTGGCTTCCAACTCCCGATGCGCAGCAAACTTCTCATGCGCCAGCGGAGCCTGATTGGTAAGTATTGAAAAAGTGGTCACGCTTGAATCTTAGCCCAGACCTTCACGCAGTCAGAATGCCGCACATCACTGCAATGCCCACGATTCCCTGCCGCTACGGGCAAAAAAAACGATGCGCTCCGATCGCCGCGATCAACAGGGAGTCGACATTAGCAAAGAATTAACCAGGAGGCATTTACCCAGAAATCGCTGCTAGCGCGTCGGCCACTCTTCGACCACAATTCCCAGATCGTTCAGCTTCTGAATCGCCGCCTCGACATTGCGTCGAATCGCGGGCCGCTTCTTGCGATCGGCCAGCGGAGACTCGGCCACTGCTACCACGCGTCCATAGCGCCACGCGCCATCAGGCAGCGCAATTAGCGCCTCCGTCAGTGCGCCAGGATTCAGTTGCAGCTCCTGTCGCCGTGCCGCTTCCGGCCGCAGCATCGACCCCTGGCCCACGGGACTGGGATTGGCATCGGCCAGCGTTACGCGCAGGTTCAGAGTCTCGGCATCCACGCTGATAAATGGGTTCTTCCATTCTCCCGGCTCGCGGACATTCACATACAAGCTCTTGGTGGGTAAAGGAATCCGCGCCAAAGCCTCCCGTTGCCGATCGCGTTCCGTGGCCGCTGCCTGCGCATTTTGCTCTGCCTTGACCGCCGTCTGCGCCACGCCCACCACGGCCTGCTCTTCCTTGTGGCAGGCGGCAATCGCCACCGCCAAAAGCAGCACCATGGCTGCTGAACCCTTCAGTTTGGACGCCAGATTCACGACTTAAGGATAGCAGTACCTGCCTTGCGCCTACCGTGGGCAAGCGTGTTGCATTCCGAAACAGATTTGATCTGAGGGAAAGCTGCTCCCAAAAAAGGAATCGGGTGGCTGCCGTCGTGGGGCGCCACCCGAAGGTCACATGCCAGTGATGAAAAGTCGTTCAGGAGACAGATACAGACTATCTCCGGGCCTCCTCCCCGTCTTGAGTCATATGAATGACACTGGCCTCCATCGAAAGGTGGAGGCGCATTGTCACTTTACCCATTCGTAGCAAAGGACTTGTATCCATTCGGCCCCCAATGAGATTACTGTGAAGAAGCGCACAATTTGATCTGAATCCTGTTTTAGAAGAGATTGAGCCCTAACGCGACCCGTGCCTTCGACCTCCTCCAGATCGACACTGCATCGAGCGCCTTCGCGCTCCACTTCAACGCCGATCTGCGCGGCGGATGCCCCATCCCTTTTCGTGCTCTTTCGGGGTATCGGTGGGAAAGCGATGTCACTGTTTTCTTGCCGGATCAATAAGATCCTCTTCGTCGCATTCGCGATCCTGCTCGGGTTCTCCGCTTCCGCCGCAGCCCTCGAACCCACTACTCCTCTCGCCAGCCTCGGCCGCCAGATCTGGGTCATGGAAAACGGTCTGCCGCAGAACACCGTCCAGGCCCTCATCCAGACTCGCGACGGTTTTCTCTGGATAGGCACTGAAGTGGGCCTGGTCCGCTTCGACGGCAACGGCTTTCAGCTCTTCGATCGAAACTCCAAGTCCGCTCTTCCCGGCAATGACATTCGCTGCCTGCTCGAGACCCGCGACGGCGCTCTCTGGATCGGCACCAGCGAAGGTCTCGCCCGCTCTAAAAATGGCGCCATCACCACCTACATGACGTCCAGCGGACTTCCCTCCAACGCCATCTGGTCGCTCGTTGAGGCCGCCAACGGCGTGCTCTGGGTCTGGACCGATCAGGGCCTCGCACGCCTAGAAAACGGTCGATTCATCGACTCCACTTCCGCCACCGGTATACCCGCAAGTGCCATCACGGCCGTCACTTCCAATGGCCA
>Ga0302140_10002563_pt1 | contig 23492 bp, 11 predicted proteins | sample I_Bog_E1_1_FD_202095 | JGI IMG/M metagenome (GOLD analysis project Ga0302140, IMG submission 202095) | Peat permafrost microbial communities from Stordalen Mire near Abisko, Sweden - I_Bog_E1_1 | ecosystem: Environmental > Terrestrial > Soil > Wetlands > Peat | place: Sweden: Abisko, Stordalen... | reverse complement strand
TCAGCGGAGCGGGAAGGTCGTAGAACGCGTTTGTCTTCAGCCCAAAAACATCGCTCAAGTGGCCGGGCAGCGGCGAATCGAACCATTGGCCGTGCTCGTCAACTTTGGCTGAAAACGCGGTCATCAGAACAGTACCGCCTCCGCTCACGTAGTCCCGAAGGGCCCTCGCGCTTGCCGGGTCCATCACGTAGTCGGCCGGAACGATAACAAGTTTGTACGGCGAAAGGCTGTCGTGCCCGATGTTGATGATTGCCGTGTCGATGTTTCCCCGGAAGAACGGCTCAAATGCTCCTTGCACCTGATCGGTATAAGAGGGCTTGAAGTATTGCCGAGTCGTACTGGAGGGACCGTTCGGGTTTGAATCGACGAAGGAATCGAAGGAATACGCGATGGCCACTTGCGGGTGCGTGTAGCGCGGGAAACCGAGCTTTGAAAGCTGCTTGAATTCTGAGGCAATACGCGCGAACTCGTTCACCTTCCAGGAGGGAGTGCCGTCGTGGTCGACCAGCCCAAACAGCGCCTGTTCTTCTCCTCCGGGATGACTGTTGAACGTCCATGCCAGGACTCCTTGCGCGCCCATCATGAGGCTGAGAAACGCATACATTCGGCTTCTGCCTGGCGTTCCGTAGAAACCTCCACCGCCTGCGGTAAACTCGTTGAGCCAGATGGGTGTGCCCAGATCGCCTTTGGTCATCAGCGCCCCAAACGCGCCGCTGATTGGGTCGCCTGGGTAAAAACCTTCAGCGCCGTATGAAACATAAGACTTGTACGTGGCCAGATAATCGAATCCGCGCCTCGATGCTGTATCCCAGAGATTGGAGATCGATGGCATATCCGGCAGATTTCGCTGGCGAATCGCATCGAGTTCCTCGAGCCGCGCCACCGTGACATCGGACCAATAGCGATGCAGATCCAAGTAGCGTTCGGGTGGTCCGGGACCGTCTGCGAGCGGCAGGTCGATGTCCTCGAAGCTGTTCAGCCGTCGTGACCATCGCTGCGTGGCCCATGCCTTGTTGAGTACTTCAATGGTTCCGTATTTCTTCCTGAGCCATGCGATGAAGCGCTGCCGGTCGGCTTCTGAATAGGACATGAATCCGTTTCCGATTTCGTTGTCGTAGCCAACAGCAATGACCGCTGGGTGATGGGCGTATCGCTTCGTCAGCGTGTCGGCGAGGACTCCCACTTCGCGCACATAGTCCGGATCGCTGATGTTATCCATATAGCGCTCCGCGGGCGGAAGACGCGTACCGTTCTGGCTGACGATATCGACTCCCGGGTAGCCACGATGCAGCCAGATCGGCGCCGGCAGACCCGGAATGTCCAGAATTACCCTGATCCCGTTGGCCTGCATTTTGTCCATGATCTTGTCGAACCACTCGAATTCGAACTTCCCTTGCGACGGTTCAAACGAGTCCCACGACAGATCTCCCATGCGCACCACGTTGAACCCCGCGCGCTTCATGATCGCAATGTCGCGATCGATCTGCTCCGGTGAACGATCGATGGGCTGGTAACAGGTTCCGACAAAAAGCTGTCCCGGTCCTGGCCAGTTGGGATGTGCGTTAACATCCTGTGCGCCTGATAATGCGCTTACAGCCAACGCGGCAGCCAGGGAAAGCGCAAGATGCTTTACAGGGGCCCCCGGGCATTGCCGATAACCTGACCACCGAATCCTGATTCTCATGAATTCCTTCGTTGGCATGGAGGCAAGAAAATGTTGAATGTGTTTCAAATCTATCCCGCCCTCCACGGCTCGATGAGGCCATGGAGGGCCAGGTAGGTAGGCGCGGGATTAGTTGGCAGTTTCGGTAAACGTGACCGAAGCTCCGCCGAGTGCGATCTGGTCCTGCGCGGTGACAGTGACAGTTCCATGGGTAGAAGGGAGCGTCAGGGTGACCGAGGCAACGCCCGAAGAGTTGGTTTGGGCTATCACGCTGGCCCCGCTCGTAGTGCCGTTGGAGAGCGTGCCGGCCGAAGTAGTGAACAGAATTCCCGCGCCATTGGCCGAGCCTCCGGATTGGCCGGGAGTCAGCGTGACGGTAAGAGGTAGAGCCAGAGCCGCACCAGCGCTGCCCGATTGGTTGTTGCCCGATTGGGCAAGTGTTGCTGGGGGATTCCCGACAACAATCCATCCGCCCTGCGTCTGGGTTGCTGTGCCGTCGCTGCCTGTGACGGTATAGTGGCAGAAGCCGGGCGTGCTTCCCGCATTCACCTTTATGGTTCCGGGCTGTGTGGGGGTGATGGTGGAGTTGCTCAGCGCCAGCGAACCGCTGCAGGCAGAGGCGCCCGCGTATGCGTCGAAGACAGCCGAGGAGAGCGTCACGTTCGCGCTGCCGCTGTTGATCGCCGGATGCAGCGTCGCGGTACCAGAAGCGGGAACCATGAGGTCATCGGGGTTGAGATACCACTCCGATGCAGGTGTGGAGGCTTCGCTTCCGTTGATTACCAGAAGCGTGATACTGTAAGGCGCAAAACTCTGCGAAGAGCTCCAGGCTGCCGAACTGGAGGCCGTGATCGTAGTGGAAGCGGTTGAGGCCAGGGTGTAGGCCACGAAGCTGGACGCGCTGAATCCGGACAGGTTGAATGTGACATTTGCCGTGTTGGCCGGATCCTTGTTCAGGACCATGATGGTGATCATGTTGCCGGTTGCGTTAAGCGCGGCGTAGCTGGAGAAGAGATCCGAATTCCCGCTATTCGTGTCGGCCACAGACACCGTGCCAAATCCGTGGTGCGCGCCGTCATAGTTGGTGTACATCTTCCAGGCCAGGTATTCGGCATTTTGAGGAGTGCTGGATGACGGGCCGCCCCAGCGCGAGGCAAAGCCAAGACCCTCACGTCCAAAGACTCCTAGAGTGTCCGCATCGGCGATTGCCGTTGAGAAGTCTGGTTCGTTGTTCACGTTCGCGGCTGCCCCATATCCCCACTCGGAATAAGCAAGAGGCGTTCCGGGGTAGACGGCGTTAACCATGGCCTTGAAGCGCGGAATGGAAAAGCCAACGAATTGGTCAGGCTGAATGCTGGTCGTAGTCCATCCCTGGTACGGGGCAAAGTTCGGATCCCAGTAATATGCGGCAACCTTGGCCGTAACCGCCTGAAGCTGTGCGTTGGTAAAACCTGTAGTGGTGCCGCCGTCGGCATACTCATGGATGTCGAACACGTCGAGGGTGCGCACGCCATTGATTTGATCCAGCCAATTAACCTGGTTCAGCCACCAGGGCAGGAAGTCCACACCGCCGTGAGCGCCTTTGTCATTGCCGTTGGCGCCGTTCCAGTAGAACCACCAGCAGCAGAAGACCGGCCCAAAGCGCACTGCCGCAGGATCCCAGCTCTTGAGATTTGTCGCTTCTGTCTCATAGACGTTGGCGAGTTCATCGTATCCTGCCGGGGCCGGGTGAACGTCGCGGTGTGTGCCATTCCAGATGTCGGGTTCGTTGTCCATGTCATAGAAATGACAGGAAGTGATCGTCGAATACGGCACGGAACACGTTCCGCTTCCGAAGGCCGCGGCCAGCGCCTTGGCCCAGGTTTCGCGGTCGAAACAGGTGGTTCCATCCGTGCTCCCCGACGGGCACTGCGAGGCGGTGTCGACCAGTGGATAGTAGGCGGTGGTCACGGCGTCGGTGGTTACCGGGGTCTGGCAGTCTGTCATCTGGCCGTTTCCGGCGTCGGTGTTGTAGGGATCGACGGAGCACTGAGCTCCGTATTTCGCGACGGAATAGCTCCAGTTGCGATTAGTGCCGTTCTCGGCTTCCCTGGCCACCCAGTCCATCATTGCCATTGTCGTTAGCACATGGCTGCCGGCGTTTTGGGTATCGGTAATCAGTTGGATCTGGTCGCCCGCGCCTCCGTAGTCCTCGAAGTAATAGTCAGCGGCGGCATTGCGGGTTTGCAACTGCCAGTTGTAGTTTGACGCGTCATTGCCGCCCCATCGCGAATAGGTGAAGCCTGTGTCGGATATGTCGGAAATTGTCTGGTCATTATTCCCGTAAACAAACTGGCTGATCGTATGCCGGTTCGCAAGTGTGTCGATGTTGACCGCCACCGCGGTGCCGCTATTCGCAGTGACGGTAACCGAGGCGGTTCCGGATGCGCTGGTGTACACCCCGGAACTGGCGCTGTCCGGCGTGTACGTGGCCTTCAGCGTATCGGAACCTGTAGCCAACGACCCAGCCGGGATCGAAATAGTCGCCGATCCGGAGCTGAGGGTGGTCGCTGCGGAAGTGTAGCTACCGCTCGTGAGTACCACCGAGCCGGTCGGCGTGCCGCTGGTTCCCGTGACTGCAATGGCCACTGAAAGCGACTGAGTGGTGGTGATGCTGCTGGATGCCGGTGTGACGGTCACGGTTGGCGTGGTCGCTGGCACCGTCACGGCCACCGAGGCGGTGCCCGACGCGCTGTTGTAGGTCGCGGAACTTGCGCTGTCTGGCGTGTACTTGGCGGTCAGCGTGTCGGAGCCCGCGGACAGCGATCCTGCCGCAATAGCGATGGTTGCCGAACCGGAGACGAGGGAGGTCGCGGCGGACGTATAGTTGCCGCTCGAGAGTACTACTGAGCCGGTCGGCGCGCCACTCGTTCCGGAAACCGCAATGCTGACCGAAAGCGATTGCGCGGTGGTTATGCTGCTGGATGCCGGTGTGACGGTAACCGTTGGCGTAGTGGGATTTTGGCTCGTCGTCCCCCCGCCTCCCTGGCTTCCACCCCCGCATGCCCCTGTTGAGAGTGCAATCGAAGAAAGGAGAAGACCGAAGAACAAGCCTGCAAATCGATTCATAGAGAAGCCCCTTTGACGCATTTGGTAAACGTTTACCAACCTGCGTTCGCGCTTAAATTCTAAACCCCGAGCCGAACTCGACGAAAGCCCGGGGGCTGCAAGCGGCAAGTGGTACGAATTGGTCGATCTTCGACCGGTTAAAGACGGTCTTACTATCTTCGATCCGTTGTACCCCGCTTCCGCTCACGCCAATGTGACTTGAAGCACCGCGGCATAATCAACCGCCGGTTTATAAAGCTTTGGAAGCTCCGCCTGCAGACCATCGGCTTGCTGCTTCCAACTGACTTCCTGGTCGGTTCCCAGAAGTTTCACCTTGCCAATTCTCCCTGGGCTTGTCGCCGTTGAGAGTCCCAGAGACTGCACGGCAATCGACCCTGCCGGCCAGCCCAGCGCCAGCACATAGATCACAGTATTCGCCTTGTTGCGCGTGAACCGGATGTCTTTCTCTCCCAATTTGTTCACGCTCCCTCCCTGGAAGGACCCCGCCTTTATGCTGTTGGGGCCTTCGCCGTAAACCTTCCACGGCCGAGTCTCATGGATTGCCTCGCCATTGGTCTGCATCCAGGCTGTGATGCCATCGAGTACCGCGATTTCCTTGCTGTCAATGGTCCCGTCTGGCCTGCCGGGAACATTCAGGATGAACGTACCGTTCTTGCTCACGGTGTCAATCATCCAATGAATCACATCGCGCGGGGGCATATACCCACCGTATTCTCCCGGCTTCTCGTAGAGATAGCGAAGATAATGCCAGGCGCCGATGCAGGTCTCCGACTGCCAGGGATACTTCATGATCTCAGCAGTCAGCCCTCTCTCATAATCCGCGACAACAGCTTTGGCGAGCCGGTCCGGAACATCCTTGACGTTGAGAACGGCCTCCAGCTTGCCGCCGTGCGTCTTCCGGCTGTTGTTGTAGAAGTAGGCGCCGATGTTCATTCCACCCCAGCCAAGCGGCAGCAGCGAATTGTCAAAGTAAAGCAGGTCGGGATTGTACTGGTCGATGAGATCGCGGGTTCGATCGTAGAAGTTCTTCACATACGACGTGTCAGGCAGTGATCCGGCCGGGTGCTTCACGCCGTAGAGCTGCTGAGGATCGAGCCCTTGCCACCACTGGTCTTTCCCGTCAGCCTGCGTGAGACGGCCATCGTACGGAATGCCGGCTCGTGGGCCTGACTTGTCGGCGTCATGCGCGACCTGGAACCACCACCAGTTGCGCGCCTGATGCACCGTCACCCCGAACCGTAAATCCTGCTTTCGCGCCGCCGCAGCCCAGGTGCCAATGACATCGCGATGCGGGCCAATGGTGACCGAATTCCAAGGCTGGTGCTTCGAATCCCAGGCATCGAAGCCGTCATGGTGATTGGCGAGCGCGATGAACATCCTAGCGCCGGCATTTTTGTAGCGCGTAATCAACTCGTCCGGGTCCCAGTTCAGCAGAGTCCACTGCGCGCAAAGATCCTTGTAGCCGAATCGCGACGGCGGGCCATAGTGTTCGAGCTGATACTTGTATTGCCTCTGGCCCTCGACATACATATTGCGTGCGTACCAATCGCCGGCTTCGGGCACGCATTGGGGACTCCAGTGAGCCCAGATGCCGAACTTCGCATCCTGGTACCACTCCGGCGCCTCGTACTCAAGCAATGAATCCCAGGTGGGTTTGAACGGACCGTCGCCCGCAAGATCGGGAATTGGCGACTGCACGGGTACATCGTCCCAAAGCCCACCTGCGACAGTTTGCGCTAACGCATTGTAGTTCCACGCCGGTTGTTGCCAGGTCGCTTCATTCAGCCGTTCCTCCACAATCTTTCCGTCGCTTACCTTGTAGAAAACCCTCTTCTCCGGCGGCAATGCGCAAAACTGTGCGTAGTCCTGCGTGTACCGGTTAAACCCGCTCGGCAACAAAGGAAGGCTTTCCTGCGCGTTCTCCCCCTGAGAGCGAACAGCCTTCGATGCCGCAGCGATTGCAAGCAGTTTGCAGAAATCCCGTCTTTGCATAAACGCTCCTTTGCTCCTTGCAGAAATCAGCTGTCACCCGTTATTCCGGCAAGTCGATTTGGCCTTCAATATGGAATTTTCCGGTAACTACTTGCGCAGTTGTGTCCGGCTGCCCGCCACCGATGCTGATCGCGTAATCCCCTTGAGCGATGATTGGACTTCCATCCTCGTTCACCATGCCCAGATCGCGGTTCTTGAGCTCGAAATGAACCTTCTGGCTCGCGCCAGCTTCCAGATGAATGCGCTGAAATCCACGAAGGGCTATCAGGGGCGCTCCTTTCACTGCGGGAAACTTGAGATAGATTTGGACAACCTCGTCCCCCGCGACTTTGCCGGTGTTGGTGACCGTCACTTCGGCGTCCACTGGCTGCCCCGCTGCCACCGCCTGCGTCGGAACGCTCAGGTCGCTGTACTTGAAGGTCGTGTAGCTGAGGCCGTAGCCAAACGGATAGAGCGGCTTGCCGTTGAAGTACCTGTAGGTCCGGTTTGCCATGCCGTAGTCTTCAAAGTTGGGCAACTGGGTAACGTCTTTGTAGAACGTGACTGGCAGGCGTCCCGCGGGATTGTTCCTACCGCTCAGCGTTTCAGCCACAGCAGCGCCGCCTTCTTCGCCCGGATACCACGCATCGAGAACAGCGTTGGCATGCTCGTTGATCCAGTTGACCCCCAACGCACTGCCATTCGTCAGAACTACGGCGAGCGGTTTCCCAGTGGCAGCGACGGCTTCGACCAGATCTTCTTCCTGCTGTGGAAGATCGATGCTGGTGCGGTCTCCGCCGAGAAATCCTGGCTCGGTCACCGGCATTTCTTCGCCTTCGAGCTGGCTTGTAATTCCCACAACCGCGATGACGGCGTCGGCATTCTTCGCCGCCGCAATGGCTTCAGGCGAAGGTGCGTTGTTCACCTTTTCCCATATCAGTTCTGCGTGCGGCTTGCCGTTCCCGCTTCCGTAGTTGATGTTGAGAGCGATCTTGCGGCCCGCCTCAAGGTGGATGTGGCCGACACCCGATGCGGGTCCACCGCCGCCGCCGAATGCCATTGCTACCTGCTTGCCGTCCGCGGTGAGCCTTGCGAAGCCTGCGACGCGAATACCAAGGATGAAATCGCCGGACTCAGTGGGCGTCAGGAATCCTGACCATTGAACGCCGAAGGTTTTTCTCCCCGCAATCTCCGGCGGTAAATTGCTCTCGGTTAGTTTGACATTGGGCTCCGTGCGGCTGGCGATGGGAGTGGTACTCGCGCCAGGCATGGGCCGGCCTCTCATCATGCCTTCGTTGTAATCGGCCTTCAGGCCAGGCTTGCCATCGGGAGTGGTGAGAAGAGCGTCAGGCACAGGAGTTCCGTCCGTGCGCAGGAACTGGGTTCCGGGGACAAACGTGATCGCCGCGTTGGGAAACTCAGCATGAAGGCCGTCGAGGATAGAAACGATATGCGTCGGCTGGCCGGCATAGTTTCCGATCAGCGGCCTGGTCTGGTCCGCAAGTGGACCTACGACAGCTATCTTCTTGATTCCCGGCTTCAGAGGAAGCAGACCGTCGTTTTTCAGCAGCACCATGGACTCATTGGCGAGTTTGCGTGCCTGGGCGCGATGTTCTGCACTGTCAAGTTCCTTTTCATCGATCTTGTTGTAAGGGACCATATCCGGCGGGTCAAACATGCCGAGCTTTATACGAGCCGTAAACAGGCGAATCAGCGCCGTGTCCAGCGTGCTCTCAGGCAGGTATCCTTGCTGCACAGCATCGATATATGCTTTTTCGACCGGTTCGCCGAACCTCGAAGTGAAGGTGACGCATTCGTTATCCATGCCCCGGATGACGGAGATGGCCACGCCCTGCGCCTGCGTTGGACGGTAGCGATGATTGGCGCCAACGTCCCTTACCGCGTCGCAATCCGAAACCACGTAACCCTGGAAGCCCCACTTGCCGCGCAACTGGTCCTGCAGCAGGTATTGGTTGGCGCATGCGGGCTGGCCGTTGATTGCGTTATAAGCGCACATGACGGAGCCGGCCTTGCCTTCGACGACGGCAGCGCGGAATGCAGGTTCGTAGGTATCCACCTCGTCGTGCTTGCTTACGTCCACATCGGCAAAGTGTCGCGTGGGCTCCGGTCCGCTGTGCACGGCATAGTGCTTCGGTGTCGCAATCGCCAGGTAGTATTTCGGATTGTCGCCTTGCAATCCCGTCACGTAGGCTACTCCCATGCGGCCGGTAAGGAACGGATCTTCGCCGTAGGTCTCCTGTCCACGGCCCCAGCGCGGATCACGGAAAATGTTCAGGTTCGGGGACCAGAAATCCAGGCCTCCCATGATGCCGGTGTGTCCCTCACGCACGTTCTGCACGTGCTTGATTCGTCCCTCGATACCAATCTGTCCCGCCATGGTGTGAATACCCGGCGCATCGAAGGTTGCAGCCAGCCCGATTGGCTCTGGATACTCGGTTACACCATCGTTGATCACTCCGTGCAGAGCCTCGCTCCACCATTGGTATGCAGGAATATTGAGCCTCGGAACAGCCGCCGAATTATTTTGCATTTCCGATGCCTTCTCGGCGAGAGTCATGCGGTGCACCAGGTCGGCAGCGCGCTGTTCGGGCGATAAGCTGGGATCCATATAGGGTAGTTTCGCGGTGTCCTGGGCAATTGCGAATTGCACAATCATGCCAATGAAAAGCGCACTCCACCCGCCCCCTCTCGTTATTATTCGTGTCACATTATTCTTCATGTTGAGCCTCCAGGTTGAATGTGTTCTTACCGAAAATCTTTCCCGCCGAAAAGTCGTTAGTATGGCCGATGGCCGTCGGTCATCCCGGGCCAGTTGTCTGTACGGAATGGACCCGCAGGCAGGCCTGCCCCATTGAAAAGAGTTGCAGTGGGGTTCGACTGCCAAGCGTAGCGGACTTCTCTTGGATTGGGAACCGAAGAAGACGAGATCACAACGGTATCGCCCTCGATCTGCGCATCGGCCCAGTACCACTTCCGGTCATCTCCCGCAATCGCAAACTCCTCCAGCTTCGCTCCCTTCGCGACCAGGTCGCCATCCGCATGTGCGAAGTGCAATCGAATCGAACCCGGCAGCCGATCGATGGACGCCAGGGTCGGTCCCGTATAAACAACGCGCTCTTTGTAATAGTTGGCCAATGCACACAATGCCAGTCTCTCTCCGACCGGCTGTTTGACCTTTGCATGGATGTTTTCCGGGTCGCCGGTATCGATCGTCACGGCCAGGCAGGAGTTTGGAACGGTTGCTGCCGTTAGCGCCTGCGATTCGCGCGTTTCGGCCCATTCGTCGCCGTCCACCGGCGTTGCGCTTCGCTGTTTGAATGCGGGAAGGCTCACGATGTAGAAGGGAAAGTCGTCCTGGGCAAAGAGCTTGCGCCAGTCTGCGATCATTACTGGTAGAAGCCGGCGGTACTGGTAACCGCGCGGAGAGTTCTGCTCACCCTGGTACCAGATGGCGCCTGCGATAGAGAGGTGCGCGATGGGCTTCAGCATGCCCTCATAAAGGACGGTCGGCATCACCGGCCAGTTTTCATACTCGATGGGCAGCTGAATTGGCGGACGCGCGTCCACGCTGAGCTTTCCCTTCCACTTTCCGGCCAGCGGAATGCTTGTCTTTTCGTTCAACACCAGGTTCAAATCATCAGGCTTACTCATGAACCCGCCGTCGGGTGTGGTTTTCAGAACACGAATCGCAATCACGTTTTTTCCGGGCTTAAGGACAGTTCCAAACAGTGGATAAGCTCGCGGATTCTCAACCCAGGAGCTGCCCCCAACCTCTTTGCCGTTGACATATGCGGTATCCATGCGCTCGATAATGCCGAGATGCAACATGGCTCGGCCCGGTGGAAGCGGATCCGGAAGCATGATTTCCTTGCGGAACCAAACCACCGCGGGCGTATCGGGCACCCCGAGTTCAGAGAATCCACCCGGAACCTCGACTGTCTTCCAACTCGAATCGTCGAGCTCTGGAGAAGCCCAACTGCCCTTGATGCCGATATCATGCTCATCGTACCAATGCTGCACGAAGTTGCCATATTCGGGCGCGCCTGTCGCCGTCAATCGTGCTACCTCGGCAAGGGGAATATCGAAGTCCTTCATCGGACCAAGCGCATCGGCGCTTGTCCAGGCCTCGGCCGGCGTTCCCCCAACATCATCGAGAACCAGGCCAATAGGCACGTGAATGTCCTGCTGAACTCTGCGGGCGAAGTAATAGGCAACGGCGGAAACCCAGTTCGCAGTCTGAGGCGAAACCTCGCTCCATTTGCCCTGCACAACGTCGGTGTGACGGTAAGCTGGATGACCTGCCACCGTGAAGAAACGAATGTCTGGATAGTTTGCAGCTTTGGCTTCATCCTCGCCGTTCAGCGTAAAGCGGAGCGGCAAACCCATGTTGGACTGGCCTCCGCAAAGCCAAACGTCCCCCACCATCACGTTGTGAAGTTCAAGGGTTTGGCGTCCCACGATCTTGACGGTATAAGGGCCGCCCGGTGGAGGCGGCTGAATTGCAACCTGCCAGCGGCGATCAGGCCCGGCCACACCAGACCCTTTCGCTTCTCCGATTTCGACCAGAATCCTGTCACCTGGCTCGGACCATCCCCAAATAGTCGCGGGCTTGCCGCGTTGAAGAACCATGTTGTCGCCGAAAATGGGGCTGAGCAACGGGAGTGATCCGGCCGACGGAACCAAAGCCGACGATGCGACCGGCGACGCAACCAAAGGCGTGGGCTGGCCACTCGCGATGGTCAGGGACGCTGCAAGCAACACGAGCGGGGCCAGTCGGATGGGGCTGAATCTACACATCATGCAATCAGGCCTCTCAATTGGAGACGTGCGTCGAAGCCGAAATGGCGAGTCTCAGCTAAGTTCTCCAAGCCTCGCCCCCTTTCGGTAATCCCTCACTGGAAGAGCCTGGGCGCGAAATCCTTCAGATCGCGGCGCCATGTCTGCCACTCGTGCGATGTGCCCGGCGACTCGTAGAAGACGTGCTTGACGTTGCCCTCTGTGAAGGCGTCGTGCAGCTTGACGATGCCGGCATGCATTTGTGCTGGTTCTTCCGTTCCCACGCCGATCCAAAGCAAATGAACCTTCTTGGCAAAGGCGGCGGGATCAGCCAGAGCGCCGTTGAACGCTGTCTTCAGATCGGGCTTCTCTGCGCTGCGCAGCATCATCATTCCCCCCGCACCGCTGAATCCGCCAATGTAAGAGAAGAGGTCGAGATGGTTGAACGTGACCTGGAAGGTCTGCATGCCGCCCATCGATAGCCCGGCCATGGCGCGATGATCGCGATCGGCGATTGTCCTGAAGTTTGAGTCGATGTACGGAATCAGGGCCTGTGTCAGGTCGTCCTCAAAGGCCTGCGACATCTCCTGCATAGCTTTCATCATTTCTGGCGAGCCGAAGGGCTTTCCCGTCAAGTCGGGATCTACCTGACCGGCGCGGCGCGCATAGCCATAGGCCATCACAATAATCATCGGCTTCGCGGTTCCGCTCGCGATCAGGTTGTCGAGGATGAAGTTGGCATCGCCCTGCTTGATCCAGCCTGTTTCATCTTCACCGCCACCGTGCTGAAGATAAAGCACGGGATAACGCATCTTCGTCTGCATGTCGTAGCCCGGTGGCAGATAGAGCATGGCATGCCGCCAACTCCCGGTGACCTTCGAGAAATACCAGATCTCGCGCACCGCGCCGTGCGGGACATCCTTGGGTAGATAGTATGTTGCCCCTTGTTCGGGAATCTCGATCCCGCTTGCGTCTCTGCCGCCGCCATAGAATGCATGGCTCCCCGCGTCGTTCACGTCCACTCCATCGATGACGAAGTTGTAGTAGTGGAATCCGGGAACGAGTGGCGGCGTAGTAGCGGTCCAGAATCCATCCGCCCCCTTTACCATGTCCAGTTTCGGATTGCTCCAGAAGTTGAGCTTCACTGCCGTAGCACTCGGTGCCTTGATGCGGAATTCAGCTCTTCCCGTGGAGTCGACACGGGGATACTGCGCACCCCACACGTTGGTTGACGCAGGCTGGAACTCGTCGGAAGTTTGTGCGTAGCAGCAGCTCGAAAGCAGAACCATGGCGATCGCAAGCCTTTTCATCTAATCGTCTCCATCCCTAAGTCGGTCTCTATCCATCCCTGGCATCGTCGCCCAATTGCCCGCGGGCCTGACTCCCAGGTCCGATTGCATTCATGGAGATGATCTCGCGAATCCTCTGATGTCGCAGGCGCCGCAGTTTTCAGGACAGCGGAATCTTACCTGACCGGGATTCTCGAAGGATAGTCGCATTTCTTCATTTAGTACATCGATTTATTCGATGTATTCTCGAAGCATGGATACGACGCTCGACGCCTGGGAGATCCTTCAAGCCGTGGTGCAGCTGGGGGGATTTGCGCCCGCCGCGAAAAAGCTCAATCGGTCTCAATCGACCATCAGTTACGCAATCGGTCGTCTGCAGGAGCAGCTGGGCGTTCGGTTGTTCGAAATCCATGGGCGGAAAGCGCAACTTACTGAAGCAGGCAGGGTACTCTTGGCGGACGTGGAACCCCATTTGGCTGGGTTTCATGAGCTTGAACAGCGCGCCCGCGTGATGGCGTCGGGAGGCGCTTCGGAGGTTAGGATCTCGGTCGACAGCATCTTCCCCGATGACCGGCTGTTTGATGCCCTGGCGACGTTCTCTCGCACCTTTCCGCATGTCAGGCTGAAGCTGCGGCAGGGAACATTTCTCTCCGCCGACTCGGAGTTTTCACTTCACAACTCGCAAATCTGCGTCTCCGGACTGGTTTCGCGCGAGCTTCTTGTCAAGCCCATTCTCGTGATCGGCATGATTGCAGTCCTGCGTCGCGATCACCCTCTGGTTTCAATTCCACGCAGGCTCTCGCGTTCCGACCTTATGCAGCACATCCTGGTCACCATCGAGAGCGCAGCTTCTGGAACCCTGAAACAACAGCCGAGGCTCCCGACTCAGCGCGTTCTTCCAGTGAGTACAATCGAATCCGCAATTTCAGCGGTTCGGAGCGGACTCTGTTTCGGCTGGCTGCCGAAATACCGGATTCAGTCAGAACTCGATAGCGGCGAGTTTCTGGCACTCGCGCTCCCTGCCGGAAAGACGCGCGATGTGCGGCTGAATCTGGTCTGCAGGGACTTGGGCGCGAGCAACTCCGAAGCCAACTCCCTGGCGGAGTTATTGGGATTGAGCCGAGAGCCGGAAGTGATCTGAGCAGGCCATAGTAAACGCGGATTCTGGATTGCCTTTCCGAATGCGATTTCAACACATCGACAAAATCGATCTGAATAAAGCGATTTAATTCGCTTGCCGCATCCTGCGTTCAGTCTGTAACGTCAAGGAGTTTCAGAAGCGGACTTAATACCTGTCGGGTATGCTTGGCGGCGGTAGTGCACCTTGTTGCACAGCATCCTTGCGCCACTGGCCGTTCTGATTCGGGGAGGAACTCGTGAAGGGTAAGCTTCTGTGCGGTTTAGGCCTCCTGGTTGCGACTCTGCCATTGCCGGTCATCGCGGCGGAGAACGTCCATCTGTCCATCGATGCTTCCAGGACCGGAGCGAAGATCGACCGCAATCAATTCGGCCAGTTCGCCGAGAATCTTGGACACGGGCTCTACGAGGGCATATGGGTTGGGCCGGATTCGCCCATCCCGAATACGCGCGGGATCCGGAATGACGTGGTTTCCGCACTTCGCGAACTCAAGGTCCCCAATGTCCGCTGGCCCGGCGGCTGCTTTGCCGACCAGTATCACTGGCGCAAGGGGATCGGCCCGCGCGACAAGCGCCCCGCAACTGTGAACTCGGCATGGGGCGACGTCATCGACACGAATGCGTTCGGCACCGATGAGTTCATGGATTTCATCCAGCAGATCGGCAGCACACCGTATGTGTCCGTCAATCTCGGCTCAGGTACGCCGCAGGAGGCCGCCGAGTGGCTGGAATACATGACCGCGGCGGCGCCCACAGCACTTGCCAAAGAGCGTGCCGACAACGGCCATCCCGAACCCTATAAAGTTGGATTCCTCGGAATCGGAAACGAAAGCTGGGATTGCGGCGGCGCCATGACCCCCGACTACTACGTGAGCCTGATGAAGGTCTACAGCCGCTTCGTGTTGAACATGAATCCCGCCCAGCGGGGCAGGGACCAGATGCTGAAGATCGCCGTAGGTCCAGGCACGCCGGACACGAAGTGGACTGAAGCCGTGATGGAAGCCTGGAAGAAGCACACCTGGGCCTGGGACATCAACGGCGTCTCGCTGCACTGGTATACCGTTCCTAACGGCTGGCCGCCGTCAACGAATTCCGCAAAGTTCGGACTGGACGACTATGCGAAGAGTCTCAAATCGACGCTCTTCATGGACGAATTCCTGCGCAAGCAGGAGGTCGTGATGGACAAATACGATCCGGAAAAGAAAGTGACCTTGAGCGTGGATGAGTGGGGTGCCTGGCACGCGCCGCTCGCCGGCTCAAATCCAGCTTTCCTCGTTCAGCAGAACAGCATCCGTGATGCGATCCTCGCCTCTCTCAACCTGAACATTTTTGCCCGTCACGCCGACCGCGTCCGCATGGCCAATATCGCGCAGATGATCAACGTGTTGCAGGCCATGATCCTCACCGACAAAGAGAAGTTTGTTCTTACGCCGACCTACTACGTCTTCAAAATGTACGTTCCGTTTCAGGACGCCACGTTGATTCCCGTCACGTTCGAAGCTGGCACATACACGCATGGTGGCGTATCCTTGCCCCGCGTCGACGTCATCGCCGCAAAAAGTGCGGACGGAAAGCTGTTGCTTGAGATTACCAACCTCGACGCGGAAAACCCCGTCGCCATCGATGCAGAATTGACGGGCATCACGGCAAAGTCGGCCAAAGCAGAAACCTTGACGGGAGCCGCAGTCGACAGCGTCAACACTTTTGCCTCACCAAATGCAGTTGTGCCGAAGCCGGCAGCAGTGAAGCTTCAGGACGGCAAGCTTTCCCTGACAGTAGAACCGAGATCAGTCACTGTTGTTTCGATCGAACAGTAGCCGCAAGCCGGAGAGACTATCCATGCACTCGTTCAAAAAGATCGCAGCCCCGAAGACATTCCCAATGATTCTGGGACTGCTCATTGCCTCTATGTTGGCGTCGCCCGGCCCATTACGGTCACAAGCGCCCACGGTCAATGCCACCATCGACACGACGAAGACCGGCACGCCCATATCGAAAAACATCTACGGCCAGTTTCTCGAGCATGGTGGCGATATCATCAATACCGGCGTCTGGTCTGAGATGCTTGTCGATCGCAAGTTCTTTTACCCGGTCGCTGCCAGTGCGCCCACGCCGCCTCCGGTGATGGGCAATGCGGCAGGGAACCCGCGCTTCCGCCGAACTCCCACACGCTGGTGGGCTCCAATCGGCGGCGACGCCGTGACCATGGACACCAAGGCGCCCTATGCCGGCGAACAGACTCCGCTGGTCAAACTCAATGCCAAAGAGCCGCACGGCTTCAGACAATCCGGAATTGCGGTTCGCAAAGGCAAGTCCTACACCGGACGCATCGTGCTGGCCGGCTCTCCCAGCGCAGTGGTCAAGGTCACGCTTATCTGGGGCAAAGAGTCCGCCGATCGTCAGACTGTCGCCATTGGCACGCTTGGGGCCTCGTATCGCAAGTTTCCGCTTCACTACACCGCTTCAGCCGACACCGATGATGCAACTCTCGAGATCAGCGGCAGCGGCGCCGGCTCCTTCCATGTCGGGACGGTCTCACTCATGCCGGCCGACAACGTCAGTGGCTTCCGCCCTGAGATCATCGCCGCGCTCAAGCAGTTGCGCTTTGGCGTCCTCCGTTTTCCCGGCGGCAACTTCGTCTCCTCGTATGAGTGGCGTTACGGTGTCGGTGAAATAGACAAGCGCCCGCCCATCTTCGACCCCGTGTGGCACGCGGTGCAGCCCAACGACGTGGGCACCGATGAGTTCCTCACGCTCTGCCGGTTGCTCGGGGTCGATCCCTATATCACCGTCAATGCAGGCTTCGGAGATGCCTGGTCCGCGCGCGAACTGGTCGAATACACTAACGGCGCCGCCACCACGCCCATGGGCAAATGGCGCGCAGCGAATGGCCATCCCGAACCGTATCACGTCAAGTTCTGGGGCGTGGGCAACGAGCCGTGGGGCGACTACCAGATGGGCTCCATGTCGCTTCCGCAATTCGAGCTGAAACACAACCTCTTCGCCAGGGAGATGCGTAAGGTCGATCCATCCATCAAGCTCATCGCAGGTGGCGCTATGCCCGACGTGATGGAGGGTGCTGACCAGGCAAGACGCATCAACGGACAATATGTTCCCGATTATCTTTCCCCAGCCGACTGGACCGGCCAGATGCTGCTGAACTGTCTGGACAACATCGACATGATCAGCGAGCATTACTACGCTTCAGGCACCCAGCACACCGACATGAAACTGCAGAAGAAGGTGCCTATCGATCCTCCTCTGTCATTCATTGAGTGGCAGCGCGCCCCGGCCGTTCAGGTCCGCGCGAAATATGAGCACTACCAGGAATACCTCAAGCGCATTCCAGCGCTTCGCGCCAAGCCCGTTCCCATCGCAATCGACGAGTGGGCCTACTTCGGCGGCGGCATGAACTCCTACAAAACCGTCCCTGCCTATGCCTGGGCCTTCCACGAGATGTTTCGCCACTCCGATGTTTTTCAAATGGGCGCATTGACCTTCGCTACCGCAACCATGAGTTCCAACCGCACCGAAGCCATACTCAACCCAACCGGAATGCTCTTCAAGATGTACCGCGATCACTTCGGCACCATCCCTGTAGAGGTGACGGGAAACTCACCGCAGCCCAAGCCGGCGTTTCCGGCCGGCGGCGACCAGCCTGCGGTCAACCCCGGCAGCGATACTTACCCGCTCGATGTCAGCGCTGCGTTCAGTGAAGACCGGAAGACCCTCGCCATTGCCGTGCTCAATCCATCCGACGCCGAACAGAGCATTACGATCGCGATCAACGGAGCAAAGCTCGCCAGTGCGGGCAAGCTCTGGCGCATGGCTCCCGATTCCATCGACGCAACAGTGCAGGTGGACAAGAAGCCTGAAGTTCAGGTTGAAGACCAGACGCTCGGTGCATTCCCCGACACCATTACCGTGCGCCCGTTCAGTGTGAACATTTATTCCTATCCCGTGCAGTAAACCGAAATGTCGAGAGGGTCCAGATGAAATTAGTCAAGGTCTTCATTGCTTGCGTAATCACCTTGGCTGTCGCGCTGGGAACAGCGCTCACAGCCCAGGTTCAAACGATTGTTCCTGACCCGGTCCCGGGCGCAAAGCCGGTTGCGGTGGAGCACATCAAGATTCACTCCGCCGCGATGGAGGGCAACCTGGAAGGCGAAGCTGTGGACCGCGACGTAATCGTCTTCCTGCCGCCCAGCTACGAAAAGGAAAAGCACCGCCGCTACCCGGTCGTCTACGCGCTGCACGGCTACTCCATTGGCGCCGATCAGTGGACGCACGAGATTCATGTGCCCCAGACCGTCGAGGGAGCGGTTGCAAAAGGCGCGCAAGAGATGATCGTTGTTCTGCCGGACTCGAAGACTGTTTACAACGGATCGATGTATTCCAGCTCCGTAACCGCAGGCGACTTCGAGCGGTTTATCTATCACGATGTGGTTGCCTACGTCGACGAGCACTACCGCACCATTCCCGAACGCACCAGCCGCGGCCTGGTGGGCCACTCGATGGGTGGCTACGGAGCTTCGCGCATCGGGATGAAGCACTCCGATGTCTTCGGAGCGCTATACATCATGAGCCCTTGTTGCCTCTCGCCGATGGGTGGCGGCGGCCCTGGTCCGTCGGACCGGATGAAAGAGATGGCCATCGCCAACGAGAAGAAGGTTGCCGCGGCACAGTCGCCGGCAGAACTGGCTTCTCAATCGCCGGGCTTCGCCGCCGCGCAATTTGCAACAGCAGCCGCGTGGGCTCCCGACCCCAAGAACCCGCCGCTCTACTTCGATCTGCCAACAAAGGATGGAGTTCCGGTACCGGAGATTCAGGCGAAATTCGCCGCCAATGCGCCCCTGGTTTTTGTCGACCAGTACATCGGAAATCTAAAGCAGTATCGCGCCATCGCCATGGATGTGGGCGATCAGGACGGCTTGCGCTTCGATGCCATCAAGCTGCACGATATCTTCGATATGTACGGAATTGTGAATAGCTTCGAAATCTATCCGGGTACGCACACCAGCGCCGTCGCAGATCGATTTCAGAATCACGTGATGCCGTTCTTCAGCAAGAATCTTTGCTTCCAAGTGAACTGTAAATAGTGGACTCGTCGCTGTACGTCACATTCACGAAAGGAACACCGGCAATGAAGCAAACCAGATTGATGCTGCTTGCGATTGCAGTCTGCTGTATTACCCCCGCAGTCCATGCGGAGTCGACGAGCCTCTGCACAGACCTTACGAATCTCAAGATAGAAGGCGTGGAGATTACGAAGGCCGCATTTGCTCATGCCGGAACTACACTCCCGCCCCCTTTTCCGGGAGCCCCGAGCACTGGCCCCTTGCCTGCGCATTGTCGCGTTGACGGTGTAATCCATCGCCGAAAGGGAACTGACGGTGAAGAGTTTGGGATCGGCTTTGCGCTGGCTCTGCCGGAAGAGGCAGCTTGGAACGGTGATTTCATGATGCAAGGCGGAGGCGGTGCCAACGGCACAGTCGCCTATCCACTCGGTGCGTCCTATTCCGGCGAGAAGCCGGCCCTCTTTCAGGGATTTGCGGTGGCCAGCACCGATACCGGACACAAGGCAAAGAACGGGGGATTTGATTTCTCGTTCATGCGCGATCAGCAGGCTTATTTGGACTTCGCATACCAGGCGAATGCTGAAGTCGCTGGAGTGGCAAAGCATATCATCGCGCATTACTACGCGAAGCCCGCGCGATACTCCTACTTCGTCGGCTGCTCGACTGGCGGGCGCGAAGGTATGATTCTTTCTCAGCGCTATCCCACAGTATTCAACGGCATCGTCTCCGGTGATCCTGCCATGCGTACGGGGTTCTCGAACATTGCAATCGGCAAGTGGATTCCGGCGGCTTACAACCAGGCTGCGCCCAAGGACGAGACAGGCAAGCCGCAGATTGAGAAGTTCCTTTCCGCGGATGAGCGAAAGCTGTTCATGGACTCTCTCATGAAGAGATGCGATGCGCGAGATGGCGTTTCGGATGGAATGATCTTTGATCCGTTCGGCTGCGATTTCGACCCCGCGGTGCTCTCTTGCAAGCCTGGCCAGACTGAAGCTTGCATCGCGCCGGAGAAAGTTGCGGCGATCAAGAAAGCGTTTGCGGGACCGAAGAACGCATACGGAACCCAGGTCTATCCGGGCTTCCTATACGATTCAGGCATCGCGTCAGCAGGCTTTGCATCGGGGTTGCTTGCAATGGGGAAGAACGGGATATTTGGACCCTATCCAACTTCGACCGAGATCGACGTTGACAAGGAAGCGTTGCACGCAGCCGATCCGCTCGTGGAACCAGCATCGTCCAACCTGTCGACGTTTTCTGGAAACGGCGGCAAATTGATTTTCTTTCATGGAGACAGCGATCCGTGGTTCTCAGCCCTCGATACTCTTGGCTACTATCAATCGCTGGGCGCGGTCAACGGCGGAGCCGACAAGGTTTCCGAATGGAGCCGTTTGTTTCTGGTGCCTGGAATGGCGCATTGCGGCGGAGGCCCGGCGCTTGACCGTTTCGACATGCTGAGCACCATTGTGAACTGGGTCGAGAAGGGAACCGCGCCGGACGCGGTAATTGCGACGGGGAAGGCATTCCCTGGGCGGAGCCGTCCCCTTTGCGCCTATCCTAAACATGCCCAGTACATGGGGAGCGGAGACAGCGAGGACGCTCGAAACTTTCATTGCCAGTGAGGGCGCGCACCAATGAGGTTTCCACCTCGCGTTCTTCAACAGAATACTTGAGAGAGCGTTGTTGCTGATACACTCGATGCGCATAGAGGAGTGTCACTTCCAGTGTTCTCTGCAGCGAATCGCCAGTAGGCCGTTCGATTGGGAGCCAGTCATGATGGACCGTTCGCGCCGTAACTTCCTCAAGACATCTGCCGGGGCTGCCGGGCTTTGCTTCGTCGGTCCTTCTGCCGTCGCTCAGGCCTTGTTCGGAAATGAGCTCCAGCATCCTTCGGGCAAACTTGAACCCTTCCCGCTCGCCTCGGTCCGGCTTGCCTCCGGCATCTTCCAGCAACAGGAGGAGGTCAACGCGCGCTACCTCGACTCGCTTACGGTTGACCGGCTCCTCCATTCCTTCCGCATCACCGCGGGCATTTCTTCCAGTGTGACGCCCTACAAAGGCTGGGAGGATCCAACCTGCGAACTGCGCGGACATTTCACCGGCGGCCATTTCCTTTCCGCGGTTGCGCTGGCCTCTGCCGGTTCGGGAAACACCGTCCTCAAGACCCGAGGCGAGGAACTTGTATCCGGCCTCGGTTCGTGCCAGAAGAAAATCGGAACCGGTTACCTGGGCGCATATCCAACCGATATCTTTGAACACCTGGCCCAGGGCAAGCCTGCGTGGGCGCCCTTTTACACATACCACAAAATCATGGCCGGCCTCCTTGACATCTATCGGCACACCGGCAACACCGATGCTCTGCATATTGCCGAAGGCATGGCTCAGTGGGCGCAGGAATACTTCGTGGGCATCAGCGCCGAGCAGCATCAGCGCATACTACGCACTGAGTACGGCGGCATGAACGAGGTGCTGGTCAACCTGGCCGCGGTCACCGGGAAGGAGCGCTACCTCGACGCCGCGCACGCCTTCGAGCAGCCGGGGTTCCTTGATCCCTTAGCCGGCCGCCGCGACGAATTGCAGGGCCTCCATGCAAACACTCATATACCCAAAATCATCGGTGCCGCACGTATGTATGAAGTAACAGGCGATCGCCGCTACCGGGAGATCGCTGAATACTTCCTCGCCGAGGTTCTCTCCGCGCGCAACTACGTTATCGGCAACACAAGCCAGGATGAACATTGGAAATCGCCCGCTGGACATCTTGAGGGAACGCTAGTCTGGACCAACGCCGAGTGCTGCGTTGCTTATAACCTGATGAAGCTTGAGCGGCTCGTCTTTGGCTGGACCGGGGACCCGCGCTGGATGGATGCATACGAGCGCGCCCTGTTTAACTGCAGACTCGGCACGCAGAATGCGCAGGGTCTCAAGCAGTATTTCTTCCCGCTTGCCGCCGGCTACTGGCGTGCTTACAACTCGCCGGAGGAATCGTTCTGGTGCTGCACAGGCACAGGCGCCGAAGAATTCGCCAAGTTTGCGGACACGATTTATTTCCGACGAGGCGGCGACATCTATGTCAACCAGTTCATCGCCTCCACTCTTGATTGGAAAGACGAAGGCGTCTTCCTCGAGCAGGTCACGCAGTTCCCGCGCGAGCAGGGTACCACCCTCAAAATCAAATCCTCACGCCCGGCCCTGCGCACCATTCATGTTCGTATTCCCAGTTGGACAACCGAGAATGCAAGAGTGGTGCTCAACGGACGCCCGCTCGATGCGATGGCCGATCCGGGATCGTATCTGGCCATTCGAAGAATCTGGGCAGACGGTGACACCATCGCCATCAGCCTGCCGATGGAATTGCACCAGGAGCCGTTGTCCGGCGATAACTCCATCTCCGCCGCGCTGTACGGTCCTCTCCTGCTTGCGGCCGATCTTGGCCCGGCCCCGTCTGAAGAACCGTTCCGCATCATCCACAGTGGCGACACGGTGCCCAAGAACCTGCCCGCCGCATCCCCGTTGCCGAAGGTCGCCTCCGCGCCGGATGCAAACACTAAGCAATGGATTCAGGTTGAATCCCCGGCGGAGCTGCGCTTCACCGCGGCCGGCGAGAATGCGAAATACCAATTGATGCCCATGTATCAGATTGCCGATCAACGCTACTCCGTCTATTGGCAAATGGGGAGCGCCAACAAACACAGCTAGTGACGTGTCTGTGATGTTCATAAAAAATGAACTGTCATCCTGAGCGGCCAAAGCGAACCGTAGGGAGTCGGAGGACCTGTCTTTCCGCGCCAGCCCGAATAAAAAGAACATTTAAACATGAGTACCGGTTGCGGGGCTGGACGTGCTAGTCTTGCGCTGACTTTGTAACAGCATAAAGTTCCACGGAGTTTGCCATGCGCACCAATCCATTCGCAATTGCAGCTTTGGGATGTTTGATTCTCTCGACAGTCGCTTCAGCGTCGGGGCCCGCAGACCGTATCGCCACCGATCCGAAGAGTGTCGTATCAGCGGCGGGGCCCGGTACCGGGCCAGTGGATGTAAAGCAACTGCTCGGCACCGCGCGCCTCGGCGGCGCTTCGTGGTCGCTCGATGGGCAGCGGATTGCATATATCAGCAACGCTTCGGGACGCCTGAACCTTTGGGTAATGAAGGCGGATGGGTCGGGTGCGCGCCAGTTGCTGTCCTCGAACGATCGCCAGGCCGAGCCTGTGTGGTCGGTGGATGGCACACAAATCGTATACACCCAGGATACCGGCGGCGATGAGATGTATGACCTCTACGCGGTGCCAGCGGACGGTGGCACACCGAAAGACCTGACTCAATCGCCGCAGGTTAGCGAGACATCGCCCTTGTTCTCGCACGATGGTGCATGGTTGGCGTTCACCAGCAAAGCCAAGGCTTCACCCTGGAGAGATGTCGCGGTGATGGAATGGAAGTCGGGAACCATCCGGC
>Ga0302140_10002562_pt1 | contig 23492 bp, 18 predicted proteins | sample I_Bog_E1_1_FD_202095 | JGI IMG/M metagenome (GOLD analysis project Ga0302140, IMG submission 202095) | Peat permafrost microbial communities from Stordalen Mire near Abisko, Sweden - I_Bog_E1_1 | ecosystem: Environmental > Terrestrial > Soil > Wetlands > Peat | place: Sweden: Abisko, Stordalen... | reverse complement strand
ATCGGGAGGCGGGGGCCAGATATTATCCGTACGGGGATGAGATCACGTCTACGGCGAACGGGACGGAGAAGTATGGGACGTATGTGCGGGATTCGTTTACTGCCTTGGATTATGCGGACCAGCGATATTATGCGTCGAGTTATGGAAGGTTTAATACTGCGGACCCATTGAAGAGCAGCGCCGATCCGCAAACGCCGGGCAGTTGGAATAGGTACAACTACGGGCTGGGAGATCCAGTGAGCAACAATGATCCCAGTGGGATGTTGTCGGTCCCGTGCGCGAGCCCCGACAATGGCTGGGTTGGCGCTAACTGCGATGGCGGCGGCGCGGGCCTCTCGAATCCGTGTTCGCTGTTGTATATTGAATTCGGCGTCTACGACGAAAGCTGTGACGGTCCCAGCATGCCGACCGCGCCGACGACACCTCCTCCGTGCGCCCCGATCCTCACGGCCGACATAACCACCTATCTCGCCAAGTACGAGGGCGGGACATCGCCGTTGAACACACCGCTTAATATTGAGACGTTAGTCAGTCTCGGGATGAGCGATGACGTGGATCCGCGCTTTATTGTGGCGCTTGCGGTGGCAGAGTCCCAAGCCGGAACCGACATAAAATGGGGGCCGTTCAATGCGTGGAGTATACGGGTGCGGAATCCGGGCTACAAGGGACCGAACAAGCAACCACCTTATACAAGCTGGACGGAATCGATCAGCGGGGTCACCGGCCTGGTCGCCGGATCTTCCTACTTCGGTGCCGGCCTGACAACAACCACGGCAATTTATAAGCTATATGAGGGACCGAATGATCAAACAGGTCTTACAAACCTCAATACCGCTCTCGGACAAATGGCAGGCAGCCAGACGGAGCTGACCGATCCGTGCAATCCCAGCAACCTCCGTCCACCGAACCAATGAAGCTCGTGGGTACCCGACATAAGGCCCGTAGGAGTTGGCCGACGGCGCTTGCGCTGTTGGTGTGTTTGTCTTGTGGTGCGTCGGGTGAACAGGTTCAGTTTGGGTTCACGCGGTTCGTAAGCAAGGCTGGCGGCTACGTCGCGTACTATCCGTCGAATTGGCATGTATTTTCAAAGAATCTGCCTACTTTGAATATTGATAATTTTCCGTTTTCGCGTGCGGGCGGCGGCGTGCTACCTGACGGAGGCGCGCAGATTGCTGTTGTTCCTGCGCCACTGCGGATCGCAACTTTGGAAGAGTGGATCACGGCAGATAGCTTGTTGAGCCGGCAGGTATCCAGATGGTCGATGGATTTGCCAAGGCCGAATTCGGCTGAGCCGCTGTCGGTCACGGAGGTCGAATCGCGCATCAGCGAAGGTATGGCGGAGATAGATTGCTACTTCTCGATATCCGGGCGGCTCCTGGTTGCCCGCCTTTCATTTTGGCCAAGCGATCCAAGGGCAGGCGAGTACCGCGAACTGTTGCACAAAATTGTGAAGAGTGTTCGCCCGCTGACCCGCTAGTCGGCAGTTCGGCTAGATTCGACACCACCTTGCCGCGCGCTTTGTGCGCGGAGATCAAGGGCCGGAGGCCGCACACGGTTCCGCGCGGCAGGATAGTGGTGAGCGAAATACATAATCACAACCTCAAAAGAGCCGAACGTTATTAACGTCGTATAACCGATGACATCTGGCTCGAACTCAATCAATGGCGTTCATCAAGCCGATACAAAAGCGATCACTCATTCGTGTTCTCATCCGAGCGCGGTACGGCGTTGAGCAAGGACAATGTCTGGAGGCGGAACATGCAGCCGGCTCTCGCCAAGGTCGAACTGGGCTGGGCAAACTTTCAAGTGATGCGGCGGACGCATGCCACGCTCATGCGGCAATTGAAGGCCGATCCGAAGGCGGTTGCCGATCAATTAGGCCACTCACTTGATGTATCCTTGAATGTGTATGCGCAGTCTCCAGTCTCGGTTCGACAGCCGTTGGTCAGCGAGCTGGAAAAGCTTATTTTGAAATAGTGGTGTTCAAATGGTGTTCACCTCGAAAACACTATTTGGAAGTGATTGAAAACAAAGAGCGCGGGAGTAATTCAGTGGTAGAATGCCAGCTTCCCAAAATGGCCTTCGTTTGACAACAAACAACATAGCGTTCTTGTTGTACTGTTTCTGGCGATACAGTTCATACAGTTTTCAGCCTGATTCTTCTGTCACCCGCCTGTAGTGCTCAGATAGTGCTCTGTTCCAGTTCGTTCACTTCTGATCTTCGCTCATCGGCAGTGCGCGGCGGATGCTACATGTCAACAGGTTGGGCAGGTAGAAGTTCGCGGCGGCGGAGACGCTCGGCGGCCTTACTCAAAAGATGGTGCGCGTAATCACGCGCGCCCTGCCCTGTTCGCAGTTCAGGTTCAAGCACATGCGAATGACCCAAGCTGCGCGCGAACGTTGAAGACTGCGGCTGAATATCGACGCCGTGCAACATCTGATGAAACAACACGCCGTTCACCCCGCCCCAAACACGGCGGAGCGTCGTTGACGTGGCTTGCCATAGATCGGCAGCGCTCACAATTCCGGCACAATGTAGACGGGTTTCCATGCGCGAACCGATACCGTAGATGTCCGTCAATTTGAGAGGAAGCAGCACTTCCGGCAGATTGTCCGGTGTAATCACCACCAGCCCGTCAGGCTTTTGAATATCCGAGGCGACCTTACCGAGAAAAATATTCGGTGCTAGGCCGATCGAGCAACGGAGCGTGTCCCCTACTCGTTCGCGAATAGTCCGCTTGATTTTGTTGGCAAGTTCACGGGCGTTCGATATCTCGCGCTCTCTCCCCATCAGCTTGCAGGCCATCTCATCAATCGACATGACCTTCTCGACAGGCACGCATGTGTCGACCGCCTCAAGGATGCGCTCGTGGTAAAAGGCATAACGCTGGTGCCTCGCCTGAACGACGGTGAGGGATGGACAAAGCTGCTTCGCTTCGCTGACCCTCGTGCCCGTTTTGATCCCAAACGCCTTCGCCTCGTAGCTGGCCGCAATGGCGCTGGTCGAATCCGCGAGCATCTGTGTCACGATGATCGGTCTTCCACGCAAAGCGGGATTGTCTTGTTGTTCGCACGACGCAAAAAACGCGTTGAGGTCGAGAAACAGCCAACTGACTCCGGCCCGATCAATTGCCATGTTCATGGTTTGTTCCTAGCACGCCCTCAGATACGGCTCAAGGAAAAAGGCCGCTTCGCATCTCTTCGGTTGCCGGACACGTCCACGCTGTTCATCGCGTATTGGCCTTGCGCGACATTTCCCGTGGCGAGCCGCTGTTGCTGTCCCGCCAGTCGCGCAGTTTATGGATCGGAACCGTGTGAACGGTAGTCGTACAGATTTCAACTTTGATTTCGCCGAAGCCGCTATCGTCGTCGAGCATTTCCTGCTCACGAACGCGCTTCAGCCCAAGGCCAGCCGCTTCGAGGACGCTTGACGCCTGCACGGTCACGCTGTGATCGACGCCCTTATGGTCGGAAAAGCTCTCGGCACATCGTCGTCAGTGACCAATCCAGAACGGAGCGGTGACGCGACGACCGGATTGTTCAGCTCAACGACAGGTGCTGTGTCGATCAGCAGCGGCGGCACCGAAAAGATGCGGGTCAATGCAACCGGTGTTGGTATTGGGACAGCATCGCCCGCAACTTTGCTTGATGTATATTCGCGCCGGGCGCGTATCGCATTTCATCGCTATTCGAACAACTGCATCGCAGCTTCCGAACCCCCACCGTCTTGTTTTATCCCGGCACCTGGAACCACACGCTGAACTACATGGGATTGCGATCAGACGATCAGGCACTCGGCAGTTATCGCGTCAAAATCTACGGGAGAGACTCATGATCAAAATCGCCGATCTTCTGGACCGCGATTTTTCCACGCCAATTGAAGAAATCATCAAGGTCAACAACGCCGACGAGGACACGGTCCACACGGAGTTGACCGAGTACGTAGCGACCCCCCGTATAAAAGACGAGTACCAGCGGCTTTTTCAGGCCATGGCCGCCGCCCCATCTTCACCGAATGAAGGCGTGGGTGTTTGGATATCCGGATTCTTCGGTTCAGGCAAATCGTCGTTCGCGAAGAACCTCGGTTACGTTCTCGCCAATCGCACCGTTCTCCACGAGGCAGCCAGTGATCTGTTTCTGAAGCAAGTCGATTCGCAGAGGGTTTCCGAATACGTCAAATATCTAAACCAGGGCGTTCCATATGAAGTCTTCATGTTCGACGTCCAGGTGGACCTCTCCGTCCAGACCAACGCCGAACAAATCGCCGAGGTGATGTATCGAGTTCTTCTCAGGAATCTCGACTACGCCGAAGACTACGACATCGCCGAACTTGAGATCGAACTGGAAAAGGAGAAGAAGCTGGACCAGTTCCACGGGCTGTGCCGGCAGGAATACAACGAAGACTGGCGGAAAGTGCGCAAGGGCAGCCAGAAGTTTGCCCGGGCGAGCGCGCTTCTGCATCAACTCGATTCCAAACCTCAGCAACCTTTCCCCTCTGTTCCACAGTGGCGAAAAAGGCCTCGGACTTGTCACGAAAGCCGAGGGCGGCAAATTCGTTCCCAATCCGAAAGCCGAAATCGCCCAAGAGATCCTAACCTATCTCAAACGCGAGCATGCCTATGGGAACAAGGTAACTGGCGCCGCTCTTACCGAGTACTTCGGCGGGTTGGGCTATGGATGGTCGTCCGACATCGTCCGCCTCGTCCTGGCCGTTCTGTTCCGTGCAGGAGCAATTGAGGTCACCCACCAGGCGCGCCGCCACCGGAACTATCAAGATCCGCAGGCAAGAATCCCATTCTCGACAAATCCGGCGTTCCGATCGGCGAGCTTCTCCCCCAGAGAATCGATAGACCTCAAAACCCTTTCGAAGGCTGTCCAGGAACTCGAAGCCATGCTGGGGCGTGAAGTCGATGTCGAGGAATCCGCCATCGCAGAGGAATTTCAGAAGCTTGCGAGGTCCGAACGAGAACAGACACTTCCGGCACTCGCCCAAGCTCGTGCTCTTGATTTTCCGGTTGTACAGCCGCTGGCGGAGTGGGTGGACAGCCTCGACGCTGTTGTAAGTAGCCAGTCAGACGACTGTGTCCGAATGCTGGCAGGCGAGGGCACAAGCCTCCGAAAACAGCGCGACCTCGCCCACCAGATTCGGGCCTTCCTGACTGACGCCAACGTGAACATCGTCAGGAATGCTCGTGCGGCCTTACGCAATCAGTCGGTATTGTTGGCCCAATCTACCGGGCAAGCTCTTCCCGAGGCGGCTACGATTTCGGAACTGCTTTCCTCCGGTGATCTTCCAAGCCGCATACGGGAAGTTGCGACAGCAACAGAGAAGATTGACGCGGCGTATCGGAATCGCTATTCAGAACGACATCGGCAACGGTTCGATTCGTACGACCATGCCATTCAAGCGTTTCGGGATCAGGCGGCAGTTCGTTCGATTGATCTGACAGACGCAGCGCAGGTTTTAGGCCCCCTTCTCCGGCGCGCGGTGAAAGAGTTTGAAGTGCCTCCCTATGCCGCGGCCGACACGGCAACGGGGGCAACGTTGGTCACGATTGACGATGATCTAGACCTTTTGCCCTCGCTCCAGGCGGGCGCGATGGGGTGGTTGGCTCAACCCAGGGACTCCGGCGGTGACACGGAGGAGCCTCTGGAAGTGATTCGCCTGGGGGACTTCCTGCCTCGAAACCAGCCGCTGGCCGATTTCAAAGACGACGAGATCGACAGCGCCATCGAGAAGCTAAGACAGAAACTCTATGCGCTTCGCGAACTGAAACGCCGGGTTTTCTGGGACTAAAGCCGATGAGCCCCAAACAAGTCTTCGAGGACAGCTTTCGAATGGCCGAACTGCTTCTTCATGTCTATCGTCTGCTCGAGAACGATGGGCTGAAGACAGAAGGTGCAATGGTGGCTGCACTCCGGAATCTCCTCCAAACGGAACAGGACGAACCGATTCAACTCATCGTCAACACGGTTTTCCTTGGCTGCATCCGAGAGAGCGCCAACGTGCCTGGCGCCCAGCTCCGGCCGCAGTCTCTTCACAACCTGCTTCGTCAGGCAGTCGTTTCCGGTTGCACCGCCTACGAGACCTATCTCTCGGCCCTGCTCGCGGAACACATACTAACCGTTATTGAAGTAAAGCAGCAGGACTTTTTCCCGACTGATCCCGAGGTCTTGAAGTATTTCGCCGATCTGTCGCTCGGGATCAACGAGGCGTTTCGCCTTCTCAATAAAGAAGATCGTGCTCTGTTTCTACGGAACAAAATTGTGACCTTTGTGCAAAAGAAAAACCTCGGCTCCGTTGCCGCACTCAAGACGGTCGGGTTGATGCTCGGCCTCGAAGACCCGTGGCAACGTCTCGCGCAGCATTTGCAGCGGGAGAAGAAAGAAATCACGGCGATGGTGAAGGCGGCGACTGACCGCCGAAACGACATCGTCCATAAGGCAGATCGAAACATGGATACCGAAACGTTGGAAAAGCAGGCTATTGCCTTTGCATGGACGCAGCAAGTGGTAGACACCATCAAGCACGTCTGCCTTGGTTTCGACGAAATGGTAGCCATACGCATGGCGCAGCATCGGGCAGATCTCGCAGTTCGCCAGGAGACTGCTCATGTCTGACCTCAGGACATTCACTCTTTGGGCGAGAGAATTACTGACACAGGAGGCTGGCGACATGCTTCAGCAGGTCTACCGGCTGGACGCCAAGACTGGTGCTCGGCTGCCAGTTCCTCCGGGCCATGTCCTCGAAAGCTCAGCCGAAGCGCAGACCAATCGGAGCAGGATCGACGTCCAGCACAAGCAGGCCGGATGCCGCGCCTGTTCGCATCCCGATGTTGGCGTCTGGCCATTTTCGCCACCATGCCGCCACGCGCGCCAGATCCGTGGTGGCGTCCTTGAATCCGTGCGGGGTCAGCGGCTTTTTTGCGCGCGGCTGACAGGGAAACACTGGAAACCCGTGCCTTGCGTACCATGCCGCTCCGGCACCCAAGCCGTTGCCGATGCCACTCATTGACAGTCCGCCCCGTGTCCGCCGGACTACCGGGGGGACGCGATGACTGCCAGCCTTGGGCGTGTGTTCTCGTCTACCAAGCGTGCTATCTCGGCGCGCGGAATGAGAAGCCGCTTCCCGAGTTTCACACTCTCTACCTTGCCATCGTAGGCCCACCGCCTCCACGTCCAACGGCTCACGCCGCTAACGGCCTCGGCTTCGTTGACACCCAAGTACTCTGCCTTAATATCGCGAATTTGCACTGGTTTCTCCTTATGCTCATCATCGCGCTGGGGCGCGTGGAATGGGTGATTATCTTGATGCAGCTTGCATTTATTAGGCGCATCAAGTTATATTTAGGCGTGCAAGTTGATGACGGGCAGCGCCACGACAAAATTGGTGAGAGCAAATTTGGCCAGGGCGGGAAGATGAGGTTGCTCGGCAAATTATTGAATGATGAACGGGATCGCCGTTGGGGATCGCTTGCTCAGCCAGAGATAGCAAAGAAATATGAGCCGAATGCAATCAGGCGCGCGAACGCAGAATTTACCAGGTTTCTCCGGGCTCTTGCCGATCAATGGATTGACTCCGGTAAGAAATCGGGGGGGACGGAATCGCCGCTGAGTAGGGATGTGAATGCAGTGCCCGCCGGATGCTCCGTGCCTCTCTTTGATTTGCTGCAAGCGTGGCTTGAGCGCAACAGGCCACAGCCCAAGGTCATGCGCGGCAGTGGCAAAATCACCGTTCCGGTGCGACTGCCCAGCCTGGGCGATCGTGAGCCCGAGTTCTACGCGCGGGAGTGTGCAGTTTTCTGGTTTCAGGAACTGCTGTTGGAGTCACCATACTCTTTCCACCTGTCACGTTGCAGCAACCCTGGGTGCCGAGTCTATTACTTTCGCAGCCGTTTGCTCAAGGTAGAGTTCAAACGCAGCGCCTACTGCGGCAAGTGTGTCGGCGCCGGGTCGGTGGAGCGCACTCGCAGGAGCAGGGAAGCCCGCAAGAACAACCTCGTGAGCTTGGCGGCCGATTCGTGGTCCGCGTGGACGTCAACCGGTCGGGGTCTGGGCCGGCAATCCGAGTGGGTCGCGCGAAACATGAACAAAAAGCTGCGGTCAGATTTGCGGGTCACCGGCAAGTGGGTAAGCCAAAACCGATCAGACATTGAAAAAGAAGTAGAACGGAGAAAACGTGCCAAAGACTAAAGAACGAGACGGTGTATTCCAGCGTAGAGACCGAAGCGGCTGGTGGGTTTCCTACATTGACTCATCGGGAAAGCGCCGCAAGGAGAAAGTCACCGCGCACACCCGGACGCAAGCGCTCAACGCGCTCTCGGCCCTCAGGACGCGCGAAGAGAAGGGGCGCATACTCGGAGTCAAGGCCGCGTCCGAAATCAGCACAGAGGATCTCTTAGCGCGATACAAGCGCCACCAGAAAGCACGCCTGCGTCCCACGACGTTCGAACGATTGGAAGGCATCCTCGCGACCCTCAAGACAAATCTTCCGGTTGGCGCGAAGGATATCACCCGGAAATCGGTTCAGGATTTCATATCCTCGCGCGCGGAAACAGTCGCGGCGGGAACGATCCAGAAGGAAGTAACAGCGCTTAAGCACGCGCTGAAACTTGCTGTCGAATGGGAATTGCTCCACGAGAACGTCGCCCAGGGCGCGAAACTCCCGCGCGTACCGGAAGGCCGCACGCGATATCTCACACCGCTGGAATTGAAAGCCGCACTCGACGCCGCCGCCGAATGGATGCGGGCGCCCCTGGCGCTGGCCGCGTTCACGGGCATGCGCCGCGGCGAACTGCTCGGCCTGCGTTGGCTTGATGTTGACGTGCCGAACCGCCGCCTCTATCTTCGCGAGACAAAAAACGGGAGTTTGCGCGTGCTCGTCTTGAACGAACTGGCGGTACAGGTTCTGGCCAGTCTCCCGCAAGGCGCGCCTGCAGATCCTGTTATGGCCGGAGTCGATCCCCAGCAACTTACGGTGTATACCCGGCTAATCTTTGCCAAGCTGGGCATCCATGACGCTTCGTTCCATTCACTCCGTCACACCGCCGCAAGCTGGCTTGTCATGCAGGGAGTTGACCTTTACGCGGTCGGCCAGCTACTCGGACACAAGACCCCGCGAATGACCCAGCGATATGCCCACCTGTCGCCGCATTACATGGCCGGAGCGGTGGGAAAGCTTGACGGCGTGTTCGCGGGAGTGATGCCGGAAAACGCATCCGGTGAGGCCGCGTTAGTCCCCGTAGAGTCCCCACTATTTGCAGGAATCACGGGAAATGACGCCAAACTATTGAATTAAATTGGCGTCCCCAGCGGGATTCGAACCCGCGTTACCGCCGTGAAAGGGCGATGTCCTGGGCCTCTGGACGATGGGGACGCAGCAGGCTAGACCTCCAATTTACCACGCACCCTCTCACCGCCGCTCTCACGCCCCTTTCGCCCCGCCATCGTTCCGCACCCGCTAAAATGAAAGCTCCCTATGTCAGGAACAGAAGAGTTTTACCGCATCCAGAAGCTGCCCCCCTACGTCTTTGCCGTCCTCAATGAGATGCGCGCAAAGGCACGGGCAGCCCAAATGGACGTGGTCGATCTCGGCATGGGTAACCCCGATGGCGAGACTCCCCGCGTCATTGTCGACAAGCTCTGCGAAGCCGCCCGCAACCCGCGCAACCACCGCTATTCCATGTCGCGCGGCATTCCCAAACTTCGCGAGGAGATCTGCGCCCGCTACAAGCGCAACTACGACGTCGATCTCGATTCCGAAGCCGAAGCCATCGTCACCATCGGCGCCAAAGACGCCCTCGCGCACCTGCTTTTCGCCACCATCGGCCCCGGCGATATCGTCGCCTCGCCCAACCCCGCCTACCCCATCCACCAGTACGGCGTCCTCATGGCCGAAGGCCACTCGCACCTGCTGCCCATGCCCACCGCGGACGAATTCCTCAACCGCCTCGAAGCCCTCTACCGCGAGTCGCCCGTGCCGCCCAAGATGCTGCTGGTCTCGTTCCCGCACAACCCCACAACCACCTGCGTGGACCTGCCGTTCCTCACCAAACTCGTCGAACTGGCCCGCAAACACGGCACCCTCATCGTTCACGATTTCGCCTACGCCGATCTCGGCTTCGACGGCTACAAACCGCCCAGCATCCTCCAGGTGCCCGGCGCGAAAGACCTCGCCGTCGAGATTTTCTCCATGTCGAAGAGCTACGAGATGGCTGGCTGGCGCGTCGGCTACTGCCTCGGCAACCGGCGCATGATCGCGGCGCTCACCCGCATCAAAAGCTATCTCGATTACGGCGCGTTCCAGCCCATCCAGATCGCCTCCATCGTCGCTCTCCGCGAATGCGAAGAGGACACCAAACGGATCTGCCTCTCCTACCAGCAGCGTCGCGACGTTCTGGTCGATGGCCTCGCCAAAGCCGGCTGGCCCGTCGAATCGCCGCGCGGCACCATGTTCCTCTGGGCCGAATTGCCCGAGAAATTCCGCGCCATGGGCTCTCTCGAATTCGCAAAGAAACTGATGCAGGAAGGCCTCGTCGTCGTCTCGCCCGGGATTGGCTTCGGACCCATGGGCGAAGGCTTCGTCCGCTTCGCGCTCGTCGAAAACGAGCACAGGATTCGCCAGGCAACCCGCGCCATTGGCCATTTCCTCAAAACCAGTTAGGCCGTTCACAATTATTTTAACCTGTAGAATCAATAACATCCATATCCAGCGCTGGACGCGCATGCTAATTTCCAATCAGGGAGTGGTCCTTCACCGGTCGCTCTCTTGACTGTATTTTTCCTGGCCAGGAAACGTCGAATTGAGGTGAAACTGGACGTCCGGTCCTGTTGAGAGGCTTACGGTTACTGCAACGGCGGGTTTCCGACGGACGATCTTTCAGACGCGTTTGAAAAGCACCGAATCGCGAAGAACGCGAGTCTCGGTACCAGAGGGCGGGTTGATCGAACATAGGATTTTACCTCGCGAGAATCAACACCGCGGGCATACTTGATCCTGTAGATACCGCTCAATTCATTGGCGGCCGGATACGGCGGACTAATATACCGACCCCCGGCCGCGACGACGTTCCTGTGGAACGTCCGCCAAAACGTTTTACGTCATCGTTGCAGGAAAAGTGTGTCCCCCGCAAGACCGCAACTTTCAGCCACAAAAAGCGTTAGATAATGCAGGTATCCATAATATGCAGCAAAAGGTCTTTGTCCTCACGATCGCCGGCCTAACCATGCTGGCGACCGGCTTTGCCGCAAAAAAGCCCAAACCCGCGGCGGCCACCGCTCTCTCTGCCCCGAAAATCCCCCAGATGACCGACGATCAGAAAGCGCTCCACGCCCTGAATCGCCTCACCTTCGGCCCGCGCCCCGGCGACCTCGAACAAGTGAAACAGCTCGGCGTCCACCAGTGGATCGAGCAACAGCTCCAGCCCGACTCGATTCCCGAAAACCCGATCCTGCTCGCCAAACTCGCCCCGCTCGATACTCTGCAAATGAGTACCGGGGCCATGCTGCAAAAATATCCGTCGCCCCAGATGATCAAGCAGATCATCGATGGCAAACTTCCCCTGCCCTCCACCGACGATCCCCTGACCCGCGCCGCCGTTCAAACCGCCATCGCCCGCTACGAGCAAAAAAAGCGCGCCGACGACGCCGCGCAAGCACCGAATCCGGATCCCTCAGCCGCCGCGCCACCCATGCCCGCCGACCGCATGCCCGCCGGCCGCATAACCAAAGAGATGTTCAACTCACTCCCCCTCGATGCCGACCAGAAGTCCGATCTCCTCAACGGCACCCAGCAAACCCGCCTCGACCTTCTCGCCTCGCTGCCCGACGACAAACTCGTAGCCGTCCTCGAAGCGCTGCCGCCGCAGATCCGTAATCGCCTCGCCAACGCCGGACCGCCCGCCCTCCGCCGCCGCGTTGAAATCCTCAACACCCCGATGCAGGTCGTCAATCGCGATCTCACCGAAGGCAAGCTCCTCCGCGCCATCTATTCCAGCCGCCAGCTCGACGAAGTCCTCTCCGATTTCTGGTTCAACCACTTCAACGTCTATCTCGATAAAGGCGCCGACCGCTTCATGATCACCTCCTACGAACGCGACGTGATCCGTCCCCACGTGCTCGGCAAATTTAAGGATCTGCTCCTCGCCACCGCCGAAAGCCCGGCCATGCTCTTCTATCTCGATAACTGGGAATCTGTCAGCGACAACGCGCCCGCTCGGCCCAACGCACCCGCCGATCGCAAGCGCCAGGGCCTCAACGAAAACTATGGCCGCGAGCTCATGGAACTCCATACCCTCGGCGTCGATGGCGGCTACACCCAGCTGGACGTTACCGAAGTCGCCCGCTGCTTCACCGGGTGGACCATTCGCCAGCCCCAGCAGGGCGGCGGCTTCTTCTTCAATCCGCGTATGCACGATCCGGGCGAAAAGCATGTCCTCGGCGTCGCCATTCCGGCCGGCGGCGGCATCGAAGACGGTCTGAAAGTGATCGACATCCTCGCGCAGAGCCCCGCCACCGCGCACTTCATCGCGAAGAGCCTGGCCATTCGCTTCGTCTCCGATAACCCGCCAGATGCGCTCGTCGATAAAATGGCCGCCACGTTCAGCGCCACCGATGGCGATCTCCGCGAAGTCATGCGCACCATGTTCAACGCCGATGAATTCTGGGCCGCCGCCAACTTCCGCGCCAAGCTGAAATCGCCTCTCGAAATGGTGGTCAGCGCCGTCCGCGCCGTCAACGGCGACGTCGATACCGCCGTGCAAATGGTGCAGCTCATGAACACGCTCGGCGAGCCGCTCTATCGCAAGCAGGAACCCACCGGCTACACCAATCGCGGCGGCGACTGGCTGAATTCCGCCTCGCTTCTGGCCCGCATGAATTTCGCCAACACGCTCGCGCAAGGCAAAATCGGCGGCGTTAAAGTGGACCTCGCCCAGTTCTCCGGCGATACCGCGCAGATCGAACACAATATTCTGCTGGCCGATGCGTCGCCCGCATCGCAGTCCGCCATTCAGGCAGGCATCGGCGAGGCCCCGCAAAAGCAGCCCACAGGACCCATGGTGGCCGGGTTAACTCTCGGCTCACCCGATTTTCAGAGACGGTAATCAGGAACAACTTTATGCCGATTTCAAGACGTATCTTTTTGCGGGATTCAGCCATCGCCATGATCGGCGTTGGTACCTCACCCCTTTGGCTGGAGCGCGCGGCACTTGCCGTGAACTCCACTGCCGCAACCGGACAGCGCAGGAAAGTTCTGGTCGCGATCTTCCAGCGCGGCGCCGCCGACGGCCTCAACATCGTGGTCCCGCACGGCGAGCAGCGTTACTACGATCTGCGCCCCACCATCTCCATTCCCCGCCCCATTGCCGGCATCGCGAAGGAAGATTCCGTCATCGATCTCGATGGCATGTTCGGCCTGCATCCTTCGCTCGCATCGCTGAAGCCTCTCTGGGACCGGCAGCAACTCGCCATCGTGCACGCCGCCGGCTCTCCCGATCCCACGCGCTCTCACTTCGATGCGCAGGATTACATGGAATCGGGCACACCGGGCCTCAAAGCGACCAGCGATGGCTGGCTCAACCGCGCTCTGCTTCCCGCCGATGGCAAACCGTCCCCCGTGCGCGCCGTCAGCCTTGGCCCCACACTTCCACGCGCCATGCGAGGCACCAACGACGCCGTAGCAGTGGAAAATCTGAACTCGTTCAACGTGCGCGATGCCGCCGCCGCCAAATCTCTCGAAGCAATGTACGCGGGCACCGGCGATCAGGTTCTCAACGGCACCGGACGCGCCACTTTTGAAGCGGTCGCCCTGCTGCAATCGCTGCAGAAGACGCCCTACCAGCCGGCCGACGGCGCGAAATATCCGGCCGGTCGCTTTGGCGACAGCCTGCGGCAGATTGCCCAAATGATCAAGGCCGATGTGGGCGTGGAAGTGGCCTTCGCGGACCTCGGCGGCTGGGATCACCACGCGCAGGAAGTCGGCCCGAAGGCCTCCGTCGGACAACTGGCCAATCGCCTGACGGAGTTCGGCGACTCGCTCGCGGCGTTCTATCGCGATCTCGGCGACCGCATGGAAGACGTCGTAGTCGTCACCATGTCGGAGTTCGGACGCACCGCCAAAGAGAACGGAGATCGTGGCACCGATCACGGCCACGCCAACGCCATGTTCGTAATGGGCGGCCCCGTACAGGGCGGCAAAGTTTACGGCAAGTGGCCCGGCCTCGCTCCCGAACAGCTCTACGAAAGTCGCGATCTTGCGCTCACCACAGACTTCCGCGACGTGCTCGGCGAAGCCGTCTACAGCCACCTCGGCAACCGGCAAATCGCACAGGTCTTCCCCGGCTACGCAGGCGGCGCGAACAAATTCAAAGGCTACCTGCGAGCGTAATCGGCCGGGCTACCTGAACACGCTACTTGAACCGTAGCTTGTACTCGAAATCCACGCCCACATACCCGTTTTCCTCGCGGGCCAGAATCGCCGACCACTTCGGATTGAAGTCCCACTCCGCGCGTATCAGCTGTTCGCTGGTATTGGAAACATCGGTCGCATAGGTGAACAGAATATCCGGCGTAATCTGCTGCTCCACCGTGAGGCGCGCGCCGGGATTTCCGTTCAGCCCCACCAGTTGCGGATCGATCTTGATCCTGCTCACGCCGAAGAAGCGTTGCAGGCGCCCGGCCACCGGATTGGCCAGCGTCTCCCCGATCAGCGCGGAGGCGCCGAGTTGCTCGAAGCTGGGCGTGGGCGCGTTGCCCCGCAGCGCCAGCCCCGGATCGTCCGGAGTCCGGCCGGTCGCAAGCAGCGCCACAATATCGGAGAATTCAAGCGGCGGATCCGAGCGATAAGTCAGCCCCAGATGCGATGGCGGACCCGTCACCGTCAGAGTCACATCCACGCCTCTCGTCTTGGTCTGCAGATCGACGTCGAGAATCGGGTCTATTTTCGAAGGATTGAAGAACGAGATCGAGCCGCGGCTGATCGTGTATTTGTTGCCGAAGAAGAGCACGCTGCCCTGCGATATGTTGACGCGGCCCAGCAGCGCCGGGTTCGCCACGGTGCCGCGCAGCCGCAGCGAAGCGTCCGCCTGAATGCTCTCCGCTACCTTCGATTGCAGCGCCACGTCGGGCGCTGTCTGGATCAGCACATCCAGATTCATGTTGGCGAGCGAGTTATCGCCTGAGGCCGGCGTCGGCACTATATAAGAGATGTCGGCCAGCGTTCCCGCGGCATCCGTCTGCGGATTAAACACCAGACGGCGAATCGTGATAGTCCCGGAAATACCGCTGCGCTGCGCGTTCTGCACGATCTGGATGTCGGAATCGGAAGTCGAGCTGATGCCCTGCGGATAGCGCAGACGAACGTCTTTCGTGTGGGCCGAAAACTGGTACGAAAGCACGCCCGCGTTCAGCGTCGCGGAACCCGAAGCGGTGAATTTGCCCCCGCCTGTATCGGCGGTGACCGACTGTATACTGGCGCGCGTGCCAGAGAAGATAATCTCGCCCGTGGCGTTCGTCAGCCCGTTCGTAAAGTCGGCATAATGAAACTCGCCGCCGCGAATGCTGGCGCGCCCGCTGACATCGGGCGCGCTCCAGGTTCCCCTCACAATGCCGGCAACGGTGACCGTTCCCGAAGACGCCAGATCGGGCACGAAGTTCCGCACCATAGCGAGATTCACTTCGCCGTTCATGCGCAGATTGAGCGGCGTCGCGCTCGAAATATCGGCCGTACCGGTCACCGTCATATCGGTCTGCGGAGCCTCGAATCGCGCGGCATCGATGCGGATGGTGGAGTTGTCGTACGATACCCGGATCGGCCCGTTGTTGTGAAGGCTGAAGCCTGGAATGGTCTTCGTCAGCGGCGTGCCGGGCAGTGGATGCACCTCGATCTGCGCAATCGTCGCGGTCGCCGACATCAGCTTCGGCATAAACAGCGGGCCGCTGAAATCCACCTTCCCTTCCGCGCTGCCGTCGAACGTCAGGTTCTTCGCGTCCGCCTCCGTCTCGATGACCGCGGCCAGGGCGTTCAGCCCCGCGTTTGAAAATGTGATCGAGCCGGTCGTATGGTCGTCGCCCGTCAGTTCGACCCTCGCCTCGCCTTTAATAACGGCCTTTGCTGCGTTGGAATCGAAGCTCCCCGTGAGAGTGGTGCCCTGCGTCTTCGCGGCGAAATGCGCATCGCCCAGATCGCGTCCACCGACGCCGATATGCGTTGCGGACCCTTCGCCGTCGATACTCGCCAGCTCCAGATGAACCGCCTTCCTCGCATCCACGCCTATACGTACCGCGGCCGATCCTTTGAATTGCGCACTGCCCTGTATATCGGGCTGGCGCTGGCGTATGAGCGAAATCTGGTTGAGCGGCATCGCATTGCTGGAGGCCGAAATCTCCAGAGTTCCGGCGGGAAATGGCTGACCCCCGTGCGGGTAACTGACGTCGAAGCTGACTCGCTTCGGGCCGGATACGAACACGCCTTTCACGGTTTGCAGGTCGGCACTGAGGAATTGCACGCTCGTCGTGATGGAGTCGTAAGGCTGCTGGTAAATCAGCCCTTTGCTGAAGGTGACATCGGCGCTGCCTTCCGGCTTGGCCAGCGTGCCCGAAACATGCGCGGTCGCCGATAGCGTGCCGCTCACCTGTATGTTCTTCTGGCCGGCCAGATCGAGCCCGTGTGTGATATCCACGTTATTCGCAGTGAGGTTCCCTGCAATCACCGATGCATTGGTCGTCTTCCAGTCCGCGAGCGAAATGGACCCGTTGCCCGTCGCGGTGATGCCTGCATAGACGATCGACGCATTGGCTGCGCTGGCCTGATTCATCGACGCTGCAACATCCGCGATCGCGGAATCGATCAGTTTGCCGTCATAGACCGCATTGTGCAGTTCCGCATGGCCTGCGATGCGAGGATCGGCGAAAGCGCCACTCACGGAACCGGTGAACGTGGCCGAACCGTCTCGCAGCGAGATAGGCAGAGTCTGGCCATTCAGCGCCGGAAGCAGATCGTCGGGATCTTTCGTCTGCAGCGCGACCGTCAGCGTGGATCCCAGGGTCCCGCTGACATCCAGCCGCGTGTTGGGAAGCTGAATCCACGAATGCCCCATCTCCAGCTTCGCGGTAGCCCCGGCGTAATGAGCGGAGATCTCGCCATTAACTGCCAACCCGGAAGCGGCAGGCGCAATCGTCAACTGTGCGGCGGCGTCGACGATACCCTGGCGCGAGAGATCGCGCATCCTTCCCGTGGCGTCCACCGTGCCCGATAGCAGGCCGTCATACGGCACAGTATGCGTTGTGCCGAGCGCAGCGATTTGCCGCACATCCAGCCCGGAGATCTTTCCGTTCACGTGGTAAATCTCATAGCCTCGCAATTCGACGCTGCCCGCCACTGAGCCGCCCAGCACACCGGCGCGCAGACCGGTGAGCGTCATAGTTGCCTGCGATCCTGTGAGAGTTCCTGCCAGGCGTATATTCCGGATATCGCCGAAAGCGAGACCGGTGCCGCGAACGTCGCCTTTCAGGCTGAACTCCCTGGGTGAGACGTAACGTGCGTTGCCCGACACATCGATGGTGCCTGAAATCGGTATCTTCCAGTGGAGAATTCGCGCGGCTTCGGCGGCCGAGCCCCTGACATCGTAGTTCGCCGTCAGGACTGGCGCGGCAAAGCTGCCAATCGAAAAATCGGTCAGATCGATCTCCGAAGCGGCCGTCTTTATGATCGCCTTCGAAGCAAGCACCAGATTGCGCTCCATCGCCGCGTTCACATACACCTCGACGTCGAGCGGGCCGTAGCCTTCGAGTGTCAGGTGCAGCGGCGCCATCGATAGATTGCCCGAATACCGGTCCTGCGCGCGGTCGTACGTCGCAAGCGCAGTCAGATTCCGGCCCGTGCCGCTCCAGGGCACCATGTGAGGAGTCGTGCCCTGCGATTCCAGCAGCGCTTCGCCATTTCGGACGTCGAAGCGGCCGATTTTCAGATTCAGAATGGCGTCCTGGGTGCTCGTCTTGCCTGGAGTTTTCGGACGAGGCAGATTCGTGCCGCCATCGACATCGACGATCACGTGTACACGTGGATGAATGACGTCGATTCGGCTTAAGCGGACATCGCGCGTCCAAAGCGAAACGATTCGGATGCCGATGGTGACGTGATCCACCGCGATCAGCGGAGCCACGTTCGCGGGCTCGGCGCCATGAATCACCAGGCCGTCGACATCGGCGGTCAGACCGGTCCAGTCCAGATGAAATTGCCCGATCTCGACGCGCCCACCTGTTGCTTTTTCCGCCTGCTCGATAATCGTGGCGCGAAGCTTCTCGCGCAGCCAGTCGCTGCGTGCGATGAGCAGCGCGGACACCGCCGCTATCAGCATCAGGAGCACGATGCCGCCAACCGAAATCAGTGCGATGCGGGCTGGCTTGTTCATTGCAGTGCACTTTCAAGATACGTGATACGGACATGCGCGCGCTGGTCGCGGAGCCAGGCGTCCAGGTCGAGATCGGCGCGTTCATTGGCAAGGATTCGCTCGATGTTGGCTCGCGAATCGGCCAGCGACGGCGGCTTTTCACCGAGTTTCGGCGCCGACGCAATGTGATTCCGATAGTATTCCTCCACCTCCTGGTCGCTGGCCTGCGCCACTGCGGGAAGGAAGCGCAGTTCTATGAAAGCCTCGAAATCGGTCTGTTCGGCGAGGTCGGCCTGCAGGTCGGCAGGCGTCAGATCGATAGCGGCCAGCGCCTGCCGCACCGCCTCGGCGCTGCCTTTATAGTGATCCGCGGTGAAAGCGCTCACCTGTTCCGCCGCCTGCGCAGGCGATTCCCTGGCGTAATTGCCGACATCCATTTCGCGTTCCACCAGCTTCAGATCGATCAGGCGCTGTGCCGCTTCGCGCCTTGCGGCCAGGCTCAGGTCTGGCGCCGCGCCATTTTGAAAAGCCGCGAGCCGGATGCGCCGTACAATCTCGCTGTCCGTAATCACTTTGTTGCCGACCGTGATGGCCGACCGATCCACGATCACGGCCGAGACGGGAATCGCGATCGCGACGAGCAGGCATGCCGGAAATGTGAGCCGCATTCGCATCAGAAAGCCTGCCCGATCGAAAAGAAGAACTGAATATGACTGATGTGCTGCGTGGAAGTAGCGCACGTTCCCGACGCGGAACACTGCACCAGTTGCGTATAATCGCCCGCGAATCCGTTATATTCCGGCGGGTTGATGCTGTAAGCGACGTCAAGCCGCAGAGGGCCGAGCGGCGTCCTGTAGCGAATGCCGAAGCCGACCGCGTGCGACATGTAATTAAAGTCGGCAATACTTCGCTGGTCCGTCCGGAAAGTCATGTTGCCCAGAGTGGAAAAGACGTTACCGAAATCTTCGAACACGACGCCGCGAATGTTGGCGCCGTAGAGCGGAAAGCGTATTTCGGTGCTGTTGAAGAAAAGAGCGGAGCCACCCAGCGGAAACCCGGTGGAACCGTCGCGTGGGCCAGCCTGGTTCTGCGGATAGCCGCGCATGGTGCTGCCGCCGCCACCGTAGAATCGCTCCGGCAGCGGGATTGGATCGGACGGATCGGCGCTGGAGGGAATGCTGAATGCGGGTTCAATGCCGAACTGCGTTTCGCGCGCCAGCACGAGCTTGGGCCCGAGACTGTAATAGGTCGCGTTGCGCCCCAGAATGCGCGCGAAGCTCGTTTGCGATCCGAAATACTTCGTAGCCAGGGCCAGATCGAGCGTGCTGTAGATTCCTTTGTGCGGATCGACCGGATCGTCGCGGCGATCATGCACGATATTGAAGGACGCGATGCCCACGCGCACCGATTGCGCGAGGCGCGGAACCAGGTAGGGCGATATTTTCAGATCGGACACGCCGACATCGCGATAGGCGAAGCGATAAAAGGTATTGATCGTCTTCGACACGTGCTGGGAAATCTGAGTGGAGACTTCCCTGCGCACGGCGCGGAACGTATCCACATCGAAAGTATCGTCGTAGAGGACGGTGAAGTTGCCGTTCAGGTTCGGGTTGCTGAAAATGCGCGGGACAAAGTAGTTGAGCGACGCGCGCTTCTGCACCGTGGAGAACAGGATCTGCAGACCGAGCGATTGCCCCAGCCCGAACAGATTCAGCCGCGTGAGACCCAGCGAAACGCGTGGCGTCAGCGTCGTGGCGCCGCCAGGATTCGACAGATCCTCGGCAGGCGTGCCACCTCCGATGCGGCCGAATTCCGTGCCCAGGCCCGTCGTGATGGAATAGCGCGAGGCTTCCTGCAAATCGTAGAGCACGGTGCGCCGCACTTCATCACCATCGGGATCCTGCACCGCCATGTTGACCTGCGAGAAGATGGCAAGGTCATACAAATGCCGCTGCGTTTCGGCCATGGAAGAAGCGGAAAGCGGATCGCCCGTTTTCTCTTTGATCTGCTTTTCGACGAGCGAGCGCCGGGTGGTGGAGAGGCCGGTCACCACGATGTCGCGGATGAACTGAGGCTGCCCTTCATGAATGACAAATTTCAGATCCGCGGTGAAGGGCTTCGTGCCGGGGGTCCAGCTCCAGACAAAAGCCGCGTTCGGGTAACCCGCCACGCCCAGGAGATCCAGAATTGTTTGCCGGTCGCTCGTCACATCGTACTCGCTGAATGGCTGGCCTTCTTTCGAAGTGAGATGTTCGGTTATTTTTCCGGCTTCCGGCTCTTCGACGCCGGTTACCGACAGAGAGGCCACCAGATATTGATGGCCTTCATCGATGGTGAAAGAGACTGCAATATCGCCTTTGATGCCCTTGTAATCGTCGTGAGTGGCCGTCGTGACACGCACGTCCCGGAAGCCGTTGGAGCGATACAGATCTTCAATCACGGACTTATCGCGGGTCGCCAGGGCTTCGCTGTAGCGCCCGCGGCGAACCTCAAAAGAGCGCGGCACCACGGCCATTCGTTCGCGGATGGTCTTGCTGTCGAAGTATTTATTTCCAGTGACCGTGACCGCTACCAGGCGGTGGCGAATTCCCAAATCGACGGAGTAATCGATATCGGTTTTTCCGCCAACCGCCTTCTGCTGCGCGAAATCGACCGTAACGTCGAAATAACCGCGCTCCTGAAAATAATCGCGTAAGTTGGTCACACCCTCGGCGAGCAGGTCGGTATCCACAGTGCCTTCTTCGAATATCGGCAAATATTCCCGCAACGTCTTCTGCGACACTTTGACGCCGCTCGCATGAACGTCCACGACGGGGCCGGGGTTGACCGTGATATTCGCTATGCCCAGAGGAGTATGTTTAGCGGGCACTTCGCTATCGGGTGTAACGCCACCGAACGTGACAGTCGCCAGCAGATGGTTGGATTTCTGGTACGTCAACTGGATCTTATCGATGCCGGTTCGCGTGCGCGTCTGCTCAATGCCGCGAAACCCCGGCACCAGAAAGCGCCGCCAGTCCGTCGCTTTGACAATTGCGTTTGCGCTCAGCACCGAGGTGTCTCCGGTAATCACGGGCGGGGCATAATGTGCGCGTTTGCCTACGTGGAGGGTAAACGCGACGCGCACCTGTTGGTAGGTTTTGTCGTATTCGAGACTATGCGAGACAACCGGAATGAAGTAGCCATTGTCGATCAGCAACTTCCTGATTCTCTCTTCCGCGGCCGAGACCACACCCGGATCGAAAGGCTGGCCCAGGCCGATATTCGCGACGCTGAGGATCTGCCCGGAGTTTGGCGGCTCGGAGACATCGCCTGCAATCGCAACGTGCCCGAAGAACCAGCTGTTGGCGGTGATGAAGCGCACATCCACCGAGCCCGAGGCCGCGGGTTCCAGATCGATCTGAATATCGTCGTAGCGGCCCGTCGCGTAAAGCTTTTCTATCGCGTCGCGGGTCTGAGCGGCATGGAAAGGCTGACCGGTTTTGAAGGGAATCAGGGCATCGCGATCGGACGCATCGAGCGGCTGGTCCACCGGGTCGAATGTGATGTTGCCTACAGGTCGCCCTTCGTACGAATCGGCCAGGACGGCTGCGTCGGTGGCCTGCTGCTGCGCGCCGACGCTAAGGGCGCAGCTAAGCAGACATATCGTAATGAGGGCCTTGGCATGCAGTCGCCGCACCAGTTCCATACTAGCAATGGAAGCGCCTTTTCGTGACAGGGTTACGCTTATTTTACGGCGCTTTCCGGCCTGTTAACATGTCGCCAGACCTACCTGTGAGCGATTCCGCCCCAAACCGCTATAGCCGGCAGACCCGATTCGCGCCGTTCGGCCCCGAAGGCCAGGAGCGGCTGGGCCGATCGACTGCGGTGATTGTGGGATGCGGCGCGCTGGGTACCGTGCACGCGGCGCTGCTGGCGCGGGCTGGCGTGGGAACCCTGCGGCTGGTGGATCGCGACTACGTGGAAACCAGCAACCTGCAGCGTCAGGTGCTCTATACCGAGGCCGATGCGGAGGCCGCCCTGCCCAAAGCCGAAGCGGCGCGCAGGCACTTGCTGGCCGCCAACTCCGGAGTGGCTATTGAGGCCCATATTTCGGATCTGGATGCCGCGAACGCGAAAGAATTGCTGGGCGGCGCGGACGTCATTCTGGATGGCACCGATAATTTCGAGACGCGCATGCTGATCAACGATTTCGCGGTGCGCGAGAGCATTCCATGGATCTATGGCGCCGCGGTTTCGAGCTACGGGATCGCGATGCCGGTGTTGCCTGGCGATACCGCCTGCTTCCGCTGCGTGTATCCGGACGCGCCGACCGGGGCGCAGCCGACGTGCGAAACGGCCGGCGTCTTAGGGCCGGTGACCAGTGTGATTGGGTCCATCCAGACCATGGAGGCGCTCAAGATTCTGGCGGGACGAGCGATGAGCGTTCGGCGAAAGATCTTCACGGCGGATCTGTGGAACGGCCCGGTGCGAGAGATCTCCATGCCACCGCGCTCTGCCGATTGCCAGACGTGCGGACGCAGGGAATTCGTCTATCTGGAGAATCAGCGCCGCGCGCCGGTGAGTTTGTGCGGACGCAACGCGGTGCAGATCCATGAACGCAGACGGCCGCTCGACCTGGCTGCGCTGGCGGGCCGGCTTGAAGGTGTGGGCACGGTGCGGGCCAATGAATTCGCGCTGCGTTTTCACGATGGCGAGCACGAGATGACCGTGTTTCCCGATGGCCGCGCGATCATTAAAGGCACTACGGACCCGGGTGTGGCGCGCAGCGTTTACTCGCGCTATCTGGGGAATTAGAGGAGGGAAGAAGATGATGCGTCGGAGTCTGATGTGGCTTTTGGTGGCGGCGGCGTTGCTGGCCGGCGCGGAAACGGCGGGCATCCCCGCGCATGGTCCCGCGGTGGTTCTGTTCGATGGCTCGAACCTGAATCAGTTCGATACGTTCTCGCCGTCGAAGGGACTCAACAACGACACGGAGCATATTTTTACGGTGGAGGATGGCGCGATCCACGTCTCCGGCAAAGAGTTCGGCGGCCTGATCACGAAACAGGAGTATGCCGATTACTATCTGAGCGCGGAGTTCAAGTGGGGCGAAGGAACTTTCGC
>Ga0302140_10002553_pt1 | contig 23563 bp, 17 predicted proteins | sample I_Bog_E1_1_FD_202095 | JGI IMG/M metagenome (GOLD analysis project Ga0302140, IMG submission 202095) | Peat permafrost microbial communities from Stordalen Mire near Abisko, Sweden - I_Bog_E1_1 | ecosystem: Environmental > Terrestrial > Soil > Wetlands > Peat | place: Sweden: Abisko, Stordalen... | reverse complement strand
GGCGCAAATCCGGCCACACTTCATTCTCGCCCTCGACGGTGGACCCGCCACAGCCTTCGGGCTCGGCTTCGTATGGCCGGATTTTCGCTCGCAACGCTGCGCGTCAGTATATGTCGATACGCCCTAGATACTTTTCGTGTTTGCTCGCGATTTTGAATCGCCGGCAACAACGGCCATCCTGAGGCTGGTAGAACCCGTGAAAAGTGATAGACTTGGCGCGAGATGGTCATACGGGCGCCGCACGCGCGGAGGCGGTTTTGGAGTCATCCCGGGGAGAGATTACTTTACTTCTGGCAAAGTGGAAGGACGGTGAGCCGTCAGCTTTTCAAGAGCTGATGCCGCTGGTCTATCCCCACCTGCGCGAGGTTGCCGCGGCTTATGTGCGCCGTGAGCGGAATCCGGGTGTCGTGCAGGCCACAGTGCTGGTTCACGAGCTTTATCTTCGGCTTCTCAGCCAGAAAAAGGCGGAGTGGGATGATCGCCGCCATTTTTACACCTTCTCAGCCAAAGTAATGCGCATGATCCTCATCGATCACGCGCGCGAAAGTCAGACTCAGAGCCGCGGTGGCGGCTACGATCGCATTCCGCTCAGCGACGACCTCGCTTGGGTCGAGATCGGCAGCCCAGAGCTGCTGGACCTGAACCGTGCCCTGGATGAACTGGCCGCCCTCGATGCCAGGAAAGTTCAACTCATTGAACTGAGATACTTTCTAGGCTGCACCGCCGAGGAAACCGCGTCTCTGATGCAGGTCTCTAAATCCACCATTGATCGCGAGCTGAAATTCATCAAGAGCTGGCTCTACCGGCGCATCCACCCCGGCGTCGCTGAAAATGCGACCGGCGCGTGACTCACTTTATCTGCGGTAGCCGCAGTTTCTGTTAGAGCCTGTTATGAACCACAGGGATACAAGCCACGGACGGGACCTACGCTCACATGGACGAAACCACGGAAAGCTTTCTTCGTATTGAGGCCATCTTCAACGAGGCACTCGCTGTGCCCGACGAAGAACGGACAGCCCTGGTTGAAGCTCGATCGAATGGCGACCGGGAGCTGGCAGCCGAAGTGTGGTCCCTGCTGGAAGCATGCAAGGCGGAAGAGAGCGTGACGGCTTCAAGCCATAAGGCGCCACAAACAAGCCGAGAGACGCCAGCCGAATCCAGGCGCATTGGCCCCTACCAGTTGGAGCGGCTCCTGGGCCGCGGAGGCATGGGCGCCGTCTACCTGGCGCATCGCGCCGATGGGCAGTTTGAACAGGAACTCGCCATTAAACTGATCGACCTTCCATTGGCCACCGCCATCTTTCGCGAGAGATTTCGCCAGGAGCGGCAGATTCTTGCCGGGCTTCAGCATCCATTCATCGCTCGCCTGCTGGATGGCGGCGTCAGCGCCGAGGGCGATCTCTATCTGGCAATGGAGTATGTGGATGGAATTCCCATCCACCGCTTTTGCGAAGAGAAACATTTGTCCGATTCCCAGCGCCTCGAGTTATTCTTGCGCGTTTGTGAGGCCGTCCAGTTCGCCCACCAGAATTTCGTGGTCCACCGCGACTTGAAGCCGGATAACATCCTGGTGGTGGAAGACGGCTCTCCCCGTTTGCTTGACTTTGGAACAGCCAAGTTGCTGCTGCCTTCGCTCGGCGATCCAGGCAGTCAAATGACGCGGGAGGGATTTCAATCCTTTACTCCGCAGTATGCAAGCCCGGAGCAGGTGCTGGGCAATCCCATCACCACGGCTTCTGACACCTACTCGCTGGGCGTTCTCTTGTATCTCATCCTGACGGGCACGTTCCCCTACGAGATCAGGGAACAGACCACGGCCGAGATGCTGCGCGTCATCTGCGAAGAGCCCCCGCGCCGCCCAACTTTAGCGGCCGCCTCCGGCAAGCGGCTCGACACCGATCTTGAGGCGATCCTGCTGAAAGCTCTGCGCAAGGAGCCGCGCGAGCGTTATCTCACAGCCGAGCAACTGGCCTCTGATGTGCACGCCTTTCTCCATGGACAGCCGGTTGCCGCGCGCCAAGGCACGCTTCGCTATCGGGCCGGCAAGTTCATCCGCCGCAACAGGCTTGCCCTGACGGGCGCGGCTCTGCTGGCGCTCACTCTGATTGCGGGCGTCGTCGGGGTAGCTTGGCAGGCCACTGTGGCCAACCAGGAGCGGCGCAAAGCAGAGGCGCGCTCAGCCGACCTGCGCCAACTAAGCAACAGTCTTATGTCTGAGCTGGACGAAGCCATCAAGCAGCTGCCGGGATCGACTGGAGTGCAGAAGCTGCTGGTCACGCGTGTGCTGGAACACCTGGATCGCATGGCGAAGGACGCACAGGGCGACCGCCTCACGCAGCTCGATCTCATCAATGCCTATACCCGTCTGGGAAACATTCAGGGCAATCCCTACGACCAGAATCTGGGCGATCCTGACGGCGGGCTCTCCAGTCTCGATAAGGCAATCGCCTTGGCTATCCCGTTGGCCCCGCCGGGCTCTCGGGATCAGGAGGCGCTGCGGGCTCTGGCCACCGCGCAGGAGGCTCGCAGCGAGATTCTGTTTGGAGCCGCGCGCACGCCAGAGGCCATTGTTGCCATGCAGGCAGCTACCGGAACCTATGATCGTCTTATTGATTCGCCCACTGCTGCGCCTGCTCTGATCTGCGAAGTGGCAGCCGCATATGGCACGCTCGGCGACGAGTTGGGCCAGTCCGGCACAGCCAGTCTTGCAGACACCGCCGCTGCCGTGACTGCTTTCCGCAAGTCCATTGCGCTGGACAATCGCGCCCTCGCTATCGATCCCAACTTTGTGCGTGCCAAGCGCGGTCTTTCCATCGACCAGTTGAAGATCGGCAATGTCGAAATGGAGACCGATCCTGAAGTGGCGCTCAAAGACTTTCAAGCTGCTTTGCAGCGCGCCGATACCCTGTCCAAAGAGGAGCAGAAGAATCTTGCGACATTGCGCATGCGCGGCATGTTGCAGCGCAAGGAAGCAAACGCCCTCGCTGAATTGGGCGAATACTCCAAGGCGGAAGATATCTTTGCTGAGGTGGACCGTACATATCAGAACTTCGCCGCAGCGGACTCCCAGGATCTACGCGCCATGGCAGACCTTGAGGTTGCTCTGGACGATGAGGCGGTCGGTTTTGAAGCAGCAGCCGATCCCGCCCTGGGAGCAGATGGCTCCGACCGGCGACGAGCTCTTGCCTCCGCGGAGCAGCGATTGTCGAGGGCGATCGACATCATTGCCAGGATGCTCAAGCAGGACCCCTCCAATGAGAACTGGAGGACGGTGCAGGCAGACGCGCAGGTGCGCCTCAGTGCTGTTCAAGCCGCATTGCATACACCGGAGGCATCGCAAGACCTGGCGAAGACCGGCATCGCAGCTATGAGGGATCTGACAAGGAACGATCACGCTTCACCCATGACTCTTGACCAGGCGGCAAATGCTTTCCTCAAGGTTGCACCTGCTTCGCTCCGCGATCCGCAGTATGCCGTCGCATGCGCTGAGCGCGCGGTCGCTCTCAGTCACCGGCGGACGCCGTCGCTCTTGCTCACGCTGGCCGAGGCCTACCGCGCCGAAGGGCAAAAGGAGAAAAGCCGCGCAACCGCCAACGAAGGGCTGGCACTCCTGCCTGCTGCGCTGCCTGGCAGCATGAAGCCCCGCATCCGCAAACTCCTGGAAATCCAGGCGCGGGCAGGGAACTGAACGACAGCGAATCTTCCGCCAAGGTCGCCCCCCCGCCTTTCGGCAGCGGGTCAGTTTGAAGGGTACGGGCTTCAGCCCGTACATAAAACTATCAAAATTGAGGAGGGCTTTAGCCCGTGAGAAAGCACCCCACCAAACCTATCCGCCTCCGCACTTCCTTACGATTCATTCATCCACGGCTCGCCGCGTAAACTTGAAATGTGCGGCTTGGCATCTCCATGCCGAGCCTCGGCGTGTGCGTCATGGAAAAGGTTCCTGGCAAAGAAAAATCGCGCGTGGATCTTTTGCTGGTCGAGCGGGGCCTGGTTCCCAGCCGCGAACGGGCGCGCGCGCTCATCCTTGCCGGCCGCGTTCTGGTCCGGGAGCAGAAGGTCGATAAGCCCGGAACAACGGTTCCAGCGGATTCCCACATCCGCCTGTTAGGCGAGGAACAGCCCTATGTAAGCCGCGGAGGCCTGAAGCTGGCAGAGGCGCTTACGCATTGGCAGATTGCGGTCCCAGGCCGAGGCTGTCTCGATGTAGGCGCATCCACAGGGGGCTTTACCGATTGCTTGCTACAACACGGCGCCGCGCATGTCACCGCCGTCGATACCGGCTTTGGCCAGATCGCCATGAAGCTGCGCAACGACCCCCGCGTCCGCCTGCTGGAGCGTACCAACGCCCGCTTTCTGGCCCCCGGCCTTTTCGACACCTCCCCGGCTACGAAAAATGCAATCCCCGCGCTTACCTTGCTGGTCATGGATGTGGCATTCATCTCGGCCACCCTGCTCCTGGGACCAGTACTGGAAGCCGCGTCCGCTGTGTCTGAAGCCGTAATCCTGGTCAAGCCCCAGTTTGAAGCCGGCCGCGAGCACGTGGGCAAGGGAGGCATCGTCCGCGATCCCGAGGCACACCAACTGGCTATCGACAGAGTGGCAGACTGCGTCCGGTCGCTTGGCTGGCAGGTGGTCGAGACCATTCCGTCGCCCATTACCGGGGCCGAGGGTAACCGCGAGTTTCTGCTCTACGCGCGGCGTCCTGACAGTTCAGAGTCCTGAGGGTTCGCCTACCCCCGCCTCACCTGTTATGGTCAGGGAGGAAACTTCAGATGAATCCTCCATAGGAATCCGCGGGTATGGCGAAGCGTTGGCGAATCCGGATATTGCTGTTTCTGGCCGTTCTCGGCCCCGGATTTATTACCGCCAATGTAGATAACGACTCCGGCGGCATCCTCACCTACTCCCAGGCCGGCGCACAGTACGGATACACCCTGCTGTGGACCATGATTCCCATCACCATTGCCTTGATCGTGGTGCAGGAGATGTGCGCCCGCATGGGCGTGGTCACCGGCAAAGGACTCAGCGACCTCATCCGCGAGGAATTCGGCCTGCGCCTCACCTTTGTGCTGATGGTCATGCTGGTGGTGGTCAACTACACCAACGTGGTCACCGAATTTATCGGCATCGCCGGTTCCATGCACCTGTTCCACGTCTCCAAGTTCATCTCGGTGCCATTGTGCGCGGCGCTGGTCTGGTACATGGTGGTGCGGGGCAGCTACAAAAGCACGGAAAAAATATTCCTCATCGCCTCGGTCGTCTACATCGCCTACATCTTCGCCGGAGTGCTCTCACAGCCGAGCTGGCACGATGCGCTGCTGGCCACGGTCCAGTTGCCGGCCAAATCGGTCTGGAGTGACAAGGCGTATATCTACATGGCCATTGGCGTGGTGGGCACCACCATTGCCCCATGGATGCAGTTCTATCTGCAATCGTCCATCGTGGAGAAGGGCATTCGCGTCAAGGATTACGCCGCCTCGCGGCTGGATGTGATCGTCGGCAGTTTCTTCACCGACATCGTGGCGTGGTTTATCGTGGTAGCCTGCGCAGCCACGCTTTATGTGCATGGAATGGGCGCGATCCAGGTAGCCTCGGATGCAGCCGAAGCCATGCGCCCACTGGCTGGCGACTATGCTTTTCTGCTCTTCGCCTTTGGACTTTTCAACGCCTCGCTCTTCGCGGCATCCATCCTGCCGATCTCGACCGCGTACACAGTTTGCGAGGGCCTGGGACTCGAGTCTGGCGTGGACAAGAGATTCAAGGAAGCGCCGTTTTTTTACTGGCTCTATACGCTTCTGATTGTGGGCGGCGCAGGAACCGTACTCTTGCTGCCAGACGCGCAACTGATTAACGTCGCGATCTTGTCCCAGGTCTTGAACGGCGTTCTTCTGCCGGTGGTCATCATTCTTATGCTGATGCTCATCAACCGCAAAGATCTCATGGGCGAGCACAGCAACTCACGCATCTGGAATGTCATCGCCTGGGGCACCAGCCTCATCGTGATCGGCATGACCATGGTCATGCTTTGGGGCATGATGCCGGGACACTAGGGAACCTCTGCACAAGTCCGCAACCCGCGTGATTGTTGAATAAACTATAAGCATGAAACAAATGGAGCGTTTTCAGCCAACACTGGCATCGCAGGCGAGTTTTGCGAAGTATGGCCGCCGCGCCGGATGAAACCACGATCGTGCGCTTCCGCCACTTGCTGAAAGCGCACGATCTGTGCGGCCAGATGCTGGACACGGTGAATCGCTACCTGGAAACGAAGGGCATCCGCATCTCGACGGGCGCCATCGTAGACGCGACGATTGTCCACGCGCCCTCGTCGACGAAGAGCTCTAGCGGCAAGCGCGACCCAGAGTTGCATCAGACCAGGAAAGGCAAGCAGTGGTACTTCGGGGCCAAGGCGCACATCGGCGTGGAAAGCAAGGAGACGGTAGTGCATTCGGTATGCACCTCGGCGGCCAGCGTGGTGGATAACCTTTCACGATGTCATCATTCTCCACCGGAGTGCCATCGGAACCTTCGTCTCCTGAGACTTTTTGGTGGTGGATTCGTCCGCCGGTTTTACGAGACAGTTGGTGAAAGTGGATCTCGCACTTTGCATCCACGGCGGGAATGAGATTAACGCCGAAAGATACCAGCGATATCTGAATCTGACCAGGCCAGAAAGGACGAGGCATGGCTAAGTGTCTCCCACTACTTGGTTGCATTGGTCGGGAGCAGGATGCGCAGTGCTGCGCATTTCGATCAATCGTTGGGGTGAATCGCAAAAGATAACAGCCCGAGCAGATGCGCTCGGGCCGTTCGCCTGGAATCGGTTATCCTTTTCGGCTGTCGCGCGCGGCCTTCACATAATCGTGTGAAGTCTGGATATGCGCGTATTGAGTGCTGAGTAGCTGTTTGATGGGAAGCGGCAATTCTTTTTCGAGCGCTTCTTGATACGCCTTCTTTGCTGCGTCCTCGCCAGACTCGGTTGTCTCCAGGAGGGTGTGGTCGCCTCCGCCGAGATGAGCCTTTAGATCGCCCCACGTCCGGCTGATCGCGCCTCCGATCGTACCCGTTTCCTTCACATCGTGGACGCCCTCTTGATGCAGAATCTCTTCGATATCGCCGCGGAACTGTGCGCGTTTTAAAGATTCACCTGCGAAATAGCGCCGCAGAGTCTCATCCTTCAAGTGCTCGCCTATCTTCTGAAAACCTTCCTGCCCGTCGATCAAACTCTGGATGACGGACCGCAGGGTCTCTTCAACTGCTTCGTTGCTCAACTTGTGGGTCATTGTTTCAATAACCATGGAGTCCTCCAATTACGGTTGCGTGCGGGGAATAAAGAGGGCGAGAGGAATGCGCAACTTCGCAAATCGTCTTCGTCCAACACCGGCAAAAAATCCTACGGGGTTGAGCACAATTTTTCATGCCTCCCGTTTCAGCCATTTGCTGTGCTTCATATCTACGGAATTCTCACCCAACCTTTGAATCAACCTCAGCGTGGGCTTGTTCGAAAAGTAGATCCACTCAAACCTCGGCGGGAGGGATACCGCACAGCGGGTGGTAACCTGGCGGCCGGAGCAGCTTCCAATCGGTCAAACTGCAAAGGCCCGATCGGGCTACCGTGTGCAGTCACTCTGATGTAGACGCGACCGACAGTATGAAGCCCATGCTAGGGCATCTTTCTTCTCTCGGAATGGTCAAAAGCGAACGGACTCGACGAGAGCGACTGAAACACTCCCTGGGTTGCCACTGCGGGCGTTCTACGAACTCTGCGGAATACTGGATTTGAAAGTTGGTTGTTCGCGATTGCAACTGGGGCCGCCACGCAGGGGGTGCCGCGCAACGAATCCTTTGAGGTGCCTGTTCGGCCGGCCAGTCGACAGGTTCAACGATTGCGTAGTAGACAGTGCTCCCGCAGTGAGCGCATTGTCCTTCTCGAATAGGGCTAAGAGAACCACCGGCAGTCTGCTGGAAAGTCCTTAGGCACTCCGGGCAGGCGAGCGTCACATAAGGCTCTCCAGAGGCGTCGTTCCCGTTACGTTGAATCCACAAAGGGGACGAGGCAAAACCCCATATTTTATGGGGATTATCTTCATTTCTTGGATTGTATTGGAAGTCTTCGGAAGGGGTCGTGGCGGAGAGAGGGGGATTCGAACCCCCGGTAGAGCTTTTGACCCTACAACGGTTTAGCAATTCTCTCTCCCGCCGTTTCAACGCAATTTCAATTACTTACAGTCGTGCCTCCTGCCCATGAGGGCATCTAGAGTGACCTCCGTAGTCAATTACGGGACACCGGACGGGACACTCGAATACCTGCGATTTCTGCCCTGATCTCCACTTGCTACCACGCGCTGCTGCTGTTCAACACGGAACCCATCCCTGCAACAGCAGGGGACAGGTTTCTACTATCGCGGGTACGTGAGGCGGCTTTGGGTTTCTTGCCATGAGTCTTTAGGGAACCAAATCGAAGTGTACGCTCGAAAACCCATGTGCCACCATAATGCATGATAACGTCCTTTATCATTTGCAAATTTGGTGGATGTTGAATGCAATCAATTCTGCCAACTGTGACAATCACCGGCGAAACCTCGTAGCGCGCTTGGCGATTTAGCGTCATCCCGGCAAATCTGCAGTTTAAATAGGCGTCTTCCTGAGTTGCTTCACAAGAGTGCGAACAAGAGCTGTGTATCTATCGTGACCTCTCGACCTTTCGTACGGGCCGAATCGTTGGTGTCGTTTTCGGCATTGACTATCGAGGAAATCGCACAATGGCTTGACAGGCCTGAGCTTTGGCCTTAGCCTATGAACAATCGATTGACGCCGAAGGTCATTCATTCGACTAGAGAAGGACTCAATGGCCCGTATCTTCACTCCCGCGATGTGTTTGTGCTGCTGTCAGGGCGGCTCTGCGCGGGCGTGTTCTCTGGGTTAGATTCCGAATCAGAATCTTGAACCACGACGACCCACCCGCCTAAAGGCGCGGTGGGTTTTTCATTTTATGGCGAAAATCTGCCGGTCTTAAGCGGTTGCTGAAAATCGATCCGCACTTCCAAAATGCGCCGGTGGCGAAGCGGCTAACGCGCAGGTCTGCAAAACCTGTACTCGCGGGTTCAACTCCCGCCCGGCGCTCCAAAGATCAACACACATCGGATCCATACGGAGAGAGCAGTATGAAAAGCCTCTATCGCAGAATCAATATGATCGTTGTCATCGCCCTTTTCTTGAGCGTTTCGGTTGGATTCGCCCATGCGCAGACTCATCTGCTCAACGTTTCGTACGATCCCACGCGCGAGTTCTATGAAGAGTACAACCGCCTATTTGCCCAGCACTGGAAGGCCACAACCGGAGAGGATGTTGTGATCAACCAGTCGCACGGAGGAAGCGGCAAGCAGGCGCGCGCGGTGATCGACGGTCTGGAGGCGGATGTGGTCACGCTCGCATTGGCATACGACATCGATGCCATTGCACAAAATGGCGGCCTGCTGGACAAAGATTGGCAGTCGAAACTTCCCAACAACAGCACACCATATACCTCGACAATTGTCCTGCTTGTTCGCAAGGGAAATCCCCTCAATATCCACGACTGGGACGATCTGATTCGTCCTGGCGTCAAGGTCATTACGCCGAATCCGAAGACATCGGGAGGCGCCCGCTGGAACTATCTGGCGGCCTGGGGATATGCACTGCGAAAGTCCGGCAACAACGAAGCGGGCGCTCGCGATTTTATGAAAAAGCTATTCGCTAACGTGCCGGTACTCGACTCAGGCGCTCGTGGCGCAACCACGACGTTTGTGCAGCGTGGCGTGGGAGATGTGCTGATCGCCTGGGAGAACGAGGCGCTGCTGGCGCTCAAGGAGTTTGGTGCAGACAAGTTTGAGATTGTCGTTCCCTCCGCAACGATCCTTGCAGAGCCACCAGTCGCGGTCGTCGATAAGGTTGCTCGCAAACACGGCACGGAGAAGGTAGCGCGTGCCTATCTTGAGTATCTTTACTCGCCTGAGGCGCAAGAACTGGCGGCAAAGTACTTCTATCGTCCACGACTCAAGGCGGTTGCCGACAAATACGCCGGCGTCTTCCCCAAGGTGAACACATTCACGGTAGCTGAGGGATGTGGTGGTTGGCAGAACGCGCAGGCTAAACACTTCAGCGATGGTGGAACCTTCGATCAGATTTATGGAAAGTAACGGATACAAATGTCAGAAAAACAGCCAAGAAGATCCTGGAGCCTTGTCGCGCGTAGTTCTCCTCTGCCGGGATTTCGCCTAAGCATGGGTTTCACGCTGACTTATCTCATGGTCATCGTGCTGATTCCTCTCACGGCGATTCTTCTGCATGGAGCGCGTTTGGGATTCGGCGCGTTCTTAGATACGGTTACGGCTCCGCGCGTGATCGCGTCGTATCGCGTCACACTAGGCTCCGCGGCTGTGGCAGCGCTGCTCTCGGCGCTCTTTGGACTGCTGCTGGCGTGGGTTCTGGCGCGTTACAGCTTTCCCGGCAAACGCATCGTGGACGCCCTCGTCGATCTTCCTTTTGCGCTGCCCACAGCGGTAGAGGGCATCTCGCTGACCGCGCTCTATGCCGAGAGCGGATGGATAGGGCGTTATCTTGAGCCGCATGGAATTCATGTGGCTTTTACGCCGCTTGGCATTGTGATGGCGATGTCCTTCGTCGGTTTTCCATTTGTTGTGCGTAGCGTGCAGCCGGTGCTGGAGGATCTTGATCCGGCGATGGAGGAGGCTGCGGCTAGCCTGGGCGCCAATGTTTGGCAGCGATTTACGCGTGTCATTACACCGGTGGCCTTTCCGGCATTGCTTACGGGCACGGCGCTGGCCTTTGCGCGAGCCGCCGGCGAATATGGCTCAGTGATTTTCATCGCAGGCAATATGCCCATGAAGACAGAGATTACTGCGCTGCTGATTGTGACCAAGTTGGAGGAATTCGACTACACGGGAGCAGCGGCGATTGCCGGGGCGATGCTGGCTTTGTCGTTCACGATCATGCTGGTGGTGAATCTGATTCAGTGGTGGGTACAGCGGAGAGAAGGAAGGCGAGTATGAGCGACCATCGCGCAAATTCGTCTTTCGCGTTGCTTCAACCATCAATGCTGCAAAGAATTGGCCGCATCGTGTTGATCGTTGCTGCGCTGCTGTTTCTCGCGGTGTTTCTGGTATTGCCAGTTGCAGCCGTCTTTACGCAGGCCTTCTCGCAGGGATGGAAGATGTATGTTGACTCAATTCATCAGGATGATGTGCTCTCTGCCTTGCGCCTCACTGGGCTGGTTGCATGCATCTCGGTTCCCCTCAATATGCTCTTTGGCATCGCCGCCAGTTGGGCGATAACCCGCTTTGAGTTTCATGGCAAGAGCCTGCTGATTACACTGATTGACATTCCGCTGGCTGTCTCTCCTGTGGTCGCTGGTATGATGTACGTCGAGGTCTTTGGATTGCATGGATGGCTTGGGCCCTGGCTGAGCGAGCATAATCTGCATGTGATTTTTGCTGTGCCAGGAATCGTTCTGGCAACAGTCTTCGTGACCTTTCCCTTCGTGGCTCGCGAATTGATTCCCTTCATGCAGGCGCAGGGCAGCGATGAAGAGGTTGCCGCAGTTGTGCTGGGCGCAAATGGATGGAGCATTTTCTGGCGCGTTACCTTGCCCAACATCAAGTGGGCGCTGCTCTATGGAACGATACTCGCAGCCTCTCGCTCCATAGGCGAGTTTGGCGCGGTTTCAGTGGTCTCGGGTCACATTCGCGGCCAAACTACCACGCTGCCTCTCGAAGTAGAGATGCTCTATAACGAATACAGCTTCACCGCAGCCTTTGCCGCCGCTTCGCTGCTGACACTGGCTGCCATTGTCACGCTTGTGCTGAAGAAGATCATTGAAGTGACATCTGGAGTACATCAGCACATCGAAGAGAAAGAAGCGCAATCATGAGCATTCAGGTCGAGCATATCAGCAAGCAGTACGGCAGCTTCACCGCGCTTGATAACGTCAGTTTGACTATCGACAGCGGTGAACTGGTGGCTCTGCTCGGACCTTCTGGATCGGGCAAGACGACGCTTCTACGCATCATCGCAGGTCTTGAATCGCCCGATGCCGGTTCGATTCGGCTTCATGGAGAAGAGTCAACTGGGCACAGCGCATCCAAACGCGGAATCGGCTTTGTTTTTCAGCATTACGCGCTCTTTCGTCACATGACCATCTTTGAGAACGTTGCGTTCGGGCTGCGCGTGCAGTCCAGGCAACTGAGGCCGTCTCGCCGTGATATCCGCGAGCGCGTACAAGAGCTGATCCATCTGGTGCAATTGGATTCTTATTCCGAAATGTATCCCGAGCAGCTCTCAGGGGGACAACGTCAGCGCGTGGCCTTGGCACGTGCACTGGCTGTGAAACCAAAGGTCTTGCTATTGGACGAACCTTTCAGCGCATTGGATGCGAAGGTGCGCAAGGAACTGCGCGACTGGCTGCGGCGCATCCACGATGAGTTGCACGTGACAACCGTGCTTGTCACGCACGATCAGGAAGAAGCGCTGGAGGTTGCCGACCGAGTTGCGATCTTAAACCAGGGCAAACTGGAGCAGATCGGAACTCCGCAGTCCATCTACGATAACCCGGCTTCGCCGTTTGTCTATAACTTCCTTGGCAATGTGAATCTCTTTCATGGGCGTTTGCTCGCCGATCTATCGTCGGAGGGGCGCGGGGATGGTACGCACGAGTCAATTCAATCCGCAATTGGATTTGTGCGTCCGCATGAACTGGAGGTCTCGCGCAGTCTTCCCACAGGCTGGAAGGCCGTGGTGGGAAAGGTCGTGCGTATTCACGCGGCTGGCCCTCAGGTTCGAGTGGAGCTGAGCATTGCGGGAAGCGGCAAGCCGATAACTGCAGAAGTCGATCGAAGACGGTACGAAGAATTGGCTCTGGTTCCCGGAGAAGAGATTTTCGTCTGGACGCAGTCCATACGACTCTTCGACGATGACGGAGCACGAGCGCTACTGCTGCATCAAGGAGCCGGCATTTAGGATTTCGACAGTCGGCAGAGAAAAAACCAATTCTTTCCCCTTGATGTTCAGAAACTCGTGTGTTACATTCCTTACATGAGAACTTTTAGCCCCATGACCGCCGCGATGTGTTGTTGTGCAGCGATGTGCTGTGCGCATACACATTCTGGCGTGAGGAAATGGCTGGGCTAAAGTAACAAACAAGCCGCCGCTTCTTATAGACCCACCGCCAGAGATTGAACTGGCAGGTGGGTTTTCTATTTTGGGTTGAAATTGAGGCGGATGCGAAAGCAGTGCAATCGCCGAACAGATTCCAGGCAAGGGAGCAGGCAATGGGCGTTCCTGAGATTCGAGTTGAAGAATTGAAGCGGCGGTTGGATGCGGGCGAAAACCTCTTCCTGCTCGATGTGCGCGATGAGTATGAGTATGAAATCTCCAATATTGGCGGGCAGTTGATCCCGCTCCCCGAATTGGCAAAGCGCATTAACGAACTTGATGCGAACTTGAATATCGTGACCGTCTGCAAGATGGGACCGCGAGGCGTGAAGGCGGCACAGGTCTTGCACAAGGCAGGCTTCACACACGTTTGGAACCTGACCGGCGGGATTCACGCCTGGTCAGATCGCGTGGATCATAGCGTTCGGAAGTATTGAGTCTGTTTTATAAGCGCCGGTGGCGAAGCGGTCAACGCGCAGGTCTGCAAAACCTGTATTCGCGGGTTCAATTCCCGCCCGGCGCTCCAAACTTTCGGCAATCGGCTTTTCTGGTCTTTTAATGCACGTTTTTTTAGTTTTACGCTCCTCGATGATAGGGCATCGATCCATTGGCAGCATCGACACCAACCGTTATAAATTTCACGTTGTTGAACCTGAAGGAGACCGACTGTGGCAGAGGACGTAAGCCGTGTTTCATTGCGCGAAGAAGCTGCATTTCAACTTGCCAACGTAACCAAAACCGCTCCGCAGTTCGGAGCCATTACCCCGCGTTGGCTGGTCCGTTTCCTGGATTGGAAACCGCTGGAGGCTGGAACTTTCCGCGTAAACAAAGTGAACGAGAGTAAGGTGATTGAGTCTCTCTGCTCGCATGAAGACGAGTCGCCACTGCCTGCCACATTTGCCGATTATCAAGATACTCCTCGCGAGTACCGCCTCAGCAGCATCAATGCAGTGCTGAATGTTCATACTCGCGTCTCTGATCTGCTCAGCAGTCCCTACGATCAGGTTCGCGAGCAGTTGCGCGTGCTGATCGAGAGCGTCAAGGAGAAGCAGGAGAGCGAACTGCTCAACAACGCCGATTACGGCCTGCTGAATAATGTTCCCGACGCGCAGAAAATCAAGACGCGCAAAGGCGCGCCCGCGCCGGACGATCTGGACGAATTACTGGTGAAGGTCTGGAAAGAGCCTTCGCTCTTTCTGGCGCATCCGCGAGCCATCGCCGCTTTTGGACGTGAGTGCACGCGGCGCGGCGTTCCTCCCCCGACGGTCACTTTGTTCGGCACTCCCTTCCTGACCTGGCGTGGGGTTCCGTTGATTCCATCCGACAAAATCGCCGTGCGCAGCAAAGATCAGAAGTCGAAGATACTGCTGGTCCGAATCGGCGAGAAGAAACAGGGCGTGGTGGGCCTCTTCCAGCCAGGATTGCCCGGTGAGCAGAGTCCTGGATTGTCGGTGCGCTTCATGGGCATTGATCAGCGCTCACTGGCTTCTTATTTGGTCTCACTCTATTGCTCGGCTGCGGTGTTGACCGACGATGCAATTGCCCTGCTGGAAGATGTGGACGTGGGTCAATACCATGAGTACAAGTGACCGGACACTCGTATCGACAGCGGCGCCGGGAAGCGAAGGCGTAATTCCCGGTGTTCTCTCGCCGGCCGAATTGTCGCGCATGGCCAACGAACTGTTCTCGGCGCTGCCTGGCGAGTTACAACAACCCGCTGTTACAGCGGCCAGGGTTCTGTTGCCACCTAACTCGGCTTTCACCGGAAATCCTTTTGCGGCGGCGCCCAGCCCAACCGTGCCTGCTGTGCCGGGAATTCTTTCAAGCCTGACCAACATACTGCCTGGCGCATACGTTGCCAAGCCGGACAGAAGCGTTGTGCCGGATACACGTTCGTCTGCTTCCGCTACTCCGGCCGTCCCGGGCGGCGGAATCGCGTCCGAAGCCGCCCCGGAGTTTGGTTTCCTCCAGGATGCGCGGCCCATCTTCCAAGAGACTTCTGCGGAACCGGCGACGCAGCGGACTCCCGCGCAGGCAAGCCGAACCCCGGTGCCGAGCGAAGACGGTTACGCTTCTATCCCCTTTTCGTTGCCGGCCGATCTTCAACCGGCTCAGATTACATCTTTTCCGACGCCAACCGTTCCCGGTTCGCTGGGAGTGGTGGATTCTTCGGCGGTCCCAACTTTCTCTTTTATTGAGGATGCAAGGCCGCTGTTCTCAAATTCGCCGACGATTCCTGGTCCGGTTCCTGCGAACGGCTCGACAGATAACTCCGCGAGTTATGACAATCCGTTCGCATCGCTTCTTGACCGTAACACGCCACAACTCCCCGGCGCGGTGGCGCACGAACCGGACTTTCGCGCGCCAGCGTCGCATGATCCGCAGAGGCAGTCTCGGCCGCTGGATGCTTCAAATGTACTTCCAGTTGTCGTTCCTGGGTCGGCACAACCTGAGTTATTGGGCGGTCTCGGGCTCTCGTCGTATTCATTCGATGTGGAGACCATCCGCCGCGATTTTCCCATTTTGCGCGAGCAGGTCAACGGCCATCCGCTGATCTGGTTCGACAATGGCGCCACCACGCAGAAGCCGCAATCGGTGATCGACCGGCTCAGTTATTTCTACGAGCACGAGAACTCAAACATCCATCGCGCCGCGCATGAGTTGGCCGCGCGTTCAACCGATGCTTACGAGTCGGCGCGCGAAAAGGTGCGCCGCTTCCTCAATGCCGGCGCCCCACGCGAGATTGTCTTTGTGCGCGGAGCAACCGAAGCCATCAATCTCGTGGCGCACAGTTGGGGCCGGCGCAACGTTCAAAAGGATGATGAGATCGTTGTCACTTGGCTGGAGCATCACGCCAATATCGTTCCCTGGCAGTTGCTGTGCGCGGAAAAGGGCGCGCGGCTGCGTGTTGCGCCAGTGGACGACTCCGGGCAGATTCTGCTCGACGAGTACGAAAAGCTGCTTGGACCCAAGACGCGGCTGGTTGCAATAGCGCATGTCTCGAATGCTCTGGGCACGATTGTGCCAGTGAGAGAGATGGTCGAGGCGGCTCATCGCCACGGCGCTCGCGTCCTGGTGGATGGGGCGCAGGCGGTCTCGCATATGCGCGTCGATGTGCAATCCATCGGCTGCGACTTCTATGTCTTTTCCGGGCACAAGGTCTTTGCGCCGACCGGCATTGGTGTGGTTTATGGGAAGTCGGAAGTGCTGGATCAGATGCCGCCTTGGCAGGGCGGGGGAAACATGATTCAGGATGTGACCTTCGAGAAGACGCTCTATCAACCGCCTCCGCAACGCTTTGAAGCAGGTACCGGAAACATCGCGGACGCAATTGGCCTGGGCGCAGCGATCGATTATCTGGATCGCGTCGGAATAGCCAACATCTCGCGCCACGAGTACACGCTCTTGACCTATGCCACTGCGGCGCTTCTGAAGATCCCTGGGCTGCGCATCGTCGGCACTGCGAAAGAGAAGGCCAGCGTAATCTCTTTCGTGATCGACGGCTTCCGCACCGAAGAAATCGGCGACTATCTCAATCGTAAGGGAATCGCTGTCCGCGGAGGTCATCACTGCGCCCAGCCGATCCTGCGCCGCTTTGGCCTGGAGAGCACGGTCCGTGCCACGTTTGCGCTCTATAACACTTGCGAGGAAGTGGACGCTCTAGTCGCTGCTTTGTGGGATTTGAGGCAAGGGCGCACGACTGGACTCATGTAACGACGTCGACGGAGACAGTTATTCGCCGGGATTCAGTACCACGAATCCGCCCGAGTGGCTGATAAAGATTCGATGGAAAATAGCTGCGGGCAGCAGGCCCGCTGCATCGAAGGCAACGCCACGCCGGGATTTCACCAAATCCAGATTGTTGACTGTCGTTGCGCCGATTTTGATCCCAGTGTGAGAGTGGATGGCGGTTCCATTGGGCCCGCTGCTGAATGCCATCGAGCCTGCCCAAGGCAGAGATGACGAAGATTCAGGCCGGACGGGGAACAGTTCGGGGACTCTGGCTCCAGTGTCTAACTGCAACTGAACTTTACCGCCGCTCACATCGATGAACTCCGCCTCGATCAGCAAGCGATTGGTTGTAGGCATGCCATGATAGCGGCCAATTGTCTCGAATCGACATCGGTCCCCGGCGGGAGCATCGCCGCCAAAGCGCAAAGCATGTTGTTGGTAGTCGATGAGAAAATCGAAATTCGAAAGATAATCTTCGCCCAGCACACCGCGAATGCCCGGCGCTCTGAGCTTCACCTGGTCCAGCCGGTCGATCACCGCTCCAAGTTCTGAAATCTCAGATCCGCCCACCCGCAACCTCTTCAGCCGCACCAACTGATCCTGCCGCACATCTGAAACGGTAGTCAGCGAAGCTTGACCGATCACCGGAAGCCGCAACTCCCGCGCAAGTGCTGGATCGATTACGGTATGTGTTGCGCCTGTGTCCAACAGAAAACTGAAGGGACCAGCACCGTTGACCATTGCCTGAACGACAATCAAGTATCCGTCACGCAATTTGAATTTGACGGCTTCGCCCGATTGCTTTTCCTGCGCAGCTAAAGCTGTATTCAGCACGAGCATCAGCGAGAGGAAGAGCGGCCACACAGACCAGCATCGATCTGGGCAGCAGATCCGAACGGGCATGAGACAGGCCGTCTTCATGGTTCTCTTCCTATCGGCTAAGCACTCAAATCTTTGAGTGTCGTCTGACCCATGAATGTACCGCGAGTCAGGTGGCAATGTCCACCGACAGAAATCTATCCAGAGTTCCGGACCGTTAACCGTGCTCTAAATCGCTTCATATCTTCATCTTGGCGCACGAATTATAAACATCTGTCTTCACGGGGCTTAGTCAATGTTAACGATCTAATACGCATACGGCTCGCGCACTTTTGAGCACGAATATCGTCCGCACCGGCCTCTCGGCGGCCTGCTGTCGTGTGAATTCGCCAGTCAGTTCGCGGCTACCCGCGAACTGACCGAAGGCACCTGCGAGGACGAACGCTCTGGTTGGTGCAAAGCTACTGGGTCTCACCGCTCTTGGTTACGTCTTTCACCGCATCGAAGAATGACTTGGAGTCTTTGGTGCGGTGAATGCGTCCCTTTAGTACATCGTCCCAGGTGATGTAGGGATAGAGATGGTGAGCTTTGGCCTGCTCTTCGAATTCAGCTTTGAGTTCGGCCAGTTTTTCCGGGTACTTTTTGGCTAAGTCGATTCGCTCCGTATAGTCCTCGTTCAGGTTGTAAAGTTCCCAAGTATTCTCATCAAAAGGTTGTGCACTTTGCGCGTTTCCAGTGATAAAGCTGCTTGGGTAAGCCAGTTCAGCCTTCCATCCGTCGTGATAAATCGATCTCGAACCGAAGATGTAGTAATACTGCAGCGTGTGGCGGGTAGATGCCTTGGCATCGTCAATCGAGTAAGCCAGGGAAGTTCCCTCAATGGGGTCCTGCTTGATTCCCCTGATCTCATCAGGCGCCTTGAGGCCTACCAGATCGAGCGTCGTCGGAAGTAGGTCAATGACGTGACTGTACTGAGTGCGAATTCCACCTTTGTCCTTGATACCTTTCGGCCAAAACGCAATGAGTGGGTTGTGCGTTCCTCCTTCGCTATTCGCATCCTGCTTCCAGAACTTGAATGGAGTGTTTGCCGCCTGCGCCCAGCCAAGCGGATAGTTCCCCTGGGTGGCGGCGGACGTACCGATCTCCCCAATCTTGCCCAGGTTGTAATTGATATTCTCCTGTTCCGTCAGAGGCTTTCCAAACAGAGGGCGATCGATATCCCCGTTCAGAGTGCCTTCCTTGCTGGCACCGTTGTCACCGATGGAGATGAAGATCAGCGTGTTATCGAGCTGTCCAATCTCCTTCAGGTGATTGACCAGGCGGCCGATCTCAAAGTCAGTGTAGGTAAGATACCCTGCATACACCTCCATGAAGCGCGCATAGAGCTTCTGCTCTTCCGGCGTCAGCTTGTCCCATGCCTTGATGTCGGGGTTGCGATCGGGAAGTTTCGCATCGGCGGGAATCACGCCAAGCTTCTTTTGACGTTCAAAAACTTCCTCACGGTACGCATCCCAGCCCTTGTCGAATTTGCCCTTGTATTGATCGCTCCAATACCTGTCTACCTGGTGCGGAGCATGCGTGGCGCCAGGCGCATAGTAGAGGAAGAACGGCTTGTCCGGAGCGGCCTTCTTCTGGCGATCGATATAGAAGATTGCCTTATCGGTGATCTGGTCACTCAGATGACGGCCATCGGGACGGACGTGCGCCTGATCTTCCACCAAATCCGGCTTGTACTGGTCGGTTTGCGAACCGAGGAATCCGAAGAAGTGGTCAAAGCCTTTTCCGGTAGGCCAACGATCGAATGGGCCTGCATCCGTCGCATCTTCGTCAGGTGTTACACCATATTTACCAACGGCAAATGTGTTGTAGCCATTGTCGCGAAGAATTTCTGCAATGGTTCCGTCCGTGGAAGGAATCCTGCCGTCCCAGCCGGGGAATCCGGCGGACATGATGGTGTGTGAAAATCCAGAAACATGCACGGTAGCGCTGTTGCGGCCTGTCAGCAAAGCTGAACGGGTAGGGGCGCAGATCGCGGTCGTATGGAAGTTGGTATAGCGCAAGCCATTATTGGCCAGGCTGTCGAAGGTGGGAGTTTGGATCAGCCCGCCGAATGTGCCGGCAGCGCCAAAGCCTACATCGTCGATCAGTATCCAGACAACGTTCGGTGCGCCGGCAGGCGCTTTCACGGGCTCTGGCCACCATTCTTTTGACTCGGCGAGAGTTCTTCCCACGACTCCCTGGTACGGCTGGGCCGTCTGTGCATGCAGTGGGAGACTCGCCCCCGCCGCAAATATCAACGTCGATGTCAACGTATTCAATACACTTTTCTCGTTCATAAATCTCCTGTTGTTTTAGTCATTCAGTGACGACTCGGGTAAAGGGTTGCTATTTCAGTTCGATGGTGACGGTGTCGATCTTGCCAGTGAAGCGGTAAGGAGACTTGTACTCAAGGCTTACCGGCGAACCAAGATCGCTGCCGACATCAAGTGTTTCGCCGGAGGCGTAGACACTGGAGAAGCGCGAATCACCGGCGGTTGCTCCGTTGATCGACAACTTCACTTCGCCGGATACTGGACCACGCGCTGTGAAGGATGGCGGGCCGGCCGCGGGCGTCTTTGCAAGCGCCTCAGGATCGGGTGTCACGTCTAACTGAATGTGCTGGAGACCCGGACGAAGAGTCCGGCTGGCGATGAGCTGATCGGAGTGATCGTTGGCGACGTTCACCTCGTAGTAGACGCGATTGTTCTTCACGTAGAGGCTGAGTCCGCCCAGTTCGCCACCCTCGGCAACAATCACACCCTCTGCTCCATCGGGGGGAATGATGACATTGGCGTCGATGGTGTAAGAGTGGCCGTAGAAGCCGGGGGCATAACGCAGCGGCAGACGCTCAACACAGGCGCGGTAGGTGAAGACCGTCTTATCTTTCAGCTTTGTGTCGAGCGGCGAGGAACGGGCCGGCAGAATCGGATAGGCGTGATTTCGCGTTGCCTCTTCATCGAAGACCTTGAGCAGTTCCTTCAGCTTCTCCGGGTACTTCCCGGCAAGGTTGTGCGCCTGACTAAAATCGTCGTTCAGGTTGTAGAGTTCCCACGGATGGGCGTCGATGTCCTTGTCGGTGGCGCCCGAGTAGAAGTTTGGCTCCCAAGTGGAGTGGAAGCGGTTGCCCGCCCACCAGCCATCCTTGTAGATGGCGCGATTGCCGCTGGTGGTGAAGTACTGTAGCGTGTGGCGGGTGGGCGCATCGGGCTGATCGAAGCTATAAGCGAGACTCGTACCTTCGAGTGGAATCTGCTTCACGCCATCGACGGCGTCAGGCAGCTTGATGCCAACGATGTCGTAGATGGTGGGCGCAATGTCGTTGACGTGCGAAAACTGGCCGCGCACGCCGCTCTTGATGTGGCCAGGCCAGTAGACAACCAGCGGATCGGTGGTGCCGCCCAGGTGGCCTGCGTCCTGCTTGGTACCCTGGAAGGGCGAGTTGAGCGCCCATGCCCACGAAGCCGCGTAGTGGTTCATGTAAAGCTCGCTGCCGAGCAACTCCGCAACGTCGGAGCGCGCTTCGATGGTTTTGTTCTTGCCATCCACATCGCGTGCGTCGTGGCCTTCAAGGCCACCCTCGGCACTGGCGCCGTTGTCGCCGAAGATCCAGAAGATGACGGTGTTATTTTCCTGGCCCTCTTCGCGAATCGCATCGAGCAGGCGGCCAACCTCGTAGTCGGTTTGCTCGGTATAGCCGGCGTAGACCTCAGCCTCATGCGATAGCAGTTTCTTCTGCTCGGCGGTCAGCGAGTCCCACGCAGGCAGGCCATCGGGACGCGGCGTCAGCTCGGCGTTGGCAGGAATCACGCCCTGCGCCTTCTGCTGCTCGAACGCTTCCTTGCGGACAACATCCCAGCCGCGGTCGAAGCGGCCCCGGTAGTGGTCGACCCACTGCTTAGGAACCTGGTGCGGTTCATGCGTTGCGCCGGTGGCGAAGTAGATGAAGAACGGCTTGTCGTGCGCGACGGCATCATGCTGATGCAGCCAGCCGATGGCGTTGTCGGCGATGTCGGTGGTGAAGTGATAGCCATCCTTGGGCGACTTGGAAGGCTCGACCGGAGTGATGTCGCTATAGATGCGGGGATAGTACTGGTTGTCAGCCGCTTGATTGAAGCCATAGAAGTGTTCGAAGCCGAGGCCTGTGGGCCAGCGGTCGAACGGTCCGGCGGCGCTCACCTGCCACATGGGCGTGTTGTGCCACTTGCCGTATGCGGACGTGCTGTAGCCGTTCTCCTTGAGTACTTCGGCTATGGTGGCCGCGCTTTTGGGTAGCACGGTGTTGTAGCCCGGATAAGGAGCCGACCACTCGGCGATGGAGCCGAAGCCGACCTGATGGTTGTTGCGGCCCGTCAGCAGCGCGGCGCGCGTGGGCGAGCAGAGCGCGTTCATGTGGAAGCTGTTGTAGCGTAGGCCTGCGTTCGCCAGCCGCTCGAAGTTGGGTGTGTTGATGGGGCCGCCGAATGCGCTGGTGGCGCCAAAGCCGACATCGTCGATGAGAATGAGCACGACATTGGGCGCGCCTGCCGGAGCCTTGGGAGGCTCAGGCCACGATGGTTGCGGTACTTCACGGCGCGGAGTTGTATCCGCGGGAGATGCGTTTAAATTGGTTGAAGCGCTGCTCTGGGCCAACGCCGGCGACCAGGAACTCAAGGCCATGGTCCCGCTGAGCAGCATTCCTACTTGTTGCGAGAGATTCATCGAATTTTCTCCTTTACATCGTTGAACATGGTGGTAGTCCGTAGCCGCCATACCGCCGCTATGCGCAACGTCTCCAACTCGACGCCCGATCGGCGAGAATACCGATCTCCCTTGCTCAAGCCCACACAGCTTTCACCGAAGGCTTTCGGAATACAATGGGAGTTGCCCGCGCCCGGTTCGCGGATGACAAGTGAATTCACCAGTCAGTTCGCGGCTAGCCGCGAACTGACTGCAACCGAAACAAGCCGAAGACTCTGGCTGATGCAAAAAGTCTGGACTTCTCAGCGCCAGTACACTCGAACACCTTCGATGACGTAAAGCCAAAAACATTCCGGTTATGCTATTTGCTGTTGCTGCTCTGAGCCGCCTGCTCCTTTTGCCGGTCAAGATACCACTGGGGCAGGTAGGTGTGGTGAGTGTTTTTCATATCGTCAAAGGTGAGATAGGGGGCGAGATGATGCTCCTTGGCCTGCTCTTCGAATTCGGCCTTCAACTGCGTCAGCTTCTCCGGATACTTCTTGGCCAGATCGATGCGCTCGGTCGGATCGTCGTTCAGGTTGTAGAGTTCCCAGGTGTTTTCATCGAGAGGCGGATTCACGATAGCGTTCTTGGTGAGGATGTCGTTGGGATAGGCCAGCTCCGCCTTCCATCCGTTGTCGTAGATCGATCGCGAACCAAAGATGTAGTAGTACTGCAGCGTATGACGGGTGGGCGCCTTGGCATCGTCAATCGAGTAGGCCAGAGAGGTTCCTTCAATCGGCTGCTGCTTGATGCCGCGAATCTCTTCAGGGGCCTTGATGCCTACCAGATCGAGCGTGGTGGGAAGAAGATCGATTACATGGCTGTACTGGGTGCGGATGCCGCCCTTGTCCTTGATGCCCTTTGGCCAATAGACGATGAGAGGATTGTGCGTTCCGCCTTCGCTGTTGGCATCTGATTTCCAATAGCGGAAGGGCGTATTGGCGGCCTGCGCCCAACCCAGCGGATAGTTTCCCTGCTTGTTATCGGGCGTTCCGATCTTGTCGATGTTGGCCAGGTTATAAGCGACCCGATCCTCATCGGA
>Ga0302140_10002545_pt1 | contig 23613 bp, 21 predicted proteins | sample I_Bog_E1_1_FD_202095 | JGI IMG/M metagenome (GOLD analysis project Ga0302140, IMG submission 202095) | Peat permafrost microbial communities from Stordalen Mire near Abisko, Sweden - I_Bog_E1_1 | ecosystem: Environmental > Terrestrial > Soil > Wetlands > Peat | place: Sweden: Abisko, Stordalen... | reverse complement strand
CGAGAACCCGATCGCGCCGGTACGCGCGCGCACCTTGGTCTCGGGCGCGTCCGGCATCAGCTTGCGGACGTGATCGTAGGGCGAGCCGTCGAGATTGAGTTCATCGACCTGGTGCTGCGCGAAATAGCCGACCGAGAGCTTTTCGGCGCGGGTGACATGGCCGGAGAACGGCATCAGCTTGCCGGCCAGCAGCTTGACCAGCGTCGACTTGCCGTTGCCGTTGGAACCGAGCAGGGCGATGCGATCGTCGGTGTCGATGCGCAGGGTGACGCGGTTGAGCACCGGCTTTTTCGGATCGTAGCCGACCGAGACGTCGTCGACGGCGATGATCGGCGGCGACAGCATCTTGTCTGGGACCGGGAATGAAATCTCGCGCACATCCTGCGTCACCAGCGCGGTAACCGGCTTCATTCTTTCCAGCATCTTGACCCGGGACTGGGCCTGACGGGCCTTCGACGCCTTGGCCTTGAAGCGGTCGACGAAGGCCTGCAGCCGCTTGCGCTCGTCGGCCTGCCGCCTGGCATGCTTGGCATCGAGCATTTCGCGCGTCGCCCGCTGCTCCTCGAACGACGAATAGGTTCCCTTGTAGAGCGTCAGCTTGCCGCGATCGAGGTGCAGGATCTGGTCCACCGAGGTGTCGAGCAGATCGCGATCATGGCTGATCACGATCACGGTGCGCGGATAGTTCGCCAGATGATCTTCCAGCCACAGCGTGCCTTCGAGATCGAGATAGTTGGTCGGCTCGTCGAGCAGCAGAAGATCGGGCGCCGCGAACAGCGTCGCGGCGAGCGCCACGCGCATCCGCCAGCCGCCGGAAAACTCCGAACAGGACCGGGCCTGGTCGGCGGTGGAGAATCCGAGGCCGCTGAGAATCGCGGCGGCGCGGGCAGGGGCCGAATGCGCGTCGATATCGACCAGCCGGGTCTGGATGTCGGCGATCCGAGACGGATCGTGTGCCGTCTCGGCTTCATGCAGCAGCGCTTGCCGCTCCAGATCGGCCTTCAGCACCACCGCGACCAGGCTTTCCGGACCGTCCGGCGCTTCCTGGGCGAGACTGCCGACACGCCAGCGCGGAGGGATGGTGATGGTGCCGGCCTCGGTCGGCAGTTCGCCGCGGATCGCGCTGAACAGCGTCGATTTACCGACGCCGTTGCGGCCGACGAAGCCGACGCGGGCGCCGGGCACGATCTGCGCGGAGCCGTGGTCGATCAGAAGCCGTCCGGCGATCCGGATCGAGATGTCGGTGATTGAAAGCATGCGGGGTTGTCACCGGAGCCGCCGCCAAACGCAACCCGTTTGTGAGGGAAATATCATCCCCGCAGACCGGCGGATGCTCAAAAGATGCGCGGTGATCTCCGGCTTTTCTCGCGGTCGCGCAGTTCATCCATCAGCTTCTGCAGGTGCGGCGACAGCCCGGAAGAGGGGCGCAGGTTCTGCTGCAGCCGTTCCCCCACGGCATCGCAGATCGACCGGCTGGTCTTGCCATCGATCCCTTCGCTATTGTCGGTGAATCGGCTGTTCATGACTTTTCCGCTTCTTGTTCATGGCTGGGAGTCTCGCTTAACCAAGTCAGCGGCCGGCAAATTGTTTCCCGTCATACCCGGATTGGTTGTGTCCTCGTCAACAGCGGATGAAGGTCGCAGCGGTTCCGGCTGACCGGAACCGGATAAAAGCCCCGGTCGCGACCGCGCCGGGGCTCTTTGCGGTCCATATCGGGCGATTGCGATCAATAGCAGCGATTGACCAGGCGCCAACGGGGCCCCCACGGCGTTGGGACCAATCGCCGCACGTAGCAGCCGCCGTAGCCGTAGCCGTAATAATAGGCCGGTCCACCGACGTAGAAGCGCGGGCCACCCCATCCCCAGCCGCCGCCGTGCCAGCCGCCATGCCAACCGCCGTGGCCGCCCCAACCGCCATGTCCGCCAAAGGCAGAGGCGGAGGTCGGTGCCAGTGCGGCCATACCCAGCGAAGCCGCGGCAACGGCAACAAGCGAGAGTTTGCGTAACATAGTCGTCTCCTCAGGTTCGGCGCGATGGCGCCATCGGTGAATTTGACGTCCCTCGCGGCTCGTCGACGCAGCTGCCGCGCGGTCGATGGCAGCCTATCCCGGCGAAACTGAACAGACCCGGGACGATCGTTTCAGAAAGGGTTCATGTTGATGAAATCGCTGTAATTTTCGGGATGGCCGCGGTGCCGGCGGGGGCTGCGGGCGGCGCCTTGCCGGATCGCTTGCCGATCCGCGGCGGCGCCGATATAAGCGCCGCACTCCCATCAGCGCTTTCCAAGGACGAGATCATGGCGATTGAACGCACCTTTTCGATTATCAAGCCGGACGCGACCGAGCGCAATCTGACCGGCGCGATCAATGCGCTGATCGAAAAAGCCGGACTGCGAATTGTCGCCCAGAAGCGCATTCGCATGACCCGCGAACAGGCCGAGACCTTTTATGCGGTCCACAAGGCGCGGCCGTTCTTCGGCGAACTGGTGGATTTCATGATTTCCGGCCCCGTCGTCGTTCAGGTTCTCGAGGGCGAAAACGCCGTGCTCAAGCACCGCGACGTCATGGGCGCCACCGATCCTTCCAAGGCCGCCGAGGGGACGATCCGCAAGCTGCATGCCAGGTCGATCGGCGAGAACTCGGTGCACGGTTCCGATGCGGTCGAGACCGCGGCCATCGAAATTGCCCAGTTTTTTTCGGGCAACGAAATCGTCGGCTGACAGACGCGGACGTTGGCGGGCAATCCGGTCGCCAACGGCGGCCGTTGGGCCGATAGGGGTGGGCGTTGAACTTTCTATCGCAGGTCTTGGATCCCGCCAGTCTCGCCGCGGTGTTTGCGCAATTTCAGACCGACCTGCAACAACCGGCGTTCTGGCTCGCGGTCGGCAAGATCATCTGGATCAACGTGCTGTTGTCCGGCGACAATGCGCTGGTCATCGCGATGGCCTGCCGCGGTCTGCAGCCGCGGCAGCGGCTGTGGGGCATGGTGATCGGTGCCGGCATCGCGGTGGTGCTGCTGATCGTGTTTACCGGCATCGTCGCGACGCTGATGGTGCTGCCCTATCTGAAACTGGCTGGCGGCCTCGCGCTGCTCGTCGTCGCCACCCGGCTTCTGGTCCCCGAGGATGAAGGCGACGACGTTACCGCCGGCACCAGCCTCTGGCACGCCGTCCGGATTGTCGTGATCGCCGACATTGTCATGAGTCTGGACAACGTCATCGCGGTCGCGGCCGCCGCCAACGGGCAGCTGTCGCTGTTGATCCTCGGCCTTGCCATCAGCATTCCGGTCATCATCGCAGGCGCTGCGCTGATCATGGCGGTGCTCGACCGGTTTCCGATCCTGGTGTGGCTGGGGGCGACCTTGCTGGGCTGGATCGCGGGCGACGTGATCACGACCGATCCTGCGGTTCATCCCTGGCTGCAGCGGCTTCTCGACGGCCGGATCGCGCTGCAGCTCGACGGGACCTCGCTGGTCTTCGGGGCGTCGCCGCACCTCAGGCTGGACGGAGATCTGATCGAATACATCGCCTCGGTGCTGGGGGCGGCCGTGGTATTGGTGGCGGGATCGCTGTGGCGCAGAAGCCGGCTGCATCGCAGCGAACGGCCACCGCAGCCGGCGGCCGGCGCGGCGGCACAACCGTTCGATCGGTGATATCCGCGAGACTTCACCGGCCGCGTTCGCCTGGCATGGCGTCGCGCCGGGAACGCGATCTCAGCGCCGCACGATGGTCCCGGAGCGGCCGACCAGCCGTGCCAGCTGCTTGAAGCGGCTGCCGACGCGATCCGCCACCAGATCCACCAGCCGGTGTTCGAACACCAGCATCAACTTGCGGCCCGCGCTGCGAAAATGGGTTGCCGGCAACACACCGGGCCGGGCTGCCGATATCAGATGGGCGACGCGAAACGCCGCCCCGAGCAGCCGCGCCCGCTCCACCATGGCGGGAGTCAGCAGCTCGCGAATCAGCGGCGGTGGTTCGTTTTCCAGGCTGAGGCCAGCATAGCGGTAGAACACCGACAGCGCGATGAAGGCCCTGCCTTGATGGCTGACCGCGCCGAAATTTCCGTTGGTGATGAGATTGAGGGTCTGCTCGCCGCGGTAGTCGGGATGGACGCGCCATCCGATGTCCGACAACAGGCATGCGGCGTGGCGCAGCCGGCGGTCTTCGCCGGTTTCCCTCAATCTGACGATCCTGACCAGGCGATCGGTCCATCCGATCAGTTCTTCGGCATGGCGGGCCGAGCGCGACAGCAGCACGTTGAGGGTTTGCGCGCCGCAGATCAGTCCGTCCTTGGAACGTTCGGGCTGCGGCAGCATCGAATAAAGCAGGCCTTCGCGCACCCCGAAGGTCGAAAACACGATGGTCTTCGGCTTGGCGACCAGGATGATGTATTCGAGCACCAGCGCCGCGTAGGTCAGCAACGGCCGCCTGGCATCGGCGACCACCTCGATATCGGCCAGCATGTTCGCCGACGCCAGACGGCGCAGCCGCTGGGCGAAGTCGAGCGCTTCCGCCGCCGGTATCGAATAGCCGTGCATCACCCGCAGCGGATAACCGCTCTGGATGATGTGGATGCGCGCCAATGCCCGCCAGGTGCCTCCGACGGCATAGAACGCGCGACCGCGGCCGGCCCTGAGCTGGGCGACCCCGGAAAGGTCGGTCTTGACGATGCGTTCGGCGCGCTTCAGCGATTTATGCGATGCGTCCTCCAGTGCCAGGCTTCCGAGCGGCAGCGTCACGCCCCGGCGCAAGCGGCTGCCGCGCACGTCGATCAGTTCCAGCGAACCGCCGCCGAGATCGCCGACGATGCCGTCCGGCCTGTGGATGCCGGAAACCACGCCGAGCGCGGACAGTTTGGCTTCGCGCGGCCCCGACAGGATTTCGATCGACACACCGCAGATGCGCTCGGCCTTGGCGATGAAGTCGGGGCCGTTGCTGGCGTCGCGGCACGCCGCGGTCGCGATGGCGTGGACGCGGCCGACCTTCATCACGCCGCACAGCGCACGAAACCGCCGCAGCGACGTCAAGGCCTTGGCGACCGCATCCGGCGCCAGCAGGCCGGTGGTCTGGACCTCCCGCCCGAGCCCGCAAAGGGTTTTCTCGTTGAATATCGAGACCAGATTCCGCGCCATCGATTGATAGACGACGAGACGCACCGAATTCGAGCCGATGTCGATGACCGCGACGCTCATAGCGCGCTTGCGCGGCCGCTTCACTGTGAAGATCCCTTACGACGATTGCTGACGCTCGGTCCGGCGGGTGAGGCGGCGCGGCGAGGATTCCTTGAGCGATTTTCCACGGCCTGACAGACTCGGATTGGTCATGAAGTAATTGTGCAGATTGAAGGGCTCTTCGCCGTTCGCGGGCTTCATACGCGTTGAAGAGCCGTCCGGCAACAACTGCCAGCTCTGCTCATTATCCTTCAGATTCGCAACCATGATCTGCTCGAGAACCTGCTGATGCACCGTGGGATTTTGCAGCGGGCAGAGGATTTCGACACGACGATCGAGGTTGCGCGGCATCATGTCGGCGGACGAGATATACACAGCTGCTTTGGCGCCGGGCAGGCCGTGTCCCATCCCGAAGCAGTAGATCCGGCCGTGTTCGAGGAAGCGGCCGATGATGGATTTGACGCGGATGTTCTCCGAAAGCCCGGCGATGCCGGGACGCAGGCAACAGATTCCGCGCACCACCAGTTCGATCGGTACGCCGGCCTGCGATGCCTCGTACAGGGCGTCGATGATGTCGGGATCTACCAGCGAGTTCATCTTCATCCAGATCGCCGCCGGCTTGCCGTGGCGGGCATAGCCGGTCTCGCCCTGAATGTGCTCGATCATCCGCTTGCGCAGGGTGAGCGGCGATACCGCCATCTTCTCGATGTCGCTCGGCTCGGCATAGCCGGTGATGTAGTTGAACACCCGTGCGGCGTCGCGCCCGATGATCGGATCGGACGTGAAGTAGGACAGGTCGGTGTAGATGCGGGCGGTCACCGGATGGTAGTTGCCGGTGCCGGTGTGGACGTAGGTGGTGAGGCTGCCGCCCTCGCGGCGGACCACCAGCGACAGCTTGGCATGGGTCTTCAGTTCGATGAATCCGTACACGACCTGCACGCCGGCGCGTTCGAGATCGCGCGCCCAGCGGATATTGGCCTCCTCGTCGAACCGCGCCTTGAGTTCGATCAGCGCGGTGACCGACTTTCCGGCCTCGGCGGCCTCGGCCAGCGCCCGCACGATCGGCGAGTTGTTCGAGGTGCGATAGAGCGTCTGCTTGATGGCGACGACGTCGGGATCGCGCGCGGCCTGCTGCAGGAACTGCACCACGACATCGAACGATTCGTAAGGATGATGGACGATCAGATCCTTTTGCCGGATCGCCGCGAAGATGTCGCCGCCATGATCGCGAACGCGCTCGGGGTGGCGCGGAACGTAGGGCACGAATTCCAGGTCGGGCCGGTCGAGCCTTGTCAGTTGCGATAGCTCGTTCATGGCCAGCACGCCGTCGACCAGCAGCACTTCGTCGTCGGCTGCGGAAAGCGCGCGCTGCACGAAGGCGCGCAGTTCTTCCGGCATCTTGGCTTCGATCTCGAGCCGGATCACCGATCCCCGCCGTCGCCGTTTCAGCGCGGTTTCGAACAGCCGGACCAGGTCCTCGGCTTCTTCCTCGATCTCGAGCTCGGAATCCCGGATGATGCGAAAGGCGCCCTGGCCCTTGACGGTATAGCCGGGGAACAGCCGGCCGATGAACAGGCCGGTGGCCTGCTCCAGCGTGATCAGCCGTACCGCGCCATCCTTGCCCGCCGGCATCCGGATGAAGCGGTCGATGCGGCCGGGCATGCGGATCAGCGCGTTCATCGGCTTGCCGTCGGAGACCCGCGCCAGATGCAGGGCGACGGTGAAGCCGAGGCTGGGGATGAACGGAAACGGGTGCGCCGGATCGATCGCGAGCGGCGTCAGCAGCGGGAAAATGTTGTGCAGGAAGTGATCCTCGATCCAGGCCCGCTCGGTCTTGGTGACATCGCGGCCGTCGACCAGCACGATGCCGACGTCGGCCAGGATGCCGCGCAGGTCGCGCCAGATGGCCTGCTGGTCGGTGGCGAGCTTCGAGACGGTCTCGTTGATGAGGACCAGCTGCTCCGAGGGCGTCAGGCCGTCGGGGCTGCGCTCGGCAATGCCTTCGCGCACCTGGGCCTTGAGGCCGGCGACGCGGACCATGAAGAACTCGTCAAGGTTATTGGCGGAAATCGACAGGAATCGAACCCGCTCCAGCGCGGGATGGCCCGGATTGACCGACTCCTCCAGCACCCGGCGATTGAAGTGCAGCCAGGACAGCTCGCGATTGATGAAGCGTTCAGGGCTGGTCGCGATCGCCGGGCCGGCCTCGGCATCGGTTTCTTTTTCTTTGATTACAACGACTTGGGAGGTATCCATCAAGTTTAAATCCATCCAATTCGGACCACCTCGCCGGTTCGGCGCCCGCAAGCCCCAAGCATGTGTGATCGCGATGACTTTTCAATGACATGATGTTCCTGCCGCAGCCGCCGTCAAGATGCGGGACGGCTTTTACCGGACGGGACAAAGAGTCGGAATCCGCTTGCGCACATGGTTTGCGCCCTGGGGTTACGCCGCGATGCAGTCGAGCGCCGTCGGCGGCAAACTCCCCCCGCGCGATCTCCGCATCCGGACTTTTCTTTCTGGTCAAGACCTGTCCGGCTGTCGCTACGTCCAAATCGATCAGATCGGTCCCGACCCTGCTTTTGCCCGAATCGCCATCGCGCGCTTGAACAATGGTTCGGCGTCGGCATAGCGACGCTGATCCTTGTAGAGACCGGCCAGGTTCTCCAGAACATCCGCCAGATCCGGATGGTTCGGGCCGAGCGTCTTCTCGAAAGTGGCCACCGACTGCTTGAAGAGCCGCTCGGCATCGGCGTTGCGGCCTTGGCGCGCGTAAAGCGCGGCCAAATTGTTCAGCGCCTGCGCGACGTCGGGATGGTCGCGTCCGAACGCCTTCTCGGTCACCGCCATCGATCGCTTGAGCAGCCGCTCGGCGTCGGCGTAATGATGCCGATGGATGCAGGCATCGGCCAGGTTGCTCATCAGCACCGTGGCTTCGGGATCATCGGGGCCGTGCGCCTTCTCGAGGACGGCGAGCCCCCGCCTGAACAGCGGCTCGGCCTGGTCGTACCGCCCCTGATTGCTGTAGACCGCGGCGAGGTTGCTCAACGCCAGCACGATGGACGGATCGTCGGGACCGAGCTTTTCGCGAATGGCGATCGACCGCTTGAGCAGCGGCTCGGCTTCCGCGTAACGCGCTTCCGCGCGGTAGAGTTCGCCGAGATTGTTGAGCACGGTTGCGACTTCCGCATGATCCGGATCGAGCGTCTCCTCCCTGATCGCCAGGGAGCGCTTGTACAGCGTTTCGGCGACGGGGTATTGACCGAGATTGTAGTGGATCGTGCCGAGGTCATTGAGCGGCATCGCGACGTTCGCATCATCGGGACCAAACTGCTTCTCGCGAAGGGCCAGGGACTTCTGAGCCAGTGGCAGCGCTTCCGCGTACTTCCCAGCCCGATAAAGTTCTTTCATCTGCTGGCTGAGAGTGCTCGCCTCATCCTCTTCCGCGGACGATGGCGCGCCCAGCGACAGGCTCAGGGCGAGCGCGGTCACCGCAACCCGGATCGATGCCTTCAGGGCCTTCATCGCGCATTCCTTCCCCGGGTTTCTTCGGGATCCACGGCCCTTTTGTGCTTCCGGAGACCGGCCAGGTTCAATGCAGGCGGGGTAAACAGCTCAGCATTTACGCCATGGGGCCGCTGCTGGCTCGAACCGAACCAGCCGCGATTTCCGCTGACCGGTCGTTATCCGGGGGAGAGCGAACGCCGCCTGGCGCGTCATCCTGTTTCAGTCGATACCAACTCCGATGGTCCTTAGCCTCGCAGTGTCGCGCCCATTATTGCGGTGCGACACCCGGTCTAAGTGACGCGATTGGACCCGGAGCAGACCTCGTCGCCCCCAACATATTTCACTGAAAGCACCCTTTGAGCCTTCCAGGCGTCGAGACGGGGCAGCTACACTCCGTACTGTTTTGCTTGGTCTGGCTTCGCATTGGACGTCGTGCCGCCCTTTGCAGGCAAAAACGATGGAGGTCGGTATGTACCCGCGAGCCCGGCTTGACGCATTGACCGATGGCATTTTCGGTGTGGCGATGACGCTGTTGGTGCTGGATGTGCGGCTGCCGGACGAATTCCACCCCAAGGACGTCCACGACCTGGTCGAAGGGCTGCTGGGGCTGACCTCGAAATTTATCCCATATGTGCTGAGCTTTCTCGTACTCGGTCTCCGCTGGCTCTCGAACATTCAAGTACGCTCGCGGACAGATGCGGTTGGGAAGGACTTTACCGGCTGGTGGCTGCTTTATCTCCTGCTCATCACCTGCGTACCCTTGTCGACGATTATCGTTGGCCGTTTCAGCAATCTGGCGCCGGCCATCTGGGTCTATGCCGGCAACACCGCGTTAATCGCTGTCGTTTCCTTTCTCATGTTGGCTCATACCCCCAATCTGGAACAGGGCGCTGAGTTGCATGACCGCCAGATATCGCTCGCGATCCTGATGGCGACTTCGCTGGTTATGGTCTTGGTGAGTTTCTTTGAGCCTCGGCACGCCCTCTGGGTGCTTGCCCTGAATCTTGCGGCACCTTTCATAGCAAAGTGGACCGGTAAGGCCGCAATGGAGCCCGAGTGAAGACAGCACCAAGAATGTCCGTTGATCGGGTCAGACCGGAAGGGACTGCCAGGGGGTTGAACCGGCGCTTTTGACTGAGCCCCCGGACGTTGCCGGGCGATAGACACACGCTGTTCCCTCGCCTAGACTTTGCTTGAGCCACGGTGGATCGGGTCGGTCTTGTGAGCGGGGCGCGCATCGAACGGCGACTGGCTGCCGTCCTCGCTGCCGATGTTGCGGGCTGCAGCCGCGCTAGCCGCGCTCCAACGGCCGCATGGCCGCTCGCGGTGCGTGAGCGACTGTTGCACGACAGAAACCGTCAGGGTTGAAATACAAGCCCTGCAAAGGACCGAAAGAGCGCAAAGCGTTCGCCAGCAGAAAAATCTTTGAGTGTCTCTGGACTGGCGTTGATGGACCCTTCGCAGAATGGAGGACGAGCCCGCTTGCCTAGGCGCCCCTAGTTAGCTCCGGCGACGATAACCATCTATCGACGATCTGCGATGCCGCCTTCACCTGGTGTGCCTTGTGCGGCAGGGCTTCGCGCCTACGTCCGTGCGCGAGACATTCAGCTTCATCCTTCAGCCGCGTCGCCTTTGCCTGAAGGTTGTCTTGAAACATCTGGCTAGGATATCCATCAGCCACGTCGTGCTCCGTGTCAGGGTGATTCGGCGAATCTGACAGGCCGACCGCCCGACATGCCGTCACGCGATCCGCAAAAATTGGTGAGCAATATTGACCAGTATTAATACGTAACCCATTTTTAACACAATGGCAAAGATTGCGGACGCATCTTCGGATCGAGATTGCCAGCGGATTAATCCGAAAACTTAAACCACGCTCTCACCGTCCTTGCGGATCGGTGACCGCAAACCTGACTCTATGGAGAACGACATGACTTTAGCGAAGCGGGCGGAGGTTGGATCTGGACGGCGCGAGGAACTCGGGCATTCTTCAAACGGTACCGATCGCAGTGCCGGCCAGGCTGAAGTCCAGCGCAAACGCGCCCGTACCTTCGCGCGTCAGCAGAAGGTTGCTGAGCGGGTCGCTGCCGCAACGGCGGAGATGGCTTCGGCAATCAGTGAATCTGCCTCCGCAGCGCAGGAACTTTCCAAGTCGATGGAGCAGATAGCGGCCGGCGCCGAAGAGGCATCTGGCGCTGCACAGCAATCGCTCGTCGCCGTGACCGATATCGCCACCGGCGTGACCCAGGCGAAGGAAAAGGCGGAGATCTCGCGACAGAAATCCGAGGCGCTGCAGACTCTGCTGGGAGAGCTAAATTCCCAGATCGGCACCTCGGTCGCCAATATCGGCGCCGGTGCCGACCGCCAACTCGCTTCCGTTCAAATGGTCGTTGAACTTGAGAAGCAGGCAGCCAACATTGGCGAAATCGTCAAAGCGGTCGCGCGCATCGCAGATCAAACCAACTTGCTTGCCCTTAACGCCGCCATCGAGGCAGCCAGGGCCGGCCAGCACGGCAAAGGTTTCGCGGTAGTAGCCGATGAAGTAAGGGCTCTGGCTGAGACGTCTGAAAAGAGCGCCAGCGATATTCAGGGCCTGGTCGGCCAGATCCAGGGCGAAGTGAAGACCATCGCCGACGGCATCAACGGCGCCGCCGAAGCGGCGAGAGCCGAGGCCGAGAAAGGCAAGGCCGTTACGGTCCAGCTGGAAAAGGCGCGGTCCGACATGCTCGGGATCGTGGCGGGAAGCACCGAAATCGCCAGTGCGGCGCTGCAATCCGACCTCGCCACCAAGGAAGTGCAGAAGGGTTCGGAACAGATTGCCGCGGCAGCAACCGAGCAGTCGGCGGCCTGCGAAGAGGCCCTCAAGACGGTCGACCAGCAGAACGTGGCGCTGAACCAGAGCCAGACCGCGTCGGAAGAATTGTCCACGCTCGCCGACGAGTTGAAGAACAGTACCGACATTTCGAAAAGTGCCGAGGAAATGGCCTCCGCCGCAGAGCAGCTATCCTCCGCGGTGCAGGAAATCAGCGGCTCGGCTACCCAGATCATGGCGGCGATTGAGCAAATCAACAAGGGGTCGCAGCAGGCCGCCGCCGCTGCACAGCAGTCGAGCGCTGGTAACTCCCAAATCGAAAAGGGCGCCGCGCTATCCCTGGAGCGGGCGAAGGCCGGGCTGGAATCCGGTCGTACAATCTCTGACCTGGTTAAGGCGAGCCGTTCTGCGGTCGAGGAACTTATCTCGGGCGTCTCCAAGGGGCTTGGAGAGACCAACAAGAGCAGCGAACTTATCGCCGCGCTGGAGCAGGTCAGCCGGCGGATCGACAAGATCGTGGATTCGATCACGACGGTATCGATCCAGACCAACATGCTGGCGATCAACGGATCGATCGAAGCGGCCCGCGCCGGTGAATTCGGCAAAGGCTTTATGGTAGTCTCGACTGACATTCGCAATCTTGCTCGGGAATCCGCCGAGAACGCCGACCGCATCAAGGACGTCGTGAAGGCGACCCAGGACCAGATCGTCGCCGTCCGGCGCGATCTGGAGCAGATTGCCGCGGCAGCTGCTGTGGAAGTGCAGAACAATAAAGCTATCACGACTAACCTCGCGATGGTCGAGCAGGACATGGCAATCGTGCTGAGCGGTAACGAGGAAATCCTCAAAGGCTCCGACATCATCCTGACGGCGGTGCAAGAGGCGCAGAAGGCGACGCAACAGATTGCCATTGCAGCCGACCAGGCCAGCAAGGGAGCGGTCGAGGCAGCAAGCGCGGCTAAACAGCAGTCGAAGGGTGCCGAGGAATTAGCGGTCGCCGTCGAGGAAATAGCCTCGCTTGCCGACGAACTCCAGAACTCACGGGATTAATTGGAAAGGCTACGCTCGTGAATATGGAATCAGACCTGATCGACGCGCCTCCGTTGTCTCCGGTGGATGAGCCGGCCGGCGAGAGCCGGCAACACGTCAGCTCAACCGGCGAAACCCGGCAATACGTCACCTTCCACATCGACGACGGCGTCTTTGCGGTGCCGCTCGCCGAAGTGCAGGAAATCATTCGGATGCCGGACATCATTCAGGTGCCCCTCAGCCACGCCAGCCTCGAAGGTCTGGCGAATCTGCGCGGCACGGTGATGTCCGTCACTAGTCTGCGGCGGATCTTCCGTTACCCGGATGTCGAACACAACGACGCGACGCGCGTGGTAGTCATCAATCGGGGTATCCCTGTTGGGCTCGTTGTCGACCGGATGTCAGCGGTTGTGACCGCGGAGCCCGATCAGATCGAGAGCGTGAGTTCGATCGAGGCGACGGTCAATACCGATCTTCTGCGCGGCATGATCAAGACAGCCGACGGAAAAGGAATGATCATGATCCTTGACCCCGTTCGGCTTTTCGAAGGGGATTCTGGTTCGGGGAATCGACGCGCTCAAAAGGCTGGTAGCGGCCAAATCGAAGCTGTCGTGGAGCAGGCTGCCGAGACGACCGACGAAATGCAGCTCGTGAGCTTCGAGGTTGCCGGACAGGAATACGCACTTTCGATCGAGAACGTTCAGGAAATCGTGCAGGTTCCCGACCATATCAACCGGGTGCCGAAAACCGACGCGCATGTCCTGGGCGTGGTGACGCTGCGCAACCGGCTGCTGCCGCTTGTCAGCCTGCGCGAAATGTTTGGCCTGCCCGCGGTGCCGCTCGACGATCGCAACAAGATCGTCGTGGTTCCGCTGCCGGACCAGACCTCGGTCGGGATTGTCATGGACACCGTCAAGCAAGTCCTTCGCGTCAGCCGCAGCATGCTCGATCCGGTGCCTAGCCTGATGCGGGGCGGCAAGTCTCACGGTGAAATACAGGGCATTTGCCGATTGAACGGCGGCAAGCGCCTGGTTTCGGTTCTCTCGGCCGAAGCCTTGTTTGAGAACGAGGTGGTTCGCCGTGCGGCCGCGAACGTCGATTCGGAAGCAAACGGGGAGGGCGCTATGGCTGCAGACCAAGTGGGCGGCGCGGTCGCTCTGGCGGAGGAAGAGCAATTCGTGGTGTTCCGGCTCGCGGACGAGGAATACGGCGCGCCGATCGATTCGGTGCAGGAGATCGTGCGCGTTCCGGACACGCTTACGCGTTTGCCCAAGGCCCCCAATTTCATCAAGGGAGTCGTCAATCTGCGAGGCGCCGTGCTTCCCGTAGTCGATCAGCGGACCCGGTTCGACCTCGATGACATGGAGCGTAACGATCGCCAGCGCATCATGGTGTTCACGATCAATGGCGTGCGCACCGGCTTTATCGTCGATTCGGTTTCCGAGGTCCTGAAGATTCCGCGCAATGCCATTGGGCCGACGCCCGTGCTCTCGGAGGAACAGGCCCGCATTATCTCGCGCGTTGCCAATCTGGAGAAGCAAAAGCGGATGATCCTGTTGATCGACACCGATCATCTGCTGGAGAAACACGAGATCACGACGCTTGAAGAAGCCACAGGCATGACCAAGCATCGCGCCCCGGTCGATGAACCGAGTTCGGCGCTATGCCCAAGCTCCTGATCGTCGACGATTCCGCCCTGATGCGCAAGTGTCTGGGCGATATCTTCAAGGCCGAAGGCGATTTTGAGGTGAGTTTTGCCCGCAACGGCGCGGAAGCGCTGTCGATGGCGCGATCCATTGCCCCGGATGTGATCACGCTCGACGTGAACATGCCGGAGATGGATGGGATCACCTGCCTGAGCCGGATTATGGTCGAATGTCCGAAGCCGGTGGTTATGGTCTCGTCCATTACCAGCGAGGGCGCGGAGGTGACGCTGCAGGCACTGAGTCTCGGTGCTGTCGACTTCATTCCCAAGCCGGACGGTACGGTTTCGCTGCACATCGACAAGATCAAGGTCGCACTGGTTGCCAAAGTGCGCGCCGCCGCGAAGGCACGCATCAGCAAAAGCCGTGGACTTCTGGAGCGCGTTCGCCATCGTGCCCAGTCCGTCGAGGACGTGACGCGTTGTGCACGGAGCGCCCGAAATGGAGCGGCAGGCCCGGTCGGCGGTGTCGTTCTGATCGGCGTATCGACCGGCGGGCCAGGCGCGATCGAAACGGTTTTGCCGCGGCTGCCGCCCAATTTTCCCTGGCCGATCCTGATCGCGCAGCACATGCCGGAAAGCTTCACCGGGGTGTTCGCACGTCGGATCAACAGTCTGTCAGAACTTGAGGTCGTCGAGGTAACTCAGCCGATGCCGTTGCGTGGCGGCGTCGCCTATATCGGACGCGGCGATGCGGACTTTCTGGTCGGCGTCCGCGCCGGCGTTCTGACTGCCATTCCGGTTCCGGCCTCCTCGCTGCACCTCTGGCACCCAAGCGTGGAGCGCCTGGTCGCGAGCGCGCTGGAGCACATAACTCCGGAGCATCTTCTCGGGGTCATGCTCACCGGCATGGGCGACGACGGCGCGGCTGCCATGGCCGAGCTTAAGTCGCGTGGCGGACGGACCATCGCGGAGTCGGAAGATACCGCGGTCGTATGGGGAATGCCCGGCGAACTGGTAAAGCGGGGCGGAGCCACGCTGGTGCTCCCGATCGAGCGCGTTGCAGATCAACTCCGGCGATGGACCAACTGACATGCCGTTAATAAGATCGGTCGCCAACACGCCGGACGCGACAGCCGAAACTCTTGAGCTCCGTCGGGATCAGCTTGCCGGCAACGATGTGGATGAGCGACGGCGCGCCGCCCGCGCCTTGTCGGGCGATCCGGCTGCTGCATCTGTCCTCGCTGACCGCCTCTCATGCGAGCCGCACCCGCGGGTCCGTGACGCTCTGTTCGGCAGTCTCATCGATATCGGCGGAACGCTGGTGGCCCAATTGCTTGCTCCGTTCATCCGCAGCGATGACGCCGGTTTGCGTGGAGGTGCCATCGAGGCCCTGAAGCATTTGGGGAGCGATGCTGCATTGGTGCTCGACGTGCTTATGAGCGATCCAGACACGGATGTTCGCATTCTCGCCATTGAGATAACAAGAGCCTGGCCCAGCGACCTGGCCATGCCGCGGCTGCGCCGAGTTTTCGAGCAGGAGTCGCATGTCAATGTATGCGCCGCGGCCGTTGACGTGGCGACCGAGGTCGGCACGAAGGAATTGCTCGTGGCGCTGGAAGGCTTGCGCGTGCGCTTCGCCAGCGAGCCCTTTCTCGTCTTCGCCGTCGACATAGCCTGTGATCGCATCCACGGCAACGATCCACGGGGCACGTGATGTCGGTCCTGGCCCAACGCTCCACGGCGACGCTTTCAATCAGCGAGGCCGAGTACCAGAAATTTTGCGAATATTTCTATCGACGAACCGGTATCTCGTTTGGCGACAACAAGCGATATTTTGTCGACAAACGCCTGATTGACCGGATTCAGAAGAGCGGTGCCGTTGGCGTAGGCGACTACTTCGAGCGCCTGCGGCGGCACGATGCCGGTGGTGAGATTGAGATCCTGATCAATCTGCTCACCATCAACGAAACCTATTTCTATCGTGAAGATCACCAGCTCGATTGCCTGGTCCGCGGGATTCTTCCCGAACTGGTCTCCGAGCGCCGCAAGGGCGACCGGATCCGTATCTGGTCGATGCCGTGCTCGACCGGAGAGGAACCCTATTCAATCGCGATGTATCTTCTCGAGAACTGGCCGCAGGTCGACGACTACGACATCGAGATCATGGCATCCGACATCGACACCAACGTTCTGCGCGCTGCGGAGAGCGGTGTCTACGATTTGAGGTCGTTGCACCGACTTTCGCCGGCCCTGGTGCGTAAATATTTTGTGTCAGCAGGAGCCGACGGTTTCCGACTGATTGACGCGATCCGTCAATCGGTGCGTTTCACGAAGGTGAACGCAAGCGACGTCACGGAGATGCGTCGGTTCGCCAGCATCGATGTTATTTTCTGCCGCAACATGCTGATCTACTTCGATGACCGCTCGCGCCGCCAGGTTGTGGAGTCTTTCTACGACAGCCTCGGCCAGGGAGGCTTCATCTGCCTGGGACACTCGGAATCGATGAGCCGAATCTCTTCATTGTTCGAGGTCAGGAAATTTCCGCAGGCGATCGTCTACCAGAAATGCGGAGGCCCCCGGTGAACGTGCACTTGCTAATGTCGACCGAGCCGGCTCCGGAAAACACGGCGCCGCGGATTCTCGTCGTCGATGACGCGACCGTCTTGCGACTCTACTACCGGCAGATCCTCGAGCGCGAAGGTTACCGCGTGGAGGAGGCCATCAACGGCATCGAGGGCTTGGAGAAGGCACTTCAGACACCGTTCGATCTCTGTATCGTCGACGTCAACATGCCGATGATGGATGGTTATACGTTCCTGCATGCACTGCGGCGGGAGCCCGTCACGCATGCAGTTCCGGCTTTGATGACCACCAGTGAGGCCGGGCCGGAGGACCACCGAACCGCGCTCAGCGCCGGCGCCAACGCCTACTTGGTGAAGCCGGTCTCGCGCGATCAGCTTGCACTTTATGTCGCCGCTATGCTCGGAAGGAGCGTCGCATGAACGAGCTACTCGCTCAATTCGTTGCAGAGGCGCGCGATTTGCTGCAGGAAGCCGGAGAGGATCTGCTGGCGCTTGAGCGTACCCCCGACAACGAAGAGGCCATCAATCGGCTATTTCGTTCGGTTCATACACTCAAGGGATCGTCAGGTCTGTTCGAAGTTCCGCCCCTGACCCAGATACTGCACGCGGCCGAAGACATTTTCCAGGCCGTACGCGAACATACGCTTCTGCTGACGCCGGAAATGGTCGATCTCACGCTCAAGACCCTTGATCAGGTCGGACAATGGATTGAACACCTCGATCAGCACGAGGTGCTTCCGGGCAACGCGGCGCCGATCGCTGCAGAACTTGTCGCCGAACTGCGTGGCGGCTTCAATCAAGGGCCGGTCGAAGCGCTCGTTAACCCCTTTACGTCAAAGGCTGACGCTTCCAATGTGACTGCCGCGCTCGACCGCTGGTTTGACAAGGAAGCGATCGCGTATGCGGCGAAAGCGGCTCGCGAAGAGCCGATCAATCTGGTCTCCTACCTGCCCGAGGAAGGTTGCTTTTTCAAGGGCGAAGACCCTCTCCACTTGGCAATGCAGATTCCGCAATTGCAGGCGCTCGGCATCGAGGAGCGGCTGCCTTGGCCAGCGCTCTACGATCTCAATCCATTCAACTGCAATCTGGGCTTCCATGCCCTGTCAACGGCAGACCGTCCGGAGCTTGAGACGCTTTTCCGATGCGTTCCTGACCAGGTGACAATCACCGAGATTACCGCCTCGGCTTTCGCCAATTCGGTGCGCGAGGTCGCATCCGGGATTGTCCTGCCTGCCGTCGTCGAGGCGCTGCTGCGCGAGCAGGTCGATCTCCTGCAGTTGGACGCGCCGCTCGAAGAGTTTGCAGGTCGGGTTTCTTCTGCGGCTCGGGTTGCGGTCAACGCGCTGCGCTTCGCCGGGCATTCCGAGGAGGCAGCGACACTCGAATTGGCGCAGGCCGAGTCGCTCGCCGCCGGACGGATCGAACCGCTGCGCAATGCGATCGCTGATCTGCTTCGACCCGAGGTAGAGTCGGCCGGCATCGTCCCTGACCAGGCTGTGCCAGGACAAGCAGGTCAGTCCGGGCCCAACGACACAACCGAACGTGCCGGACCAAAAACCCTTCGGGTCGATCAGCAGAAGGTCGATGCCCTGATGAACCTGATCGGCGAGCTTGTGGTTGCAAAGAACAGCCTGCCGTTCCTTGCGCGGCGGGCCGAACAGCAATTCGGTTCCCGCGAACTCAGCCACGAGATCAAGGATCAATACGGTGTTATCGACCGCATTGCGCAGGAGCTGCAGGGTGCCGTGATGGCTATCCGCATGATGCCCGTCGGTCAGGTGTTTCAGCGGTTTCCGCGGCTGGTGCGCGACCTCGCGCGCAAACTTGGCAAGCAGGTCGATCTTGTCATCGAAGGCGAGGATACAGAGGCCGACAAGAACGTCATTGAGAGCCTGTTCGATCCGTTGCTGCACATGGTGCGCAATAGCCTCGACCATGGCATCGAATCGCCCGAACAACGGTCGGCTTGCGGCAAGTCGAGCACTGCAAGGGTCAAGCTGCTGGCGCGCCGCGACGGCGACCAGGTGGTGATCGAAGTCGTTGACGACGGACGCGGCATCGATCCGGACGTAATAAAACGCAAGGCCTATGAACGTGGTCTGATCGACGAGGCACGTCTCGCCACCATCACCGACGCCGAGGCGACCATGCTGGTATTCGCCGCGGGGTTCTCGACGGCGGAGAGCATCTCCGACGTTTCCGGCAGAGGCGTCGGCATGGACGTCGTCCGCAATGCTGTCGAGAAAGCCGGCGGCCGGATCGCGATGACCAGCGTCAAGGGCGTAGGTACGACCGTCCGAATCGAGCTGCCGCTCAGCATGGCCGTGAGTCGGGTGATGACGGTCGCCCTGGGCAAGAACCTGTTCGGCGTTCCGATGGATCTGATCCATGGGATCGTGAAGGTTCCGCGCAGCGATATCGTTCGTATCAAGGAATGCGAGGCTTTTGTCCTGCGCGATCGTGTGGTTCCCCTCGTCCGGCTGTCACAGCTTCTTGATCTTCCGGACGAACCGGCTGCGGGCGAGGAGATCGCCGTGCTGGTGGTCCGCGTCAACGGGCAAACAATCGGACTAGGGATCTCGGCCTTCGGCGAAGGCATGGAAGTTATCCTGAAGCCGCTCGAAGGCATGCTGGCGAAGATCGCGGGATATGCCGGTACCGCCTTGCTCGGCGACGGCCGCGTGCTGCTCGTGCTCGACCTCAAGGAATTGATCTAATGACCGTCCGGCGCGCTGGCGATACGATATTTCTCGAGGGCGTCTGTGCCGTCGAGGACGCGGAGATGCTGTTACAGTACCTCCAGGCTGGCGCGGATCTGATCGATTGGTGCGGTTGTACCCATCTGCACGCGGCTTGCTTCCAGATGGTTCTCGTTGCGCGGTTGCCGATGAAAGGACCGCCCGCGAACCCGGAGATCGAGCGCTGGCTGGCACCATTCCTTCACTCAATTGAAATGCCTTCGGTGCAGCTTGTTGAAGCCGAACCCGTGTTTGAATTGGAGTCCTAAGCCATGACAGCGATCCTCGTTCTCGACGACTCGGCCACCATGGTCATGAGCCTGTCGCGTATCCTGAAAAGCGCCGGCTACGAAGTCGAGACTGCGAGCAATGGCAAGGAAGGCATGACCAAGCTTGCCGGCGGCATGAAGCCCAGCCTGATCCTGACTGATATCAACATGCCGCAGATGGATGGCATCGCTTTCATCAAGGAGGCCAGGAAGGCGGCCTCGACGCGGTTCACCCCGATCATTGTGCTGACCACCGAATCCGGCGGGCAGAAGCGGGACGAGGCGCGCGCGGCGGGCGCTTCGGCGTGGCTTACCAAGCCGACTGAACCCAACGAGTTGCTCACCGCGCTAAAGCAGCTTCTGCCGTCGAAGTGAGGAGCTGGCCATGCAATTCGATACCGAAGCCAGTGAGAGCCTCGTTTGCGCCGTCCTTGCGGCGCAGGTGGCGGAGCTGCGCGGTCGCATCGACACCGGGGCGACGGTCGAACTCCTGTGGCAAACCTCCGACTTGCTCTCGCGGCTGTCGAGCCTCGTCCTCGAGTTTGCGAAGCGCTGTAGCGAGTCTGATCCGAATCTGAACGAGGAATGCAATGCCGCGATCGCGGCCGTGGCCGAGATCAGCCGGTCCCTGGAAAGTCTCGCCTTTACACAGGCGCAGCGCAACGACTTCACCTGTCAGACCGTCGATTGCGTGGTGACGGCTCTCGAGCGCTTGGCTGTGACCGATTTGCCGATCGGCACGCGTCTGTCGCCCGCCGATCTCGCCGCGCTATACGTCTCCGAAGACCAGCGCCAGGTGCACGATGCCGCCACCCGCCAATTTGCCATCGCGGCGGAACGAAACGGCTCCGGGAGCCGCGGTCGAGGAGGACCCGTGGGATGACAATCGCTCTCCCGGCATCGAGCTTTCGCAGCAGTCGCGCGTCATGGATCGTACTCGCCCCAGCGCTTGCCAGCGCGGCCTGCGGCGTCGCGATCATGGTATCGCCAGACACGCCTATGCTGGTGCGGATGCTCGGCGCGGCGGTCAGCGGAATTTCGCTGTTCGCAGCGATAAGCGGTTACCGGGCCGCAGCTATTGAAGTCGAGCCGCCGCGACTTCCCGTCCGCGCGATAGTTGCCGCCGCCAAAGAAACAACAGCGAATGACACTGGCCAGGGCACTCAACCGACGGCGCTGGACGGCGTTCATCCCGGCACCGTGCATGATATGCAGACCGCGATAGCGCTGTTCGGTTCGGCGATCATCGATCAGGTGGACACCTCCGTGGGTATCGTGCTCAGCGAGAACCACCAAATGCGGGAGATGGCGAGCGAGATGGCCACCGCATCGACGCAGGCGAAGGATCAGTTCAAGGGCGCCATGTCGCGCGCCGTCGAGGCCGAAGGCGGGATCGAGCAACTGAACGCATTCGGCAGCGAACTCAGCCGTTCGATCCGGTTCATCGGTTCCGAGGTCAAACGCTCGATCGCAATTGTCAGGGAAGCCTCCGCTCAGGCGGAAATCACACGAGGCTGCGTGGAGACCATGGCGACGCTGTCGGGGGCGGTGTCTGATGCCACCGCGATGATCGATGCTATCGCGCGGCAGACCAGGATGCTGGCGTTGAACGCGAACATCGAGGCGGCGCGCGCCGGTGAGGCAGGCAAGGGTTTCGCCGTGGTGGCCAACGAAGTAAAGCAACTCGCGCACCAGACCGCCGAGGCAACAAGCACGATCGGTCAGAAGATTGCCGAGATGACCGGCATGGTCGCCGAGAGCGTAGAGGCACTGCAAGCCCTGGTCGGAACGATTGCGAACGTCGATGCGGCCAGCGGCTCAATGGGAAAAGCCATTGTCGAGCAGGAGAGCCTGGCCGCACGGGTCTCCACCAACCTCGAAAGCATGCGCGAGGCGGTGTTCACGCTGTCGCGCGAAATCCGCGAGGCGGCGCAGATCGCATCCAACAGCGGGATGTTGTCCGAAATCGTGCTCGAGACGGCAAATACCGTCGACGGGCACATGGGCGCGCTCAAGAGGAAGCTTGAGGACATCGGTGCCGGTATGGGCTCTGAAGCTTCGCAAATAGCGGCAAAAAATCAGGCTCTCTCGTGAAGCCGGGGTCCGCGGACTTACTGCCGTCGCTTTCGGTGCAGCTCCGGGAACGAACTGCGCCTTTGCATGGGCAGATCGAAGCTCTACTTCGATTGCCAGGCGCCATTAGAACCCGAGTTGACTATCAGGACTGGCTTGGCCGTTTCCTCGGGCTCTACGATCCACTTGAGTGCTCGTTGGCGAGGTTCTCAGCCAATTGTTCCCATTTGAATTTCGGTACTGTCCTAGGACAGCACCAGAATTTCGGATACTGGCCGATCTCGACCTTAGTTTAGTTTCCTGGTTTGAATTTGGCGGTGACCTCATTTGAATAAATCTCAGCCGCTGTCGTAGTATCGAAGATGGTGGCCAGGTTGGTCTCCGGCTGAAAAGGCGGAACTAGTATGAGAAGTGCGAAGATCGACGAGACGATTCAGCGGGTGCGCGTTACCTCCATCTTCGTATCCTCGGCGCTTAATCCCCGATGAAGTTTCGACTCCGTACAACTAATGATTGAACGGGGTAATTTCCAACGAGCGCGGTGCTCATGGAGGATTGACGCGTCTGCGATCTGCGCAAAAGCCACAATAGATGGCGTCGCTGGATGGCACAGCAGTCAGTGCCGGGGTCGGGCCTATTGGAGTGGGGTCTCGGAGAATGTGGCGTTGCCGTCAACGGCGGCCTTAGCCAATTGATGCGAAGATTCAGAAGATGTCCGTTGTTCGCGATAGAGCCGCAGGTGGTCGCCTTTCGCTCGGCGAACCGATCAAAGGGTCGCTGGCAGAGGGTCAAACCGATGCTATTGACCCATCAGCGACATTGGCTGTGCATTGCGGGACACTGAAGACCGCGTGCCGTGCAGCTATCGCGACATCGACCTGCTTTTCACGCGTGATTAAAACAGCCGCCACGTCCTGCACTAGGGTCAAAACTCATTAATCTTTCTGCCTGGACAATACGATATTGATTCGTATTGGGGGAAGGCTTGATGAGCAAGAATCTGTTCTGGCTGAGCGACGAACAATGGGCACGGATTGAACCGCATTTGCCGACGGATGTGCGCGGCGTCGAGCGAGCCGATGACCGGCGCGTGATCAGCGGGATCGTGCACGTGCTTAAGTGTGGCTGCCGCTGGTGCGATTGCCCGGAAGCTTATGGTCCACCGACGACGATCTATAATCGCTTCGTGCGCTGGGCGCGGCGTGGCATCTGGGAAAACCTGTTCCGGGAGCTTGCCGGGAACGGACGGTCGGCAGACACGCAGATGATCGACTCCACGCACGTCAAGGCGCACCGCTCGGCATCGGGCGGAAAAGGGGGGAGCAGAAACAGGCTGTTGGCCGCTCGCGTGGAGGGCGCAACACGAAGATCCACGCACTCGCAGATGCTAAAGGACGCCTCATTGCCATTTTGTTGACCGGCGGCGAAGCGCACGATTGCCCGATCGCGCAACGGCTCATCCGCAGAGTGAAGCCAGCCAAACGCATGCTCGGCGACAAGGCTTACGACAGTGCTGAATTGCGCGAGGAACTGCACGGGCACGGAACCAGGCCGGTCATTCCGAACCGCAGCAACAGGAAGCAACCGTTCCGCTTTAGCAAGCGCCTCTACAAACTTCGCTGGCGCATCGAGAGTGCCTTCAACAGGTTGAAGGACTACAGGCGCATCGCAACCCGATACGACCGGCTGGCTCGAAACTATTTGGCCTCGGTCTGCTTGGTCGCTGCTCTTGTATGGTGGATTTAATGAGTCTGGACCCTAGCACTACTTTGGCAGATTTATTCACGCCG
>Ga0302140_10002532_pt1 | contig 23706 bp, 19 predicted proteins | sample I_Bog_E1_1_FD_202095 | JGI IMG/M metagenome (GOLD analysis project Ga0302140, IMG submission 202095) | Peat permafrost microbial communities from Stordalen Mire near Abisko, Sweden - I_Bog_E1_1 | ecosystem: Environmental > Terrestrial > Soil > Wetlands > Peat | place: Sweden: Abisko, Stordalen... | reverse complement strand
CTCGCTGAAAAGATTGAATAACGGATTGCGGACTGCAGCATTCGTGCAGAATACGCCCAGCTTATCCACAGGCCCTGGAGTCAGCGCCCAGTGCGGCCCATAATGCAACGTCATCAGCGTCGCGCCGGCCATTGCACCCAGCAACTGCGCCGACCAGTAATACAACAACTGTGAATAGTCCCCGCTGTTGACCGCGGCTGCCAGCGTGATTGCGGGATTCAAGTGCGCCCCGGAACTGCCGAACGCCTGTGCCACCAGCACGCCGCACAGCACAGCGAGCGCCCATCCGGCCGCAATCACCATCCATCCCGCGTCGGCCGCATATGATTTGCGCAACGTCACGCCGGCGTTCACGCCGTTGCCCAGAAGGATCAATACCAGCGTGCCCAGAAACTCGCCCAACCAAACTGAATGCATTGCAGTCTTCCTTGTCATTGCGCCGCTGCCGGCACCTTCAAGCGCCGGCGGCATGCAAACCAAACCAGAATTTACGGAACTCAAGCATGATGCACTGTCCGACCATGCTTCGCCAAGAGGCACGCATGGAAAGGTAAATTCCTCAGACGTTGTTGATCTAATTTGTGGATTGAAGGGTACGGGATTTATCCCGTGCATTGGCCGCTGTTTCAGGCCTCGGCTTTAGCCGCTTAGGGAATGCAAACTCATAAAAATCTTCCTCAGTTGCTAAGGCTTCGAAGCTGCGGCCTGATCCGCTCCAATCGTTGTTCGCTCGTACTGCGGCCAATGCGTCAGCAGTTCCTTCACCACCACATGCCCTACCGTGTATGCAGCTTCAAGGGACGGCAGGTAGCCGCTGTACTTGCCGATGCGTTGGGTAGCGAGGCTCTCGGCTGCCGTCATCCCGCGCGGCTGGCGGTCAAAATTGCTGACAGTCCGCAGCACCATGATCCGATGCCCATCCACACGTCCCGCATTCGCCAAATATTCAAGCGACTGCAGCGTTCCCGTATCTTCCATAGCGGTGGTCACAAACTCTCCCTGGCCATTCGTGAAGTACCGTAACCACTCCGCGGCCCAGGCATCTTCGAGCTTGCCGTGCCAGTAACGCGATGATGAAACCTCATCGCCCATGGTCACGAACGGAGGCTTGTCCGCGGATGCTCCATCGAAGTTGCTGCGAATTTCTTTGAGATGATCCGTGTCGGCCAGCGGAGTTGCCCTGGTCAGATTGAACGCCCACTCCGCCAGGCTCTTGTTCAGCGCATGCACCTGCCCAGGCAGCGCCGCCATCGGCTCTTCAAATGGTTTTGATTTCCGCAGCGGCACATAGCCGGTCGTCCAGTCAGGCGGGATTTCCCGCGCATCGATGTCGTAGCCCAGATCTCCATCCACGACCCATCGCGCCCACACCGCCGATCCCAGCGAAGCGCGATCCGGATTCCCACCGGCAATTCCTGCGACGATCCAATACGCCTGGCTCAGGTCGAAACGCGGATCGAGCCCGAGCGCCATGATGGTTGAGGCTGCGTGCGCCGTTCCTTGCCCTGTCAGCACGGCCATCTCGCCATCGCCATTCATCCGCACCGCATGGTATCCCGCCGCGAGCGGATAAATGCGGTCCAGGTGATCGCGCTCAACCCAGTACTGCAATTCGCCAGGTTGATCGCCGGTGTCCGCGCCCACTTCAAACATGGCTACTACTACCACCTTCACAGGGATGGCGTGCGGCTTGGCTACGGCATTGATCGAAACAGACGCCCCAAAAAGCAGCGCGAGAATAGTTCGTGTATGAGTCATCATTGATTGCGATGGTATCCGAGACTCGCAATCCGGCAAAGCATTTCGTTGCCCCGCCGCGATACCATGGAAGAAATCAGCGAGGTTTATCGGATGAAAGCGGGACGAAGAGTTCTTATTGGCGTGGCCATGGCAGCAGCGTTTGCCTTTACAGCAGTTGCCCAGCAGCCGAACAAAGTCATCGGCTTCATGACCGACTTCGACGTCAAGGACGACGCGGTGGGCATCTGCAAAGCGGTCATGGACGGCGTAGCCCCCGGCGTGCGCATCATCGATATCACGCACCAGTCCGAACCGTACAACATCGCCATGGGTGCGCGTTTTCTAGCTGGGTCCGCGCCGTATTTCCCCAAGGACGCAATATTCGTCGTGGTTATCGATCCTGGTGTCGGCTCCACGCGCAAGGCCATCATCGCCCGGTCACGCGTCGGCCAGATTTTCGTCCTGCCAGACAACGGCCTGCTCACTCTTGTTCAGGATCGCGACGGAATCGTAGAAGCTCACGAAATTACCAACAAGGCATGGATGATCGGTTCGGGAATCTCATCCACGTTCCACGGTCGCGACATCTTTTCTCCCGCCGGCGCACATGCAGCTCGTGGCGAAGACATTGCGCAGGCCGGCCCCGCGCTCGCCGTAAGCAAGCTTGTCCGCCTCGATCTGCACAATGCCATCATCGATGCGACCGGCCTCCACGGCGAGGTGATCGGCACCGACGGCCCCTACGGTAACCTGGTGCTCAACGTCCCGGCGGAGACCTTCGCCAAACTAGGGTACAAACTCGGCGACCATGTCCCGGTAACTTTGGACGGAAAGAACTATGCGATTCCTTTTGTGAAAACTTTCAGCGATGTGCCGGTTGGCAAGGATCTTTTTTACATCGATTCGCGCGGACGTCTCTCGCTCGGCATCAACCAGCGCAATTTTTCTGAGACATATAAGGTAGGCGAAGGCGCAGAATTGAGTATTCCAAAGAAGGCTGCGGAATAGCCGGTCAGCACGGATGAACATTCGGGAGGCAGGTAGAGAATGAACAACATATTGCGAGATTGCATCATGGCCGGAGTAGCTGCTGGCGCATTTGTTTCTGCCGCGGCGCAACAGCCGGCTACCCATCATTGGACCATCGTGGTTCACGGCGGTGCAGGAGTCATCGAGCGGCCTGCGCTGGGCCCCAAGGGCGACGCGGCCTATCGCGCCTCTCTAAAGATTGCTACCGAGGCGGGGGCGAAGGTGCTGGACCGTGGCGGCTCTGCTCTCGATGCGGTTGAAGCCGTGCTTAATATTCTTGAAGACGATCCGCTCTTCAACGCCGGACGCGGCGCAGTTTTCACGTCCGAAGGAAAGAACGAACTGGACGCCTCCATCATGGACGGGGCAAATCTAAAAGCCGGTGCCGTGGCCGGCGTAACGCGCACGCGCCATCCCATCAGCCTTGCGCGCGCAGTTATGGAGAAGTCTCCTTACGTGATGGTGGCCGGTGCCGGTGCGGATACCTTCGCGGCGCACGTTGGGCTTGAGCAGGTCGATCCAAGTTTCTTCTTCACCGAAGCTCGCTGGCAGTCGCTCGTCAAGCAACTCACTAAAGAAGGCAAGCCCATTCCTGCGCGACCCGCCGGTGCTCCTCCCGCGGGAGCCGCTGTGCCGGTTGCTTTCTATGACGAGCCGGGAGACTCGCGAAGCCACGGCACTACGGGCGTGGTTGCTCTTGACCGCCAGGGCAACATTGCGGCAGGCACGTCGACTGGTGGATTGCAAGGCAAGATGCCAGGCCGTGTAGGCGACTCGCCCATTATCGGAGCCGGCACATACGCATCCAATCAGTCCTGCGCAGTGTCCGCGACCGGCAGCGGCGAGTACTTCATTCGCCTCGGCGTCGCGCGCGAAATCTGCAACCTGGTGCGCTTCAAAGGAATGCCGATTCAGCAGGCCGCTGACGAGGTCATCCACAAGGAGCTGGAAGCGCTCAACGGCGATGGCGGTGTAATCGCCTTAACGCCGGACGGCCAGACTGCGTTCAGCTTCAACACGCCAGGCATGTTCCGCGCACGCCTAAGCGAAGGCGGCAAGCTCGAAGTCCATATCTATAAGGATGAGGAGTAAGGAACAGCAGGAGACATCACTCAACGACAGTTCTACAAAAGCAAAAAGGCCATCCCCGCGAGGATGGCCTTTTTGCACTACAGGAGCAAATCAAGCTTACTGTGCCCCGCTGCGCGCCTCAGCCTTCTGCGTCAGTACCTTGTGCGCGTTGTCCTCAAGCGCCTGTGCTTCGGGCAGAAACGTCAGAGCCTTTTGAATCATCGGGTCCCAGTCGGCGCGTGTGCGCAGGCCATCGGATTCGCCAAACTGAATGGTTACGATGCCGCTCTTGATGCTTTCCTTCAACCAGTCGTTCACCCCGTCCAAATCGGCCTGGGTAAACGGAATGCTCTGGCTTGTCAGGTAAGTCTTGAATTCGCTGACCACCGCATCGTCCACCTGGAAGTTTTTGTCCACCGTGCGATTCGCCAGATAAATCGGCCCAAAGTGGAAGAAAGCTTCCTTGGAAAGCAGCAATTCCTGGAAGTGGTTTGCCTTGGGCGGTTCAATCTTTTCGTCAGGCGTAATGCCGCCACCGCCATACACAGTCCGGCCTGAATCCGTGAACTTGACTTCGCGGTTGGTTGTATCCGCGGGCGACGCTCCGGCGTGGTTGTAGTAGTAGTCGTAGAGCGAAACACCCGTGTAGTTGCGCTGGATCAACCGTCCTGATGGCGTGAAGTAGTGGTAAGTGGTTAGCGCCAGGCCCGTATTTTCACTCAGGTTATAGACAGTCTGCACCAGGCCCTTGCCAAACGTCGTTTGGCCCACGATCAATGCGCGATCATGGTCCTGCAAGGCGCCACTCACAATCTCTGCCGCTGAGGCCGTTCCCCGACTCACCAGTACGACGATCGGGAAAGTCTTGCCATCGTTGCCGCGCATGGCCGTGTAGTTCTGGTCGGGATAAGCGCGCCCGCGCTGCGAAACAATTGTCTGCCCCTTGGCCAGCAGGTGATCGCAAACCTCAACAGCCTGGCTCAGCAGGCCGCCGGGATTATCACGCAGGTCAAACACCAGACCCTTCAGATCACCGAAGCCGTCGACAGCTTCAATCACTTCCTGCGCCGTCGTCTCCTGGAATTGCTTCAGATGGATGTACCCCACACCGGGGCGAATCTCATATTTAAGGTCCACGGAAGGATTCGGAATTTCATCACGTACCAGCGCAAAGGTAAGCGGCTTGGACTGCCCCTCGCGCGTCATGCTCACAGAAACCGGCGTCCCCTTGGGTCCCTTCAGCGTCTTGGCTACCGCGTCTGACGTCATGCCGTCCGTGCTCTTGCCGTCGATGGCGGAAATCACGTCGCCTGGATGAACGCCTGCCTTGAACGCAGGGCCGCCCTCCATCGGAAACACGACATATACCTTGCCGCCACCAAATGCCTGCTGGATGGTCATACCCACGCCGAAGTAGCGGCCGTGCTGTTCTTCGCGCATTTTGGCGTAAGCCTTGGGATCGTAGAAGTTCGAGTGCGGATCCAGCACGCGTAGCATTCCCGGGATCGCCCCGTCATAAATGGCTGTGTCCGCCTTGTCGCCCTCAATCGGCTCGGCATAGTTCTGCTCTACCAGCGCATACACGTTGGTGAACGACTTAAGGTTATCGCGGAGCTGGCTTTCGTCCTGAGAGGACTGTGCCCCAACACGACGCTGCATCATGCTGCCCACAACGGCGCAGACGGCAAAGAAGAGAACCACGGTGAAAAGTGCGCGGCGGGCGCGGGGAGTCATAGGCAGGAAGTTCCTCCGGAACAAGACTGCGGCGGGCAGGACAGTCTTGGGGTAAAGTATATCATCCTGTTATTTGACGACGGCGGGCTCTTTCCGGTAGCTCAGGGGAGTTGCAGGTCGAAGTCGATGCACATTTGGCTCCGCGAACTTCTCCCTTGTTCCAAATTGTCGCCTTTAAGAATTGAGCTGGATTATCTATTGAGCGCGATAATCGATCGCAGTTATAGCCGCCGACCCGCTAGGTTGTCGCAACTGCTTCAGAGAAATATTGTTCGGTTCAACTTGTTTGTTCGTAGACTCAATTATTTCGCGCGGCCAACGTCCCTCATCCATTGAGCCCGGCATCGTTGCACATAAGAAACGCTGTCTCCTCAGCCCGTACACCGATCTTTGTTTACGATGCCGTGGCTGACAAGTACCCCGTCATTCCTACTCTGCCTTATACGTGTAGTCGTTGTAGACCAAGACGCCGTTGTACCTGGTGAACACGCGGGCGTAGATTGTTACGCCGTTGGTTGGCAGGCCACTGAAGGTTGCGGAAGTGACCGTCTGCTGACCGGAGTCGTAGAGGTTTTTCGATCCAGCGCCTGCGGTTCCCAGGAACAGCCAATACCCCTGGCCTCCTGTAACGGCTGTCCAGGTAAACGTCTCGCTCGCGCCAGATAGCGTGCTGCCTGGTGTTGGGCTTGTCAACACCGGCGGTTTCATATAGGAGGTGTACGTGTAGTCGTTGTAGACCAGGACGCCGTTGTACCTGGTGTACACGCGGGCGTAGATTGCTACGCCGTTGGTTGGCAGGCCACTGAAGGTTGCGGAAGTGGCCGTCTGCTGACCTGAGTCGTAGAGGTCTTTCGATCCAGCGCCCGTGGTTCCCAGGAACAGCCAATACCCCTGGCCTCCAGTAACGGCTGTCCAGGTAAACGTCTCGTTCGCGCCGGATAGCGTGCTGCCTGGTGTTGGGCTTGTCAACACCGGCGGCTTCATATAGGAGGTGTACGTGTAGTCGCTGTAGACCAAGGTCCCATCGTACTGGGTATAGACACGGACGTAGAGTTTGCCGCCGTCGGTCGGCAGGCCGCTCACGCTAGCCGAAGTGGCTGACTGCTGATGGGAGTCATACAGATTGTTCGATCCTATTCCGGTGGTCCCAACGAACAGCCAGTACCCCTGGCCCCCGGTTACGGCAGTCCAGGTAAATGTTGCACTCGTACCGGCAAGCGTGCTACCTGGCGCAGGGCTCGTCAGCACTGGGGGCAACATCGCCGCAGTGTAGGTGTAGTCGTTGTAGTACAGGGTGCCGCTCAACTTTGTGTAGATACGGGCGTAGATCTTGACTCCGTCAGTTGGCAGGCTGCTGAACGTAGCGGAAGTGGCTGACTGTTGACCTGAGTCGAAGAGGTTCTTCGATCCAACCCCCGTAGTTCCCAGAAACAGCCAGTATCCCTCGCTACCGGAAATGGATGTCCATTTAAACGTGGCACTGGAGCCAGTAAGCGCGCTACCCGGTTCAGGTGTGGTGAGCGTCGCCGGCGACGGAGCCCCTGTGGTGGGCCATGCATTGACCAAGTTGGCCACGTTGAAAGTACCTAGACCAGTCGTCAGGTCGTATCCAGTAGTCGCCGAGTAGCCGCTCAGGATCCCGAATTGATCTCCGCTCGTGCTGGTCACGCAGTCTGGATCTCCTGTTACGCAGACCGCGGCGTTCGAGCCCGTTGTCGTGTCGTAGAAGATGCAGGCGTTGCCTGCTGCCACAGTGTTGGAATTGCAAGCTGAATAGTTCTCCTCCGACGCCAGCTTGTAAAATTCAGGATTTGCCAATCCCTGCGCGCTCCCCGTATTTTGAACGATCAAAGCCATGATGCCCGCCGTCAAGGGCGAAGCTGCCGAGGTGCCTCCGTTTTCCTGGTAAGTGATGTAGTTCGGATCACTGTAGTCGCAGCCGTTGCTTTCGGATTGCGATTCGCAAATCAGCAGCGCGCTGCCTGGTAGGCCCGTGCTCGACCGAAATCCGTATGCGCCGAACATTGCAACATCGGGCAGGTACCGGCTGTTGCCTGTGGGAATCCCTGTAACTCCGGTTTGCCAACTCGGCTTGGTGTAAAGAGTACTGGCGCCGCCGCCACCGGATGCCATTTCGACTAGCCCCGGAAGCGCAGAACTCGCGGCATTGCACAGCCCTTCAACGTTGCTGTATGAGGTGTACACGTTCAACAAGAGTGGGTTCGAGCAGGTATCGTTCCACGACATCTCCGGCATGTAGCCCTTCGCGGAAGCCCCGGTGGTCGGGTTGTTCGTGGTATTCCAGTAATCGGTGTAAGGCTCGGAGCCCTCGATCAACGGCCATTGCAAATCCGTTCCGCCCACCGCCGTCGCGTACTGGGTTGAAGCCATCCCGCTCACCGCAAAGCCGTGAGTATCCTCGTAGGGCGGGGTCTGGTCATGGCTCGTGCACGCTGCCGACCCGGAGTCGCCCCCCGCCACAAACGAACTGATGCCCGCGGTCGCCGCCTGTTGGAAGGTCGAACTAAACAACGAAGAGGCAGAGCTGCCCAGGTTGGCCTCGCATTCCCCGTAGCTCATCGTCAAAATCGGTGCGATCTCGTTATCGACGATGTAGGTGATGCCTGTGATCAGAGCATTGGTCGTGGCGTTGTCCACATCAGCCACCAGCACCACAGTCGCGCCGGGAGCGGTGGCGGATACCATCTCAGTGTCTTCGGTGTTTTCTCCCTGGCTAGCCGTTATTCCCGGATCGGCGCCGCTGTGCAGTGTCTCGAGTGTGCCGGCCGGTAATCCAAAGGAACTGCGGTAGGTATTAAAGTCCGAGGTCACAATGTCGCTGCGTCCAACGATGGCAACCTTCACACCCTTTCCATTGATCGGCGGGGTTTCGTTCCACAGCGGCAGGATGTTGTAGATCGTGGCCACGTCGTAGGGGCTGAGCTCTTCACGCTGGTATTCGGTATTCGGATCGGTATAGCCGAATTCTGGTCTTGCGCCGCCCTTTGACGCCTTTTCGCCGGCCGGACTTGGACTCGGCTCAAGCCTGCCGCCCTCAGCAGGCTCAGGACCCAATATTGTGTATTCCCCCGTCTTCATGTTGCGCCTTACATAGTTGCCAGGGCGCGAATAGTGAACGGGGCGAAAATCATGCAGGGAAGCAATCCCCGTGATCACCGGGAATAACGCCTCAGGTATCGAAGGATCGCGGTCATTTGCAATATGCATCTGCCCATCAACCAGGTAGTCATGCATCTCAAGGCGAAATGTTTCCTCGACTTGTTTCACCGTGCCGGTGAACTGAATTGAGACGCGGCCCTTGGTGACCTCGAAGATCTGGAAGCCGTGCTGCTCAAGCCAGTTGGTCACTTGAAGTATGTCGGCGTCCGAAGGCCCGTAGAGCTTCCCGAACTCCTCTGCATGCAGCCAATGGTGGAAGTTCGGCGATTTCGGGTCGTATTGGCGCTCGTTGAATGCCGCCAGCGCAGCCTCCTGCTCCGGGCTGCGTTTAAGCACGAGCACCAGCCGCTCAAGCAGCTTGTTTGCACCTACTCGACCTTTATCAATTCCAGTGAGCGTGGCGGGATGCGTGTTGCCGGCAAGACGAACAAGTCTTGTTTCATCGATATGCTCAGCAACGCGCGATGGAACACTTGGCGCAGCCTTGTCCCCAGCAGTGACGGGTGAAATCTCGGCAGCAGCGCTCTCAGCCATTTGGGCGTATGCAACACCCCAACCGCAGATCATAAAGGGAATGAGGGCGCTAAGCCCCGCCGCACGATTGTTCCTCATAGGAAGATTCCTCCAGATGCACAATCTCGACCAGGTGCATTGATGCGGTCAATCGAGGTACCTGCTTAGTTGGCGGGTTTGCGTGGGAAAATGGCTCAAACGCCGAGAAAGATTTTAGAAAAGTGATTCCATTTGATCGCAATAAGGATAGCCATGCCCCCACAGCCAGGCAAGTCCATTTTTTGATGATACTTATAACTCGTGCGACAAAGGTTGAGAAATTGAGGGCGGGTACGAATGGACACGGTTTTCGCAACTTTGAGATCCGCGAGCCAGTGCAATGGAATGCCGCTACCGAATACGACGTCCTGTGGCCCGGCGTTCCGCATTTGGCTTCGCTGTGACTTTCATTCTGCCCTTACACGGCGAAGGACACGAAGGAGTTTTTTCCCGGGAGCCCGACCACAGTACGAATAAAATTTCACTCATCATCTCGGAAAACTGATCAGTCACAATTCGCGCAGCTTTCGACACGCTTTTACCTGTCAGGCACCTCAGCTTAACAGAATGACAATATTGAGCTTGCATCCGCTGGCTGGAATTGGCACTCTTTAAGGTGTGACGCGGGTGCATTACATTGTCCTGGCCGGAATTGCTGCGCTGGGCATCGGCTATGGGTATTTGCATCGGCAGGAGCTCGGCCTTACGGGCCAGCATCCGATCGGCGCCGATGACAGCCGGGACTCCGACGAGCCAACGGACCCAACTGTCCGCCCCGCAACCATCGTATGGCAAAAAGTCGATCGCTCAGCGGACGGTTTCCGTGTGGAAATGCCTGTCGACGTAAAGCAGATCCAGATCCCCGCCTACAACGAAAATGGCGGCACGGACCAGGTGGATATGATCTTCTCCAACCCGGACGCGGAAACTACTTTTTCCGTGGCGTGGGCAGACAATCCGCCGGTAGCGCGCGTGAATAACCATTCTGCCGACCGTACTCTGGAGATGGCGCAGGATGGAGCAGTCGCCCGCACGCAGACCACGCTGTCGAATGAAGGCGCAAACAATACACAGGGGTTCCCGGGAAAAGAGTTTGCGGCCCGCAACTCAGGCGGCGGCGTGATGAGTTCGCGGCTGATTTACGCCGGCTCACGCCTTTATATGTTAAACGCGGTCTTCCCATCGGCAGGTGCGCGGCGTGATCGCGACGTGACGCGGTTCTTCAACTCTTTCACCATTACCTCGTCTTCAGGAAGTGGGAAGGGCGGAACTTCGGAGCCTGCAAAGTCGAACTGAGCCGTTCGAGGATGTGACTGACGAAAACGACTCAAGAGGTGTATTCTCATCACCAACTATGAACATCCGATTTTCACACCTCACTACTCTTGCAGCCCTTGCTTCCATCGCCGCGGTCCTATCTGCACAGCAGACGGCCAAGCCCAAACCTGAAGACACGGAAGTTTGGACGCCAGTGCCTGCGATTGTGACACCGGGCGCCACTGACTCGGCTCCGCCTTCGGACGCAATCGTTTTGTTCGACGGCAAGAATCAAGACGAGTGGGTTTCCGCTCAGGACCATACGCCGGCCAAGTGGACCGTAGCCGACGGCATTCTCACGGTGAGCAAGGCGCCCGGCGTGGGCAACATTGAAACCAAACGAAAGTTCAAGAACTACCAGTTGCACATTGAATTTCGGATTCCCGCAAACATTTCCGGCAGCGGCCAGGCGCGCGGAAACAGCGGGGTCTTTCTCGCCTCCACCGGACCGGGCGATGACGGCTACGAACTGCAGGTTCTCGACTCATACAACAACACGACCTATGTGAATGGGCAAGCCGCCAGCATCTACAAGCAAAGCCCACCGCTGGTGAATCCGAATCGCAAGCCGGGTGATTGGCAGAGCTACGACATTGTGTGGACGGCGCCAACATTCAACGCGGACGGCACGGTAAAAACTCCTGCCTACGTGACGGCATTCTTCAATGGAGTGCTGGTGCAGAACCACTTCGAATTGAAGGGGCAGACCCTGTATATCGGCACGCCGTTTTACAAGAAGTACGACAGCGCGCCGATTAAACTCCAAGCCCACGGCGACAAGAGCGAGCCACTCAGCTTTAGAAATATCTGGGCCAGAGACTTGCCGTGATAGATTGCAGATGACCGTTTCCTAAAGCCCGGTGGTAGTTGCTGTGTGGGCGAGGCCTCAGGCTTCTTTCGGCTTTGGCCTCATTTTTTTTTCGACCAGGTGGGTAATGAGTCCGACCGGCAAGAAGCGCACCATGAACGCCGTCAATCTTCCGCCGAAATACGGGATGATCGTCCTCTGTCCCCGCGCCAGTGCTACGATTCCGGCGCGTGCCACATCCTCAGCGGATTGTTTTCCGCCTGGCATGAAGTCTTTCGTGCTGGCCACCTGGAAAAATTCGCTTTCTGTTGGGCCTGGGCAAAGAGCCGTGACTTTCACGCCGAATCCAGCCACTTCCCTGGTTAGTCCCAGCGCAAAGAATCGGTCAAAAGCCTTTGTCGCCGCATAGGTGCTGAGGTAGGGCAATGGTTGAAAGCTGGCTGTCGAAGCAAGAATCATGACCCATCCGCGACGCCGCTCAACCATCTTCGGAACAAAGAGGCGCGTCAGCCGCACAACCGCTTCGCAATTTACACGTACCTGGCTCAGTTCCTGTTCCACCGGACTTTCGGCGAATGTGCCGAATTGGCCCAGGCCTGCATTGTTGATGAGTATGTCGATAGGGATGCCGGCGCCTTCTGTCGCATCGTAAATCTGCTGCGGTGCGGCCGGATCGTTCAGATCCGCGACGATAATGCGGACATCGGTTCCCTTCCGTGCGAGTTCCGCAGCGAATGCGTCGAGCCTGTCTTTGCGGCGAGCCGTCAGAATAAGCTTTGCCCCGTGGGAGGCAAGTTCCCGAGCCAGCGCAACCCCTATGCCCGCGCTGGCACCTGTGACCAGCGCCCATTTGTCATTGAAGTCCGACGTATTTGCCATGGTCCCATCGTAGCGGATGAGGTCTTCGCCGCCATCCGCTATCATCGGCTATGGCCCAAATGCGCTATCTCTTCACGAGCTTGAAAGCATGGGTCCATTCATTGCGGAGGAAGCCCGGTATGCACCACAGAATGCACAAAGGCTCGATTGCACGCGCAGCCTCAACACTGCCCATATCCGCTATCTCCCAGTCGAATTGATCGAGAATTGCGCTGACTTCTTTCTTCGCGGCGTCGCTATTGCCGCAAATGAACATAGTTGGCTTCCCGCCTGGGAACACAGGATTGACCATGGACGCGGAACCAACAGAATTGAAGGCTTTGACAAAATTCGCATCGGGAAAATCGCGCTGCAGCTGTTCCATCAACGACGCATTGTAGGTGGTAAAGAACTGAAAGACGCCTTTTTCCGGCGGGGCATCCGTGGTCGGATTGCAGGTGTCCACAACGGTCTTTCCCGCCAGGTTTTCCGCGCCGGCCAGAAGCAGCGCCTCAGCCGCTGCCGATCCTTTGACCGACAGAACCAGCAACTCGCCGAACTCCGCAGCCTCAGCGAATGTACCGGCCGCACTTCCTGGATTCTTCTCCACCCAATCCGCGAGCTTATCCGGCGTCCTGCTGCCGATAAGTACATTGTGACCATGCTTGAGGAATCCGGAAGCCAACACCTGGGCAACGCCACCTGATCCAAGAACTCCGATTTTCATTCGCTTCTCCATTGCCAAAAAGATACATATGCATTGATGGCATTCTCTGGAGTTGGATGCGAATTATGTGCGCTTGGCTCGTGGTGGCTCTGCAGTTGGCTTGTGCGTTAGGGAGCCGCTGGTCTTCTTGCCGGATTTGTTCCCGGACTTACGGTTCTTCTCTACACGGAGTTTCCAGGCCGTGTGCAGTGCGCCGGTCAGCGTATCCTCATCGGTCTCGGCCAGTCGGATATGGGTCATGCCCATTCGTCCCCAGCCGCCGAAGATAGGTAGAAACAGATCTGGCCGCTCGGCGATAAAGGCGGCTTGATGTTCGGGAGAGATCATCAGGTTCCCATAGCCCTTGTCGACAGAAGCGAGCGTGGCAAAGATGCGGCCACCGACACGGAAATCGGTCGCGCCCATATGTGAGCCTTCTTCTGCGCCTTCAAGGCTGAGCGCGACACGGCGAAAGTCGGCTGAGGTCATTGCGAATGCTCCGCGAAAAACAGTATTGCCGAAAGTCGTAGGGTTGGTCTATAGGTGATGGATCAGCGATAGACTTCGCGCCGGTTGCCAATGCGGACTACTTATATGCGAACTAGCTTGTCTTCAATGCTGGCGGTGATGCGATAGTCCTCGACGCGGTATTTCCATAGATCGCCTAGCCGAGTGCCCTTCAAAGTATCGCCAATGCTGCGAGGGTCCTCAAGAGGAGCGACCCGATCGTACAGAAAGCGGTTGATTCTGCGCGCTACATGTCCGTCGAGCTTATCCAAATCCCGCTCAGCCTCGCGGTCGAACTAAATCGACCATGCCATAGCGCTTCATCACTTCCTCAAGAGGAACATCGGCGCTTCTGCCAGCGTGATTGTCGGCCAGACGCTGTTCGGCAATATAAATATCCTCGAGGTCGTCGAGGTGTTCGAGAATGGCCTCTCGAACGTAGAAGCTTTTGGTCCGGCCGGTTTTCTTAGCCAACGCATCAAGGCGTTTTTCGATTGCTTCAGGGAGACGGATTGCAAGCATGGCGACCTCCTGGATGGCGCTAAACAAGTATAGCGCCATCGCTTCTAGTAATCCGGCGCGCCGTCTTTTAGACACCCGCAGTGATGAGTCCCTCTGCAAATTCCTCATTGAGCCAGTCTGAAAATGCAGAAAACTCTTCGTCGCGGCCAAGGAAGTCGCGGACCATTTCGCGTCCCGGCTTTGATCCGCCTTGCTCCAGCACGGATTTGCGATAGCGGCTTCCGGCGTCGCATCCCAGCAGATCGGCAGTGTCGAATTGAGCGAAAAAGTCCAGAGCGATGACCTTATCGAAGGCGTAGGTGTAGTAGTTGGACGAATAGCCAGTGAGGTGTCCAAAGCTCGCATACATGCGGTTGCCATCGAGCCACTTCCATGGTTGCAGGCTCTGGTACAGCCGCTTTGTCGTCGCGTCCAGATCGAGGCCCGCAGGATTCTGATCGTGCAGATCGAGCGAGAGCGTGGTGTAGTAAAGCTGGGAGCGGACCCAGTCAGCGCGCCCAAATGCACCGGCCAGCTTCATCTTCTTGATAGTTTCTGATGGAAGAACCTCGCCCGTCTCGTAATGTTTTGCGAAAGCCTGGAGCAGCTTCTCGTCGCGGAAGAATTCTTCCAGCATCTGCGACGGTACCTCGATGAAGTCGCCTTCTGTCGCAAATCCTGAGAGCCCAGCCCACTCCGTCTGTCCACCGAGAATCGCGTGCATCAGGTGGCCGAATTCGTGAAAGTACGTGACAACATCGTTGTATTGCAGCAGGCCCGGGTCCTTATCGTCACCATTTGGGAAGTTGCAGATGAGCGCAGCCTCAGGCAAAGCGCGGCCTCGGCTGCCAGTGACGATGGGCGCGGCGGAAAACCACTTGTCCTTGCCATCACGAGGGTGCATGTCGAGATAGAAACGGCCAACGCACCGATCCCCTTCATGTACATCGAACACGGAAACGTCGGGATGCCAAGCGGCGGCCGTTGAGCGGCGGAACTCGATCTTGAAAAGCCGTGCCGCGGTTTCGAGCACGCCGGCCTCGACCTGTGCATACGGAAAATAGGGCCGGACAGATTGCGAGTCAAAATCGAATGCCGAGCGGCGGAACAGTTCGTACCAATACGCCCGACTCGTGATGTCAATCTCCTTCAGTTCCGGTTGGCGGGTGCGGGCAAAGTTGAGGATCAGCTCGTGCTCGCGGCGCGCGCCGTCCAGGCTGGCTTCGTCAAGCTTCGCCAGAAAGGTACGAACGTTGGCCGCCGAGCCCATCATCTGGTCCGCGGTAGCAAGGTCCGCCCAACTGCGAAACCCGAGCACGGTCGCAATCTCCTGCCGCGTCGCAAGCAGGTCGAGGAGCTTCTGCTGGTTGGCCGGATAAGCGCGGGTGTTGTATGCCAGAAACATTCGCTCACGCAAGGCCGCGCTGGTTGCAAAGGTCATCACCGGCTGCATGTCCGGCTGGTCGGTTGTGATCGTGACGTGGCCCTCCTCGTTTGCCGGGTGGCGAGCGAGGTAGTCGGGAGGCAGGCCATCCAATTCGGCTTCCGTCGCCTCGATTGACTTGCCGCCTTCCTGAATATTGCGGCTGAATTCGAGCGAGAGCAGGCTGGCCTTTTCGTGCAGCGACTGCAGGTGATCGCGGGTAGCCTGGTCTTTGTCTACACCGGACAAGCGGTAGCCGAGCAGCGTTCGCTGGACGAAGTGCTTGGTAGCGGCGCTCGCGCCTTCCAGGTCGATGGCCGAGAGAGCATCGTAAACAGCGCGGTTGAGGCTCAGTGCCGAACCGGCCATGGATACCCGCTGCGCCTCATCCTGCGCCTGGTCGCGGACGGCTTTATCGGCTGCCACAGAGTTGAGCACTCCCGCCTGTGCGCCGGCCAGGTTCAGCTGCTCAATGGCCTTGTCGTAGTATCGCAACGAATTTTCCGGCGTGCGCGGGCCTTCTACGGCGAGCAGAGCAGCCAAGGCAGTTTCGTGCGCAGCCAGGCGTGCGCTCACCCAGGCAGAAAGCGCAGGAGCGGAGGCTGCTCCACCCGCCTCCCAGGAGTGAATGTCTTCCGATGCGGCGAAGGGGGCAAGGGTGTGGATCTCAGCAGGCATGATCAGCGATTCCTCCAAACTTCTAGGTTGCCACAACCGGGCGGGTTTGTGCTGATCCGGCCGGGAAGTGCAGTGTCAGGATTCGGTTGTTGCATCCTGGCTACAAGCCCTTTAAGATGCGTCAATCGATACCCATGGCCTGCTCAAGTTCAAATCCGCCGGATTCCGCTCCTCTGCCCGTTGCCGCGCGGTTGCGCCTGGGGAAGCTTTGCGTTGCCATTCAGGCCAATTCGGCGGCGGAGATGTTGGAGCGGGCCGAGGCAGCGCTTGCGGATGCGAAGTTCCTTGAGTTTCGGCTGGACTCGCTTGCCAAGCCTGCGGCCGCGCTGGACAGAGTGAAAGAATTCCTGACTGGCCATCGCGAAGTGACCGCCATCGCTACCTGCCGCCGCAAGGCGTTTGGAGGGAACTTCGGTGGATCGTTGAACGCGGAGTTTGAAGTGTTGTTGCAAGCCGCTGAAGCTGGATGCAAGATTGTCGATCTGGAAGTGGAGTCGGCAGAGGAAGCCAAGCCGGCGGCACTCAAGAAATTTCGCGAAGGGCTTCGGACGGCGGGAACGGCGCTGCTCGTCAGCTTTCACGACTTCTCTCGCACCAAGGGGATCGAACAGGCCGTAGACAGGATCAAGGCATTTCAGCCGGATTACGTCAAAGTGGTATCGACCGCAAAGACGCTTGCCGACAACCTTGCCGTGCTCAAAATGATTGAGGAGCAGTCGCAATCCGCACAGGTGGTCGGCATCGCCATGGGCGAAGAGGGCCTGGTGAGCCGCGTGCTCGGATCGCGCGCTGGAGCGTCATTCACCTTTACTTCGTCCTCCGATGGCGTCGAGACTGCGCCAGGTCAGGTGACGGCGCGGACACTGCGCGACCTTTACCGCATGGAGCAACTTGACCAGGCTACGCGAATTTTCGGAGTGGCCGGAAATCCGATCAGCCACTCGCTTTCGCCGTTGATGCAGAACACGGCCTTCCGCAAAGAAAATGTGAACGCGGTTCTGCTACCGCTTAAGGTAAAGGCACTGAACGACCTGCTGAAGCTGGTGCGAGAACTCCCGCTTGCGGGCGTGGCCGTGACGATGCCGCTGAAGCAGGAAGTGCTGCCGCATCTCGCTAATATGGACGCGCTGACCGCGAAAATTGGCGCCTGCAATACCCTGCGGGTCAGTGGAGACGGCAAGATTGTCGGCTTCAATACAGACGTTGCCGGAGTAGTGCGGCCCCTGGAAAAGCGCCTGAAACTGAAAGGCGCGCGTGTGGTGGTGCTGGGTGCCGGGGGTGCGGCGCGATCTGCGGTATTCGGCTTGGTCGAGCAAGGCGCAGAGGTTTTTGTCGTCAACCGCACCCACGAAACTGCAGTCGCGCTTGCCAAAGAGGCCAAGGCCAAGGCGCTGAAGCATGAGATGTTCGCGAAGGGCCATTTCGATGTACTGATCAACTCGACACCATGCGGCATGGTTGGCTCAAAACAGGCGCTGCCGATAGCCGCCAACGAGCTGAATGCCGGATTGGTCTTCGATATGGTTTACAACCCAATGGAGACGCCGCTGTTGAAGCTGGCGCGGGAGCGCGGAATCCCGGTGGTGACCGGGCTTGAAATGTTTGTTCAGCAAGGCGCGCGGCAATTCGAGATTTGGACGGGGAAACCGGCGCCGGAGGCGGAGATGCTGCGCGTGGTGGAGCTTGAATTGCGTCGGCGGGGATGAGTGACGGCGCTATTTTGCCTTTTTCTTTGCCGGCTTTGCGCCCTTGCCCGACTTCAGCTTTTCCCCTTCCAGATGTCCGACGGGGATCGGCCCCATATCCGGTCCAATTCGCTTGACCTGGGTATCCAGCATCTCGAAGCGAATGGTCCGCAGTGCGGCTGGACGCGTGATGCCTGTTGCTGGATCTATGGCGAGATTCGCGCTATTAGCGATCTGGATGTTGAACGTCGGTACTGATCCACCAGGCCCCGGTTGGGTGCCAACCTTGAGCGGCAGGAAACCTTGAATTGGATGAAGGCGAAAAGCCGTTTCGTAGCGGTGCCGCTTCACGCTCCAGGTGAAAACCCGAACCTGGTCGAAGTCGAATGGCAGGCCGGCCTGGGGCGGAGTTAGCACGGTTACATATTCGGGAACCTGGTGGTCGGCGACGGTGGATTCGTCGTCGTTGATCTTCGTCAAAATGTAAGCGCCCACCATGCGCTGGCCCTCGGCATAGGCCGCTACTTCGTCCGGCACGTCCACATCAACACGTCCGGCAAGCAGCCATCCGAAGTGCCCTTTGTCGTCGCGAACCAGCCACCAGTCCTCCATGGCGATGGGCGGCAAATCTTGAGCGATCGGGGCCGGCTTCGGGGCAGGCGGCACAGGCTTGGGAACTGGAACGGGAGAGGCTGCTTTTGCCGGGGAACCGGTTGTGGTTGGCGGTGTGCTGGGAATTGCGGGTCTGGGAGCCGGTGCGGGAGCAGCCGGGGTCACTTTCGGCACCGATGCGCGGGCAAGAAGCTGGACCTTGGTATTGGCGGGGAGCAGGTAGAAGTGCTCCGTCTCGCGGCCGGGAAGGTTGTGCAGATATACATCGTCGCGAACGGTGGCTGTGGCGACAACCGGGTCCTGCTGGTGCTGTGTGCCGAGCTGCGCGAATACGTCATACGCCTTGGCATCGATTACCGCATGTTCTTCAATCCACCCAATCTCATTTTTCTGAGTCTTGACTTTGAGGAAGCGGCGGCCGTGCTCAAGGACTTCAAGCTGCTGCCCGTTGGCGACGGACGCAACGCGGTTTGAGACCGCAGCTACACGATCGTGCAGATACATCTGCCGCGCGGAGACATATACGGTCTCATTGAGTGGTTTATGGAACCGGCTGCATCCCGTAACAAAACAGAGGAGCCACAGAAGCAAGACCAACTGTGGCGACGAAGGCAGGGAGAGCCCGAGGCGCTTGGACATAAGACCGAATGGGATTGACGATCGCGTGAACACAACCAGTGGCGTTCCATTTAAGGATAGCATTTTAAGAGCAGGGGTTAGTGATTAGCACCCCTTCGGTAAAAGCCGCAAACTCATTGGATCGGCAAGGACTGATCCCTATTCACTAACCGCCAATCACTAATAACCGCGTTTACGGCGCTGCCGCAATGGCTGTCGCTCCAACGGGGTCAGTACCCGTAGCAGCTGTGAGCACTGAGGTGAGCGTACCCAAACTCATCGAGTAAGCCTCAAGATCGGGATTTCCGCTGAAGTCGACAGCAAGCACATAACTGTCGGTCGAGTCCTCTGCCAGGCCGATCAGTCCGCTGTTCCCGGCTGCGACAGTGCCGATCGAGGTCAAGGCTGTGGTTGTGACCGAGAAACTGGCGATGTTGCCGGTTGAACTGTTGCTGACCGCTTGATTGGCGACATACACATAGTTGCCATCCGCGGTTGGCAGTATGGAGGACGGTCCCGTTCCGCCAATCGAATATGGGGACCCCGCACTGGTGAGCTCGGTAATACCACCGCTGGCGATGGTAAAGACGCGCAGACCGCCCGTCTGGGTTGCAGCCGGCAGCGCATTGGACTCACCCACATAAAGCAGCCGATTGGTCGGGTCGACTGCCACCGCATTGTCTCCACCGCCGGAATTCAACACCGCGATGGTACCCGAGGTCCCAAAAGGATTGGCGCTGCCGGGGTTAAAGTGGACAGCCTCAGTACCGCCCGATCCCATTCCAACAAATACATAGCAGGTGGCGCAGGAGCTGGAATCGTTGGGCGAGATTGCCAGTTGCGTCACAGTGGACGCCGGAAGCGTGAACTGTTGTTCTTTTTCGCCAACGTTGGCAAGTGTTCCAGCGCTGGAACCGGTCGGCGTCACGTTAATGGCGTTGAGCACGCTTGTTCCGGAAACAGCCTCGACAAGCCAGGTGTTGGTTGAATCCACCTGCATGCTAAAGGCCGGGTCTGGAGTGATAGCGGCCCCGCCGTTCCCCTGGGTTAACGTACCGTCCGATCCAATCTCATAGAGGTAGATGCCGGATACCGTGCTGACATACATAAACAGGCCATTGGGGGAGATAGCGAGCGCCAGCGGTTCGCCGGTTTGCAATGTTGTGGTGCCGATCGTGTTGAGTTGGCCGGAAGCGAGACTCAAAGCAACGACTTGGTCTGTCGTCTGATTCAGCACATAAAAGACGCCGCTGGTGCCGTTTGCACTGCTGCAACCAGTTGAGGAACTACCCACGGTAACGCACACAGAGGTGGTTTCTGAAACACCGCTTGAAGAACCGGTCACCGTAACCTGATAAGCTCCGGCGGTCGTGGTGGACGTTGTGGTCGCCGTCAGAGTGGCCGTTTGCACCGAGGTGTCGCTGATCGTGACCGAAGTTGGAGAAAGACTGCATGTCGGCTCACTGACGGGGTTTGAGACGCTGGTCGTGACTGTGCAAGAAAGTGAAACAGAGCCAGTGAACGAATTCGACGGCGTCACGGAAATGGTCGATGTGTTGCCGGTGGTGGCTCCCGCCGTCACGCTGATCGCGCCGCTATTGCTCAGAGAGAAGCTGGTAGTGCCGGTGGTGGTCGCGGGCGCTTGCCAAAAATCGCCGCATCCGGTGCAAAAAGCAACTAGAAGCGGGGCTGCAACCAACAACAGCCAAGCACATTTTCCAGATTTCATCCCCGCTCCTTGTTTCTTCAACAATCGCTGCTCAAAGCCTATCGTCCTGGCAAAGAAGCCGTTCCACAATGGAGTTAGACGCGCGCGACTGTCCTAAAGCCGTACAGGGAGAGACGCGATAGCGTTGGAATTCGCTCATCGTGAAGGAGGCCGGGAAGCCTGCCAGACCAGCTTTGCAGCGGTTAGGTCCTCAATGGCCATGCCGACGGATTTGAAGACGATGCGGCGGCCAGTTGGCGCTGTTTCCGGGTTCGCCAGAATTTCGCCGATTTCTGCCTCGACTTTTGAGCCGGAAAGCCGCACGTCTCCTGATTCGCGCTCGGCGCAGGAACGGGATTCAGCGACAATATAGCTCGATTGCATGGCCTCATCGTCGAGTTCGCGAAGGGTTGCACCGGTCGCGCCCACGGCCAGAACCAATGCTTCAGGCGAGAGCCAACGGCCTTCGAGCACCGGGCCGGGGGAAGCGGTTACTGTGAGGACCACGTCGGCAGCGGCAGCTTCTTCGATGGACACGGCGCGCGCGCCTGTCTCGGCCGCCAGCCGCCCAGCGTTGGCCGGTTTGCGACTCCAGATGCGGATGTCTTCGATGTTTGGCCGCATCGACCGAATGGCCTTAATATGCGATCGAGCCTGAACGCCGGAGCCAAGAATGCCCAGACTGGTTGCCTCTATTGGAGCTAACGCGTCCAGTGCGACGGCAGAAACGGCCGCGGTGCGCATCTCGGTGATGACGCGGCCATCCATGATCGCCAGCGGTTCGCCGGTCGCGCGGCTGAGCAATTCAACCACTGCCATGTGGGTATGAAGCCCAAGGTCGGCATTGCCAGGATAGAAGGTGACGGTCTTCACACCCATCACATCGCCGGCAACGACCGGCATTACCGCAAACCAGCCGTTCTTGAATCCTTCAGCATTGCCTGCGCGAAGGATCGTTCGCGGAGGCTGATCGACAAGCCCAGCGGAATAGTCGATGAGCGCCTGGCGGATGGCTGGAATCAGGGCTTCGTAGGTGAGGACGGCGCGGACTTCTTGTTCGGAGATGTACACAGGATCAGTTGGGCCGGCCACCGGAGTTGGTCCTGCGCCGGAAGCGGTCATCGAGCGGCTGGCGGCCCTGAAATCCCGACTCGAGCGTATGCCAATGCTCGATGGAGGTCTCGCCCATGCGCCAGCAGAGCAGGACCACCTGGTCGTCAACGCGGCAGGGAAAGTCCAGCAGGCCGTTCTCAATGTCCTTGACCTGCACCCCGATGGAATCAATCTCGGCAATGCTCTCGCGCACCCGCTGCAGGTGGGATTCCATCTCGGCACGCTGTTTTGTCACGGCAACCACGTCCACCGTCATGCCGCCCGACAGATAGATGCGCCGCGCCAGCTCGGACAGGCCGGCTTCAACCTGCTCCGCGGCTTCCTTGCCTTCAACGGCACGCTTCAGCAGCGACTCCAGCACCGGGAGAAGAGATTGCGCTTCGTCGAGAGTGAACGTCTTCATGGGGTTACCTTGAACAACCTGAATACAGAATACGATGAATATGCTCGAAAAAGAGAGCAATACAACACAAACTCTTAGATTCGAAATACTGAACCACTGACGCCTATCGTGTCACATCCTTGCGATTTCTGCCTGTCTGCATCTATTCGAGAGGGAGTGCAACGGAAGGGTTTACATGGAATAATCTCGGAGATCCGAAAGAAAAGGAGAAAACATGAGCGAATTGGTTGAAGTTCTCGCAGGCGACAGCGCCCACACGCCAGGGGCAATCATTCTTGAAGATCTGACCAGCGAGGCCGCCCATCGCGTGACTGAAGGCTCTCCGCGCACGATCTATGAGGAGTTGTGGCACATTGCATTCTGGCAGCAGGTAACTCTGGACTGGGTGCGCGGCATCGAGACTCCGTACCCGGTCAATGCATCCGCAGGATTCCCGACCGCGGCCGATGTCGCTTTGGAAGACTGGGATCATCTCTGCGAACGCTTTTTCAGCACGAATAAGGAGGCGGCGGCCGCGGCGGCGGACACCAATCGCCTGGATGTTGAGGTCAATTGCCCTTCCCGGCCAGGCCTGCCCGTTCGCGTAATGACAGTGCGCGAGCAGCTCGAAAGCCTTGGCGCCCACAACGCCTACCATTTTGGCCGGATTGTTCTGCTGCGGCAGATTCAAGGACTGTGGCCACCACCCTCGGGCGGTTTCAGCTGGTAAAAACGCCGCCCTTTGAGTCTGAATTCAATGCTGGGGCGTAGTGTTTGTGACTGGCTTGATCGGAAAGGTATCATTGCTTCTTATGGGAACTCCGCCAATTCAAATGGCCAACCTGGGGATGGCCGATTCGCTGATCCTGATGGTGATGGCGCTGGTGGTCTTTGGCCCGCGACGTCTACCGCAGATCGGCCGCCAGATCGGCAAGCTGATGTACGAGTTCCGCAAAGCCTCCAACGACTTCAAATTTCAGATGGAAGAGGAGCTGCGCGCCTCCGAAGAGGCCGATCGCCGGAAGAAGGATGAGGAGCGGATGAAGGCGCTCGCGGTGACGGCCGCAGCGCCGAAGCTTTCAGCCCCCGAAGCAATGGCCCCTCTGGTGCCTCCAACCGTGTTGGATGCAAATGTTCCCCCTGCAACCACCGAAAGCCACTACCCGCAGGAGGGCGATTACCCTTCTTCAATTCCGGCCTACTCCGAAGCGGTGGCCGAGGAGACGGTTCCGCGTATTCAGCCACCCTCGACAGGCGAGCAGGTTGCAGCGGCGCGGCCTAATAACCTTACAGCACTCGCAATTGCGGCAAAACAGCAGAACACTGAAGCCATTGCCCAAGACAGTCCCAATACAAACCCGGAGCCCCTCCCAGCGATCGATGAAGTTTCAGTAGTGCTCACCGTGGAACCGGATAACCCGCCGGAGCAGCCCAAGTCAGAAGCGGAGCAGGCGGCCCACCATGCTTGATGCCGGGGAAGCAAT
>Ga0302140_10002531_pt1 | contig 23722 bp, 19 predicted proteins | sample I_Bog_E1_1_FD_202095 | JGI IMG/M metagenome (GOLD analysis project Ga0302140, IMG submission 202095) | Peat permafrost microbial communities from Stordalen Mire near Abisko, Sweden - I_Bog_E1_1 | ecosystem: Environmental > Terrestrial > Soil > Wetlands > Peat | place: Sweden: Abisko, Stordalen... | reverse complement strand
CACAAGCCCCCCGCACGTCTCATCACGGAAACGTTTGACCACAGATTCAGTTTTCCATTAAACATGGGACCCGGAACTGAAACGATACGGTGCTAAAACAAGGGAAAACTAACCACACCGATCGAACAGAAGATGCCGATCACTTAATCGGCACCAAGCAACACTGGGGAATCAGCTTTTGCTTACCCCAGCAGGCTAGCTCAAAGAAAAACCACGGCCGCCGCCATCGCCGCCAGTATTGCGGTTGTGGGCCGTGATCTGCTCGACATCGACCTTCTTGAGTTCGGGAGTGACCCAGGTCTTTTTCGTTTCAACGTTTGACTTAGCAAAACCCTTCATGTGCAATCTCCTATCGCAAAGAAATTAGAATTTCTTAATCGAAATTTATCGGATAGGAGCTTTGAATGCAAGAAGATAATGGAATTCTCACTAGTACTTCAGTGTGATTCTAGTTACTGCTAAATGGGCAATAACCGGGTAGTGTGTCCAGCACGCGGATACTCTCGAACCGAAGTGACGGGCGCGTTTGCCTCAAAGGAAAAGTAACTTGTTTACAAGGACTTTCGTAACATCTGAGACCTTAATCAGGAGTGACTTACGGGAGTTTTGCAGCCCATGTTAATGAATTAGCGCATCCCTGTAGTACCTCTTCGGGCTGAATCTATATCGATCACATGTTTACCTATTGGATACTGCCGCCCAGATTTTGCGCGTTTCTCACGCGTGCTTAATTTCGCGCATCTGTGCCGCCCATGAAGCAGCGTATGCCCCTTCCATTGCGACCAGCTCGTCGTGCGTTCCGGATTCCACGATGCGTCCCTTATCCATGACATGAATAATATCGGCGTGCATGGCTGTGGTGAACCGATGTGTGATGATGAGCGCGGTTTTGCCGGCGGTGAGGTCGTGAAAGCGGCTCAACCAGTCCTGCTCGGCCCAGGAGTCCATGGCGCTTGTCGGTTCGTCGAGGATGACGAGCGAGGCGTCTCGGAAAAATGCGCGCGCCAGAGCAATGCGCTGCCATTCGCCACCGCTAAGTTCAGCGCCGCCGAACCACTTGCCGAGGAGGGTATCAAAGCCATTTTCAAGCCGCTCGACCGGCTCCATTGCGCCGGCGGCCGCTGCGGCTCGAAGCACGCGATCCCTGTCTGCCGATGCGGCGATCTCTCCAAAGGCAATATTCTGCGCCACGCTGGCGTGATAGTGAACCGGGTTCTGAAACAGAACGGTTATCTGCCGGCGCAAGGCTTCGCGGTCAAGCTCACGCAGATCGACGCCATCCACCAGAATGCGGCCTTCATCGGGGTCGTAGAAACGGCATATGAGTTTGATGAGCGTACTTTTTCCGGCCCCGTTATGGCCTACCAGGGCGACGATCTTACCTGCTGGGATTTCGAGATTGAAGTGATTGAGCGCACTGTGGAATGCGCCTGGATACGTGAAGCCGACATGGTCGAAACGGACGGAATGCCGGATGGTTGGCTCCGGTCCGCCAATGGGGCCGGGAAGCAACGCTGGCTGCACATGCAAAAACTCATCGAGATTCTCGACGAACAGGAGACTGCGGTAAATTTTGCCCGCACCCTCAAGCAAGGCGCGCAACAGAATCTGCGATTGCTGAAAGGCCTGGAAGCATAGAAGCAGATCGCCGAGTCTGGCATGGCCTGTGAGGGTGAGGTGCAGCATCCAGCCGAGTCCAAAGAGGCTGCCGGCCCATGCCAGCAAACCGGCTACGAGCTCAGTGACGGCTCCAACGCGAACCAGGCGCAGCTTCCCTTCCCTCAGGTACTCGCGCAGAGATTCAAAGGCCTCGCGGTGGTAGGTACCCAGGCCGAAGAGGCGAATCTCCGCGGCGGAGTGCTGCTCGGTAATCATCCAGTCGAGATAACGGATGCGGCGCTCCTGGGTGGTGTGATCGAGATGCCATCGGTGCTCCTTGAGCGTGTGGCGGGCAACCATGAGCAGGCCGGGAACGGCCGTAAAGACCAGAAGGAGCGGCAACCAGCTTGCATAGGTGAACAAAATGGCGGCCAGAGCCAGAAATCCAAGCCCATTCTGGACAAGGACGCCTAGGTTCTCAAGCAACGAGAGCGGCTGCGCAATGGCGTCTATCTGCGCCCGGTATAGCTGATCGTACGACTCAGGATGGTCGAAGAAGACCAGATCGAGACTGAGCGCCTGCAGATGGATGAGGCGATGCACCTCGTCTTGCACGCGCTCAGCCTGTACTGCCCGCACCCATGTAAGCGCGCTGGACAAGAACTGGGCGACTACCCAGAGGGCAGCGATGCCCAAAGCGGGTGCGGCGATGGTCTCCCATCCGCGCGGAGTTACCATCCGATTGACAAGAGTCCGAAGCAGCAGCGCCTGGGCGGCGGGAAGTAATCCCTGAACGACGAGAAGCGCACCCCAAGCAGCAGTCCACAGGCCGGCAGCGTCCCACACGAGCGCGAGGGCGCGACGGCCGGCGGGCAATTGCCGGACAAACTGTGCAATTTGTTTTTTTAGCATTGGTTCGGAGGGAAGGTCGGATTCGGCGGTCAACGATTTTCGTTGAGCCGGCGCAGAAATATTCCAACGCCAATTCCGCGGATTAGAATCTTCAGCGCGTTCTCTGTAGTTTCTTTATTGATTCGATCGGAGAGATCGTCGAGACAGCGGTGCAGGAGAGGCAGATCAAGCATGGCTTTGGCGGCAGGCACCGCATCAAAAGAAAGGAGGCATTCTTCGAACTCGGCCTTCTCACGAAGGATACGATGTCCAAGATCGGCAGATTGCAGTCCCATCCGCACTGGATTGACGACAGCGCCGGGCAATCGACCAGCGAAGGTCCGTTTGAACAACCGGCAATAGCGGCCGCCGCTGTAAAACTCGTCATCGGGAACCCGCAAAAGGAATTCGACAAGCCTAAGGTTCGCAGTGGGATCAAGCCGTGCGATGGAGTGGAAAAGACTCACTTCGGACCAGGCGGATGCCCAAACACCGGCTTCCGGGCGCAGCAGATAATAGCGTATGTCCTCATGCGGATTAGGACTGAAGGAAGGGTCGTGGCCGCCCGCACGCATGCGCGCATCGATCTCTAACTGCTCTGCCATCGCCGGGTTGATGGCGGAGTAAGATCTCCAATACTTACTTGGGTGGACTGCCCTGCGGCGCACAGCATTTATAGCGGGAAGCAGCAGCGGCTTGAGTATCTGCCGCTTGAGTGTGAGCCATAGATTTGGCTCTGCGTGCAAAAGCAGCCGCCACGCCGTGGCCGGCTGCTTCTCAAGCAATGCCAGAGATGCCGATCCGTTGCCCTCCCAGGAAACAGTGGAATTTCCCACTTGCCCGCAGAGCAGGGTGCGTGCGCCGATACGGGCTGCCGACTGAAAGATGGCCAAGCCCCAGAAATGATTGGATGCTCCGTGGGCGGGACAGTTGTGGATATCGAGAAACGCTTCCATGGCTGGAAGAATGCGATAGTCTTTCGCATCGATGGCGCAGTGCTTGACATTGGCGCCCGCCATTTCCGCTGTTGCGTGAGCCATATCCCACTCGTTGCCCATCTGTGCGGGCCCTGCGCCATCCGCGGGCAGCAACGGGACTGACGTGAACGCGGTGAGATCGCGACCTTGTTGCGCGAGAATGGGCGCCGCCAGGGCAACGACAGAGCCGGAGTCGCGCCCGCCGGAAAGTTCCGCTGCGACAGGCTTGCGAGTGCGCAAGCAGGAGCGAACTGCACAGTCATAGTGCTGAAGGAACTCATCGGCATAATCCTGGTGGCGGCGGTAGCCCAAAGGTTGTCGGCCCTCCGGCGACCAGAAATTCCAGGATCGGATTTGTCCGCTTGCGTTAACTGAAACGGCGTGCGCACCAACCACGCTGAGATAGCCCTTGTACGCGGTTGTATCTGCTTCAGGGTTCCATGCGACCAATAGCCCGGCAAGACGCATCATGTCGGGTTCCTTCACAGACCTATCAAGAGACAGCAGTGGGTTCATGCTGGAAGCAAAGGCCACAAAGCCGTCGCCCTGGTGATAGTAGAGCGGCGCGCCGCCAAAGACATCGCGGGCCAGCATGAGGCGGCGCTCTCTCGCGTCCCATGCGGCCAGCGCCCAATCTCCCTCGATGTGCGTGCACACTTCTTGGCCCCAGCGGTCAAAGGCCATGCTCACAAGATGACCGTCAGAAAGCTGCTCTGCCTGCGATGCGGAGAGATTGAATGCGTCGAGCAGCGATTCGCGGTTGTCAAGGCGCGCAGCGGTAACAACGAGTCCGCGTTCTCCGCGCATAGGCTGCTTTTCGAAGCTGTCTTCCGGGTTCACTTCCAAAAGAAGGTGCCCCATGCCGATCGGCCCCTCAATGCGAGAGGATGCGCCATCGGGGCCATACTGGGCCATGGCCGTCTTCATGCGCTCGAGTATGCTGGGATCGACGGGCGCGCCATTATAACGAAAAATACCGTAAATCCCGCTCACGCTTGCTTCCTCGCGAAGGTGGTGAAGGCTTTGAACTGCTCGTGAGCCGGACCGCCGGTAACGATGCAGGACCCGATGCGCAGCCACGCGTGCGCATCAAACCCCGCCGACTCGCCCCGGCGAACTCCGAAACTCACAGTTCCCTCCATACCCCGTCGGCGCAGCATACCGCTTGCAGCTAGCGCCTGGGCCAGACAACGCCCATCCCACGGGACACGATGGCCGACAGCGCCGACCGCCCATCCCACGGCCTCGGCCGTAAGTGTCTGCTCTTTTGTGAGACGCTGCGCACTCTCTGTGCCCGGCGTCCCGAGCCATGCGGCAATGCGCCGAAATGGCAGAAATGCCATGGCGAGCCTAGCCAATGCAAGGGCCGCAAGCGCCTCGCACAGCAGCTTTTTGCGCTCGGGCGGAAGCCGCCAATAACGCTCGAAGCTACTCCACATGCAACAGGCCTTCCCGTTCCATGTCTCCCAGGAATTTCTGCAGATCGGCGGCGCAGGCCTCGGGAGTGATGGCATACTCTTCAACCAGAAGATCCACAAGCGCGGAAAACGTCATGGGCGTTGCAAGCTTCTCCCAGATGCTACGCGCGGGACCAGCCATTCCGTAATATGCGCCGGCATCTATGCTCATCAGCACCGTCTCCTGATCAAGGTCGGTCGACAGCATATTCTCAGTGCGCGATAACCTGTCCTCAGGATTAAAACTGCGCATTTATCTCTTCTCCAATTCAGGCACGAGGCCAAACTCTTTTGTCCATGCGCCTTCAAGAAAGCCAATCATAGCGTCAATCGCGCTGGCATCTCGATTTCGTGTAACTGAAACCATGATGCACTTTTGGGCAATCAAACCAGCCATGCGCATCAAATCACTCTGCGTGTTCTGCCCCTTAAGATAATGAGGGCGGTAAAGGTTCTCAAGAAGCTGCTGCACGCGGTCGAATCCTCGAAGCAAGGTGAATTGTGGCTCGCGCTGTTCGTGGTTGCAAAGAATATGGATCGCCTTCAGCTCAACCGGCTGAGTGCAGTAACCATCGCCCATTGGCACCACGAACTTGTCCACGTCGAATCGTGCCTGCTGGGGGGCTCCGATTCGCTCATAAGCATCGGAACAGAGACGAAACTGGGCAACAGCGGGAAGCGCCCGAAGCCCCTCCGGCGTGCAAGCGACGGCACAGATGTCGTCGGAGAGCAGCCGATAGCCACGATGATGAAACTGCGCAGCCAGCGTCGATTTACCAGCGCCTTGAGTTCCAACAAAAATCATGGCGCCCCATCTGGTTTCAATCGCGCTTCCATGAAGCGGGAATAATCCGCGCTGATAAAGCAATGCGCCCATTGAAGAACCCAGAAGAAAGAGGCGAACCTCGTCGATGTGAGCGTTTGCCAATGGCTCGATTGAGATACGGCTCCCCTGCTCGACAAGGTATTGCCCAACACCCGGCACTGTCATGCGGAAGACCTCGGGCTGAACCTCGTAGAAACCGTTTGCCACAGTTTCAGAAACGCTCTCTACCGCCGGCAGCAAACGGACTGTTACGTCCGGCTCACCGTCAGGATGCGGATCTGGTTGAAGTTCCGGGCAAGCGATCTCCGCATCGATGCGAAGGCCATAAGCCCGGTATGAGTTATACGCCATTAATAACCTCGAGGCTAAAGCCATACCACCAGACTGGGCGCCGGCTAAGTTAGCCGGTAAACCATTTTAAGACCAGACATCCGCCAAAGGAGCGGCCAGCGCGATTGCACTCTCTTCCTTTGTCAATGAATAGTGCGCGTGGACCGATTCATCCATTTCCAGATCCAAAGCAGTGGCCGCAAAGGTTTGTAAGCCCAAAAACAACTGTCTGGAAGCGGAAAAAGCTTGTAATCTTCGCGGCAGTGAAATAGTTCACCTAGCTTGCTGCGCAAGCTTGCTTGTGGCCACAAATGGCTCTTATAGCGACTCATACGAAGGCGGTTGCGGAACGAAGTAAGAGTAATGGGCATGCCCTGTACCGGCGGCGTCGCGATTGCATGCAGGGGCACGTCTATGAGTAAAGGTAACTTACGAATCATGGATTCGGCCGTGGGGGGAGCCAAACCAAAACCGTAGGCTCGATCCAAAAGAACCTGTGCTGCAAACAGAACTCTATCCTGTCCTGACCTGCGCGCCCCTTCGAAGGCCCCGTCCCAGTCCAGTTTTCCCACAACGTAGGCGCGTGCTAAGTCTCCGAGCCATTTGGCGCGGAACCAAGCATGGTCGCCTCCATGGCAGCAAAGGTATAGCGTCAGGTCGGCCGGAGTCATTGTCTGAACCGAGTTCCCTTGCCATATCAGATTTTTGCTTCGCCGCCACCGCGCGCTTGTGGCTTCTGGAGTTTCCCACTGGTCGCGCCAGTGGAGTTCAAGCAAGGTTCCTGTCTGGGTATGGGTAAAGTCCAAGTGATGCTCATACTGGATAAGGTTCCTCCACTGTCGAGGAGTGAGGGTAAACCAGGTAGAAGCATCCTGTTTCCACCCTAGAACTTCGAGACAGGCTTTTGCTCTATCCAGATCCTCTGCCATCACCGCCAAGTCGAGGTCTCGCGAATGTCGCAGACCTACATCCCCGTATAACTCGTGGGAAAGTAACTGTCCCTTGAAAGGCATGCTGGTAATAGAACCGCTATTGAATGCCTTGAGGATTTCGTAAAGTAATAAACATTGCTTAACGGCATTCATCCGGCAGGCATTGCTACGCTTTTGCAACTCAATCTTGAAGGATTCAGGGATTGTAATCCCCGGCACTCTGCTCAGGGCGGCCCAGCTTAAGGCAGGCGTTCGATGACGGTCTACTAGAGTGAGAAACTCCGACCAATCCGCGCCAGCATCGATAGCCCTGGCAATAGCCTCATTCTGGCTCTCGTGCCAGGGGCCTGCAGCAAGCCATGACGTTGCGATCATCAGCCGGAATGCGGGGCTAGTAGATTGCAGCCAGAGACTTTCAGGCACGGTCTGTCTCCTGCGCTGCGATTTGCTGTTCACGGTTCACAATCTTAACATTCTCTTCGTTCCAATTGAACGGCAAAACCGGACCATTCTGTTCTCAAAACAGGCATGTCCTGTTTGTCATTCACATTGGTTCGATGAAGTCGCATTTTAATGGAATAGACCACGCTATGCTTCTTGCTCGCACAACGTGGTCTACTGTTAGCTTTCTTATTGCGGAATGCCGGCAAAGCCTCTGTCACGCCACGAGAGCGGTCGCCGTCATCTATAAAAGAGCTGCGTTCCGAAACTGGTTCACAAACCAAGATACATTCAGAAGTTAACCTTGCGGCCTGGAAACCATGTAAGCTGAATGCTGGTTGTTGTCACGGTCTGATTTCCAGGAAGATAGATAGGCGCATTCCAGCGTTCGTATGCGAAGTTGCACTTGATCTCAAAGTCCTTATCTTTGCCGATGCGTTTCACCACCTGCATATTGACATCGTTCAATGTAGTTCCACCAGGAATCAGGCAGCTCGCAGACGTACAGATAGGACTAGAGAAAGTCTGAGTAGTTGAACCCGGAATGAAATACTTCGCAGCCTTCTGATAACGATATGCGCCCTGGATAAATTCATTTCCGCTCAGATGATAAGTGATCCAAGCTTGCCCCCCCTTGTCCTCTCGTCCAATCCAATCGCCGAATATCTGCCCTTGGTTTGTATACCCCTGACGCTGAATTTCCTCCCAATACATAAACTGGCCGTATTCTTTTGCATACCAAGTTGACGAGGATGGATCGGTGGAAACGGCCTCGGCCCGAATGTCCACTTTACGAAGTCCAGGCACGTGCGAAAGGTAGATGCCGGGTCGGTAAGCCGCACGACGCGGGGCATCTGCTGGCGACACGTCGTCGTGTGCCTCCGAGTCGGCGTAAATTGTTAGCCAGTTACGGACGAACGGCAGTCGATACGAGAAATCGAATGAACCAAAGCGAGCGCCTGGATCGGAAGAGCTTACCTTTTGTTGATTGAGCACATTCTGAAAACTGAAAAAGCTCCTTAGAAATGTGCGTACTGTAATAGGTTCGTGGCCATGCCCTCCCCAGATGACGGTTCTCTCAAAGCCTATCTCCAGATTCTCGGTAGGTCTGAAACTTATCTTCTCGGCATGCACCCACGGATCACCCGGGGTCACATATTGATTTGTTGCGGTCGCTGGCATATAGGTGTGGCCTCGAAGCGGGCCGACCAAGAAATCGTAGCGAAAAGGTCCCAGTAACCTCGATAGATACGGAACATTTAAAGGTTCGATGCGATTTATGCGGAAAGAATAGATATTCTCAGCGTTATTTGAGTAAGCCATAGCTCCGCCGACAGCGGGTCCCAACCATTCGTCTTGCTTGCCAAATGAAAATACATGGTTAAGGTATTGCGTTGATACGTATGCTTCAAGAAATCTAACTTGCGCCGCAGCTCCAATTGGCCCAACTGGTATGGTTGTCTGCGCGAAAGGTTCCCCAGTAGCTGAATTCAGATATGAAGTGCCGTCAACAGTCGAGAGCGCCTGGGCTAGATCTGCGGAGTACCCAGTCGCGGCCGTAGCCCCTTGAAACTCACTACGGACATATAGTAGGAATCGCCCGGCCGCGGCGTAACCGCTCAATCCAGAATAGTTATTGAAACCACCGGTATACGGCCGACCATAATCGTTAATAATCGTCGAACCGAGATGATAACTGTCGCGCAATGGTGTACCGCTAATTGCACGCACTACGCTATATATGGATTCAGCGTGAACAGAAGCTTTTGGTGGTTTACAAGTCTTATCTTCTTCATCGAGACTCAACTCCTTGCTTAGCGCACCGTAGAGTTCTTGAGCCTCACGTACATCTCGGGAATCCTGATTGTCCTCGAGCAAATCACTCGTATCTTCAAGCGCATGTCGCAGACTTCCCCTCGTCCATGGACGCATGCCGAGAAAGATTGTATCGATGTACCCCATAGAGTACAGACGCATCGCCGCAGGATAAATCCAACTGTCGACCGGGATGTATGGTGAGCCGACCACAGGAGGTTCGCAGTCGTCATTGACACTCGATGCTCCTCCAGTCGTCTGCACCGCAGCAAATGCGTTCGCCGTTAACAGGAGAACCGCCGTTAAGACAATTGTAGGTCGAGTAAGGAGTTCTATATCCATCTCATTCCTCATGCGCAAGCCTCAAGTCTGCAACTTACACTAGAAACATATTGCAAGATAAAACATCTCTCGTCGAGAAATGACTCATAGTGAACATAGGCTCGTTTGCCATCCTGTCCATTTAACGGGTAATCGTATTCAACTGTCGCTACTGCTGCTTAGACAAATGGCTGAGAAGATCTTCATACTCTTGTAACACCACATCGTGAATGAAGTCTTCCGAATAGCGGCTAAGACTTGCCTGACTCATCGCGGCAAGCGCTGCGTCGTCACTAAAGATTTGGTCAAAGATGCTGGAGAGTTCTTCTCTATTGCCAAAGAACTTTGCCTTATCGCCTGCTACCCATCTGGTAAACGGGTTGTCATGAGCGATTACAGGGTTGCCAGCTGCAAGTGATTCGACCAATGATGGGTTTGTGCCGCCTACTCGATGCCCGTGAATGTAGACTTTTGCGTAGCTTCGTAACATCCTTACGACGTCCCTATCATAGATAGCGCCCACGAAGAACACCTCGTGACTGGCTGCATCCAAGACGCTCGCGTGATATGGCTTGCTGCGATCAAAGTTCCCTAGAATCACCAACGGAATGCCCCGCTTGTTATCGGAGAAAGCTTGAACGATTTCAAGAATTGAGTTGTCAGGCTCAACTCGCGCAATTACTAACGCGTAGGAGAATGGATCGAGCTTGTATTCGCAGAGAGAAGGAACAGATTTCCATTTGATAATCGAATGCGTAGCGCCGTAAGGAATCATGGTGATTTTCTTCGAATTGACATGGCGCAGATGATGCTCTCGAATGACGGGGTGATCTGCAACAAGATGGTCAGAGAGTAACTCCCCGGCGCGCTCGTTAGCTCGAAGCCAAAGGCGACTGAACTTTGACCATTTATCCCGTTTCCATTCAATTCCATCCATATTCATCACACTTGTTCGGCCGGTAATCCTATAGAGGATGGAGAGAAATGCCGTATTGTATCCAAGGGTGAGAATCAGCCCAGTACGTTTGATGGCATCTAAAGCGCAATAAGTGTCAAATTCCAGGGTGCCCAGAGAGCCAAAACTACTGGGAAAATGAACAAGTGTGATTCCTTGCCATTCGTCGGTGTATGTTTGTGAACCCGGCTCCCCTTGGCAATACACTGTCACATGATGTCCATGCGACGTTAGAAAGTGCGCCAAATCCTCCGCGAAGGTTTCAAACCCGCCGTGATTTGCCGGTATCCCTCGAGAACCTAGAATCAAGACTTGCATGTTCACCAATAGATTACATCGCGGTAAGATCTACCGTTAGTCGTTCCCATTGTAGATTTGACGGTAACCCTTAATCGTCGCCTCAGCTGTCTTCGTCCAATTGAACTCAGTTCGTATACGATGCTGCAACGCAGTGCAAACAGGAGCAGAGTAAGCCTTCAAAACCGCCTCACGTATCGACGCTTCGGAGCCGGGATCGCAGTAGTAAGCCATGTCTCCAAAATATTCCCGCGTATCTCCTCTATCTGTAATGACAAGATTGCAACCCTCAAGTCCTGCTTCTAATGAGGATAGTCCCGTCGTCTCCATCCAACTCGCCAGAACATGCACTTTAGCTGCACGATACCACCGTCGAACTTCTTCATCGCTTACCCTGCCTAGAATGTGAATGTTCTTTCCGGCTTCGCGTTTGATCTGTTCAAGATAAGCTTTCGCATTCGGAGTCGATTGACCTACGATTACCAGAGGTAAATCGAGCCCTTTCAATGCCCTCACTAGTCGCAGTTGGTTCTTACGATGCCCGATGTTCGCAACACATAGAACCACATCATGTGAACCCTGCCTATGCGGGGGAGGAGCTTCGGTCATCAGGTCTGCTTCACACTCCTCAACCGCATTCGGGACGATTACCCACTTATGCGCGGAAGAGTCAGGGAAATCCCTGATCACTCTCTGCATTTCCGATCTTGAGTTTGGAAGGAGTACGTTGGCCATCCCTAAGATCTTATGCTCTAAGCTGTAATGACCATGTCTTAAGAGTGCACGCGTGCCTTCGTTCCATTCCTTGTTAACTATCCCCCTGGCGAGCACCTTTGCGTATTCAAACATGTTTGGCGGCACGCATAGTGACAAAAGACCTACAACACCGCTTCTTGAAAAGCGATCATAATCCGATCCGCAAAGATAGATCGTAGATAGAGCGATTGGCTTCCCTTGCATAACTGCGTTGCACGCCTGCAGATACACCTCTTGCGGCCGGATAAGATTGAACAGATGAACGATATCCCAGTTTGACAGATCGGGTTTGAGGTCGGTTGATATCTCGCACTCTACACCAAGCTGGCGAAGGGCCTTCGCAGTCTTACACATCTGAACTGTATCGCCTCCCGGCCCTGTAAAAAGCGACACCCTACTTTGAAGAAGTACGCGCATACTTTCTCATCTCTAAATCGGCTCAGACGGCCACAGTCTTAATTTCATTGGTATCTAGCTCTGGGAAAACTGGTGCAAAAGCAAAGCACCACATCAAATATCCCTGTACATCCATCAAATTACCACCCGCGAATTGGTAAAGAAAAGCCGCAATAAACATAGCTAATCTAAATACGCTCTTAAACACGCGCATACGAAAGAAGAAATACACTTCCAGGATGAACTTGGCTAATACACCTACTAATCCCATATGAGCAAAAGTATCTGCTGTGGCGTTGGGAATCACGACGAACTGAAAGCCGAGGGACTTTATAAATGCAGTTGCCTCAAACAACTTCGCCTGTCCGGGCCCGACACCCCATAAGATACTTTTAGATACCACAATTGTATAAGCTTCAATATAGGCACCAACAGTACGCACCTGCGTTGAAGAATCCTCTCCGGCAGCAATGTGAAAGAGTCTCCGTGAAATAGGGTTTGGCACGAGAACGAGCCCTATGCAGAGAGCCAAAGATGATCCAAGAACTAATAGAGAATATTTCTGCTTGATTAGATGCCTAAATCTAAAGAACAACGCAACACCGAGTGCGGTTGCACAGATACTGATAGCACCAAACGACTGGACTAGAATTATCGGAGCGACAATCATAACTGCATGGATCATAGTATACCTACTGGGTCTCATAAACAGTCGTATGACTGCGAATATGAGAAGTGGCACCATGAGTTCTCCGTAGGCTGAAGGCTCAGATGTCAGCAGTGCAAGTCTCGGCGCCCATCCCCCACCTTCTCCCAGTACTCTGAAGTCAGTATTCCAAAAAACGCTCTTGGCCGGTGTAAACAAGACAACAAGCGCAATCATTGCAATCCAGAAATTCAGTACTATCAACTGATCGAAGAGACACTCGACTTTCTTGAACCGCATGAGAGCCCAGCACAAGGTATATACAGTAATATATACAGTCCACAACAGTGCAATGCTTTTGACATACTCGAACAAGGAGTCAACTCCGTGACCTAGCTGCATCACAATAAATGGCATAAGGACGACTACAAACTTCGTAGTTAACCATCTTTTCCCATCCAGGTATAACCATAAGAAGAAGAGCGGTGAAAGGATAGCGGTATACAGTAGACCGTTCGGAAGACCAATGCTGTTAAAGAAGAAATAGAGAATAGCGATTGGCAGTAGCTTGTGAATATAGAGCGGAGCAGTTCCGCGAGTTCTAGCGGCGCAAGAATCTCCCCCTTCAACGCTTGCGCGAGAATCAGATGGGCGAGCAGACTGCTTAGATACGCTGTAATCCATTTACCTTTGCGCCTGTCTTAGCGAACTGCTTGCGGTGCAGCAGAGATCGTCATGTCGAATACGTATGCGCAATTACCTCTCCGCTGGGTGTTTCATCGCGTCCCTATACCGAAGCGCCGATGCACCGATGCGCGTTCGGCAAGTTGTTCGTACCGGGTGTTTGCCTTTGACAGTATCAAATTATTAGGAATGTCGGCGCACTTCACTCAGAATCATCGCGATCCGACTCTCCCACGTTCCGACTTCAAGAAGTCGCTCGTAATTACGCTCAACGAACTCCTGATAAGTAGCAATATTATTAAGCAGTGACCTAATCTGTTCAAACTCCGATCCCCACGCAACTTCTATTACCGGGTTATAGCCAAACAAGTCAATCAGTTCCTTTGGGGCATGCCCGAGAATTAGGCATTTTGAAGCTATTGACTCAAAATATCTATGCGTCACGGTTTCAACTGTAACGGCTCGCTCAGGGTTCGTCTCCGAACAAGGGAAGCAAATCGAGATCCTGCTGCGTCCTAAGCCTTCGACGAACCCGGTCTTTCCTGGAAAGACAGACATGCCCATGTATTGTACATATTTATGGGACTTTTGTGCGTACTCCAGTGCTCCAGTAATCCTAACGTGGTAGAGTTCGTGCTTTCTCCCTAACTCTAGTACGTCTACGTCTCGCTCGATAAGTGGTCTTGCAGGGCTATACTCCGTTGGGTCTGTGGCTTCGGGCAGCCAAACCGACGCCATCTCGGGTATTTCATTAATGAAATGGACCGCTGACTGACGCGCCGAAAAGAATGCTAGCCGAACACGATGACGCCTGAAGAAAGATTCCCAGCGACTGTAGTGCGGCGGCCAGCAATCGAAACAGTACGGGATGATCTCTGTCCAATAGGAAAATGGCAGTGTCCTGCTTTCTGAAAAGCCCATAAGGCCAACAAATACAGGAGGCGTTGAGAGATGATAGAAATTGCGCACGAGGCGTGCCCTTGATAGCGCCTTAGCAGCATAGATCTCTGCGTCTGTTTGGTTGTTGAGCAAAGGGCGAATGCCTGCGTTTTCCATCTCTCTATCAATTGAGAGGAGCGGATAGTAGCCGGGCAGACATCGTGCCGTTTTAAGAAAACGCAGATTCAAATCCATCGCTCTCGCCTGGAATGACAATGCCTACGAAGCACCGGTAACTCCTCTGTTCGTTGCCGAATAGTCTTCGTTGCACTTATCATAATACCGCTGCCCATTTGAATAACGCAGAATTACAATCTGATACGAGTCGCTTAGTCACGGACCAGGCTTGTATTGATGATTAACTATCTGCTCTTCCAAGCAACCTGCGCAAAATGTTGATCATGAAACCAAGGCCAGGCGTGAACATCGTCGGTACACATAGCAACCAGAATTCCAAGAAATTGCCATAATCTGCACGAAGTAATCTGTAGGTTTCAGCAGACTTGAACATTCCAGTTCGGCGTTCATAACGTACCCTTTGAAGTGCATTCTTAAGCAGAAGGCGACGCTTGAGAGTGAGAATGACCGAGTTTGACAACACTCCCACGCTAGCGGTGTAACTAAATACCTCCGCACTGCCCGTCATAAACCAAGAGAAGAAAACGTCGTCACGTAAGTCAGTATTCTGCCTAGTTCGCAAGCACGATTCAGCAACGAGCCTGCCCTTTGGAAATCTGCTGATGCCGAAATAACGATCCGATTGAATGGACATTCCCCATTTCGCAAAATAATGAAACTTCTCTTCCGGAATGACGTTAAAGAACTCACGTTTAGCCACCCACATACTGATAAAGCCTGCTGTCATTGCATCAACTCGGCTCAAGCAATCTTCGGGGCCGTCAAAAACCTGATCTTGGAAGGCATTCAATTGATTCTTGCGCGCACATTTATCTAAGGTACTGTTGTAAAGATCGAAGTTTATAACCACGTAATCAGGCTCATCTCGGAGTGCGCTCCTGATTCGACTAAGAGCGCCGGAAATTAGTAGGTCATCATCTCCAATCATATGCAAATAGCGGCCAGAAGCGAGTGTTGGGAGAAGATAGAAGTTCGCTTCCGCGCCGATGTTCGTCTCGTTCCGATGGATCTTAAGGAAACAAACTTTACTGGCAAGCTCCTGAAGGTATTCCCAGGTCCCGTCACTACTGCAATTGTCGGAGACGACAACCTCAATATCCCCGGGGGGCACTTCTCTTGCCTGCTCGATGATCTCTGGTAGTGTGAGCGAAAGCCAGCGCTTTCGGTTGTATGTTGGAACTGCGATTGTGAGAGATGGAGTCACTTGCACCTTAAGAAGACAGCGTCATACTGAGCCTGCACATATGTTAGAGATGAGAAAGTCATGGCCTGCAGCCAGTGTAACGTTCGATGAATCAAATTGTCAGCGCAGGCGAGGAACTCGGGCTGATTGCCGCTATAGCAGCTCACTCAGGTCAACACGCTTCGCCCGACATGCGATTTCCTGTTCAACGCGGCGAATATCGGCATCCACCATCATATGAATCATCTCATCGAGTGGCGTTTTGCTATTCCAACCCAGGCGAGTCCGCGCTTTCGCTGGATTCCCAATAAGTACATCGACCTCCGCGGGCCGACAAAAGCTTGGATCCGAGACGACATAGTCTTCGTAATTCAAACCTACATACTCGAATGCAATCTTGCAGAGGTCTCGGATCGAAGTGGTTCTCCCTGTAGCTACAACATAATCGCCAGGCTCCGGTTGCTGCAGCATTTGCCACATCGCTTCCACGTAATCGCCTGCAAAGCCCCAATCTCGCTTTGCTTCAAGGTTTCCAAGCCTAAGTTCCTTTTGGCCACCAAGATGAATACGGGCCACCCCGTCGGAAACTTTTCGAGTCACAAATTCTATTCCTCGCAATGGTGACTCATGGTTGAATAATATTCCATTTGAAGCGTGCATGTTGAAGCTCTCTCTGTGGTTGATAGTGCTCCAATGACCGAAGAGCTTCGCCACTCCATAAGGACTTCGCGGATAAAACGGTGTTTCCTCGTCCTGGATTTCGCGCTGAATCTTCCCAAACATCTCGCTGCTAGATGCTTGGTAAAAGTGCGCCTCGGAATTTACGATCCGTACCGCCTCTAGCGTACGCAGAGCCCCTAACCCCGTCACCTCAGCAGTAAGTATCGGCTGATCCCATGAAGTGGCTACAAAGCTCTGAGCCGCCAGATTATAGACTTCATTTGCCCTAGATTTCTCAACCGCATGTATAAGCGATGAAAGGTCCAGCAAGTCCGCCTCTATGATATGGACATGATCTAGAACGTCAAGTTCGCGCAATCTCCAAAGTGTGTCCGTACCCCGCCGGGCAAGTACTCCGTGAACCGAATATCCTTTACTCAGAAGAAATCTGGAAAGGTATGCACCATCTTGGCCAGTTATACCTGTTATGAGTGCATTCTTGCTCATGGAGTCCTCTTTTCCATTCCATTTAAGAGATCTGAAAGCGTTTTATCCAGAGCTATCTGGGGCGTCCATTCTGTACACTCCCTGATCTTAGCGAGATCACCGGCCATCCGGCGTTGTTCGACAGGCCGGACCCGTGCTATGTCAACTCGAAGCTCTGCCTCGACTCCAGCTATTCTGAGTAGATCCATAACAAGTGCCCTCAAGCTGCTTTCTCTTCCAGAACAGATATTGTAAACTTCACCATTTTTGCCGCAATTGAGTAACATACGATAGGCTCGCACTGTATCGCGGACATCAGTAAAATCACGGGTTACGTCGATATCGCCGGTAACAATAATAGGGCTCCGTCTCTTCTGACGGATTTCACTTATCTGAAAAGCGAAATCCGCAATCGAGAAGCGAATATCCTGCCCCGGGCCGATTTGATTGAAGGGTCGTGTAATTACGATTCTAAACTCTTCCATCTGACTCCATTGATAGCAGAGAGCCTCTGCCGCAACTTTGCTCACAGCGTAGGGACTACGAGGGCGAAGTGGTTGCGTTTCGCGCGCGGGCAATTCCGAATCAAAAACTCTTCCATACACGTCGGCCGATCCGACATAGATAAACACACCCTGAAACTTTGCGTCACTTAATGCCCGAAGTAGATTGAGCGTACCCAGGAAATTCACGTTTATAGTGGCTTGAGGATCTCGAAAAGACTCGGCGACCGAACTCTGAGCCGCCAAATGAAGAACGGCTTCAGGGACAGCAGCAATAATTGCTGAATTGACCCGATTACTATCGCAAATATCGACCACGCCATCCTTATCCGCAAGAGGCATTCCTCCATAGGCGTTGCAGAAGTGTTTACCTATGAATCCATTATGGCCAGTTACAAGCAATTGGTTTCTCGAATAGTCGAGTTGATTATTCATAACTTCCATTGTACCGTTGGAGTAGTCAAAGCGAAACCATGAGTAATGTGATATCTATCTGAGTTCGAGTCTGCCAATGATATCGCTTAGGTCAAAGACACAAATCAATTACATAATAGCCATTCACTTTGGACTAATTCGCTTCGGATTCAATATAAAGTGACATCATGGCAGAGTAATCAAGGAGCACCCATCGCGATTATCGCAACGCATCACGGTATGCGGCTTCTGTCTCGGCCGCAGTGTTTTGCCAGGTGAAGTGCTTGGCTCTTTCAAGTCCTTTATCTTTCAATGTTGCGCGCAAATCAGGTTGCAAGACCAGTTTCATAGCCCGCGCGATGTCGGCAGCATCTTCTGGATTGAAGAATACAGCGGCATCGCCCGCAACCTCAGGGATGCAGGACACATTAGAAGCGACCACGGGCGTGCCACAAGCCATGGCCTCAATAAGTGGGATACCAAAACCTTCTCCCAGGGATGGGAATACAAAGGCATCCGCAGCAGAGTAGGCAGACGCCATATCTTCATCGTCGACAAATCCAAGGCATCGCACACGTCGTGCAATTTCCAAGTCTTGAAGTATTTGGTCCACATCAAATGCCCCAGTCCGCTTCGGCCCAATAAGAATCAGTTCATGCTCAATGACCTTTTCCTTTAACAGAATTCCAAATGCTTCGATTAGTCGAGGCAGATTCTTTCGTGGCGCCCATTCTCCGACAAACAGAAAGTACGGTCGAGGAAGTCCATATTTCTTGCGAAAGTGCTCAATCCGAGCATCTGACTGAGGGCGATAAAGTGGGCCAACTCCAGGGTAAGTTACTCGGACACGGTCGGCGGAAACTCCATATAATGAAACAATCTCGTCTCGCGAGACATTCGAAACCGTGCAGATCATCTTGGCTCTGCGAATAGCCGCACGGGTACTGAATCTGGCGTACAGTCCGAAGAGTTTACTGGAATCCTGCAACGGTTGTGTAAGGTACAAAACGTCAAACACCGTAAGTACCAGGGGGCAGGGACAGAGCACCGGCGCAAAGTAAGACGGGGCGTGCAACAGGTCTGCCCTGAGGATCAACAGTTTTATAGGAAGAACCAGTTGGATCCAAAGCAGGTTGCGAATTCCGTTCCATATCCGCCAGAAACCAGATCGCCGCACCGGCTGGCGTTCGGCCACGCATGTTACCCGATACGAATCACTTTCAGCAAGCGCAGAAAGAAGTTGATCGGCGTAGACTCGCGTTCCGGTCTTCAGACGGAGCGGAAACGTCATATCGAACACTACATGTATCTTTCGTTGAGCCTGCACCATCTATCGAGTGCTCCTGAATTCAAGTCTTACACTTATTCTGAAGATATCGACTGCCGAGCCTGGGATGTTATGCGGCCGCCTCAATACATAAGGTAAAAACGAGTGCTTCTGGTCGCCTGATCCGTTGTCATGTGGTGCTGTCACAGAGGTTTGGATCATGCCATTGCCGCCGTTTGCTGATAAAGACAAACGTCCCCGCAGGGAGGCCATAGAGGACGGAGATAATACAGGTGCCCACGATTACCCCATTTACGCCGAACTTGGGCGCCAACGCAAGAGTTGAAGTTGCGATAAGAATCGATGAGACGATAGTTACCCAGAGAAACGGTTCCCGTTTATGGGCGCGCAGATAAAGCGCCTGACATGCCGAGGCATGACCTATGGACGTGCTTACCAACAGTAAGGCGAACGACCACGGCTCGAGGACGCATTTGGCGAGCTTTGGAAAGTCGGGTCCCCCGTAGATGAGAACCAGCAGAAACATCAGCGCTCCTATCCAGTAAATCGCCCATGATTGCCACGCGGCCCGAAAGAAGAGCTTGTCGAGAGCGGTATAGTCTTTTCTGGCGATCAGGCTGCCGAAAGGTGATGCCTTTGTGTTGATCCACGAGAGCGCCACTCCACTGATAGCGCTCGAAATTTGCACTGACATTCCCATCTGGCCGGCGGCCGTTGGACCTTGAAATCGGAAAAGGATCGGGCTGAATATCTGGTAGATGAAGTATCCGCAAAGCCAACTAACTGCGATTCTCCATTGAAACGGAAGTATTTCTGTGCGCCAGTCTACTCGATCACGAACTGAAGTGTGACAATATAATCCCTTCAATAGAGTGCTCAATGAAGAGGACAGTATCATTGCTGCCCCTACCGCAACCTGTCCTAGAATGATCATGGCGGGGGCATAGAGTCCATGATGTGTAAATAGCGCAATCCATGCGAGGATACTGCCGACGATCGCCTGTACAAAGCGCCTGCGAGCCACATCTGTAATATAACCGCAGCCTTCAAGAAACGAGAACACAGGATCTATCTGAAACGCCAGCATTGAGGCAATGACCAGAAGACACCAAGGTACGCCCCATGCCACGTCTGTATGCAGATTCTGCTTTGCTCCGAAAAACATGAAGCCAACGGGCAGCAATACCGCCGTCATCAGTATTCCAGCCACGAAATACCAGCGAACTGCCTTCTGCAGGATAGAAGCTAGGCGGGAATGCGCTACAGCATCTCCCTCGACTCGTCCATCAGGAAGAAACGTCAACTGCGCCCGCTCGTGGGCAGCAAGTTGTAGGACGACAAACGAGAAGCCCAGTTCGAAGATAACCTGCAGAGCCACTAAACTTGAGAATGTATAGTAATAGCCTCGCTCTGTTGGCGTGAGAAACCTTGCTATGAGGAGGACAGTAATAACGCCAGCACCCGAAGACCAGAAACGGGCACATACAGTGAAGAGAATGGCGCGGTCCATTCCTACCCAATGCTTGAGTTGACGCCATAGTGGTGGATTTGGGACGACATCGGATACTTCCTTCACCATAAATGTACTGCCATGCTGTATCGTCGCTCCGTGAATATACCTTCCACAGTTTCCTCTACCTTCAGCATTCGCCGATTTGTTCTGGTACTGGCAAATTGGAATGGACAACTCTCGTAAGGGTTGGCGCTGCTAAGCATAAAACCCATACCATCTCGCTGTACGGCGGATGTTCTCTTCGATTCCGACTATCTCGCGCAATCCGAGTGCCTCGCGCGCGCGATCTACGGATGGTACATAACGAGAAGGAGGAACACCGGGCAAGGCCTGCACGGCTACTTTAATCTCCGCTGCTGGATTCAAAGTGGCGGCAACTACCTGGGCTAATTGATAGATGCTGAGATCATTCGCAGAACCTACATTCAAGGGCATAAGTGCAGGCGCACGGAACAATATCGTCCAAAGCCAGATTGAAAGGTCAGCCGCGTATAAGTAGGAACGCCTGGAAGTACCATCGCCCTGAACTTGAATAGGTCTTCCTGCGAGAACATCTCCGATGAAGTTACCTATGGCAAAGTGAGCGTCTAATGGAAGATGCGGCCCGCAAAAGGCCCAGCATCGGGCAATCTTGCAATTGACTCCCCTTGTCTTTTGATACAAGGCGCATAACAGCTCGGATCCGCGCTTCCCTTCAGCGTATACGCTTGCAAAGTTGAGTGGGTCAGGTGCTCCAGTATAACCCTCAGGCACGTGCGTCATACTGTCCGGCTGCTTACCGTAGACAGCTCCGGAACTCGTGAGGAGAAATGCCTTGGTTCCGTGCGTTGCGGCAAACTCGAGGGCGCGCTCGGTTCCTGTAACAATGGTCGAGAACATTTCAAGCGGATTTTCCGCCGCTTGTCTGGCACTTGCATCTGTCGCTGCATGGATTACGTAGCGGTATTCGCCGTCTGGAAACTCAAAACTTCTAACGTCGCCGACGCAGAGCTCCACTGCTGGATCTGTCACGAGGTGCGGACACTTCTTTGAAAACGCAGCAGCATTTCTTGTGAGAACCATTATCCGAGACCGCAGGTTCAGTGCCCTATTCACATGGCAGAAGCTCTCAACCAGCCAACAACCGAAGAATCCCGTACCACCGGTGATGAAAACACGTTGATCGCGCATTTCATCCCAAACGTCGCGAGTCTGTTCCAATACAGAATCAAGATCTTCGACAAACAGAGGATGTGACATTGGCTGTGTCTTGTCTCTCTAATTCAGCACGGCTCCATATCAACATATTGACTGACACGGAAGTTCCGAGTTCAACTATCTAGGATGAAACTGGCGACTAAGTCGCATATTTGGGCCATGCAACTTAGCAGCGTTCATTGGTCAACTATTCTGGCGTCTGAGGCGGATTACTCTTCAATGGGAGGAATTAGCATCTCGGAAAAGAATTGTTCGCGAGGTAAAAACGGAAATAAGTCTTCCAATGGCTTCGAGCCCATCGATCCATCGGGACGAATACAGGAGGATGCGCGAGGTATTCTCTCTTCGTTGCGAGCCACGATAACTTCACAAATGACGGGACCGTCAGTCATCAGCACGGAAGATATTTGGTGGGACAAATCGAACTTTTCCGAAATCTTACGGAAAGGCAGTCCGTAGGCCTTCGTCACTTCGCTCAGATCGGGAAGTGTCATCCCACTGCTGCTGTCCGCGCCAATCAATCTCTTGAAGTAACCGCCCTGCGAAGCTCTGATGGAAGCATAACCGTCATTATTTACGATAAAGCACTTAAGTGGGAGTTCAAGACGACGCATGGTCTCAAGCTCCTGAATATTCATCTGAAAACCGCCATCCCCGTCAATGCAGATTGTCTTTCGTCTTGAGGCCACCGCTGCCCCAATCGCTGCCGGCAGAGCAAATCCCATAGAACCCGTACCGCGATTATGAAAACAGCGTTGGTTTGCTTTTGTCTTCAGGCATAAGAGAAAGATCTCGATCGCAAATCCAGAACTTCCAGGCACTATCACGTCACCTTCTTGAAGTTCATTGCTAAGAGCCTCAGAAAAGTGATACATGCTGAGTCCTTCTGGCAGTTCGCGATGTTCTGGCAATACGATTGGATAGCGTCTCTTCCAGTCCTGGCACTTATCGATCCATGGCTGCCATCTACCACTTTGGATACGATCGGACTGAGCCAACAGTTCATCGAGAAAAGCTTTCGCGTCTGCAACGATGGGCAGATGAATGTCAGTCTTCATCTTCTTGATCTCAGCGGGATCGATGTCGACCATTATCTTCACAGCCTGACGCGCCATGCGTTCATGAGAATATGCTGTCATTGCCATGTCTAGCCGCGAGCCTACGACCAAAAGCAAATCAGAGTTCTGTAATGTAAAATTCGCTCCCCGCGGCGCTAAGGACCCAGGGCGTCCGAAGTTAAGAGAGTGGGAATCCGGAACGAGGTCTAGACCCAACCATGTAGTTTGCACCGGGATTCCAAGCTTTTCCAAAAGCCCTGACAGAGCGCTTTCTCCGCCCGCGGCGCGAATGCCATTACCTGCCAGTAAAACCGGGCGTTCGGCCTTATTGAGTAAGTCCACAAGTTTACTTACGGAGTTTCTTAACTCATCGGAAGCGGATTGCGGAAGACTGCTCTCAGGATCGTACCCAGCAAGCGCATCCTCGTCGATCATTGCTGCCTGAACATCGAGCGGAATATCTATCCAAACCGGGCCTCGACGGCCAGTGAGCGCCAGGTACGCTGCTTTCTCAAGGTGATATCTAATGCTAAAAGGATCCTCGATAGTTACCGCATATTTTGTGATCGAACTGACGATGGTGACAATATCGATCTCCTGCACCCCCATAATTCGGACGCCAGAATCTCGCTTCAAGTCGCTACGCTTGACCTGTCCAGAGATAAACATCACGGGAGTTGAATCGAGCCACGCCGCAGCAACGCCGGTGACTGTATTTGTGCCCCCCGGGCCAGTGGTCACGAGAGCAGCACTCAATCTATTGGTTACGCGCGAGTGAGCCTCGGCGGCAATAGAAACCGCCTGTTCGTGCAGATTGCACACGTAACTAAGCCCTTTGCACTTTCCCAGCGAATCATCAAGGTGCATGGCTCCGCCACCGACGAGCACAAAAACGTGCTCAACCTTCTGGCATGCTAGAAACTCCATTACATAATCTGATAGTTTTATCGGTGATCCCATCTTATACTCTTTCAGTAGGACTATTCGCCAGTATACGGTCAAGCAACTCGCGCACGGCAC
>Ga0302140_10002529_pt1 | contig 23733 bp, 21 predicted proteins | sample I_Bog_E1_1_FD_202095 | JGI IMG/M metagenome (GOLD analysis project Ga0302140, IMG submission 202095) | Peat permafrost microbial communities from Stordalen Mire near Abisko, Sweden - I_Bog_E1_1 | ecosystem: Environmental > Terrestrial > Soil > Wetlands > Peat | place: Sweden: Abisko, Stordalen... | reverse complement strand
AAGCTGAAATGGCTGGCCTTGTTTTTTGTTGTGATCGATTTTTTGGGAATAACAGGTCTTAACGCAGGCGGCGAACTTTCGCACCTGGGCGGGGCGCTGATGGGCTTCATTTATATCCGCCAGCTGCAAAACGGCCACGATATGATTGCGGGCATCACCAACCTTTTCAAGCCGAAGCCAAAACTCAAAGTTGTTTCGAAAAATCCGTCACGGGGCCGCAATGATCTTCCCCGGCAGGAAGAAATTGATATGATATTGGACAAAATTTCAAAGTCGGGCTACGACAGCCTTACCAAACAGGAGAAAGAAATATTATTCCGCGCAAGCAATAATGAAGGCTAAAACCAAATTAACCTTACTTGATAAGATCGTCTTTTGCTTAAATGCCCTTCTTTCACTGTCGCTTGTCCTTAGCTATTTTGCCGCCTTTGTCGGCCCAAAAACCGTCCTGGTTTTTGCTTTTTTTGGCCTCGCTTATCCCTTTTTATTAACTGCAAATGCCATCCTTATCGCCTGGTGGCTGCTTCGTCGTAAATGGCTTTGGCTGCTTTCTTTTGCTTGTATATTGTGCGGCTGGAATGTGCTGAATAACACGATTGGTTTCCGCCTGCGCGGTGCAAGCGACGCCAGGCCGACAGATACCAATAACATCCGGGTGATGACCTATAACGTACACTATTTTAAGCGTTATGGCTCAAAGATCGATGTTTCTACGAAGCACGAAATTTTGGATATCGTGCACCGGGAGCAGCCCGATGTGATCTGCTTCCAGGAGTTTTTTTCGCGTATGCACGGACAATATGACATGCGCGATTCCATTATGCAGATGACCGGCGCGGCGCATTACTATCTTGAGCCTGTTATTTACGACCATAATTTTGCCATCGGGATCGCTATTTTTTCGAAGTATGAGATCATCGGCCATGGGCTGATCAGCTTTACCGGCAAAGCCAGCGAAAACGAAGGCATTTACGTCGACCTACTGAAGGGCAACAAAAAATTCCGCGTATATACTATTCACCTTCAGTCAATCCGGTTCGATCCTGAAGATTATCAATATATCAACAGCATCACCCACGCCGGGACGACGGACATATCATCCGCCCGCCGGCTGGGCGCTAAATTGAAAACCGCTTTTATTAAACGCAGCGCACAGGCCCAACAGGTGAAAGAAGATGCTGAAAAATGCCCCTATCCTTACATTATAGCAGGCGACTTTAACGATACGCCGGCGTCGTTTGCATTTAGCACTTTGGCCAAAGGCCTGAAAAATACTTTCAGGGAAAAGGGATCAGGGATCGGCCGGACCTATAACGGCGAATTTCCAAATTACCAGATCGACTATATTATGGCCAGTCCGCAATTTGATGTTGCCAGCTACCTGGTTATCCAAAAACAATTATCTGATCATTACCCCGTGATGAGTGACCTTTTGCTAAGTCGTTAGTCTAAAGTCTGATTTGGTAAAGTTAGATACGCCGTTACTTCCTTCCCGACTTAAGACTTTCGACTTTGGGCTTTCGACTTTAGACTCAGGACTTCCTCGCCATCTCTCCCTGTATCGCCCTCAACAGCTCATTGGACTGCTGCGAGCCGATGATATAAACGAGGCCGTCGCGATCGGTAAGGTAGATGGCGTATTTTCCCGAGGCAAAAAAACGAATAGTGCCTTTTGAGTGCAGGTTGTAAACCGGGTTGTTAAACAAGTAGCGGCTATATTCCTTTTTTTCAACTTTCACAATGCTGTTCAGGTCGATCTTTACCAGGCGGGTGGTCCACAGGCCGTCAATCAGTACACTTTTGTTTTGAACACGGGTGCGGTAATGCAGCAAAAACCCCATGATAATCGAAATAACGATGATGCCCATTCCTACCAATGCAAGTATATCAGACTTACTTGCGGGATCGTTAAAAAAATTGAAGGTGTAGGCGGCAAAGCAGCATGCGGCCAGTACCAGCCGGATGGTCACCGGGATCCACTCCCTGCCCAGGTACTGCTTTTCTGTGAAAACCGGTTTATCGTCCATGGTTCAAATCAAAATCAGTTCGAATATAGTTACTTTTTTGGTTTTAGCACTTACTTTATATCGTTCGTCAGGGCGGTAGCCGCCTACCCATGTGATGTCGCCGTTGCCGTTTACCAGTAACGGTATTTCCTGCTTTTTATGCAAAGGTATCTTCTCCGAAACAAAAAAATCGCTTACCTTTTTGCTTCCCTTCATCCCCAGCGGGTAAAACACATCGCCCTGCCGCCAGGTCCTGACCGTCAATGGATAATTCAGCAATGCACTGTCCAGCGAAACGGCCATCGGGTTATTTTTTACAATCAATGGGCTGTCGTCATGCAAAACGGAAAGCTTATAGCTGCCGAAATCGACCTCCCGGTCGTTGGCGCCGATCAACATTTCGCCCGGATTGTCCTGCGTATTTGGGCTGATGATCAGTTTACCCCTGTCGAGCACAATTTGATTTCCCGCTGTTTCAAATACCCTGCCCGGGTGCTTATCCAATGCTTCAATCAGGTCGTCAACGATGGTTTCATTCACCCCATATTCCTGCAGCAACTTAAATAGCAGCAACCTTTGCGGTTCCAGTTTTTTTAACTCCGCAAGGGAAATATGAACTTCTCCGTCATGAAAATCAAACATCTTTTCTTTTAATTGCTCAACCTGCCGTTCCAGCAAAACTTCCAGGTCCCTGAAACGCCGGAGATTTTTTTCAAAGGTTTCCTCAAGGGCCGGGTTAAGTTCTTTTAGTTTGGGCACTACTTCCAGCCTGATCTTATTCCGTGCGTATTTGGTTGAAGCATTCGAGCTATCCTCTACAAAAGCCATGTGGCTGCTATCGATAATTGCCTGTATTTCGTCCCGTCCTAAAAATAAAAGCGGGCGCACCAGCAGGCCATTTTTGGGTAAAATGCCATGAAAACCGGCAATCCCTGTTCCGCGGGCCAAGTTTAACAATATTGTTTCAATTGCATCGTTTTGGTGATGCGCAAGCGCGATAAGGTCGTACCCCGATTGCTGCCTTACCTGTTCAAACCATTGGTAACGCAGCTGCCGGGCCGCCATTTGGGCAGATACTTTTTCATCGGCCGCATATTTTGCGGTGTCGAAATTGACGGTATGAAAGGGCACACGCAGCTTTTCGGCCAGGTGGTTGCAAAACTCCTGGTCGCGGAGGGATTCATCGCCGCGCAAACGGAAATTACAATGGGCAATTCCAAAACTAAATCCTGCAGCTTTTAACAAATGAACCATCAATACCGAATCCATCCCGCCGCTAACTGCAGCAAGGATTTTGTTATCACGATTGAAAAGACCATGACGTTCAATAAATTCAGTAAAACCTTTAACCGGCAGCATCCCTCAAAATTATCGATTTAAAACAAGTACTCATTATTTAAAAGGAATTAGTAGGAAGTCTTAAGTTGAATCCCGATAGCTATCGGGACTTAAGTCAAAAGATCGGAAAATCTGACATTTGACTTAGGGCTTAAGGCCTTCGGACTTAACATTACGCAATCCCCTTACAAAAAACTAATTTTGCCGCCGTGAGGAAATACGTTTTAAGTTTTTGTTTTATACTGCTGACAGCCGCAGCCTTTTGCCAAAAAAAGTCGATCGTGCTGCTCATCAAGTCCGAAAGCAGTACCGGGATAAAACTGAATGGCCGTGATATTGTTAAAGTTTATAAAGGCACCTTTAAGCAGGATTTCTCGCTCCTCTCGTCAGATAGCGCTTATTTTTATCCCAAGGAGAATGCCTTTGACGCTTTCGGGCACGTCAACATTAACCAGGGCGATACGCTGAATATTTATTCGGACCTGCTGAATTATAACGGCAATACCAAAGTTGCTATCCTTACCAACAACGTGAAGATGATTGATAAGGACGCCATTTTAACCACCAATCACCTTACTTATAATACCGCTACCCGCATCGGCGTGTACACCGACGGCGGTAAACTGGTTAACAAGGACAACACCCTGCTAAGCAAAAACGGCTTTTATTTTGCCAAGTCGCGCGATTCCTATTTCAGGTATAATGTTTCACTTACAACGCCTGATGCGCTGGTGCTCACCGACACGATGCGTTATAATACGGGCAGCCGCATATCCTATTTTTACGGACCAACCAATATTTACGGCACCAAAGGCAGCAAAAAGGACCGCGACACGCTTTACACCGAAAACGGCCAGTACAATACCCAAACGGAGCAGGGCGCCTTCGGTAAAAACAACCTTTACCATACCGGTACACGCAGCTTAAAGGGCGACAGCTTATTTTACGACAAGCTAAAAGGCCTCGGGCGGGCGGTAATGCACATCACTTTTGAAGACAAGGAGCAGCGAACGGTCATAAAAGGCGATTTGGGCACTTATGTGAAAGCAGATGAGCATACCATTGTTACCGAGGACCCTTATGTGGTAATGGTGACGGAAGATTCCACCAAAACAGATTCCACCTCGAAAGCCGATTCGATAAAAAAAGCAGACTCGGTAAAAAAAGTTTCGAAAACGGATCAAAAAGTGGCGATCAACATGAACCAGCTGATCAAACAAACCATTCCGGGCAAAACCGATACGGCGACGGCCAAACAGGTTGCCGGGCTGGCAAAGGCCGCTGCTCCCATAGCAGATAGCCTAAAACAGCGAGCAAAGATAAACCCGGCGGTTGCTGATGCTATCACCCAAAAACTGACGGGAAAAGCCCCGGGTGGTAATAGCCCGCCACCAAAGCGGCTAAAAACGGCTTCGGTAAAAGGGAAGCCGAAACCGGCGGAGAAGGAAAGTGTGCCTGTTAAGCCCGCAGTTACCGATACCACTAAAAAGAAGGTGAAGACAGATACCATTTACATGTCGGCGGATACGATCGAGACGCAGATCATGGCTTATAAGGACCTGAAGGTGTATTTGGAAAAGCAGCGGCTGGCCCATATGCCGGATACCGGCATCTACAAAAAGATAAAAGCAAAAGATTCAAAATTTTTGGTGGGCCATCAACAAGGCGTCCGGCTGGATACCAGCTACCGGCAGCCCAATTTTTTTGGCATACCAAAGGTGGCTGTCGTGAAGAAAAAAGTGCCCTCAAAGCAACAGCTGCATCGCGACAGCCTGGAACAAAAACGCCTGGCCGACTCGGTATTGGCAGCCAAAGCGGCCGAGCCATTAGATACGGCGCGGATAAGGATATTGATAGGTTATCATAATTTTAAGATGTTCAAATCAGACCTGCAGGCCAAATCCGATTCGATGTTTTATGCCAGCAGCGATTCCACCATCCGGTGTTTTGTAAACCCGATGATGTGGACGCAGGGTTCGCAGCTTTCGGGCGATACCATTTATATGCAGATGAAGCATAAAAAGCTGGACAATATGACCATGTTCCCCAATGCCTTTATCGCCAATATTGAAAAGACGGACTCGCTGCATTTTAACCAGCTGGGGGGCAAGCGCATGTATGGCTATTTTAAGGATGATAAATTGAAGCGAATCATATTTGTGGGAAATGCGGAGAGTATTTACTTTGCCCGCGACAGCGGGAAAATGACCATCAGCGGGATACAACGCTCCCTTAGCAGCCGGATAACTGCCGACTTTAAGGATAACAAGGTAACCAATATGGGCTTTTACGCCAAGCCCGAGAACCGTTACGGCCCCGAAAAGAAATTTACGGCAGACGACAAGCTGCTGAAAGCCTTTATCTGGAAACCGAAGGACCGGCCGGTATCGAAGGAATCCATTATCCCGTCGTACGCTAAAAAGAAGGCTGATGCGGAGAAAAAGAAGGCGGCAGCTAAAGCCGCAGCCGACAAAGGTAAAAACGGCAAGAAGCCGCCCGGGAAACCCATGGCCGGCAAAACCGCGGCAAAGGACAGCCTAACATCGTCGCCAGGGAAGTTGCCGGGACTGAAAACGGCTAAGGACAGTACATTAAAGATCGATACGGCCAAAATTACACCGCCGAAACCAATAATCGATACAACGAAAGTTAAGGCGCCGATCAACAAACCGCAGCCCGGGAAGCCGGTAAAGGAAGAGTGAGTGGAAAAGGTATAAATACATCAACTTAATGCCCGACCCCAGCGGGGTCGAATATCGGTAGAAAACACGCCGAAACCAACGTCCGTGCCGTCAGGTACGGAACACCCGTCTTGCATTGGCGTTAATGCAGCCGGGTTTGTTGCCCCGCACGTGCGGGGCTTTTCTTGTTTTATCTTTTTCTGCCGATATGTTGCACCTAACGGCCCAATTAACCTTTTCGAGTCGCGCGCTTACGTTTTCGCATAAAAAAAGAGGGACTAAACCCTCTTTTTTTAATTGTCAACCCAACAAATAAAAACCTTATATATAAGCAAAGCCCCTGATGGGCAGGGGCCTTTGCTAACCAATTATAAACCTAAATTATGAGAAGAGCTGTAGGAGAAGGAGTCGAACCTTCACGAAGTGGTTATTCCGTTTCCGGAGTTTCCCAATGATCTTCGCCACCGCGACAAGGAGGTGTGTCTGCCATAAATTTCACCATCCTACATTCTAAGTCTGAAGTCTTAAGCCCGAAGTCTTAAGTCGGCTTTTGACTTAAGACTCAAGACTCTCGACTTGAGCGCTGTTGGGGAAGGGGTCGAACCTTCACGAAGTGGTTATTCCTTGCGGAGTTTCCCAATATCTTCGCCACCGGGACAAGGAGGTGTGTCTGCCATAAATTTCACCACCCAACAATGTGTATTTTTACGTAAAAGAACGTACCTTAGTTATAACCGGCTTGATACAAATCTAACAGAGCAATCCATTTGTTGCAAATATTTCAATAGAATATTTGTATTTTTATCAGATTTTAATTATTCTTGTGAATAAATATATTTTTTCGAATTTATGTCCCACAGAAAAGCTCAAAATTTAGAAATTGATAATCTCGACATACAGATTTTATCGATATTAATGAAGAATGCAACCACTCCGTACACGGAAATTGCGAAGGAGTTGATCGTTTCCGGCGGAACGATACACGTGAGGATGAAAAAGTTAGAAGAGATGGGCGTGATCAAAGGCGCCAGCCTGGAGGTGGATCCGCAAAAATTAGGCTATGATATTACGGCCTTTTTGGGCATTTTCCTCGAGAAAGGCTCGCAATACAATGAGGCCGTAAAGCAGTTAAAAACCGTAAAAGAGATCGTTGAGCTGCATTATACCACCGGCAGCTACAGCATATTTGCCAAAATTGTATGCCACGATACCACCCACCTGCGCGAAGTTTTGAACGAGCAGATACAAGGCGTAAAAGGCATTCAGCGTACTGAAACCTTTATTTCATTGGAAGAAAGTATCCGACGGCAGATCACCCTGGAATAAACTTACTTTGGCCCCTCTCCGCTGGGGCCGAAAAATAAATGGCCTCCGTATTGCAAACCAGCATTGCGGGGGCCGGTGTATTTTAGGGGGTGATTGGGTGCCTTAGTCAAGATAAAGAATAATGTCGAATAACGAATGTTGAATGACGAACGCCGAAGTTAAAACAGCCAAAAGGTGTTCAGTTAGCCTTCATTTTGTCACGACCTGGTCAACGCCGGCAAAGTATAAATCCTTTGGTTGCGCAGGTACCGGCGCAGGTTAGCGCGGATCATGGTAATAAACTCGTAATCCGTCATCGTTTTTACGGTATAGTAGCCGGGGCGGTAACGTAGCATAAACGAGGTGAGCTTTGCGTCTTTGAGGCCAGTAAGACGCCCCACAAAGGTGCGGTTAAAGCGGTAATCGATCACATGCTGCTCGTAATCGCGTTCAATCAGGTCGCGCAGGCTGGCGGCATTGCGTCCTTCGCGGCTAAAGGAATTCCAGATGGCGTCGATACTTAGGCCGGCGCCGCCATATTCGGAATTGCCAAACCATTCAGGGTTTAACGAGGGGCTGTATATTTTGGCGTATTCTTCTTTGGTTTTTTCGAGCTGCTGCTCGGGCGTCAGGGCGGAGTCGCGCACGGTAACTTCTTTTAGCAGTATCACCAGGTGCATCATATAAATGGCCAGGTCCTGCCGGTTCTGTACTTTAACGGTATCCGGGTGATAATCCAGGCGCGAAAAAACCAGCTGGTCGCCAACATTGGCCTTTATGCTGAATTCGCCCTTTAGGTTGTCGTAAACCGTAAGGTTGTTGTTGATATCATGTACGCTAATGCTGGCGATACGCTCCTTGGTGTTTTTATCAAACACAATACCCGCCACCGGTTTATCCTGAGCAAAGCTGGTCATAACCATAAAAACAAGCGCGAACAACAAACAATATTTCATAATCAGAATAAAATTAACTGTTCCGTCCGGTCTTTAGTATATGTTTAACAAATATTAACAGCAAAACCGGGGTATTGTTACACGATGCCGACCTGGCCGGATGAAACCGGTCCTCATATCAGGCACATAAACTATGCCTGTGGCCCGGATGTCGCATAAAAATTACTTTGCTATGGTAAGCACCTGGCCAATTTTTATGTTATTATTGGTAAGGCTGTTGAGGGCTTTCAGGTCGTCAACGGTCAGCCCGAAGCGTTTGGAAATATTGTACAGCGTATCGCCTTGCTTAACGGCATAGGTTTTGCTGCGTGCGGGGGCTGCCTGGGCCACGGTGTCGACGGGGGCCGGGCTATTTTGAACCGGCGGGGCAGGCACGGCTGCGTCCTGTTTTACCGGCTGAAGGGAGCCTCCGGGCTGATCGAGCTGCTGCAGGCTATATTTTTCGATGATGCTGATAATGATCTCGGGGTATTGCGGGTTAGTGGCGTAACCAGCCCTTTTTAAACCGCGCGCCCAGCCTTTATAATCGGTAATATCCAGCTGGAACAAAGCGGCATAATTTTTCTTTTTCAGGAAGTTGGAATGGTCGCGGAAAGATTCTTCAGCACTGTTATAAACGCGGAAGGCATCGTTACGGTTATCGTCGTCTTTATAATACACTTTTCCGTTCCATGATAAACCAGCCTTAACGCCAAAATGGTTGTTGGCCACACGCGCAAGCTCGCTGTTCCCTGCGCCCGATTCGTACAGCCCCTGCGCCAGGGTAATACTGGCTGGTATGCCAAATGCATTCATCTCCAGTACGGCAAGGCTTTTGTATTTATCGATGTATTGGAGCGAAGTGAGGGGGGTATAGCCGTCGTTAGTGCCGCTGTTTTCGCGTTGGACTTGCCTGTTGTTTTGCTTTGCTACGTGATTGCTGACGGTGTTACGGTGTGCGGAGCATGATGTAAAAAAGCCAAGCCCTATCAATAAATAAACTGTTTTTTTCATTTCAATAAATTATCAAATGGCGATCGAAGTTGCTGCCGCCGCAAAGTTCGGAGTTAATACGAGGAATGAAGGGCAAAGGTTATAAACATACTAACCGGCGGGTGCATGTCCATCGTCACCATAACGCTGCTGTAGCAAATTGGTATTATGCCCTGGCGCAGCAATTAATAAGATATTTGAAGTTTACTTTTTAGCAGGAATATTTTGTGCCATTTGGGGTTTACTGGCTGCGGTATCCGCATCGGGCTTCTCGTCAAACATATAAAGCTGGTAGCGGTTAATTATATCCAGCACATATTGCGACCAATGCCGGTCATGCGCATAGCCATGCTTTTGAATGCCGCGGGCCCAGCCCTGGTAGTCGAAGTGCGTAAGATTTAACGATAAGCCACTGAATTCGGTACGCTCGGTCATAATGCGGGCAAAATCTTGGAACGAATCATAAACCGACTCGTATTTTTTATACGCCGTATGAACCGGTTTTTTATGGGCGTAGTACACTGCGCCGCCGGCGCCTTTAACCCCAAACTGATTGTTCAGGTTTTTAGCCAGTTTGCTGTTGCCGCAGCCACTCTCGTGCATGGCAACGCCTAACACAATACTTGCCGGCACGCCGGTTTCGTGCATAATACGAATGGCGTCTTCCTTAAACTGATCGATATAGCTTTGGGGGGTGTTTTTTTGCGCCGATGCCATCATCGCGGAAAGCAGCACCAGTGTAACCAGTAAGAGTTTTTTCATAATTTACTTTTTCCTGATAACCAGCAACCCGTCACGTACAGGGAGAATTAATTTTTCAACCCTTGTGTCTGCAGCGATCTGGTCATTGAGTTTGCGGATCATTTGTGTATCGGCGTCTTTTTCTTCGCCATACACCTTACCTTTCCACAATACATTATCAATTATTATTAATCCTCCGGACCTTACTTTTTCAAAGACGAGGCGAAAATAGGTAAAATTATTCTTTTTGTCCGCATCTATAAACACCAGGTCGATGTCGTTGTACGGAAAACCGGCAATAATTTGTTCTGCTTCGCCAAAATGAAGCTTTATTTTTTTGCCAACATTTGTTAAATCAAAGTGTGAATTGAGCATTTCCTCCAGTTCGCGGTTCACTTCAATCGTGTGGATGACACCGTCTTCGGTTAACCCTTCCGCCAGGCAAATGGTGGCATAGCCGGTAAAGGTACCCACTTCAAGAATCAGCTTTGGCTGCATCATTTTGCTTAGAAAGCTGAGCACCCTGCCCTGGTAATGACCCGAAAGCATGTGCGGCTTAAGCACTTTTACATAGGTTTCCCGGTTGATCTTTTGGAGTGCATCCGGCTCGGGATCGCAGTGGTTTTCAAGATAGGACTGTAAGTTTTCAGGCAGAATCTCCATCCTGCAAAAATACTAATTCCCCATCAATATGCTTTTTGCATCCATGATTGAAGCAAGATTGTAGCCGATATTGTATCCACCAGTTCTTTATTCTGCCTGTTCTTTTTATTCATCCCGCTTTGCGCGATGGTGGCCGATGCCATCTTTGACGTAAATCGTTCATCTAGCATTTCAACGGGTATATCCGGGAAGGTTTTCTTTAATAAATTCACAAAACCTTTTACATGACCTGCCGATTGGGATGGGGTGTTATCCATCTGTTTGGGCTCGCCAACGATGAAGCGTTCTACCTGCTCGGTTTGCAGGTATTTTTTCAGGTAGTCGATGATTTTAATGGGGTGGATGGTGTCCAGCCCCGTAGCGATGATCTGCATCGGGTCTGTAACCGCAATGCCGATGCGTTTGGTACCATAATCGAATGCCATGACCCTCATTTTGTGGTAGAGATTAGAGGCCGGTGATTAAAGATCAGAAGAAGCATTCGCCAAATTTAAGGTAAACGATTAGTAATTTTTTATATCATCTCCTGTCTTTCGGACTTTCGGACTTTTCCGACTTTCGGACTTCCCCACAAATCACTAAATTCGCACCAATGCAGTTTAAACAAATCGTCGGGCAGCATGCCGTAAAGCAACGCTTGATCAATTCGGTTAAGGAAAACCGGGTGAGCCATGCGCAATTGTTTTTGGGCCCTGCCGGATCGGGCAGCCTGGCGCTGGCTGTTGCCTATGCACAGTATTTATCGTGCGAGGATAAGCAGGCCGATGATTCCTGCGGCGAATGTTCCTCCTGCCGCAAGTATGAAAAACTGATGCACCCAGACCTGCATTTTTCGTATCCTTTTTTTGCCAAGCATAAGGACGACGGTGCTGTTACTTTCATAGAAGAATGGCGCGATGCCTTTTTACATCATCCCTATCTAACGCTCGACACCTGGCGCGGCTACCTGGATGCGGAAAACAAGCAGGCCAATATCAACATCGCCGAGTGCCACCAGATCATTAAAAAACTAAGCTTTAAGCCGTTTGAATCGACTTACAAGGTTTTGATCCTTTGGCTGCCCGAATATTTGGATAAAGAAGGGAACGCCCTGCTCAAAATTATCGAAGAGCCGCAGCCAAATACTTTATTCTTATTGGTCGCCCAAAACCAGGACCAGATATTAAATACCATTCTATCGCGCACACAACTGATAAAAATACCGCCGCTGGGTTTTGAAGAAATACGGGATTACCTGGTTGAAAAACATAGCCAAAGCGCCGAAGCCGCATCGCAGATCGCCTACCTGTGTAATGGCAACCTGGCGGAGGCCCTTAGTATGCTGACGGACGACACGAACAGCTTCCATGGGCAATTTGTACAATGGCTGCGGTTATGCTTTGGCAATAAAGGCACTGAAATTGTTGGCTTTGTAGACCAGGCTTCCAAAATGGGGCGCGAAAACCAAAAGAATTTCTTGCGTTACGGCATTAATTTTATCAGGGAGTGCTGCCTGCTACTTTCAGGCGCCTCCAGCCTTGTCCACCTACCAGGGCAGGAGCTGGAAACAGCCCAAAAAATGACACGTGTAATGGATATTAACATGGCACAGGGGATCATCAACGAGCTTGAAAAAGCCCACTATCATATAGAAAGAAATGCAAATCCTAAAATTTTATTTTTAGATGTATCTTTACAAATTGTTAAACAAGTAAATTTAACGATCCGCCAGCGGGCGGACACCTGATATACCAATAATTATGGGATGTGGAAGTTGCTCAACCGGGGGCGGATGCTCACCGGCGGGCTGCAAAAGTAATGGCTCATGCCTCACCAATGGCTGCAGCAAACTTGATGTTTACGACTGGCTCTCCAACATGGACATGCCGGCAAATTATAAGCCCTTCAATATTGTAGAGGTTAAATTTAAAGGCTCCCGAAAAGAGTTTTACCTCAATAACGATAACATTTACCTGGAAGCGGGCGAACTGGTTGCCGTGGAAACTACTACCGGCGGTTACGACGTGGGGCACGTTTCCATCACCGGGGAATTGGTTCGCATGCAAATGGTTAAGCGCCGCGTTAGGGAAACCGATGTGGCAAAAAAGATATACCGCAAAGCTACCCCAGCTGATGTGGATAAATGGAAAGCCGCGAAAGATATGGAGTGGGAAACCATGCACAGATCCAGAAAACTGGCGCTGGAGTTGAATCTATCCATGAAACTGAGTGACGTAGATTACCAGGGTGATAAAACCAAAGCTACTTTTTACTATACAGCCGAGGGCCGCGTGGATTTCAGGGAACTGATCAAAAAGATGGCCGAGGCATTCCGCATCCGTATTGAAATGCGGCAGATCGGCATGCGGCAGGAAGCCAGCAGGCTGGGCGGCATTGGGTCCTGTGGCCGCGAATTGTGCTGCTCTACATGGCTAACGGATTTTAAAACGGTATCCACCTCGGCAGCCCGCTATCAAAATCTTTCCTTAAATACCTTAAAGCTGGCCGGCCAATGCGGTAAGCTAAAATGTTGTTTGAATTACGAGCTGGATACTTATATGGATGCGCTAAAGTACATCCCTGATAATGTCAATGTTTTGAAAACGGAGAAGGGCGATGCACGGCTTCAAAAAACCGATATCTTCAAAAAGCTGATGTGGTTCAGCTACCCCATGACTGAAAATTGGGTGCCGCTGCCCATCAGTCGTGTAAAAGAAATTCAGCAAATGAACAAAGAGGGCATTGTTCCGCCGGACCTGGGTGAAATAGTGGAAGTTGAAACCAAACCGGTAAAAGTGCTGGATTACGAAAACGTAGTTGGCCAGGATAGCTTAACCCGCCTGGACGACAGCCGCAACAAACATAAAAACAAGAACCGCAACAAAAACCAGCGGCAAAACGGCCCCGGCGACGGCAATCGTCCGCAACGGCAGGCAGGTCCGCCGCAGTCTCATTCGCAGCGCCCGCATCAGGCAGAAGGGGCCAATCAGCCAAATACCCAGGGCCCAAGACCCGAAGGCGCGAACCCCAATAAAAAGAAAAAATTCAGGCCAAACCGGAATAATCAAAACCGCCCGGATAACCGCGATCACGGCGGCCAACCAGGAAATCAGTAATGAAACGGATAGCAAATATTTTTTTTGGTTTAATCCTATTGGCGCTCACGGGTTGCGGAAATGGCAATACCATCATCGACAAAAACGACGATGTAGAGAACCGTAACTGGACGTATGTTAACAAGTTCAGGTATGAAGTGGCCATAGATGATCCCAACGCATCTTATAATATTTACATTAACCTTCGGGTAACCGGCGATTATAAATACTCCAATATTTTTATCTTGTTAACGCAGGCCGGTCCGGATAAAAAATCAACAACATCCCGTTTTGAACTCAAATTAGCTGATAAAGACGGCGCCTGGCTGGGCAAGGGATCGGGTAATTTGTACAGTTTTCAGCAACCCGTTATCACCGGCTATAAATTCCCCGCTAAAGCAACCTATACTTTTTATATTGAGCAGAACATGAGGGATAACCCCCTGCGGGAAGTGAGCGATGTGGGCTTGAGGGTGGAAAAAGCAGAAAAATAAGCGACCATAAAAATGGTTTGCGCCGACTGTTATAACGAAGAAGAATTCGCACGCATCCGGGCGCATTTTATTGGCCTGGCTCCCGCTCCGTCCAAATAAAAACTCATGCCTTTTTTCTTTCGGACTTTCCGGACTTCGGACTTCCCGACTAAATTTCCTACATTCGTTTGCTAATATTTTTATCAAAGATGAGTGTTTATGTTTTAACTGCCGCCGTTATCATCCTGGCTGTTGCGGTTTTGCTTTTTTTTAAAAAGCCCACAGCTGCAGACGTAATCTCCGCAGAAGACTTCCAAAAGTTAAAAACCGAAAACACATCGCTCAATATTTATCTTGCGAAAGTTGAAGAGCGGGCGGAAAATTTAGCGCTCGAAAGGGATAAAACAGACAGGCTGCTTCTGGACGAACGCGCAAGATACGATAATCTAACTACCGCGTTAAACCAGGAATTACTCGCTGAAAAAAACCGGATGGCCAAAGCCGAGGAATCTTTTAAAGCGCAGCGCGAACGCCTGGCCGACCAGGAAAAATCCATACAGGATATACAGCAAAAATTCCAACTCGAATTTCAAAATATTGCCAATAAACTGCTGGATGAAAAGTCTCAAAAGTTTATCGAAACCAATCGTACCAACCTGGATGTTTTGTTAAATCCCCTGAAAGAAAATATTAAAGCTTTTGAGGAGAAGGTGGACAAAGTTTACAACATGGAAGCGGCCGAACGCAATACGCTGAAAGGGGTTATAACGCAATTGATGGATTTGAACAAGCAGATCAGCGAAGAGGCTACCAACTTAACCAGGGCATTAAAGGGCGACAGCAAGAAACAGGGCAACTGGGGGGAAGTAGTTTTGGAACGGGTGCTCGAACGCTCCGGCCTTACCAGGGATCGCGAATACCGCTTGCAGGCCAGCTTGAGCAGTGCAGATGGCGCCCGTTTTCAGCCCGACGTGATCATCGACTTGCCGGATGAAAAGCATTTGATCATCGATGCCAAAGTATCGCTCGTGGCTTATGAACGGCTGGTTAATGCCGAAACAGAAGACGAGCGCAGGCTATATTCAAAGGCACATGTGGAATCCATCCGGGGCCATGTATTGAATTTGTCCTCAAAGAACTACCACGACCTGCAACAGGTCAACTCCCCTGATTTTGTGTTGCTTTTTGTGCCGATCGAATCCTCCTTCAGCTTTGCCGTACAACTTGATGCGGAGCTCTTCAGCGATGCCTGGGACAAACGGGTGGTGATTGTTAGCCCATCCACTTTGCTGGCCACCCTGCGCACCATTGCCAGCATCTGGAAGCAGGAACGCCAAAACCGCAACGTGCTGGAGATTGCCGCGTTAAGCGGAAGGATGTATGACAAATTTGTTGGCTTTGTAAACGACATTGAAGCGATTGGGAAAAATATAAAATTAACCCAATCGTCGTATGAGAGTGCAATGAACAAGCTTACTGATGGAAGCGGTAATTTGGCTGTAACCGCCGAAAAAATCAAGAAACTGGGTGCAAAAGCGAATAAGCAGTTGGATGAAAAGTATATTGGGGAGGAAAAGTATTGAGGGATAAAGTCAAATACCCATTGAATGAAAACTATAATAGCACTTTTCAGCTTTCTAACATTATCTTTTTTTAATAATTGCAAACCGATGGATTTTCAGCATGCTTATAACGAAGATGATATTCTCAAACAACTGGACTTAGCTTTTAAAGGCATTCCAAACGAGTATTACCCGGAAGGCAACACAGGAGATATAAAATACAATTTCATACTCGACCTGGAACATGGTTATTGTGTGACGGCCAGCAGCAGAATCCATTTGTATGCCGACAAAAATCGATGGGCACTTGTTCTCGAAAAAAGTGGTTATCAAAACAGAGGGGGTGATGCGGAAATTGAATTAGATTACTTTGGCAATTGCGTTAACTACCCGGTTGACAAATATCCGGAAAGAAGTTATATAACGAATGCGAGCAATATCGTGTTGATATCCGGGGATGAATATGAACGGATTCGCAACCGGGAAGGATCCAATTTTGAACAGTTTGAATTAATAAGTTCATCGGCACAAGACGTTATTATACGCGGCAAGAAGCTCAATATTGAACATGATATATCTAAGTACAGTCACTTCGGAATTATTCCGCGTACTGACGGAAATCCAAGGCGCCTGATTGGATTCGACGACCTGGTGAGGTATATAAATGAAACCAATCCATCAGTAATAAGCGCGAGTGAAAATGAGATTAAGAAACATCTCCCGGCTGATATTGCGAAGTTAATGACCATAGAAAAATTTCATTACGAAAGTGACTACAACCAAAATAACTTGCCGAGCACACAGGAGACCTATCAATTAATAGCCAAGATTTTGGTTACCCGCAATATCTCTTTTTGGAAACCTACACTCAAACCAAATAACCATTGGTCAAACTGGACCTCTGGAAATTTATAGAATTGAATTGTGCTCAGTTAGCTGTTATCGTATACTTATACCCCATCTCAAAATCCGCCGTAGCGTCGATTTTCATTTTTTCAATCAAGCCTGTGATAGTAAGGTTAAATGTGGTCGAGTAGTCTGTTGCAAAATTATCTTTTAAGCTGTAAACCATCTTTCCGGAACCACCGCCGGTTATGGTTATTGTATTTCCTTTTATGGGTATAGAGACATCGACACTTGGCTTCACATCAAAATAGGCGAAGCCGTCGGCAATACTGGTAAGTGTATAAACTGTTTTTGCGTCTATTATTAGCTTGCTGTCTGTGATCGGCAAGTTTAAAGGCAAACCCTGCGTAAAGGTTTCGCCCACCTTCATCGGGTGGTCCGGGAATTTTATGTTTTTTTGAAACCCATTCGTCATTTGCTTTACTTTTAATGAGACAGAGTCGTTTGCCGGTTTGCCACCCACCGAATCCGACTGAAACACGCCATCTTTATCGAAGTGCCCCACTACCGAAACGCCCTGCCCAAGACTTTCCAGGGGAATGGGCAATTTATTTCCGTTCAGTTCTACGCCAATATCATCAAAACCAATTTTCATAGTTGCCGGCATGCTTTGGTCTGCCGCTGCCCCGCCTATTTTTGTGGACATGTTCATTTTCATGTCTAAATTTGCCGCAAGGGGAAGCGTGATGCCCTTTGCTGTAATTTTCGCGATGAGCGAATCATTCCCGCTTAGGTTAACATGGCAAACCGCCTTTAAATTGACCGCCCCATCATATGTATGATTGGGCAGATACTTTATTTTAAACGTAGCGCTTTGCTGGGCCTGTAATTTAACAGCTGATAATAACAAGATGAGGTAAAGGACTTTTTTCATTTTTAAGGTCTTTTAAATAATTTTTTTTATACTAAAACCCCTTTAATAAACAAGGGGTATTAAGTTAATTTTATTCCTTAGAAGCGGCAGAAAAAGCATTCCATCCCTGCGCCTTGAGCTGGTGGACCGCGCCGCTTTTGGTGATCAAATTACAGCCGGCCGATGCTTCGGTAATATAGCCGATGATGCTGATATCCATTTTAAATTTTATCTTATCATAATCAGCCTGCTTTACGGTGAACAGCAACTCATAGTCTTCGCCGCCGCTTAGCGCGCAAACTGTGGGGTCAAGGTTAAACTCACGCGCAGTTTCAAAGGTCATGGGGTCCAGCGGGATTTTATCTTCGTACAAATTACATCCTTTATTACTTTGCTTGCAGATGTGCAATAGCTCCGAAGCGAGGCCATCAGATACGTCGATCATCGCGGTAGGTTTCACCTCAATTTCTTTCAGCAGTTCAACCACATCCTTCCGGGCTTCCGGCTTTAGCTGGCGTTCAACAATATAATCCTTCCCTTCCAGGTCGGGCTGAATATTGGGGTTCTCCAGGTATATCATTTTCTCGCGCTCCAGCAACTGCAGGCCAACGTAGGCGCCGCCCAGGTCGCCGGAAACGCAGATCAGATCACCTTCTTCAGCGCCGCTTCGGTAAACGATGTCTTTTTCATCCGCATACCCTATCGAGGTTACGCTGATCACCAGGCCCTGCTTGGACGATGACGTATCCCCACCAACCAAATCCACATTATATTTTTCACAGGCCAGGTAAATACCCTCATATAGCTCCTCAACAGCTTCCAGCGGAAATTTGCTCGAAATACCAATAGAAACTGTTACCTGTGAAGCTATCCCATTCATGGCATAAATATCGCTCAGGTTAACCTGTATGGCTTTGTACCCCAAATGCTTCAGCGGGCAGTAAGCCAGGTCAAAATGGATGCCTTCCAACAGCATATCGGTGGACACCAACACCTTTTTATCCTTAAAATCCAGCACAGCTGCATCGTCGCCAACGCCTTTTACCGTACTTTTTAACGAGTTTTTAAAGTTCTGCGTCAGGTGGTCGATCAGCCCAAACTCACCCAGCTTTTCTATATTCGTTTTTTCCTTGTTATCAAACATAATCAGTAAAATAGCCGCAAAGGTACAAACCTCGCTTTAAACAAATCAACTGTGTCAGTGAAACAGTGTATGGAATGAAACAGGTGCCACACATGACACACACACCCTATGTAAATCAATTACTTACACAAAATAGCTGACACACTTTGCAACACCCTGACACACTGTCGATATTTTGTCACCATTTTTCGAAGCCGGCCCAGCCCACTCCATCATACCGCCGAAGGCGGGAAAATTTTTTTAGTTTTCACCCTGTCAATAAAAGATATCAGCTAAATCACACCTATCTTTCTTATAATCGGTGACCCCGATAGCTATCGGGGCACTCCTCAATCGGTGAAATCAAAAAAAATTAAATAATTATAACCCTAATTGCTTCGATATCTTCAGCATCCGCTCAATCGGTTTTACGGCGCGCTCAATAATATCCTGCGGCACAAATATCTCCGGCAGCTCGTTTTTTAAACACAGGTACAACTTTTCCAATGTATTCCGCTTCATGTGCGGGCAATCGTTACAGGCGCAATTATTATTTGGCGGGGCCGGGATAAACGTTTTACCGGGGTTCTCCTTTTCCATCTGGTGAATAATGCCCGCTTCCGTTGCTACAATAAATTCCTTATCGGGCGATTTAGTTGCATATTTAATTATCCCGGTAGTCGAGCCGATATAATCAGCCATTTTCAGTATTACTTCCTCACATTCGGGGTGGGCCAGCAACTTGGCGCCGGGATGCCTTTCTTTTAATTTGATGATCTTTTCTCTCGAAAAAATCTCGTGCACCATGCAGGCGCCGTTCCATAAAACCAAATCCCTTCCTGTCTTCTTCGCCACATAAGCCCCCAGGTTTTTATCCGGGCCGAAAATGATCTTCTGGTCCTTGGGCAAACTTTCCACAATGCCTACCGCGTTGCTCGAGGTGCAAACAATATCGCTCATGGCTTTCAGCTCGGCGGTACAGTTTACGTAAGTGATCACCAGGTGATCGGGATAGGCCTCTTTAAACTTTTTGAACAGGTGCGGCGGGCAGCTGTCGGCCAGTGAGCAGCCGGCTTTTATGTCGGGTAGTAGAACTTTTTTTGAAGGAGATAATATTTTGGCTGTTTCGGCCATAAAATGCACGCCGGCAAAAACAATAATGCCGGCATCCGTTTTTTCGGCTTGCTGCGATAATCCCAAACTATCGCCAATATAATCGGCAATATCCTGTATATCAGGTTCCTGGTAATAATGCGCAAGTATGACGGCATTTTTTTGCTGCTTTAATTTCTCAATTTCATCAAAAAGATCGAGCGTAGGATCGATGTATTCCTCCGCAAAACCTTTTACATTTATTTCCTCTAAGGTATCCATTTCCACAATTCAAATAATAACAACTATTTTAAATTTATAAAAAAGACTATTGTTATTAGGGTGTTAATTCTGTTTAAAAGTATTTTTATAAGTGTGCTAAAATCTTTTTCCTATCAATTTATTAACATAAAATGTCATTTTTTAAGTGCTTACCTGATTGATTTTTAGATTGCTATGACAAGCAAGTTTTTATTTAAAATGATTTTTGTTGATAGTTTGATGCCCGGTAAAATGTTAGCTTTGGCACTTTATCAGCGCAAAAGTAGGGTATAATTTGTTCAGATAATGCCATAAAAACAGGTTTATCCACCCTTTAATTAGTTATTAAGTTTTTGTTTACACAAAATTAACATGTTTTATACCGCTTATTCACATAGCCGGTACTTTTACACCTAACAGATTTAATATATGACCAGGACTGTGGATTTCCTCGTGATCGGATCGGGTATAGCGGGATTAAGTTTTGCCCTTAAGGCGGCAAAGCATGGTAAAGTTCTGATAGTTACAAAGTCGAACGAAGATGAGTCAAACACTAAGTACGCCCAGGGTGGCGTGGCTGTTGTTGTGGATAAAAAAGAGGATTCTTTTGAAAAGCATATACAGGATACTTTAATTGCCGGCGATGGGCTTTGCGATAAGGAGACTGTTGAAATAGTAGTAAAAGAAGGACCGGAACGGATTAATGAAATTATTAAATACGGGACCAATTTTGACAAGACCAATAAAGGGGTTTACGACCTGGCCAAAGAAGGCGGTCATTCAGAATTCAGGGTATTGCATTACAAGGATATTACCGGTTACGAGATAGAAAGTACCTTACTGGAACAAATACATAAAGAACCGAATATTGAAATTTTAACCCATTATTTTGCGGTCGACCTGATCACGCAACATCATTTGGGTGAATTTGTGGATAAATCTTCTACCGATATTAAGTGTTTCGGCATTTATGCTTTTAATAACGAAACCCGTAACGTCGAAAAAATTCTTGCTAAAGTAACCGTAATGGCTTCCGGCGGCGCCGGCCATATTTATTCCATTACCACCAATCCAACTATAGCAACAGGTGATGGTGTGGCCATGGTTTACCGTGCTAAAGGAAAAGTAAGAAATATGGAGTTTATCCAGTTTCACCCTACAGCTTTATATAACCCCGGTGAATATCCTTCATTTTTAATTTCGGAGGCGGTGCGTGGTTTTGGTGGGATATTAAAAAGAATTAACGGCGAAGAATTTATGGGCGAATATGATGAACGTAAATCATTGGCGCCCAGGGATATTGTGGCAAGGGCGATAGATGCTGAAACAAAAAGATCGGGTGAAGATTTTGTTTATTTAGATATCCGTCACCGCAGCAAAAAAGATATACTGGCCCATTTCCCCAATATTTATGCTAAATGCCTGGATATTGGTATTGATATGACCAAGGATATGATCCCCGTTGCGCCGGCCTGTCATTATATGTGCGGCGGTGTTATGGTCGATCATGTTGGCCGGTCTTCTATTTTACAGTTATATGCCTGCGGCGAATGTTCGTCGACGGGTTTGCATGGTGCTAACCGTTTGGCTTCCAATTCATTACTGGAAGCATTGGTTTTTGCTCATCGTATTTATGAAGATGCCATAAAGAATTTTAATCACAATAAAATCCCCGAAAATATCCCCGATTGGAACGAAAAAGGCGTACAATTATCCAACGAAGATATCCTGGTAACCCACAACCTGCGCGAAATGCAAAAGGTGATGAATGATTATGTTGGTATTGTCAGATCTGATTTTCGTTTGGAAAGGGCCATGCGCCGCTTAGGTTTATTGTATGAAGAGACCGAAGATTTTTATAAAAAAACCAAGCTCTCCGTAAAACTCTGCGAGCTGCGCAATTTGATACAGGTATCTTATATAGTGATAAAATCGGCAATGATGCGCAAGGAAAGCAGGGGTTTGCACTCTACCACGGATTATCCTTATCACCAGGATGTGATTGAGGATACGGTGTTTTAGAACTATATATTCAATTTTTGAAATTTAGATTAGCAGTTTATAGTTACTTTGCTGATTTGATAGATAAATATTCATGAGCTCACTTAAAAAAGATATAAAGGAATCATCAGACGCATTAGTGGAAGCATTGATGCACGAACATGTTTACCTGGATAAAAGTTTTGAAAGTTTGATTGATATCGATAAATTCTTTAATAAGCACTCAAAAAATGGAAAACCTGTTCGTTCCGGTCAACTTTCACAAAATCTTGGCGCTAAAATGTTTTCTATTGCAGCATATGTAGGTAATTGTTTTGTTGAAAATATAAAAGGAGCGAGATGGGTTATTAATGACCAGGATCCTGAAGGTAAACTAAATATAACTGTAAAATTCCCTGACGGTGGCGAAATATATCCTTGTCGAAAAGTAATAAAACGACTTGCCAACGGAGCTGAAGACTCTATTTATGTTTATGCACATTTAATAGCCAGCAAGTATATTGATTTTAAATTTAATGAAAAATATTGGTCAATAACTAATAAAAAGCCCTGGTGGAAGTTTTGATGGTTTTCAGTAATGAGACTTGGTAAATTTAGAAAAATTACTAAGTCTGGTTACTTGGGGAGCGGAAAACGGGATTCGAACCCGCGACCTTCAGTTTGGGAAACTGATGCTTTGAATTAAACGTGATAGGCGGATTAGATTGGAGATATGTTTTTTTTATTCAGCTATGATTTTATGAGCGCACGTAATTTATGTTTTTTAATATTTTTTTTCTGTTGCGCTGTTGAAGCTGGTGCCCAGCCTAAGTTGCCCGATGTTACTGATACAGTTTTTCTAAAGAAAATAAAGTACGAAAAGCTAAATAAGTATATCAGTTATTACGTGGTAAACAAAGGGAAGTATTCTGCCAATCCAAAGTTGGCGTACAGGGTTAAAATGTTTGCCATTTATTATTATCAAAGTCATAAGTACAAAACGTTTAATGATAGCAAAGAAGGTTACATGAAAGGGAATGTTGTTGCCGGCATTATTAAGAGCGGACAGTTTGCTGATAGGGACGGATTTGTTGGAATATTCAGGATAAATTCAAAAATGGAATTTATTTGGCGGCCTGTTATGTTAAAAAGAATAAGTGTAATTCCAAAGAAAAGCGATTTAAAAAGCGTCAACGGTTTAATGGTTAAATTGAGAAAGGAGCGCTTTGTAAGTAGTTTATCTTTAGATACACTAAAAAATGATTTGTTGGTTAAATTAATGTCCGAGGTCAGTAAGCGCGTTTATGTAAAGATTAAATTGAAGGATAAATATTGTAGCTTAGATAATTTGGAAAAAATAGGGGCGCAGCTTGAACGATGGCCTGAGGTTTCGAGTGCGGCTTATGGGCAGTTATTCACAGGGGCTAATGAGCAAGAGAATTTTTTTGAAATAAAATCGGGAATAGATATTTTACCTAAGAAAGAAGTAGTTACGAAAAGTAAAGACCCATTCAAGGATTTTGTAGACAGCCTAAAGAAACATTAATGTCGAAAATTATATTCGAAGCGGTGGCCTTCGGTTTGTAATTTATTCCCTGCAACTTGCACAAATGTAAAATGATAAGGGTAACAATGTAAATGAAATAATCACAAATAAAAAGAGATAATAATAAGCTTTTTCCTGAGTTTGACAGGCTAAAAGCAAAAAAGTGCGATTCCAGTACGTGGGAAGGGTTTTTCCTCTAAT
>Ga0302140_10002524_pt1 | contig 23755 bp, 14 predicted proteins | sample I_Bog_E1_1_FD_202095 | JGI IMG/M metagenome (GOLD analysis project Ga0302140, IMG submission 202095) | Peat permafrost microbial communities from Stordalen Mire near Abisko, Sweden - I_Bog_E1_1 | ecosystem: Environmental > Terrestrial > Soil > Wetlands > Peat | place: Sweden: Abisko, Stordalen... | reverse complement strand
AAAGTGGGTCCCAATTACAAGCGGCCCACCATTGATACGCCCGCAAGTTATCGCGGAGCTCTCGCGCCTGACATTGCCGACACCTCAACCGCACCGTCGCTCGGTACGCAAAAATGGGACACGGTCTTCACAGATCCAGTGCTACAGCAACTGATCGCCGTTGCGCTCAAGAATAACTACGATGTGAAGATCGCAACAGACCGGGTTTTGGAGCAACAAGCACAGGTGGGCGTTACCCGGGCGGCGCAGTACCCAACCCTCAGCGCCGGCGCTTCTTACGACGCGCTAGGGCTACCCAGCGGCTTGTTCAGCAGCTTGAACAATAGCTCAAACAACTCGAGTAGCTCCAACAGTTCCAGCCAATCCAACTACTATTCCGGTGGTCTCACCGCATCGGTCGCGTGGAACCTGGACTTTTGGGGTATGTACCGCCGCCAGACGGAGGCTGCTCGCGCGAACCTTCGAGCTACAGAATGGGCGAAACAGACCACCTACAGCACGCTGGTCGAGAACGTAGCCACCGATTACTACCAACTGCGTACTCTCGACGCCGAGCTCGCTATTACCAAGAGCACGCTGGAAGCGCGCAAGCAGTCGCTTGATCTCACCCAAAAGCTTGAACAAGGCGGCGCCGATTCTATGGCGGACGTACGCCAGGCAGAAGAGCTCTACTATACAGCCCAGGCGCAAATTCCAGATATCGAGCGCCAGATCGAGCAGCAGGAGAATAACCTGCGTCTCCTGCTCGGCCAGGATCCCGGCCCGATCGTACGGAGCGTTCCTGATAGTTCCTCGATTATCGCCAACGCGCCGCATCCGTCCGATGTCCCCGTGGGGATCCCGTCAGCACTGCTTGAGCGCCGTCCCGACGTTCGTCGCGCAGAAGAACTCCTGATCCAAGCCAATGCGAATATTGGTGTTGCCCGCGCCCAGTATTTCCCGCAGCTCTCTCTATCTGGGACTGGGGGCACCTCCAGCAGCCAGTTGAAGGGGCTTATTAGCTCTGCAAATGTCTACTATTATGCCGCCGGCAGCCTTTCCCAGCCGATCTTCGATGCAGGCAAGATCCGCAATAACTATCGTCTGGCACAGGCTACGCACAAGGAACTGCTTGATACATACCAGCAGACCATTGCTGGCGCGCTGCGCGATGTGTCGAATGCTCTCGTGGCATATAACAAAACGCAAGAGTACCGCGAACAGCAGGAGAAGCAGACAGCGGCCGCCGCCGACGCTGTTCGCCTCGCACGCATTCGGTACAACAGCGGGTCGACCAGCTACCTGGAAGTGCTCACTACCGACACAAACCTATACAACTCGCAACTCACACTGGAGGCTGCCGAACAAGCGGAGGCTCTCTCCTTGGTGCAGCTGTACAACGCTCTAGGCGGCGGATGGTAGACCGACGATATCAGTACTGAAGACGCCTCTGCCACTCAGCAATGGCCGCCGTCGCGGACGCAGGGAAGGTCAGATGGCCGACCTTGCGTCCGGGCCGGGCCTCCTTGCCGTAGTCATGGCGAAATAATTCAGGAAACTCAGCCGTCTCCCTCTCACTGGGCATGGAACCAATGCAGTTGAGCATCACCGTAGCTCGACTTTCTGTAGTACCAAGCTCCATACCCGCAATAGCCCGCAGATGATTTTCAAACTGCGATGTTACGGATCCTTCGATTGTCCAATGACCAGAGTTGTGTACCCGCGGCGCCATTTCATTGGCTAACAAAGCCCCGTCCACTACAAAGAACTCCACGGCCAGCACACCGACATAGTCAAGCCTCTCCAGCAACACGGTGAGATACTCCTCAGCCTGACTCTGCAGCTTCCGGTTCAAAAAAGGAGCTATTGACCTCCGAAGAATCCCTTCGTGATGCCGGTTCTCGATCAATGGATAAAACACGATTTGTCCGAGTCGCCCACGCGCCGCGATCAGCGATACCTCTGCCTCGAAATTCACCATCCCCTCGAGGATGCAGGGTACTCCTCCGATCTCCCGCCAAGCCCCATCTGCGTCCCCGCGGCTCTTTAGGCGCGCCTGCCCCTTGCCGTCATACCCCATGCGCCGCGTCTTCAGAATCGCTGGCAAGCCAGTATCGTCCATCGCCTTTTCAAGATCTTTGAGGCTGTCAACCGGAGCGAATGGAGCCGTATCAATGCCGCACTCCTGAAAGAAACGCTTCTCTAACAGCCGATCCTGCGCAATTCCTACGGCTCGAACATTGGGATAGAGTTTGAGCCCTCGTAATACATCCGCGTTGATGTTCTCGCTTTCGATTGTCACTAAGTCGACACTCGCCGCGAAGGCTCCAACGGCAGCAGCATCTTCCAGATCGACAGAGATCAACTCAGCCACCCGCTCTGCACAGTCTCCCGGCTGCCCCGCGCAGACGACGTCGACATTCAATGTCTTCCCCGCTTGCGCCAGCATCAGCGCGAGCTGACCAGCGCCGAGTATTCCGATCCTTGGCATCACTCGATTCGTCATTTTCGTGGATCTGGCCCTTTCAACACTGTCTTGGTCTGCGCGCTGCGAAACTTTTGCAATTTCTGCGCAATTACCTCATCCGCGAGGGCAAGGATCGACGCGGCGAACAAGCCGGCATTCTTGGCGCCCGCTTCACCAATTGCAAACGTTGCCACCGGAATGCCAGAGGGCATCTGCGCAATCGACAGAAGCGAATCAAGTCCATCTAAAGCTTTACTCTTTACCGGCACGCCCAACACCGGCAAAGTCGTCTTCGACGCCACCATTCCCGGAAGATGCGCCGCACCACCTGCGCCAGCAATGATGATGCGCAAACCTCGCTCCTTCGCGCTGGCAGCATACGCCATCATCTTGTCTGGCGTTCGATGTGCAGAAACAACCTCCGCCTCGTACGTGATGCCAAACTCATCCAGCACGCTTGCCGCCGCTTCCATGGTGGGCCAGTCGGACTTCGATCCCATAATGATTCCCACCACAGCCTTAATTGCAGACGCTTTCGTCTTTGCCACTACGACCTCCATCCCTGCAATACTTCCACAAATGCAATTTGCTCTAGAGCCTGCACACGATCCTTCAACGCTCCTGCCGTATCTCCCGGCAACACAGGACAGCGCTTCTGCAAAACGATAGGGCCGCCGTCGACCTCTTCAGTTACCTGATGTATGGTGCATCCAGTCTCGCCCACTCCCGCAGCTAGCACAGCTTCATGCACCTTCTGATTCATCAAGCCTACGAAAGCAGGTAATAGCGAGGGATGAACGTTTAGCAGTCTTCCCTTCCACTCTTCGACAAAGGTCTTGGACACGATACGCATGTATCCGATCAGAAGAATCAACTCTGCGCCCGCCTCGTGTAGGGCTTCGCTCACCTGCGCATCATACGCGTCGCGCTTCAACCCGGCAGGGTCGAGAAATCGCGTGCGAACTCCATGATTCTCAGCCCGCTCAAGAATGAAGGCGTTCCTCTTGTCTGAGGCAACCAGCACGAGCTCAACATCCAGGGTTCCCGCCGCAATTGCGTCCAAAATACCCTGCATCGCTGTGCCTCGAGTTGAGCCCAGAATGCCCACCTTTAAACTCATGCCGATCGAAGCCTCTTCATATGTTCGACGCGCCTAGCAATCGCCGCATCAGTACCGATATCTGCCCGATGAAAAAATGGTCCCGGAATCTGCCGCACAACCTGCTCGCAAATAGCTTCCGCTTCAACAATCGTTTCGCCGGTTCCGACCACCGCAACCGTTCTCGATCCAGTAGCGATCAGCTTTCGGTCCTTCACGTCCACCGCGCTCAAGAAAATGGTCACATCTACCGGTAGAGCTATCGGCAATCGGACTTCATCCCCTTTGCGCGGAGAATCCGGATAGCCCTCGGGAACAACGTATTTGCAGACGCTGGCCTTCGCAACAAACTGAACATCTATCTCAGAAAGCTTCTTGCTAACGATCGCACGACAAATTTCTACAAGGTCCGTCTTCAACAGTGTCAGCAGATTAAGCGACTCTGGATCACCGAAACGTGCGTTGTATTCGATCAGCTTGACGCCGTCCTTAGTCGCCATAAACCCACCGTAAAGGATGCCCTGATAAGGCGCGCCGCACTCTTTCGCCAAGGCGGTGGCCACCCTCTGATTGATCTCTTGCGCCTGACCTATGTCCGTGTCACGCAGAAACGGGAGCTTATGATCGGCATCCGTGTACGTTCCCATGCCCCCGGTGTTAGGTCCTTTATCTCCGTCATAGGCGCGTTTGTGATCCTGCACCGCCGGCATATGTTTGAGCGTAACGCCATCACAAAAACTCATCAGCGAAAACTCTTCGCCCTCAATTTTCTCCTCGACGACAAATGGATGCCCGTGCTCGACGAGGTCCCGGCAGAATTCTAAACTGTCTTCGAACGATAAGAGATGGTCCCCGCATACCTTGACGCCCTTCCCTCCAGCAAGTCCATCGTCCTTGATAACGTGCCGCCCCGCATAGCGGAGTAGAACATCTTCGAGCCCATCCAAGGAAGTAAATCGCTGGAAAAAGGGATTGCCGGGAATCTTGTAATTTGTCAAGAGCTCACGGGCGAACCCCTTGCTCGATTCAATTCTAGCCAGGCTTCGTGTCGGACCTACTACAGGGATGGCATCCGCCCAAAGAGCATCGGCAACACCGGCCGCAAGTGGAGCCTCGGGGCCAATCACCGCGAGCGTCGCTTTATGCTCACGCGCAAACGCAGTCACCGCAGCCGGATCATTGATATTTCCGATGTCGTAGCCAGAAGTAAGAGACGCGATACCAGGGTTGTGCGCATTGCTAAAACAGAGCAGTTTTGGCTGTTGAACTGACCGGGCCAGCGCGAGCCCAATTGCATGTTCGCGGGCTCCTGATCCAACGATGAGAACTGTTTCAGTCATTGCTGCAGGCTCGCCAGAACAGTTGCTTCCAGTGGCCTCAGATCCGGTTCAAAAGCCAAGCCCGTAATCTTTTCAAATAGCTGAATATAGCGGGCGGCTAGCTCTGCAATTAATTCATCTGGAGGTACGGGAAGTACTGCATCCATGTAAGGGTCGCAACGATCGCGGAACCATAACCGAAAGAATTCCTTGTCAATCATATTCGGTTCCTGGCCCGCCGCCAGACGCTCCGAATAACTGTCGGCCAACCAGTAACGGCTTGAATCTGGAGTGTGAATCTCATCAATCAGCAAGATCTCGCCGTCTTCAGTCACTCCGAACTCATACTTCGTGTCCGCAAGAATCAATCCACGCTCGGCAGAACGCTTCTGCCCGAATGCAAACAAATCCAGCGCCTTCGCCGAGGTAAGTTCCCACTGTTCTGCTGTCAGCCAACCTTCCGCGATGATCTCCTGCGCCGTGATGGGCCGATCATGCGTAGTTTCCTTTGTCGTTGGAGTCACAATATTGGTAGGCAATGGTTCGTTCTTTTTCATCCCATCAGGTATCGCATGGCCGCAATAGCTCCGCACGCCCTTTTGGTACTGTGTCCAGATCGATGTATCGGTGGATCCTGTCAAGAACCCTCGCACCACAAATTCGATCGGTAACACCTTGCACTTGCGGGCTATCAGCGCGTTCGCATGTGGGCTCGCCAATACATGGTTGCCGATAATACCGCGCGTCTGCTCAAACCAATATAAGGATGTACGATTCAACACTTGTCCCTTGAAAGGGATCGAGCCGAGAAGGCGATCAAAACCACTCTGCCGGTCGGTCGTCAAGAGCAATAGACGCCCATCTCCAACCTCATAGGTATCGCGGACCTTTCCTGGATACTTCGCCGCGAGGGGCAGATCCGTGAATGTCAAACAGTGCGGAATTGCATCGAGCAGCATCTGTCGCTCCATCTCAGTCAACCTCGCCGAAACGTACGCCGGCCGCGTTGCCTTCAACGCGGCCCAGCTCCCATACCTTGAACTGAGGAAAATCTGCGATCGCATCTGCCAGTTCGCCGAGTAGACCGGCCGGCGCAACTAAGACCAGTCCCACGCCCATATTGAAGGTGCGATGCATCTCGTACTCATCAATGCTTCCGAGGTGCTGCATCAAGGAGAATATCGGTTGCGGTGTCCACGTGGCCGGATCAATTATGGCGCCGAGTCCGACCGGAAGAACGCGAGGAACATTCTCCACGAGACCACCGCCTGTGATATGCGCCATACCTTTCACCGGAATTCCAGCATCCAGAATCTTCTTTACTGGTGCAACGTAGTTAGCGTGAGGCGCGAGCAAAACATCCGCGATCGATTTCCCTTCCAACTCTTCGGGGTGCGCGTCAATCGCATATCCGCCAATTTCAAAGATCAGCTTGCGCGCCAGTGAAAAGCCATTCGTGTGGAGACCGCTTGAATTGATCGCGTATAAGACATCTCCTGCGACGATGTTTGCGCCAGTCAGCAAGCGATCTCGGTCCACCACCCCGGTGACAAATCCCACGACATCGAGATCACCCTCGGCATAGACTGCGGGCATCTCCGCCGTCTCACCTCCCACGAGGGAGATCCCCGCCTCCACACATGCTGCGCTCATCCCTCGAACCAGAGCTTCTACAATCGCCGGTTCAATCTTGTGGAATCCAAGGTAGTCCAGAAAGGTGAGGGGCGTTGCTCCCATCACAATAATGTCGCCCGCCACAGCCGCTACGAGATCGTGGCCCAGCGCTTCATATCGACCCGCCATTACTGTAACTTTGCTCTTCGTTCCGACCCCGTCTGTACTCTGCACCATCACCGGATCTTTGAGATCCTTTAGCGCATCGCCAAGCGAGAAGAGTGTTCCAAACGATCCGAGACCAGTCAAGACAGCCGCAGAATGCGTACTTGAGGCATGCGACTTAATCCGCCGCACAGCCTCATTACCCGCTTCAATATCCACGCCTGCAGACTTGTAATCTACCTTCGAGCTCAATCCAACCACCTCTCCCTATCTTATCCAACCCATTTTCGTGCATTGTCAAACATTCTTTGCCATGGACTATCCTTTAGCTCACGCGTCCATGTGTGCTGCACTCCAAGGAAGATTCGCTCGGGGTGCGGCATCAAAATGAGTGCGCGGCCGTCCGTACTCGTTAGACCCGCGACCCCCTGAACGGACCCACTTGGATTCAATGGGTAATGCTCGGTTATCTCGCCATACGTATCAATGTAGCGCAAACCGACCAAGGTATCCGTGCGGACATCGCTCACATGTCCTTCTCCATGCGCGACCACGATAGGGATACGAGAGCCGGCCATACCATTGAAGAACAAAGATGGCGATTCTTCGATAGCCACCATGCATAAACGCGCCTCGAAACGAGACGACACATTTCTTCCGAAACTTGGCCACGCCGCTGCGCCGGGAATCATATCGCGCAATTGCGCCATCATCTGGCACCCGTTACAAACTCCCAGTGAGAAACTGTCAGAGCGCTCAAAAAAGCGAGTGAACATATCCTTCAATCGGTCGTTGAACAGAATCGTCTTCGCCCAGCCACTCCCCGCTCCCAGAACATCACCGTAAGAGAAGCCTCCGCACGCTGCCATTCCTGTGAAGTCTGCAAGGTCGGTACGGCCCGCCAGTAGATCGCTCATGTGAACATCGACCGCCGCAAATCCCGCTCGATCAAATACGGCCGCCATCTCCACCTGACCATTGACGCCCTGCTCACGCAGGATTGCTACACGCGGGTGCGCTGTATGAATAAATGGTGCGCTTACCCGCGCTGCTAGATCAAACGGGGCTGTCACCGAAAGTCCCGGTCGCGCAGCATCGTCCAATAGCGAGAACTCCTGCCTAGCACTCTCAGGGTTATCCCGAAGTGACTGGATATGAAAGCTCGTCTCCGCCCACATTCTTTGCAGCGTCGTGCGTCTGTTCTGATAAACAACCTCAGCACCTGACCGAATCACAACTTCATTCCCTCGCTCAGCGCACCCAACTACCCTCGCCGCGAGGCCCAGTGAATGCAGCCGTCCGAGAACATCGTCCAGATTCTCCGAAGCAACCTGTATTACAGCGCCGAGCTCCTCGCTGAATAACTCTGCCAGACCGGCCGAGGGTAAATTGATCTGGAGCCCGAGATTCCCTGCAAACGCCATCTCCAACAGCGTCACAAACAGGCCCCCGTCGCTACGATCGTGATACGCCAGCAGCTTTCCTTCAAGGTTGAGCTGCTGGATCCCATCGAAGAAAGACTTCAATACCTCTGCAGAAGGAGCATCTGGAGCTTCATCGCCAACCTGCCCATACACCTGGGCGAGGCAGGAGCCTCCCAACCTGTCCTTGCCCTCACCCAGATCAATGAGAACAAGAGGTCCGCCCCCTTCCTGAAGTTGTGGCGTCAGAGTCTTACGAACGTCCTTAATAGGAGCAAATCCGGAAGCAATCAGGGAAAGCGGCGACACCACAGCTTTGTCCTCGCTGCCTTCGCGCCACCTTGTCTTCATCGACATCGAATCTTTGCCGACGGGAATCGACATCCCCAGCGCGGGACAAAACTCCATTCCCACCGCGTGCACGGCGTCGAATAGCTTCTGGTCTTCCTGTCCTTCACCGGCAGCCGCCATCCAATTAGCTGAGAGTTTGATGTCGCCTAGCTTTTCAATCGACGCACCCGCCATGTTGGTAATCACTTCACCGACCGCCATGCGCGCCGATGCCGCGGCGTCAAGAACTGCTAGGGGAGTTCGCTCTCCAATCGCCATCGCCTCCCCACAAATCGACTCATACGATCTGAGGGTGACTGCGCAGTCCGCCACCGGAACCTGCCACGGCCCTACCATCTGATCCTGAACAACAAGACCAGAAATGCTTCGATCGCCAATCGTAATCAGGAAAGATTTCGATGCAATCGCTGGCAAACGGAGCAACCGTTCCACTGCATCCGCGATGGTAACTCCCGATAGATTAAGCGGAGTAGTGTCAATCCGCGACCGGCTAAAAGCTCTCTCCATCCTTGGCGGTTTACCGAAAAGCACCTGCAGAGGCAGATCGATTGCGTCGGAGCCCGTACCCGAATCGTTACTCAGCTTGAGGTGAGGCCTTTTCTCCGCCGTCCCCACCACGGCAAACGGACAACGCTCTCGTTGACAGATCGCCTCAAAAGCCAGCAGATCCTCAGGCGCGACCGCCATTACATAGCGTTCCTGCGCCTCATTACACCAGGTCTCTAGGGGGCTCAGGCCTTCTTCGCCGAGAGGAACTGCCTTCAGATCAAAACTGCCTCCGCACCCACCGTCCTTGACCAACTCCGGAAACGCGTTGGACAAGCCGCCAGCACCAACGTCGTGGATAAACGCGATAGGATTCGTCTCGCCAAGTTGCCAGCAGCGATCGATGACCTCCTGCGCGCGGCGTTCCATCTCTGCGTTGTCACGCTGAACCGAAGCGAAGTCGAGATCAGCATTCCCACTCCCTGTACTGCTCGACGCCGCTCCTCCGCCCAGTCCAATCAGCATCGCGGGGCCACCCAGCACGACCAGGGCATACCCAGGCTTCATCTCGCCCTTCTCTACATGCTCTGCCCGGATGTTTCCCAGGCCACCAGCAAGCATGATCGGCTTGTGGTAACCGAAGACCGTGCCGCCGCTCGCCTGCTCGTAAGTACGAAAGTATCCAGCCAGTGCCGGCCGTCCAAACTCATCGTTATAGGCAGCCGCGCCCAGCGGTCCCTCGATCATGATGTCAAGTGGCGAAGCGATATGCGAAGGCCTGCCATAGGCCTCCTCCCAGGGTTGCGACGCTTGCGGAAGATGGAGATTCGATACAGTGAAGCCGCACAGTCCGGCCTTCGGCTTACCACCTCGGCCGGTAGCGCCTTCATCACGAATCTCGCCGCCCGCCCCTGTCGCCGCACCCGGCCATGGTGAGATTGCCGTCGGATGATTATGTGTTTCCACTTTCAGCAAAATATGAATATCTTCTTCGTGATACTTGTAGGTCGCATCGTCCGGCCCGGGGAAGAACCTTCCCCCGATGCCCCCTCGAATCACTGCGGCATTGTCGCGATAAGCCGAAAGAACATCATCGCCAGAGATTTCATTTGTATTGCGAATCATTTGAAAGAGCGAGCGCGGTTGCTTCTCTCCATCAATCGTCCAGCTCGCATTGAAAATCTTATGGCGGCAGTGCTCGCTGTTCGCCTGCGCAAACATGTACAGCTCTACGTCAGTAGGATTGCGTCCGAGCCGCGTAAACTCAGCCAGCAGATATTCGACTTCATCATTCGCCAGCGAAAGCCCCAGTGCGCGGTCCGCCGCAATAATGGCTTCCGCTCCAAGACCCAACACGTCGATATACTCTAGACCCTTCTGTTTCCGGGGCTCGAACAACACTTGCAATTCCTCGGCACTCTCGAAAAATAAGCTTTCCGTCATCCGGTCATGGAATGAGGCTGCAAGTGTCGAGATATCGCCTACGACGCCATCACCTGTTGAAACAATACGCACCACGCGTGCGCGCTCAATCCGATCGATCGAATCAAAGCCTGTGTTATGTAGAATGTCCGTGGCCTTGCTCGACCATGGCGATTGCGTGCCAATCCTCGGCCCAATCCACACTCTCTGTCCGGAAGATAGGTCCGCACCAACCCCCAGTAACTCGGCTAAACGCCGATAATCCACTGTATCTTCCGCGTCTTTGCCGAGCAGAAGCAAATAGAGATACGAGGCCTCAACAGCAACAACATCGGCCGCCTCGGCGGGATAGTTCGTGCGCAGTTTCTGCACGACACGTTCAGCCTCAAAGGCTGTCAGTGCCGACGGCCCGGGCAATACGCGCACCATCGAACCGCTAGAGGTGAGCCGAGAGATTTCTTGTGATGTGGCTTGCGACATCTTCAGTATGTTTAGCAGCGTCGTTCCGTTTTTGTTCCAGCGTGTTGAGATATTCTTCGGTAATGTCTCCGGTGACGTACACTCCATCGAAGACGGACGTATCAAAGTGAGTGAGACTTGGTGCAGCCTCTGTAATGGCCTGCTTCAAATCCTCCAAGTCCTGAAATATGAGCTCATCAGCTCCAATTTCCTTTACCAATTGGGGCACATCACGGCTACTGGCAATCAGCTCGGAGCGTGCCGGCATATCAATTCCATAGACATTCGGAAAGCGGACCGGCGGCGCGGCCGAACACACATAGACTTTCTTCGCACCCTGTTCCCGGACCATCGCGATGATCTCTCGGATCGTCGTTCCGCGCACAATGGAGTCATCCACCAGCAACACATTCTTACCCTGAAACGCCTGCGGAATCGGGTTGAGCTTTCGCCGGATCGACTGCTTGCGTTGCGCCTGTCCAGGCATGATAAATGTTCGGCCGACATAACGATTTCTCACTAGCGCATCGCGATACGGAATATTCAATCGCGTCGCAATCTCCTGAGCAGCGATACGGCTGGTGGAAGGTATCGGGATTACCACATCGATCGGAAGGTGCGACCACTCACGCTTGATCTTCTCCGCAAGCTTCGTTCCCATGTTGATACGGCACTGGTACACCGATGCACCGTCGAGTACGGAGTCCGGCCGCGCCAGGTACACAAACTCGAACAAGCACGGAGCCTTCTCGTGGGCCTGCAGGCTCTCATGCTTATAGACTTTGCCCTCCATATCGATGAACACCACCTCGCCCGGTGCCAGGTCGTGATCCAGATCAAACCCACTGACCTGGAGCGCTACACTCTCCGATGCAATCATGAACTCCGCGCCATTCCCCTCCCCGCGCGTCCCGAACACCAACGGTCGAATGCCATGCAGATCGCGGAAGGCGATCATGCCCACGCCAGCGACCATCGCAATCACCGCATACCCGCCTTTACATCGTCGATGAACCTCTTCGACGGCCGCAAACACGTCGAACTCGTTCGGATGAACGGCGCCTCTGCGCGACAGTGCGTGCGCAAAGACATTCAACATCACTTCGGAGTCTGAACTGGTGTTGAGATGCCGCATGTCCGTAAGGAACAGGCTTTCCACAATCTCTGAAACATTGGTCAGGTTGCCGTTGTGCGCAAAGATGATCCCATAGGGTGAATTGACATAAAACGGCTGCGCCTCAGCCACCGATGCGCAGCCTGCGGTCGGGTAGCGTACATGTCCAACGCCCATGTCCCCTAACAGCCGCGCCATGTTCCCGGCCTCGAAAACGTCTGTGAGCAGACCATTTCCCTTCTCAAGGTAGAAACGATCTTCGAAACACGTGGCAATACCCGCCGCGTCCTGACCGCGGTGCTGAAGCATCGAAAGACTTTCGTAGATGACAGAGCTAACTGGACTACGCCCGAAGACGCCAACAATACCGCACATGATTCCTCACTGCCTGCCTGATGCCGAACAAACTTCCTGAATCATCGCGAAGTTCACCGGCGCTGAAGACGTCTGCCAGCTTCTATAGATTTAGAGTCTGGTCCAGCCCAAAGGGTTCAAGGGAGACCACTCGACAAGCCCAGCCAACTAAGTGACAGTCAAGAAAATTGCTCTCTTTCATCATCTCCCATCTTCATGAGGAAAATCGGTCCAGCACGAGTCGCGCCTTGCAATGCCGCAGGAAAGTTCATTGGTCGGGACGTTTATCAGACGGCAGAACCGGTCGTGCACCCTAGAAGTTGAACGACAGGCCGCCCTGGATCGCCCGTGGCACTTGCGCAAGAATCAGAGTCTGCCCGTCGGGCGCAAGTACAGGCTGGTATCCCTGCTCCAGCAGATTCGTAGCCTCCACCACTGCATCCAGTCCCTGGGGCAGCATATGGCCGGACCACAATCTCTGCCGCACATAGAACGTTACGTAGGCCTCCCCTGGCATCGCGTTGTAGGCATTCACCTGAGTCAGCGTATCGACCGGCTGCCAGCGATATTCCGCCTTCAGCGATGTGCCCGAACGCACGATCTTTCCCCTGAGAGCCACACTGGCTGCCGCGGCAGTCCGTGGCGTCATCCCGGAGCCAAGATCGGTCAGCACCAGGTCGCCGTTGCTTCGTAAGGCGGTTCCGAGGTCGTATTCTACCCACGCAGAAAGAGCCGGCGTCAGCGTCTGCATCATCGACACACTCAAACCATGGGCGGCATACCCGGGTCCCCCGATCTCGAACGTTCCCGTGGTCGGATCCGCTACGGCATTTGCAAGCTCTAATGATGTGCCGCTCATCAGGCCGCTTCCTCCAATTGCGCCATACGAAAGCCTGTCCACATAGGCAGATGCGCTCAAGACACGCCTTCCAAGCTTACGGCTCACAGAGATCTGATGATGCATACCCCGGTCGCTCAGAGGCTTGCCGTTCGCGTCCGGAACCACCGTCAATGCAGGCTTTAGTTGGTCAAGATCATCCGAGCTTTGCAGTTCGCGGCTAGAGGCATATCGATACTCCACCACCACGTCATTTGCGGGACGGACAGTCAGCCGTATGAATGGCTCGGCCTCTAGACGGGTCTCCTCCAGACGCTCTGCTGCCATCAACGTGCCCGCATCGACCAGAAACATATCGCCAAGCGTGAACTGCTGCGCGCTTGCCAGCCGCAGTACCTGAAAACCACCTGTCGTCCCACCGTCCGTCAACTCCGGGTGCGACTGGAAGCTAGAAACCAGGCGCGTGCTTCCTCCCAGCGAGTTCCTTCGTTCATAGCCTGTGATCACTGCGATGGAGGGCTGGGGAGAGTCTCCACCTGCCTGCACACCTCCCACATCGGCGCGCAATACCGCTCCATCTCCATCCGCCATCGTCCTGTCCAGAACCAGGGCCTGGTGCAAACCGCCATCCCCAAAAGAGCCATCGCCATTGGTGACCATGATTCTTCCCCGCGAAGACACACTATGCGGTTGCTCAGTACTTGAAGAGATCGCCGTACCGTCCTCCGGATCCACCAGACGTAATAATGGCCGACTAGCCGTAGAACGCAGAGTCCATTTCCAGTCATCAACCGGCTCATCCGCCCTGCGTCGTTGGGCCGGAAGCCAATTATCCGCGTCAAAAAGGTTGTTCATCGTTAAATTAACGACCGCCTGCACTCCGGCGTGCAGGCGCACATCATTGCGCAACAGCGGGATAAAGAAAGCGGCGGTAGCGCGTAGTTGGTAGCGACCGGGAGCCACCATCGCCATAATGTAGCGACCGTGGTCGTCGCTGAGCGCGGTTGCCACTGTCCCCTGATCGGCGCGCATCAACTCTATGAGCGCCCCCATCTGGGGCGTCCCGTGAACGTCTCGGACTGTGCCTGAGATCATGGCTGCGCTCTGCAGGGCGAATACTTGCCCCGTTCCCGCAACCATGATCAGCAGCAACAAACCTGGTAAAACTCGTTTCACCGCGCTCAAACCCTCATTCGCGCGTCTACGGCTCTCCGAGTATCGCCCAGTCGGGAAGCCGGACGGCTGTCTAGCTGGTGGAGGTTACTATCGCGGTCGTGTCCTGCGTAGCTTGACTCCTCGTGTGCCGGAAGATAGGCTCTGCCGTCTCTTCACTTGCCCACATTAACACGGGCCCTCTTGACTGACTGCTTCGACCTACTGCTCGACGATGAACGGCGCACTCTGGTCGATCTGCTGCTTCAAGATCCCGTCGTTCACCTTGATGGTCACCTGGTACTTGCCCGGCTCAAGGCCTGCCAGCGGCATCGTCTTCTCCAGCGTTAACTGGTCGGCATTCGGGTTCAACTTCGATGCAGACTCCTGCATGTCCAGTACTTGCTTGTTGGTTGCCATATCGAGAATCTGATACTCGATTGTCGCGTCATTGCGCTTATTCTCGCCAATTCCCAGATTATAAACCTGCATCCAGAAATTGAGATTCTGTGCCCGATGGAAGGTCACAGGCGCCGAAACCGTCGGCGGAACCCGAGGTATAACCTTCGTATTTCCAATCACAAAATTCCCGGCGCCAACGTCCTTCGAGGGCACCCGCTCCATCTCCCCCGCCAGGATCAGCGAGGAGGATGCCAGGCGATCATCATCGAACTCGGGAACGTCAATACTCCGTCGCCACGCGCCCATATGGTCCGGATTATTTACATCCTTGATTGCAATTTCTAACTTATAACGTCCCGGAGGCAACGGAATCGCGTTCCAGTACACCTTCATATTGTTCTTCTCGCGTTGCAGCAGATCGCTGGGGGTTTCGACCTTGACCGTGTCCTCGAAGGTATACACAATCCGATGGGTAATCGTGCTCACCCGTCCAAGAATGTTGACCGTCCCCACCGAATCGCCTTCCTTGGTGCTGTACGTAATGTCGCCTTCACGAATCTGCATCGTGACTGGAACCATGACCGTCTCGTTGGTCAGCTTCACATAATCAGTTCGCACGTCAAAAAGGAAGGGTGGTCCGGTTAAGACCTTTGACGTCGCCAGAAAATTGTCCAGGTCAGCGAATTTCACTGGCGGAGGTGCAAACAGCTTGGCGAACGTATCCAGCCGGTCAAATTCCTTGCTCTGCTGCGAGGATGACATCGGACCCGAACCAAGTTGCTCCAGCCCTCCGCCCGAGAACCGGTCCGCCTTCTTGGCCTGCCCCATCTCCTCATACTGCGTCAAACCTGCTCCCGGCACGTGTTTAAGCGCGTCCTTCTCCGACCGGTCAATCGTTGCATGGTACTCGCCGCACATGCAGGTATCCACGAACTCGATATCAATATTGTCGCCAATCCCTTCGAGATAGCGGTAATGCCACACCTCGAACGGGAAGGTTGAGGTCTCTCCGCCGCCTTCTTCCATCGGACGTTCATAGCTTCCGCCCGACGGGTGGGAGTCGATGCTGTCCGGCTTACCGTAAGCGATATAGATGTGGCCGCGATCGGTCATCCATCCAGGCTGACCCGCCGCAAAGTGCTCATTGGCATAGGCGATGCGCGCATAATACTCATCGCGGTACTCGTTATCATTCTGATCTGGGTTAGGATTGCGGCGCTGCCAGAACTGCTCAATGAACGAATCCCGCTCTTCATCGTTGGAAAGGCTCTTGAAGGTCTTTGCCTCCTGGTCGGTGATAATCCACCGAACATCCTCATCCAGCCATTTCTTGTACTGACCCTTCAGCTCCATAACAGTCGCTTTACGACGCTCACGCTCCTCGCGGTCGCTCAAACGGCGCTTCAATGGGTCTGGTTTCTCGGGCACTGGGGTCGTCTTAGTCACTCCCCCGTTATCCTGAGTCGCTTGGGCCGCCTGCGCCGGAGAAGCATCCGATGGCGCAGTTTGCGCAATCACACCCGCGCTGAAACACGAGAATGCCACAAGAGCCATACCTGGAACTACAAAGCGCGACAGACAGATTTTCATGGGGTGGGGCCCTGCTCCTATTTCGTTAGACCCCTTATTCTAGACTTCGTGAGCCACCCGCACAAGGCTCCATGCAACCCACTGATATCATCCAGACATCGAAGGAGTCTTCTTGCCGCGTGCGCCCTACCGCCCATCCAGCTCTTCCTCTTCCTTTTGAGTTCCATTGCATCGGTTCCAAAGGCAATGGAACTGAACACAGCCTAGCTGCGTATCCCTCTTCGTTCAATCCAACAGCGGACTTGCGTCTTGTCACCGATACATATTCCGCAGAAGAAAGCCTCCATGACCGGTAAGAAAATCCTGTTGCTCGTCGTCATCGTGGTTGTTGTGGCCGGCGTCATCGTTGGAACCGTCCTCCACAGTCGCTCGGACGTTCCCGCCGTGACCACGGCGAAGGCCGTTCATCAAGACCTCATCTCCACGGTCAGCGGCACCGGCCAGATCAAACCCAAGACCTACGTCAATGTTGGCGCCACCTCCTTCGGTCGCATCACTCACCTCTACGTGAAAGAGGGGGACCATGTGCAGAAGGGCCAGATGCTCGCCACCGTTGAAAGCGAGCAGCCCGCCAGCGCCGTTGCTGCACAGCAAGCGACCATCGCCTCCTCTCGTACTAATGTCGATTCCTACATCGCTGCCGAAAAAACCGCAGAAGCCAACGTAGAAGAGGCCCAGGCTGATCTCGAACAAAAAAAATTCGATTATCAGCGCGCCCAGGCTCTGTATAAGGACAACCTCATTGCCAAGCAGGACTTCGATGCAAAGAAAGCACTCTACGACGTCGATGTGGCCACCCTGGCCCAGCGCAAGGCCGCTGTGGCCCAGGCCAAGGCCCAGACCGCTTCGGCCCGTAGCCAAGTGCAGCAAAACACGGCGACTCTCCGCGGAGACGATTATTCCCTCGGCCTCACCCGCAGCGTCGCTCCCTTCAATGGCCTCGTAACCAACGTTCCCGTCCGCGAGGGAGAGACTGTCGTCGTCGGCATTCAAAACGCTGAAGGATCTACCTTGATGACCCTCGCCGACATGTCTGTGATCACCGCCGAGGTCAAGGTGGATGAGACCGACATCGTCAATGTTGCGCTCGGCCAATCAGCTACGATCACCGTCGACGCCTTCCCCGGACAGACGTTCACTGGCAAAGTCACCGAAGTCGGTGATCAGGCTCTCCTGCGCACCACCGGCATCGCTACCTCGCAGTCCACCACGGGCACAGAAGAGGCAAAGGACTTCAAGGTCGTCGTTACGCTCGATCCCATCAAGATCGATCTTCGTCCCGGCCTATCCTGTACCGCCAAGATCACCACCGCGCACAAGCCAGACACCCTCACCATCCCGATCCAGGCGCTTGTCATGCGCGATCCCGCACAAGAGGCAGCGCTCTTCAAGAACCACGGCAAGGTATCTACCGCCGCCCCAGCGGCTCCTGGCAAGCAATCTGACCTCGTACAGGGTGTTTACCTCCTTGTGCTGGACGGGAACCGACTGCGCGCCCGCTTCGTACCCGTAACGACTGGAATCACTGGCACCACTGACATCGAAGTTCTCAGCGGCCTTAAGCAGAATGACGAGATCGTTACCGGTCACTACAAAGTTCTGCGCACCCTCCGGAGTGGCGTCGCGGTCAAACGCGATAATTCCGTCACGCCTGTCACGGTCACCGACGACAGCTCCAGCTAATGTTCTTTCTTCTACTATCTTTACGGAGATACCCATGACCATCGACACCTCCGAAGTCATCGCGCCGGAACAGAATCGCATCGGCGCCAACGCAGATGGCCCCCACCCAGGGGATGTCATCGTCACCGACAATCTCTGGAAGACCTACGAGATGGGCGACCAGCAGGTGCATGCTCTTCGTGGCGTTGATATCCGCATCCGCCATAATGAGTACGTCGCAATCATGGGTCCATCGGGCTCTGGCAAATCGACTCTGATGAACCTGATTGGTTGCCTCGACTCGCCAACCGAGGGGCGTTACTGGCTCAACGGCCACGATGTCTCCCAGCTCAACGATGATGAACTCGCCCGCATCCGCAATAAAGAGATCGGCTTCGTCTTCCAGACGTTCAATCTACTCGCCCGCGCCACGGCGCTGCACAACGTGGAGTTGCCACTTATCTACAACGGCACTCCCGCCGCCGAACGCATCGCCCGCGCGAAATTCGTGCTCGAGTCAGTTAATCTCGGCGAACGCATGAACCACAAGCCGAACGAGCTTTCGGGCGGTCAACGCCAGCGCGTCGCCATCGCTCGCGCCCTGGTCAACAAGCCATCCATCATCCTCGCTGACGAACCCACGGGCAACCTCGACTCTAAGACTTCGGTCGAAATCATGGCGCTCTTCGACGATCTCCACGCCCAGGGTAATACCATCGTCCTCGTCACCCATGAACCGGACATCGCCGATTACGCTCAACGTGTCATCTCCATTCGGGACGGCTCAGTCGAATCCGATGGACCGAGCGCACGCAAACGCAACGGTTAGAACCGCGTGGCAATTGGCCGATCAGATCTCAACCGCGACGCATTGTCGCGCGATTTGATCATTCCGATCAACGGAACTGGCATTTCATGAGATAGACGAATCTCATCAAGCATCCACCGCAGAACATTCTCCGACTACTGCCGCTGCAGCTAGGCATCTAAACTAGGAGTATGGATAAGCGCGTCCGATTGTTGCTGCTGCCCCTTCTCTTCCTCTCCTGCTGCAATCTAAGCCACGCGGCTGATTCGCGCTTTGATTTGATCGGGCCCAAGATCGATGTTCGCGTCACCCGCGATGGACAGACTCTTCCCATAGCTGCCGTTCCCAACCTTCAGCCCGGCGATAAACTCTGGATCCATCCCGACCTCCCTGCCTCGCAGTCCGTCCACTACCTCTTGATCTGCGTGTTCCTCCGGGGCAATACCAATCCCCCTCCGGACGACTGGTTCTTCCGCATCGAAACCTGGGAACGGAGCGTTCGGGATGAAGGTGCGTTCGTCACGGTTCCTGCCGACGCCCAACAGGCTGTCATGTTCATGGCCCCAGAAACGGGCGGCGACTTCAAAACTCTGAAATCCGCGGTCCGTGGCCGCCCTGGGGCCTTCGTTCGCGCCTCTCAGGACCTCATTGAGGCTGGCTTTGAGGAAGCTCGCATCGAGAAGTACATTGCCTCCATCCGCCGCGTCCCGCCAGCCGACTCCGCTGCACTACTCAAGCACTCCGACCTGCTCTCCCGTACGCTCGCTCTCAAGCCGAACGAGGCCTGCTTCAAACAACCCGTCGACATGCAGTTCGCCTGCCTCACCCAGACGGGTTCGCAAGTCGTACTCGACGACGGCAACGGCCAGACCATCTCTAACGTCCTCAACGGTCCCACCTCAGACCTCATTTCCCAGACAACGTACACATCCGCAGCCGGCGGTGGGCTCTACTCCGCCTACGTCGGCGCCATCGTCGACGTAGTTCGCATCATGAGCAATCTCCACAACGCTCAATTTCAATACATTCCCGCCATCAGCTTTCCGCAGGACGATGCCATGAACCTGCGCCTCAACACCCCGCCTTCTTTTCATAATCCCAAGTCCGTCCTGGTCATCGCTTTGCCCGCCGTGCAGGCCGTCGTTACCCCGCCCCTGCGTCCGGCCGACCCTAACGAGGTCACCTGCCTCATCAAGCCCTCCGTCGTCCTCCCCATCGAGGGCGCCCCCCTAGTCTTCTCCACTGACTTCGCTCACGACCTCGTTCTGCGTCTCAATACGCCTCCCGGAGCACCATCGGAGCCGGACATCCCCCTCACCCCTGACCCCTTCTACGGCGGCCTTGTTCTGCAGAAAGACCAGCAGCACCACATACCGCTGCATGACCCGACACCGCTGCAGCCAAACCACCCAGAGACCAACCCCTTTGCGAATTCAACCCTGGCCGCCCATCCCACCGCGCAGCCGCCCAAGCCTCAGCCGAAGCCTGCGCTGCTCACAGGAGTGATCCTGGGCCGCTGGGGCTTTGACAGCTTCACCGGCCCTACCGTCCAACTCCAGCAGCTTCCCGGCACCAACTGGGTTATCGTCCCATCTAACGGCGCCGGCAAGGAACCCACCTACGACTTGATCGCCGGCCATACCGCAACGCTCCTTCTGAATTCAACCGGTTCGGCGTGCGTCCATACCATCACAGCGAATCCAGAGGATGAGAGTCCGTTCCCCGTTCCGTTTAAGCCGCAGCCCAAACCGGATGAGCCCAACATCCTTGCGCTCACCCTTCCGCTGGAGCATGATCTGACGCCAGGCGACCTGCACCTCGCCATCCAGCAATACGATCAGCCAAAAGCTGACCAACTCTCTGCCCGCACGTTCTCCGAGCCTGCGACGGTCTCTTCGGTTGAGATTCACGCCGGCGACAAGACAATGGTCGTCACAGGCACTCGCCTCGGTGAGATCGAAAAGATCAATCTGGGCGATCTCGTATTCTCTCCCGCACCGGATGCCTCCTATGACACTCAGGCCCCAGACTCAGCCACCACGGGGACCCTCCACTTCGCCCTACCGGCCAACGCACCCGCCCCACCGACGCACGTCAGCGAGAGTCTGACGGCTACGATCTCGCTTCGCGATGGCCGAGTCCTGTCCGTACCGCTCGTCGTCTCAGCGCCCCGCCCGGTCATTGCCCTGCTACGCAAGTCGTCTATCCCCGACACCAAAACTTCCAATATCAATCTCACCAATCCCGACGATCTTCCCCTCTCCTCACTTCTCACCTTCACTCTGAAGAGTCCGGACCGCTTTCCACGTAATGGCCAGATCGAGGTCGAAACTCTGGATGGAACCCTGCGCACGGTTCTCACTCTTGCCCCGTCGGGCGGTCTGCTCTTGCAGGATCCGCATACTATCGTGGCAACCTTAGATCCTCTGCGGTCGTTCGGTCCCAGCGCATTTGGCGCTCTGCGTATGCGCGCAATTTACCCCGCCACGACCAGCCATCACAACGATCATCATCCATCTGACTCGGCCAACGAACCAGAGTCCGCGTCCGCCGGATCCGCCACTGACGACCCCACCTCGCCCGCCAGTGACTGGCTGCCGCTCGTTACCCTAGTCCGAATTCCGACATTGTCCCAATTGCAGTGCCCGGCCGATATTACCCAATCCTGCACAATTACAGGACTGAACTTTTTCCTGCTTCAAGGGGTTTCCGCCACCCCGGACTTTTCCAACCCAGTCTCCGTCCCTGACGGCTTTACCGGGTCCACCCTCAGTATTCCCCACCCCTCGGCTGGGACCATCTTCTTCAAGCTTCGGGATGACCCGATGAGTGTGAACTCTGCCATACTACCGATGCCTACTCCGACCGTGGCTCACGTCCATCACACCCCACACGGTGTCCATGGCGACTCGGAGCCGTCCGGACAGGAAGTCCCTTTGGGCACGACCCCGGATGCCAGCAATCCGCCCTCCTCTACCCAGCCCGTTCCGGTGCTGCAAAAGCGACAGAGCTCGACACCATCGGTGCCGAGCTCTCCCTCCACAACATCCCCGCAGTGATGCAGCTCAGCCCTGCACGCTAGGATCAATGAGCGGTGCCTGCTCCGATGCGGGAAGCTTCTGCACCTTGCTGTGCTTCACACTGTATGTGAAGTAGATCACCAGCCCGACCAACAGCCAGCCGATCACGACAATCTTGGTCAGCGACGGCAACGTCCAGATAAGATAAGCAGCGCTCAGAATTCCAAGGATTGGCACCAGCGGAACCAGCGGCGTCTTGAACGGACGATGCAGGCTCGGATTCCGTCGCCGAAGGATCCATACCCCAGCGCACACAATTCCGAAAGCCAGCAGAGTGCCCATATTCACAAGTTCGCTCAGCTTATCGATTGGCAGCAGCGCCGGCATGAACGCTACGATCAGCCCTACGACGATATTCGAGATCCATGGCGTCCGGAATTTCGGATGAATGGCGCTAGCCCACTTCCACAGCAGACCATCTTTCGACATTGAAAAGAACACCCTCGACTGTCCCAGCAACATCACCAGCATGACAGTTCCGAGACCGAATACAGCCCCAATCTTTACCAGGATCGATCCCCACCGCACGCCCGTAGCATCGATACCGACCGCAACCGGATCAGCAACGTTCAGCGACTGATAGTTCACTAGCCCGGTCAGTACTCCCGATACCAGGATGTACAGAATCGTGCAGATCACCAGAGACCCGAGAATGCCAATCGGCATATCGCGTTGAGGATTCTTTGCTTCTTGCGCTGCCGTCGATACCGCATCGAAGCCTATATACGCAAAGAAGATCGAAGCCGCGCCCGCCGTGATGCCGCCTATGCCGAACGCCCCGGGGCCCTGACTCTTTGGAATAAACGGATGCCAGTTAGCCCGCGCCACATCCGGATGGTGCAGCAGAAAACCAATCCCCAGCACCAGGAAGACCCCAACAACAAATAGCTTCACAATCACGATCGCCGAGTTCAGGTTCGCCGACTCTTCAATCCCGATCACCAAGACTGCCGTGATCGCGAGAATCGCAAGGAACGCCACCAGGTTGAACAGGCCCGTTACATGCGGCAGTCCCGCCGTGCTTACCCCGGCAGGGATCGAAGCCAAGGGCACCCATCGGTCCTGAAACAGTACCAGCACGTTCCCCGGCGTCGTCGTCAGCGACGGCGGAATATGAATGTGGAAATCCTGCAGCAAGCCAACCAGGTAGCCGCTCCATCCTGACGCCACCGTCGCCGCGCCAAACGCATACTCGAGCACGAGGTCCCAGCCGATAATCCATGCCACAAACTCGCCCAGCGTCGCATAGCCGTATGTGTAAGCCGATCCTGCAATCGGAATCAGCGAGGCGAACTCCGCATAGCAAAGTCCCGCAAACGCGCAAGTTATGCCAGCCACGACAAAGCTAAGCACAACAGCAGGTCCTGCATGTTTCGCCGCAGCCTGTCCGGTCAGCACAAAGATGCCCGCTCCGATGATGGCGCCGATGCCCAGCGTAATTAGGTTCAGCGGCCCGAGCACGCGTTTCAGCCCGGTCGTGCCTTCATTCTCGGCTTCCTTCAACAACATGGATAGCGGCTTGACCGCCAGCAGATTCGCCATTCGCTCTCGTTCTCCCAAATCGAAAAGTCTGATTTCTTCTTACTTACGGTACGGCCTGCTCTACGTTGCTTCGCCGCGTCCACACCAAATACACTGGCGCGCCTAGCAACACCAGGAATAATCCTGGCCACGTGTATTGAGGCTTATATCGCAACAGTACACCACAAATCCATACAGCCATCACGATGTAAAGTGCCGGCAATACAGGATAACCAAAGGCCTTGTACGGCCGAGGAGCGTCCGGGCGAGTCCTACGCAGCACAAACAGGCCGCCAATCGTCAGCACATAAAATACCAATACTGCGAAGATCACATAGTCCAACAGCTGCGAATAGGTCCCGCTCAAACACAGCAGGCAGGTCCACCCCCACTGCATCCACAGCGAGTTTACCGGCGTCGAGCTTTTTTCGCTCAGCTTCCCGGCGCTCTTG
>Ga0302140_10002522_pt1 | contig 23762 bp, 25 predicted proteins | sample I_Bog_E1_1_FD_202095 | JGI IMG/M metagenome (GOLD analysis project Ga0302140, IMG submission 202095) | Peat permafrost microbial communities from Stordalen Mire near Abisko, Sweden - I_Bog_E1_1 | ecosystem: Environmental > Terrestrial > Soil > Wetlands > Peat | place: Sweden: Abisko, Stordalen... | reverse complement strand
TCTTCTAGGGGATTTTGTAATTTTGTAATCGGGTAATTGAGTAATTGAAAGACTCTTGGCTCCAATGTTCGTTGTTCAAATTACCCAATTACCAAATTGCCCGATTACTCAATTCCCCTCAGTGCTCTCCGATTCCGAAAACCGCGCTTAGTAGCAGAATGGCGAGCACTCCAAACGAGATCGCTCCGTATTTCCAATCCTTTTCACGCAGAAAGAGAACGGCGGCAACCGCAACGCGCACGACCGGTGTTGCCAGCATCAGCAGCACGCCCGCGCGTTCGATGTCGCCCGGAATGCGGCCGTGGACGAAGAGTCCAACCATCAATCCCGCCAGCATGATGAAGAAACATCCGAACGCGCCCACGCGCAGGACGAGCGCAACCACGCGATCGAAGCCTGGTTCCCGGAGCTGGCTCATGCCGCGCCTCCCGTGAGCAGGTGTACGAACAAGTGGCCAGCGAGATAGAGCATGATCGCCACCAGCAGGTAGACGACGTACTTGGTTTGAATGCGCGGTGCCAGGCGCGCCCCCAGCAGCGAACCCAGAAAGACGCCCACCGCCAGCGGGGCGGCAAGCTCCACTAGAATGTCTCCGCGGCGATAGTAGACGATGGCGCTGGCCGCGGCCGTGACTCCGATCATGAAATTCGAAGTTGCCGTGGCCACCATGAGCGGAACGTTCATGAAGATGAACATCACCGGAACTTTGATGGGACCACCCCCGATGCCGAGCAGGCCGGAGAGTCCGCCTGCGATTAAAGATGCGCATAGGCCGAGTGGATACCGCTGAGGCTCGTACGGCGGAATCACAGTTTCACCGTTATTCTGGGCGGGAAGTTCTTCCTGATCTCTGACTTTGCCTCGACGCAGCAAAATGGTGAGGGAGCTGTACAGCAGGAAGCCGGCGAATAATCCCTCAAGCGCATTGCGGTTGAAGTAGCCGACCAGATAGGCGGTGACGGCCGCGCCAAACGATGTTGCCAGTTCGAGCGTCATACCGAGACGGATGTCGGTGGTGTGGCGCTGGAGGTGTACCGAAGAACTCGCCGCCGAGGTGGTAATCACGGCCACCAGACTGGTGCCAATGGCCTGCCGGATGGGAATGCCAAAATGCAGGGCGAGGATGGGCGTAAGCAAGACGCCGCCGCCGATGCCGGTCAACGCCCCGAGCAAACCGGCGAAGAAACCCAGCAGCACCAGGAGCGGGCTCAACATGCAGGGTCTAGGTCACCACCCGCGGAGCGGATGTGGACTCGGCCTGCTCGTGCGCATGATAGCTGGAGCGCACCATGGGGCCGGACTCGACGTGGCGGAATCCGAAGCGCAAGGCTTCAGTCCGCAACCCGCGGAATTCCTCGGGCGTGTAAAACCTGGCGATCGGCAAGTGATCGCGCGAGGGACGGAGATACTGGCCCACGGTGAGAATGTCCACGCCGCGGCCGCCGAGATCGCGGAACACGTCGATCAGTTCGTCCGTGGATTCGCCGAGGCCAACCATCACGCCGCTCTTGGTCACCATGCCGGGAGAAAACTTCTTGGCATTTTCGAGCAAGGTGAGAGTGCGCTCGTAACGCGCGCCGGACCGTACTGCGCGATAAAGCCGGGGCACGGTCTCGGTATTGTGGTTGAGAACGTCGGGCCGCGCGTCGAGCACGATCTTCAGCGGTTCTTCCAGACCTTGGAAATCCGGAATCAGCACTTCGATGCGGCAATCCGGAATGAGTCCGCGAATCTCGCGAATGGTTTCGGCGAAAACCCTAGCGCCGCCGACATTGTCATCGTCCCGATTCACGCTGGTGACAACGGCATGCTTCAGGCCCAGAGTAGCTACAGCTTCGGCCACGCGCCGCGGTTCGTCCCAATCGATGGGCTGTGGTCTGCCTTTTGGCACCGCACAGAACCCGCAGCGGCGGGTGCAGATATCGCCCAGCAGCATGAAAGTCGCGGTCTTATGATGCCAGCATTCGCCGATGTTGGGACACTGGGCCGATTCGCAAACCGTGTGCAGCCCCAGACCACGCGCCAGCTTCTTGAGCTCATGAAAATTGTCGCCGACCGGCGCTTTGGCGCGCAGCCAGTCCGGTTTGGGGACGCGAACCGGAGGTCCGACTTCGATCTGGATCAGTTGTGAAGTCCCTGCCATCTGTTCGATTCTACCAGTTCATGCCTCGTCTTCAGCCCACCTCGACCAGACCGTAGGTATGCTGCCAGCGCGTGCGCAGGGCGACCAGAGCGCGACTGATTTCAACCTGCGTGACTTCGGAATTGGGTCCGGCCATCACCGCCGCGGCTTCTCGCTTGGCGAGTTCCAGCAATTGCCGGTCACGAATCAGATTGGCCACGCGGAAGCTCGGCATGCCGGCTTGCCGCGTGCCAAAAAATTCTCCAGGCCCGCGCAGTTCAAGATCGAGTTCGGCGATCTGAAAGCCGTCGTTGGTGCGCACCATGGCATCGAGACGGCGCTCGCCTTCTTCCGTCACTTTGCCGCCGGTCATCAGAATGCAGTAGGACTTCGCGGCGCCACGCCCGATGCGCCCGCGCAACTGATGAAGCTGCGCCAGGCCAAAGCGCTCGGCATGCTCAATCACCATTACCGTGGCGTTCGGCACATCCACACCTACTTCAATCACCGTGGTAGCAACCAGAATCTGCAGCTCGCCCTTCTGAAACATGCGCATGACTTGATCTTTCAAGTCGGAATCCAGCCGTCCGTGCAACAGCCCGACCTTCAGATCGGCGAACACTTTTCCACTGAGTTCGCGGTACATCTTGACCGCAGCCTTCAGCTCGGTCTCCTCGTTTTCCGCGATGACCGGGTAGACCACATACACTTGATGCCCCTTTGCAACCTGCTTGCGCACAAAGTCCCACACCTCGGGCGAGCGGTCGTCGGTGATTCGCCGCGTGACGATGGGAGTACGGCCGGGAGGAAGCTCGTCGAGCACGCTGAGATCGAGATCGCCGTAAAGCGTAAGAGCTAGAGTGCGGGGGATCGGCGTGGCCGTCATCACCAGAACGTCGGGCTCGGCAGGATTTTTATCGTCGCTGCCCTCGCCCGACTTCTTCATCAACTTCAGGCGCTGCAAAACGCCGAAGCGGTGCTGCTCGTCGACGATCACCAGTCCCGGCTTCGCGAACTCGACTTTCTCCTCCAGCAGCGCGTGCGTGCCGATGACGAGCTGTGCGCCGCCCTGGGCGATATGCCGGCGGATCTCGCGCTTGCGGTCGGCCTCCAGCGAGCCGGTTAGCAGGACGATGCGATACCCGGCATTCTCCAGAATTCTGCGCGCGGAGAAGTAATGTTGCTGCGCGAGAATCTCGGTGGGAGCCATCAATGCGACCTGATAACCGTTCTCGATGGCGATGATCGCCGCCTGAAAGCCGACGATGGTTTTGCCCGAGCCCACATCGCCCTGCAGCAAACGCCGCATGGGATGCGGCTTCTGCATATCATCGGCAATCTCTTTCAAAACCCGTTTCTGCGCGGCCGTGGGATGGAAGGGCAGAATCTTCTTGATGGCCTGGCGCACCCGGTCGTCCAGTTGGAACGCAATGCCGGTCTGCGTCTTCTGCTGGCGGCGCTTGAGCTCGAGTCCCAGTTCGATGAAGAACAATTCTTCAAAGATCAGCCGGATGTGCGCGGGCGTGCGCGACGATTGCAAGTCTTCGAAGCTCTCGCCAGCCTCGGGCCAGTGCACTTTCCACAGCGCCTCGCGCGGCGAAACCAGCGCCAGACGCTCGCGTACGGCTGCCGGGATCGCTTCGGCGAGCTCGGGAGTAAGATCGTCGAGCGCCGTGCGGATGACTCGGCGAAACCACCGTGCGGTCACGCGGCCTTGCCCCGCAGACTCGTAGATGGGCACAATGCGCCCCACTTCCAGCGAGGTTGCGGCTTTGTCTTCCGCGCCATTTCCCTCGGCATCGCCCAGCATCTCGAACTGCGGCTGCATAATCTGCAGCTCTCCGCTGCGCGAGTCCTGCTCCACCTTGCCATAGAGCGCCACCAACTGGCCGGGTTTGAACTTATCTTGCAGGTAGGTGGCGTTGAACCACAGGCATTTCAGGCGAGATCGTCCCTGGCCCACGGTGAGTTGGAAGATGGGCATGCGCCGGGTGCGAAATAGCCCAGAGTTGCGGACTTCGCCAATCACGGTCGCCATTTCGCCGGCTCTCAACTCAGCAATGCCGCGCGGATTCAGCCGGTCTTCGTAGCGAAAAGGCAAATAGTTGAGCAGATCGCCCACCGTGGCAATGCCCTTGGTGGCAAGAATCTCCGCCAGCTTGGGGCCAATCCCCTTCACGTATTGCACCGGCGTGGTGAGTTCAAGCATGGCAGAGGTTCCAGAGGAATGTTAGCAGCAACGCCCATAGATGCCCTGCCGGGTTTTTCCTGGCGGAAAACCCGTCGACTAGGACAGTCAAGAAATGTAACAATCGGGCTGGGGATCGAGCAGAGGTACGGAAACTCATATGTTCGATACGAGCCGTTCATGGATTACCAAATACCTTCTCATCACAGCGCTGATGCCGCTGTTCGCAATCAGTGGACAATTACGCGGGCAAGACGAAAAAGACCCACACCGTCCGGCCTGCACAAGTGCGCGCTGCCGTAAAATCAAGGCCTATCTAAAGGCCCACTACTGCGGCGAATCACCCTTTGGAAACGGGCCTGATGACGGTTGTGACATTCGTCCCGCCAAAAAGCTCGGGACCGATATCAAAGTGATGGCAGACTTTGACTGTAAATGGATTGAAGGAGCACGAAAGTGCCAACAGCATGGGCAGCCTTCTTCAGAAGTTCGTGGAATCCTAATCAGCGAATTGCGGCGACTCGGCTTGCCTGCCAAGGCAAGTGGACAAATCAATTTTACTGTTTGGACATCCACTGCCTCAGATTGGTCCCTCGCTGAGGCGTATTACCACCATGCAGCAGGATCTTACGTTATAACGCTCTGCCAAGTGATTGTGACCATCGACCAAAGGTCGCAGGTGCACGTGCTGCGGAAGGTACAGTTCCAAAAAACTGATGAAGACAAACCTGCGGTAACAACGTGGTCCCCAATTGACTTGGCAGATGCCGACGGCGATGGGCGGATCGAGGTCATTTTGGAAGGGGACGCTTATGAGGACCACTGGCTTGAGGTTGAAAGCATCCAGGACGGATCCTCCCGCACCATCTTTTCCGGGCTCGGCTACTACCTGTGAGGAGTTGTATCGAGGCCAAATGGCGAGCGGAAGGAATAACTAGCCATGCCGGACCGTTGGAACACCCGCCGACATATGACCGGGCCCTCTCACCCCGGTGTCTAAACCTTCGGTGCTCCTAAATCTGATTCAAGCTCTGTTCGCTATTATTCTGGGCAACCTGGCCTACTTCTTTATTGGTCCCGCCTTTCACCTGCCCGCCCACCGGCCATTTCAGTTCGACTGGGGCCTGATCGTGGACTTCTGGTTCTGCGCCGTTGCCTATGGGCTGATCCGCACCGCTAGAAGGTGGAAATAGGGTCCGACGGGGTCATACCGGCGGAGCCGTTTTTCGCGTCGAGGGTAGACCGCAGCGTCCGTGCGCTCGGAGATCCCTCACCCGGCTGAAGTGCGCCGGGTTTCGGGATGACGCCTCTTTCTCGAAGTCGAGCCCCCACACCTGCCTGGCGGGACCCTTCGACTTCGCTCAGGGCAGGCTGCCGGCGCTACCGCACTACGTTACTTTGGGAACCTCGGGAAATTGCCTTCGTCACGTTACGATATTTCTGACGTATGAATAAAATCGCAGTCCTGTACGACGCTGGCCAAGCTGTGCTCTCCACCTTCGATCTGGACGAGGTGTTGCAGCGCATCCTGGCCATCGCACACGACTATTTTCATCTGCGGAATGTGGCGATCGGGCTGCTGGACAAGCAGTCGCAGGAGTTGTACATCCGATCACAGATTGGCTGGGACGAAGGGCAGGACAAGATTCGCGTGCCTTTGGGGCAGGGGATCACGGGAGCGGCAGCGCTCAAGAAGCAGCCGGTTTATGCGCCTGACGTCAGCCAGGACCCGCGGTATTTCTGTTCCGCCAAATCCACGCGTTCCGAACTCGCCATCCCTTTGATGGTGCAGGATGAAGTGGTGGGCGTGCTCGATTGTCAGAGCGACCGCGTGAACCACTTCGACCCCGAGACCATCGATCTACTCACGCTTTTCTCCACCCATGCATCGATAGCCCTGCAGAACGCGCGGCTGTATTCTCTGGAGCAGCAACGGGCGCGGCAACTGCAGGCGATCAACGCCATCGCCCAGCAAACGACAGCGGTTCTGGACCTGGAAGAACTGCTGCGCCGGGTCTGCCAGCTGATTCAGGACGCGTTCCGGGTCTCGCATGTCTCGCTTTTCTTACGGGAAGATCACGACCTGGTGCTGCGGGCTCATCACGGAACGCTCACCCCTTGTATTTCGGAAGGCGGCCGTTTCTCCGCGACCCAGGAGCCTTGGGCAAGCATCCTCGCCGATAGCATTACGTCGATCGAAAAAGATTTTGGCGGCACGTCCGGAACCAAGTTTTTTGCGGAATCGGCCGCGCGCATGTGTATTCCGCTGGTTTCGTTCGGGCAGACGCTGGGAGTGCTCGCCCTCGATAGCGCCAAAGCGGATGCGTTCCGCGACGGCGATCAGCAGTCCTTGGAATCGGTGGCCGACATCTGCGCCACGGCCATCCAGAACGCCCACTATGTCGACCGCGTAAAACAGCTTGCGTACCTGGACGGTCTGACGGGTATTTTCAATCGGCGCTTTTTCGAACTGCGCATCATGGAAGAGATTGAGCGCGCCCGGCGCGGCGGCGCGGGCATGGCCGTCATCATGGCCGACATTGACCAGTTCAAGCGGCTCAATGACGAGTTTGGACACGTGCTGGGCGATGAAGTGCTCCGGCAGGTTTCGTCCCTGTTTCACCAGCAGCTGCGCAAGATTGACGTGGTATGCCGCTACGGCGGCGAGGAATTCGGAATCCTGCTGACCCAAGTCAACGCGCAGCAGGCGCTGAGCGTGGCGGAGAAACTGCGGAAAATGGTGGAGAGTTGGCCGTTCCCGGGTGTGCCCCGGACCGTAACCATCAGCGCCGGAGCCGCTGCCTTTCCCGAACACGGCAAGACTCGCGACGAGTTGGTGAGAGCGGCAGATTCCGCTCTCTACGCCGCCAAACAGGCGGGACGAAACCGGGTCTGTCTCGGGCCTCTGGCGCGCCGCCAGGTGGTGGGTTCTTAAAATCAGGGGTCAGGGGCTAGTGATCAGTGGCTAGCAAATCATCTTGGAAGTCACTCCCGCGAACCACCAGTTGCTAGATATCCAGCCAGTCTCCCTGCATCTGATGACGAAGTTTCTCCATCTCTTGCTGCAGTTTCTGCCGGCTCTTCTGGAGCTCTTCCTGAACCTCGGGCCCGAGTTCCTGCCTTAGCTCTTCGGCTCGCTCCTTCATCTGCTTCTGCTGCGAGCAGAGAGACTTGCGCACTTCCTCTGTGGCTTTGCGGGTTTGTTCGGTAACCAGTTCCATCTGAGGCCGAAGCTTGGCAATCTCGTCTTGCACTTCACTCAATTCGGTCTGAGTCTCGGCATCCAGTTCGGGCGCTTCCAGGCTTTTCTCCATCATCTCGCCGGAGTCCTTGCGTTCGGGCAGAGTGAGCGTAAGGGTCTGCTCTTTCTTGTCACGGAGCACTCCCACGCGCACCGATCCGGCGCTGTGGGTATGCAAGGCGTGGGTGAAGTCGCTGGTGTCGTGGACCGGCTGATCGCCAACCCGAGTGATAACGTCGCCGGCACGCAAGCCAGCCTTTTCCGCGCGGCTGCCCTTTTCCACCGATCGCACCAGCACTCCATTGCCGTTCTTCGCACCAAAGAAGTCGCCCAGTTGCGGAGTGAGATTCTCCACCATCAGGCCGCTACGCACCGAGGAATGCACCACCATGACCCCCATGTTCGGAACCTCGAAGTCCGGAAGATTGTGGATCGGGGGAATGTTCGGGATCGGTGGAATCTCGACTTTAAAATCCTTTCCCCAGCTCCCGTCCTTCGGCGCCATATGGGCAAACTCGGAGCGACGGTCGGCCAGTTGCACCTTGATGGTTAGGGGTTGTCCATCGCGGCTCAGTCCCAGCGCAACCACGCGTCCGGGGGGAGTTTCATGGATTATTCGCTGCAACTGCGTCTTGCTTTCGATGGCCGTTCCGTTCATGGTCAGAATGACGTCGTGTTCCTTGATGCCGGCTTTGCCCGCGGGCGCATCCTGGTCGACCATTGTCACTTCAACGCCCTGCTCTTCTTTTAGCTTCAGTGCGCCCAGCCGGTCGGAGGTAATATCCGCAATGTCCACGCCCAGGTAGGAACTGGTGCCCGCATCTTCGCTGGGAATGCCGAAAGGCTGTGAAGAGTCTACCGTCCATCGTTGTGCGGCTTGCGACCAGTTCAGCAGCAAAGGCAGCAAGGCGATGGTTGTCAAAATCCGTTTACGCATGGCCAACCTCCAGAATGTTCATGTACCGTCAGTTGTCATCCTGAACCAACTAAACCGCTACTTACCGGTTCGCCCGTCTGAAGCAGATGTCGCCGGTGGTGGTACGGACTTTCAGCACCGGACCGCCTCCGTTCAACTTGCCTTCCGCCGTCAGCGTCCTCGGACCCCACTGATCGCCCTCGCCGGCGACGTGGATGTCGGGGAAATCGGAGGTAATGTGGTGCCCGTTGCCCAGGTCCACGCTGGCACGCACCGAAATAGCCACATCGGCTGCGATGTAGACGGTAATGTCGCCCGCTGAGGTCTCGAGCACCGAGTCATTGCGTTCGCCACCGGTGTTTACCAGCTTCACCGTAATCGCGCCCGCGCCGGTTTCGACTCGGGCCGACGGCACGCCAGACAAATCAATGCTGCCCCCGCCGGTCTGCGCGCGTACCAGACCCTTCGCTGAAGCCAGCCGGATGCTTCCACCGCCGGTATTGATCTCAGCCGCGCCTCCCACATCGCCCAGGTCAATATTGCCGCCGCCGGTCGATGCCTTCACCCGCCCCGTGCAGCGCTTGATCTCTACGTTGCCGCCTCCCGCCTCGACGACCGCCCCTTGTTCGCCGGAAAGCACCGTCACATTGCCGCCTCCGGTCTCTGCGCTGATCTTCCCTTTCACCGAGCGGATGGTTATGTTGCCGCCTCCGGTCTCCAGCTTCAGGTCGCCGCCCACGCTTCCCACGTCGACGGAATCGCCGCCGGTTTCCACGTTCACCGATCCGCCAATGTCATCCACTCGCATGCTGCCGCCGCCGCTTTGAATGTCCACTCGCCCGGAAATTCCGGTAGCTTCCACCCCGCCTCCGCCCGTTTCAATCCTCACTGAATCTGTATCGCGCGGAACGTTGATCACAAATTCGCCGGAGAAACTGTGCTCCGAGCCCATCCGAATCGTCATGCGCGCCGAACCCATGTGCATGGAATGCGTGCCCTGCCATTCGCCCACCACCCACGCCGTGTCTCCCTTAACGTAGGTCGTGACTTTGTAGGCTTGGAACTGGCGCCGCGCATCTTCCTCCGACGGGCCGCGCGCGTGCATGTGAAAGCTGTAATCGATGCCCGACCGTTGCGCACCGTGCACCGCTACCGAGCCCGCATCGACCCTGACTCTCACATTCTTGACTCCGGCCAGCGACCCCGTCATGAGCTGGCTCCAAACGCCGCCTTCGCGGGATACGTGTGTTTCCTGCGCCAAGGCCAGGGGCGCGAGAATGGCCAGCACGCCCATCAGGCCAACGAATTGTGGAGAACGCTTCAAAATAAACACCTCATCAATCAATTTCCGGCAACTGCGCCAGCATGGTGCGGGCCTGCGACTTGATGTATTGGCTTTGATCCTTGGCGGCCAACGTCATCAACACGCCGCGCACGCTGCCGTCGGCCTTCACCGGCTCAATCAGCCGCAATGCCTCGGTACGCACACCCGGATTCGAATCGTTCACTAAAGCTTCCAGCACCACATCGCGGACGCGCACATCATCTTTCACGAAACCGCCCAGACCCTCCAGACATTTCAGCCGGACTCCTGGATTCGTGTCGTAGCGCAGCGAGTAGATCAGCGCATCCCGCACCTGCGAAACATCGGGCTTCTGCGTCAGCAGATCCACCGAATCCATGCGCACGCCGGAATTGTAGTTGTTGCGCGCGGCAAACAGCAGCAACTGCTGGATGCGCTGGTCATTCATCGACCCCTGCGTCTCCAGAGTGGAAACCGTGTCGTACTTGATGGCGATCTTGTTCGTGCCCGGCTCCTGAGTGATGGATCGAATGCCGGTAATCGAAGCTTCCGCGGGGGCGGGAGTTGTGCCGGTCTGAGAACCCTGAGGCGGATGAGCCAATACTCTGTAGGAAGTTCCCACTCCACCGGCAAACCCGAGAATCAAAATCGCGGACGCCAAAGCCGGCGAGAAGCGCACTTGCCGCAGCCAGTTCGCCGGATCGAACGCGAGACGATGCCAGAAGCGCCCTTGCTCGGCCGTTTCCAGCGCTTCCTGCAACCGCATGCGGGAAGCCGCCAGCAAGTTCGGCGTCGGTTCGGATGCCCGTTCCTGCGACAGCAGGGCGTGAAATTCCTGCTCCGCCTTTAGTTCGGCCGCGCAGTCCGCGCAGCGCTCCACATGCTGCTCCAGTTCATGACGCGCGTCATCGGCCAGCTCGCCATAAACCTGCAGCGTGATATTTTCTCGTACCCATTCGCACTTCATACGAACCCCGTTTCAAGGTTTCTCAGGTTTCAAAGCTTCAAGGCCTTTGAAGCCTTGAAACTCTGAAACCTTGAAACCTCTCTTCATCTCATATCCGCCAACTGCCCCCGCAATTTCTGCGTAGCGCGAAACAGTGTGTTCTTCGCGGTCTCTTCCGTCGTGTGCAAAATCTCGCCCACCGTGCGTAGCTTCAATCCGTGGTAATGCTTCAGCTCGAAAACCATGCGTTCGCGCGGCGTAAGCTTTTCCAGCGCTCCTGAGATCCTCGCCCCCAACTGCCGCCGCATCAAATCGCGCTCCGGATTCGCTCCCGCCCGCCCGTCGGGCACCTGATTGAGCAAGTCGAACTCTCCGCCGGACGCGTCTTTCACCACCGGAGCATCTTCCTTGCGCACGTTCTTCTTGCGCAGGTGGTCCAGGCAAAGATTGGTCACAATGCGGTAAATCCAAGTATAAAACGAGCACTCGAAGCGAAAGCTTCCGATGTTCTTGTAAGCCTTGAGGAAGGCGTCCTGATATACGTCCTGGGCGTCGTGCTCGGTTCCGGTGAGATGCAGCGCCAGCCGCAAGACCGCCTGATCGTAGTGGCGCACCAGTTCCTCGAAGGCGGCGCGGTTCCCGCGTTGCGCCTCACGAATGAGGATCGTATCGTCGATGCGGCGTTCTTGCCCAGCCATTCGGCCCCGCGCGGGGTCCTGCTGCTCACTGACCTGGTTCTCGCTGACGCTGCAACCGCTGACTCTCTCGGACTTCGTTTTCGAGCGGGCCCGTGGACCAACCGCAAGTGTTACTGCTAAAACATCGGCCGGCATGTTTTGTCTTTTCCTTATTGGCCCGGATCAATGCCGTACCCGGGCTTGCATAGGAATAGACGCTCAGTCAGCGGAACCGTGAGCAGGGATTATAGGCTGGCAGTGAGGATTTCTGCTTGCGGCTCAACAGCTTGGATAGACAAGATAGCCAACAAAACGGATAGACAGATGTGGGGTAGCCGTCCTCGGCTGTCCCGCCCTGTCCCGGAGGGACGTCTGACAGTAGCCCGCCACTGCAGTGGCGGGGATCGGCCCCCAAAAAAGAAACCCGTGCCGTAGGCACGGTTGAACGCCGGAAGCGAACCTTCAAGCGCCCTACGGGACGCGATTGGCTCGGGTGGCGTCTTCCCGCCAGTGAACTAGCGGGCTATTTTCAGAGGTGCCTCCGGCACCCAGGCGTGGAGGTCCTTACTCCGCCACCACTTCTTTCTCAATCACAACTTTCAGATGCGCCGTCACATCCTTGTGCAGCCTCACCGGCACGGTGAACTCGCCCAGGGTCTTCAGCGGCTCGTGGAGCTGGATCTGCTTCCGGTCCAGGTTGATTCCCTTTTTCACGATGGCATCGGCAATGTCGCCGGAGGTGACCGAGCCGAACAACTGATCGTGCTCGCCCGCCCGCTTCGTGAACGTTGCCGAGAGCCCCTCAAACTGCTTGGCCAGTTCTTCGGCCTGGGTTTTCTCCTTGGCCGACTTGCGCACTGAAGCAGCCTTCATCTGCACGATGACGGCCTTGTTGCCGGCAGTGGCTTCAATGGCCAGCTTGTGCGGCAAAAGAAAGTTGCGCCCATATCCTTCGGCAACCTTCACCACGTCGCCGCGCGATCCCAGCTTGGTTACATCTTCTTTGAGAATGACTTCCATGATATGACTCCGTCTTCAGATCTTGTTGGCCACGGATTCACACGGATCTTCACGGATAAAATCAAAAATATTCTAGAAGCCTCATCCGTGCAAATCCGTGGCTAAATACCCTTTACGATGCCCGCCCGGCAAACGGCAGCAGCGCGATGTTGCGAGCCTGCTTGATCGCCGAGGCCAGCCGGTGTTGGTGCGGCGAACACACGCCGGTCAGCCGCCGCGGCACGATCTTGCCGCTCTCGGCCACGAACTGGCCGAGCAGCCGGTAATCTTTGTAGTTGATGTCGGCGATTTTCTCCGTGCAGAACTTGCAAACTTTCTTACGCCGGAAAAACTTGCGTCCACCCTCACGCGGCGGACCGCCGGGGCCGGAACGTCCTCCACCGCCGCCTCCGCCGAATCGCGGACGGTCTCCTCCGCCGGAACGCTCGCCGAAAGGCCGCGATGGCCGTTCCGCCGCTGGCGCTGGTGCTTTCGTCTCTTCAGTCATAGTGCTCCTTGTGAATCAGTGGCCAGTGGTCAGTGACCAGTGGCCAGTCAAAATCGCTCTAAAAATAGTCACTGACCACTGGCCACTGACCACTGTTCTTAAGCCGTCGCCGGAGTTTCCGCTGCTGGCGGCGCCGCAGGCGCTTCTTCCACCGCCGCCGGTGCCGCAGGCATCGCGCTCACCTTCTTCTTCGCGTCCCGCAGCTTCTTGATCTTATCCAGGCGCTTCAGCTCTTCGTCCACGCGCACGGTGAGGAACTTGATTACCTGCTCGGTGACTCGGAGGCGGCGCTCCAATTCGTGGATCACAGTGCCCGCGCCTTCGATCGTCATCAGAACGTAGATGCCCTCGCGGAATTTGCGCACGGCATAGGCCAGACGGCGCTTGCCCATCCGGTCCACGCTCTTCACTGTGCCCGCAGCCGACGTCACCGTCGTTTCCAGGTTCGCTACCAGTTTGTCCAGATCGTCGTCCGCCATATCCGGCCGGACAATAAACATCAGTTCGTAAATACGATTCATTGCCATCTCCAAGCAGTGGCCAGTGATCAGTGGTCAGTGACCAGTGACACCCGCAACCGCAAAAAACATTTTGTCCAACCTGTTTCCGTTCGCTCTGATCACTGGCCACTAGCCACTGATCACTGCTCTTCCTTGCGGTTAAACCGGTTCATGGCCGCCGCCGGACCTTCCGTTAGAATCACTTTCACCGCTTCTGCGGCAGTGTCTAGGATCCCATCCACCACCGCCAACTCTGCCTTGCGCAACGGCGATAACAAGTACCGCTCGCCGTCTTCCACTCTACGTTCCGGGGCAACGCCGATCCGGATGCGCAAGAAATCCTGCGTGCCCAACGCCCCAATGATCGACTCAATCCCGTTATGCCCCGCCGAACTCCGCCGCGTATGAATCCGCAACGTGCCCAGCGGAAAATCCAGCTCGTCTTGAATCACGATCAAGTCCGCTTCCGGCTTCGCCTCGTACTCCGCCACCAGCTCCCGGACCGACAAGCCGCTCAGGTTCATGTAGGTTTCGGGCTTGACCAACAGCACCGGCTCGTCCCCTACCTGTATCCTCGCCGTCAGCGCCCGGCACTGCCGGTTCCTGATCTCAACTCCGCGCTCGCCGGCGATGCGATCCACCACCAGAAAGCCCAGGTTGTGCGGCGTCAACCGATACTCGTCACCAGGATTGCCGAGGCCAACGATCAGTTTCACGCCGTATTAATTTCCTCCGCTCGCGCTCGTCGTGAAGCCCAATTGTCATCCCGAGCAAGCGTTCTTTGCGCGGCGAGGGATCTGGGCGAGCCGCGCGAAGCGTCGCGCTCTTCGCGACGCAACAATCGCGCGTTCGGCTCGCTTCCTTATTTCTTCTCCTTCTTCTCGGCCTTCTTTTCGCCCTTCTCCGGCTTCTCGGCAGTCTCGCCCTCTTCCTCGGTCTCCGCCTTGCCCTTCTTGATGACTTCGGGCTCGGCCGGAACCGCTCCAGCTTCCGCCGCCACCGCTTCGGGGGCGACCACGACTTCTTCCTTCACGCTGGTCACGTGAGCCACCGGCTGATTCGCGTCGGTAAGGAACTTCAGCTTTTCGTTATGCGGCAAATCCGAAACGCGCAGCACCTTGCCGAACGTGAGCTCGCTAACGTCAACGTCTATGTGTCCGGGGATATCGCCCGGCAAGCACTCGATGTCCACCTCGCGCAGCATCTGCTCCAGAATTCCACCCTCGGTCTTCACGCCAGCCGGTACGCCCTGCAGCACCACCGGCACGCTGACCCGCAAAGCCTTATCCATGGCGATTCGCTTCAGGTCGATGTGCAGCAGATGGCCCTTGATCGGCTCATATTGCCAATCCACGATCATGGCCTTGGTGCGCTCGCCCCCGTTCAGCGCGAGATCAAAAATTGTGTTGTGACCGCTCTCCGAGCGCAAGATGCGCAGTACATGCCGCGGGTCCACACTCACGGACAACGAGTCCTTGCCCGCGCCATAAATCACGCCCGGGATCTTGCCTTCACGGCGCACACGCCGCGCCTGGTTCTTCGTGCCCGATTCCCGCGGTTCTGCTTCCAGAATGTTCTGTTCTAATGTAGTTGCCATAATTTCAATTCCTGCCTTACATGAATAATTTGCTGACCGAAGTCTCTTCGTGAATGGACTGAATCGCCCGTCCAATCAATCCCGCAATCGAAAGCACCATAATCTTGGACTCGCTTCTTGCTTCCGCCGTCAGCGGGATCGTGTTCGTCACCACCACGTGCTCGATGCCGGAGCTGTGAATGTTTTCCACCGCCGGATTGGAGAGCACGGCGTGCGAGGCACAGGCATAAACCGAGGTCGCTCCGTTTTGCAGCAGCGCCGCCGCCGTCTTCACGGTCGTACCGGCAGTATCAATCAGATCGTCAATGATCAGGCAGGAGCGCCCCTTGACATCGCCGATCACGTGCATTACCTCGGCTACGTTCATCTCGACCCGGCGTTTGTCCACAATGGCCAGCGCGGCATCCACTTTCTTCGCGAAAAACCTGGCCCGCTCCACGCCGCCTGCGTCGGGCGAAACTACCGTTAAATTCGGCAGGTTCAGTTTCTTGAAATGATCTACCAGCACCGGCGAAGCGAACAAATGATCCACCGGGATGTTGAAAAAACCCTGTATCTGCGGCGTATGCGGGTCAACAATCAGAGCCCGGTGCGCGCCCGCCGTGGTGAGCAAGTCCGCTACCAGCTTCGCAGAGATCGGCACCCGCGGCTTATCCTTGCGATCCTGACGTGCATACCCGAAGTACGGCATCACCGCGGTGATGCGCCTCGCCGAGGCGCGCTTGAACGCGTCAATCATCAGCAGCAGCTCCATCAGATGTTCATCTACAGGGCGACAAGTCGGCTGCATCACAAATACATCGCAGCCACGCACGTTCTCCTGGATCTGGACGTACACCTCGCCGTCCGCGAAACGCTTCACCATCGCCTGGCCGCGCGGCATGCCGAGAAAATTACAAACTTCGTCGGCCAAAGGCTCGTTCGCCGTGCCGCTGAAAATCTTGAACTTCTCGTCCACTCGCGCGCGCGGCTTGCGTTCCGCTTTTTCCTCGGGCACGGGTGGAACCTGCTTTTCGGCTTTCTCCGTCTTGTCCGTCGGCGTGACTAAAGTAGCCATAGTTAGCTGTTAGCCTTTAGCTGTTAGCTCTTAGCCAAACCTTCCTGCCCTTAGGGTTCAAGCTAAGAGCTAAAGGCTAACAGCTAAAAGCTGCATTTCTGGCTGGGCCGCTAGGATTCGAACCTAGACAAAGTGCTCCAAAGGCACTTGACCTACCATTAGTCGACGGCCCAGTAATTTATTGTTGATTTTGGATTGTTGACTGCCGATTGAGACCCGCCTCAACCAGCACCCTAATTGTCAATCAACAATCAAAATTCAACAATCAAAAACTTCCCGGCCGTTATCACGCTCGGACGATCTGTTTCCAGTATTCCCGCCGCCTCAGCGTGACCGTCGCCTGCGCCGCCCAGCCCTGCCTTTGGAGCCGCGCCACCGCCGCGCGTGCCGCATCCTTCGAAACGAACAGCCCGTACAGCGCCGACCCGGAGCCCGACAAAGACGCATATTTCGCGCCCGCGCGCTCCAGCGCACACTTTCCTTCACTCAGCTCGGGATACTCAGGAAAGACGACCTGTTCAAAGTCGTTCTTGATCCCGGCCCGGACAAGCTCGAGAAGTGGATTCTCGGCCCGGCCCCTCCTGGGTTTAATACGACGACTACTACGAGGAGCACCGGAGTAACTCTCGCTCAGCCACGCCGACAGCCCTCGGCCAAGCTCAATCATTCTATCGGATGCTGCAGGGACCGTCAATTGTGCGTCGCTGGTTGAGACTCCGGCATCGCCACACAACCGATCCCACTCCCTAAATGCCTTCGGCGTCGAAACCCCCACCTCCGGTGTCACCACCACGCACGCCGTCGCCGGAAAGTCCTGCAGCGGATACACCTGCTCCCCGTGCCCTATGCCCAGCACTGTCCCGCCTATCAAGAACAGCGGCAGATCCGATCCCACTTCCGCCGCGATTCGCAGCCGCTCCGCGGCGGCCAAAGGCTTCTTCAACACGCGCTCCAGACCCAGCAGCGCAGCCACCGCATTCGCCGAAGCCCCACCCAATCCGCCCTGCACCGGCAACCGTTTTTCAATGTCGACAACGACACGCCCTTTCGCAAGCAAAGCTTCCATGGCCTTCTCGACAATGCGATAGCAGGTGTTCGATTCATCCTTCGGAACTCTCGGATCGTTACACCGAATCTCAATCCCGCGTCCGCGTTCCAGGCCCACGCGAATCACATCGTGCAACCCAATCGTCTGATAGACCGTCAGCAGTTCATGGAAACCATCCTCCCGCGCCGCGCCAATGCGCAACCCAAGATTGATCTTCGCGAAGGATCGAACCAGTACCGTCATGGCAGCAAGATTGTAAGCCATCCCGAATCGAGAGGTGAGTTCATGGCGACGACCCCTCCCGCCGCATATAGGTTTCTGCGCTGACAAGATCCGTCCTCCCCGCCCGATACACCACCTTGGTAATCTCGACCCGCACCGAGGATTAGGGCAGCCTAATTGTGATTTCAATCACACGAACCGGCGACTGTCCCCCCGGTTGGAACCATGTACGACCGCAAACACGAGTGCTGCCCGCCCCCGCGGGATCCTGTCAGCACTGTCCCGCACGTTGGGTGTAAGCCGTTGCCTGCGGAAAGCAAGACCGACACAAATTTCAGCCCGCGTTCCACAGCGACCGCGGATCGGCCGTGTGTAACGGGCGGTGGGCTACCAGAGGTTTTTGTATGCGGAGTCTGATTGCTCGTTGCTTCTTGCTGGCTTTCCCCATTGTGCTTACAGTCTTCGCCGCTGCGCAAGCCGACTACAAAGTCATTTCCGTTAGCAATGCTGGAAGCATTTCCGGCACCGTCAAATGGTCAGGCCCGGCGCCCCACCAACTGGATTTCCCCATCACCAAGGACGCGCAGATCTGCGACCCGGATGGCAAGAAAACCGCCAGCCTCGAGCGCCTGATCATCGGACCCGAAGGCGGCGTGGCCAACACTATCGTCTATCTCAAGAACATCTCCGCCGGAAAAGCCATGGACCTGCCCGAGCAGAGGCGTCATCTGGATCAGAAGCACTGCCGCTATGTCCCGCACATTCTTCTAGTGCCCCAGAACGCGGCTCTTCAGATGCAAAGCTCCGATGCAACCCTCCACACCATCCACATGGACGGGGCGGCCAGCTTCAATCTGCCGTTTCCTTTCACTAATCAGATCAACTCCCGCACCATGTCGACGCCCGGCCTGGTCAATCTTCGCTGCAACGGTGGCCACGTGTGGATGAACGCGGAAATGATGGTGGTTCCGCATCCTTACTACGCCGTCACCGACGAAAGCGGACGTTTCGTATTCACCAGCGTCCCACCCGGCACCTATCAGATCGTCGCCTGGCATGAAGGCTGGGGACTGGCCGGCAAGGAACAGGCCTACGACGTTCTCACCGAGCACACGGTGCAGCGCCCCATCTTTACCGAACCGAAGACCTGGGAGAAATCGGTCACCGTAAACACCAATCAGCCCAGCACGATAAACTTCGCGATCGGAAACAAGTAGGGATCGATGCAGCATGTATGGGTCGGACACTCTTGTCCGACAAATGCCGGCAGCACATGAGAAGCCGGGGTCCGCTCCCGGCTTCAATTTCGGAGGGTTACTGAAGGAACGGTTGTTCTAGGAAGAGATCCGCGCCGATCCGTGCGAATCTGTGGCAAAGAATTTAGCCCCGCCGCTTGTACAGCACCGCAAACTCAAACCCCACGTTCGCCGGAAACAACTCGGCCACTTTCCTCAATCGTTCAGCCAGCGCCGAAGGCGCCAGCAGCGGATAATCCCGCTCCCGCAGATCGTAGTAATCCACATCCAGAAACAGCGAAAGCAGGTAAATCGAGATCGTGTCGGAAAACGTGGCCTCGAAGTATTCGTTCTTGAAGCGCTCCGCGTCCGCGCCGCCGGCCAACGCCAGCTTGCGCGCTTCCCAGGCATCGAGCGACGTTTCTCCACGCGTCCCGGCTTCCACCTGCTTCCACGCCAGCTCGCTGAACTCCTCGGAAACTCCGGCGGACTCCACCAGCGCATGCCCTACGTTGATGTAAAACTCAAACGCCACGGAAAACTTATCGTCCATCAGCCGCGTGGAGATAAACACGCACTGCGAATCGCCCAGATTCAGGTTGCGATGGCACACCGCGTTATCGCTGAGCGCCACATCGTAGCGGTCCGCAATCAGAATCTCTTCCCCCTGGCTCACGGTCAGAGGTACAAAGTAATAAGCCTTGCGCTTAAGTGCCGCGGCAATCTTGGTGGGGACCGCCGCGATCATGCGCTCCAGATCAAACGAGCTGAGCGAGGTCTCGCCCGCCACGGCATAGCACACCCCGTTCGCCGCCTGCGAAACCGGCGTCGTCCGGACCACATCTGCGGGGCTCCGCGTAATAGCTGGTGCTGCCTGCGACATATGCTTACTATTTTATACACTAGCCCTGATCAGGTTTTCCCGCCGAGGTGCTGCGCATGCAGGAGATTTCCAATAAGAGTCGACCCTTGAACGCCATGAACGAATTTCCGCAGTTCATGAGACACTCTGCCAACCGAATCGATGCTGGCAGTCAGGCGACTCCCGGAGTAGAAGGCTACGTCTTCGACGGCGCAGATGGCAGCCAGATGGCCTTCTGGACCTGCCGCGAAACCGCCTCATCCGCGGCCCATATCCACGATTACGACGAATATATGCTGGTCGTGCAAGGCTGCTACACCTTGATCATCGAGGCGAAGAGGATTCCAGTGAACGCGGGAGAAGAGTACTTCATACCTCGCGGCGTATTGCACGCCGGCGAAGTCAGCGCTGGAACCAGGACAACTCACGCCTTCGGCGGCCACCGCGCGAACCGGATCGTTTAGCCGCACAAGTCGCATATTTATTCGCTCTAGCTTGCGCTCGCCTTCCACCCCATCCAATCCAGCATCCACTGCCAGGACGCCTCATGGTTCCGATTAACCGGTGGCGGCGGCAAAGGCTGGGTGGGAAAGGTCACCGGCTTGCCTCGATAGGCATCGGCAAGCTGCTTGAAGACTTTGCCCTGTTCCTTCACTCGGCCATCATTAGTCAGCAGGCCCAGGCTGTATTCCAGCGAGTTGAATTCGAACCTCCGGTCCACATCATGGCTGTCCCAATAGCTGAACCAGCTCACTCCCGCATCAATCGACGCCAGCACTGCCTTCTCCAGCCACTCCGCCTGTTGTTTTTCGTTCAGCGCTTCGATGCAGGTGTTGAACTCCTCCGCCCACACCGGCTTCCGGCGGTCCCCCGCATACGACCGGATCAGCATCGCCATGGCGGCCATCAGCTTGATGCTCGGAGGATCCATCGGGCCGCCAAACTTCAGCGACCCTGACCAGTAGGGATAGCAATGCATCACGGGCATCCGCCTCGCTGCCAGAGCCTGCGGAGAAAACGTGTTGGCCTCAAACCACGGCAGTTCATCCACTCCGTTAACGTGAACGCCCCCGGGATACACGCTCTCCATAAGCGAGAACATCTTTGCCATCCAGGCGTCGCCCACCCGCGGTTCCGTGCTCCAGCACGTGTTGATCTCATTTCCGAAGTCGAAGCCAATGATGTTGTTCTTCTTGGTCAGCACTCCCGCTAGCTGCCGGATGAAGATCTCCTGCGCCTTCCACATCGCCGCGTCAGTGTAGAAGGCCGCTCCCGCCTGGTTGAACGGAGGCAGAAAGAACCACCCGCTCAGCTGCCCGGTAAACACCGTCACCACCGCATCCAGGTTTCGCTCGCCCATGATCGTAAGCAGCTGATCCAATCGTTCCAGGTGAAGCGGGCTCACCCACCTGGGATTCGGTTGAAAATACGGCCAGATCAGCAGGATGCGCAGATGATCCGCGTCCAAAGCCGCGATTGCATCCAGGTCCCGTTTGATTGAGTCCGCATCCCATTCGTTCCAGCAAAACCACCAATTCTTCGACGGCGTATAGTTCACGCCGAAGCGGTGCCGGTCCAGATCAAGACTCCGAGGCTGAATCACAGGCGAACCAGCGACTTCCGCATGAAGGCTAAGCGGGTTTGGGATAACGGATGCTCCCGCGGCCAGCGAACTCGTGACCGCAGCGCCTACCACGCTTGAGATGAAGCGGCGTCTATTCATAACGGACCGACTATACTCGCTCCCAAAAAAGTCACAGTCATAGCCTTGACCCGTGCCCCCCTCCATCCTAAACTTCAATCCGAGGATCTCGCCGCCATGACCCTACCCCTGAAGACTTATGTCGCCGCGTTGATATTAGGCTTCGCCCTCATTCCCGCACTCCATGCTTCCAGTCCGCGCCTTCTCGCTTATTACGAGTACAGCGACAAATACAATGTTCCGCCATACGACGCCTCAACCATCCCCTACCACCAGCTCACGCACATCGTCCACTCCAATATCGCTCCGGCATCGGCGGCCGATGGCACTCTATCCATCCCGAGCGGCTTTCTTGAGCCCAACCTCATATCTCATGCCCATGCGGCAGGCGTCGAAGTGGAACTTTGCGTCAGCGGCGATTCCAACCTGTTTGTGAAGATCGATGCCGATGCCGGGCTGCGCGCCACTTTCGCCCAGAACATCGCCAGCTTCGCCATCGCCAACGGCTACGACGGTGTCGACTTCGATTACGAAGTTCCCAACGACAAAAACCAGGCCACGGATTTCACCGCGCTCATCCATGACCTCCGCGACCTTATGCCCGCCGGCCAATACCTCATCTCCGCCGCAGTTTCATCTTCTCCGGGCGGTTACGGCATCTACGATTTTGCCGGCATGACTCCTCTTCTCGATTTCTACAACGTCATGACCTACGACTTCCACGGCGCCTGGACCAATCACTCCGGCCACAACTCGCCGCTCTATCTCAGTCCTCTTGATCCCGGCCAGGAAGGCAGCCTCGATACCTCAACCAAGAACTATCTCTCGCTTTACGCCGTACCCGCCGAGCAGATCAATCTCGGCACCGCGTTCTATGGTTACGCCTTCGATCTCTATCAACTCTGGGCCTTCTGCGCCGACGATGATCTTTGCGGAAATGCGGGAGCACCCTCCGTCACCTATGTGCAGGTCGAGCAGTTTCTCGCCTCCGGAAAGTGGCCCGAATATTTCGACGACCTCGCGTCCGCCCCGTATTTGCTTAACCCTAATGCAAGCACGTACGGTTTCATCACCTACGACAACCCATCGTCCACCGCAGCCAAAGTGCACTACGCGCTGAACAAGCGCCACCTCGGTGGCGTCTTCATGTGGGAGCTTTCCCAGGACTACAACGGCCACCAGCAGCCTCTGCTGAATGCCATGCACTCCGCTTTTGTCCAGAGCTCCGCTGGGGATACCGACGCTGTTGCACCGCCGCACTGATTGAATAGTTTGTTCCAACCTGCCTTCGATTGCGGCTCTGGGGAATTGAAGAAGCCCAGTTGGTTACCTTTGTGCCTCACACATCGGAGCCATTCCAGTTTGCCTCGGTTTGCCTCACACTATTTCTGGGCCTGCAATGCGACCAATCAGCGTAAAAACAAACCGGCGTCGGCAAGCGCGCATGCAGGCAGTGCTGCCCGTTCGAGTGCGTGGAACCGACGACTCCGGAGTTTTGTTCGAAGGCCTGGCACATACTTTGGACCTTACCCCGACTGGCGCGAAGTTGGGCGCCATTCGCCACAAATTGAAGGTTCTGGACACGCTGGTCGTTCTTTATCGGCAACGCCGAATCGAATTCACCATAATTTGGTCGAAACTGCTGGATGGGCAGTGTGAATACCAGGTTGGATTGCAAGCCATCGCGCAACAGAGTGATCCCTGGGGGCTGAATCTGTCGAATAACGCTCACCCGCTAACAGTCGCCTCGGCAGTTTCGGGCGCAGCATGAGTCACGGAGAAATCATGAGCTATCTTCTAAGCACGCTTTGGTCAGATGACGAAGGGCAAGACATCGCGGAGTATTCCGTGATGCTGGCGGTCATTCTGGTCATTGTGGTAGGCACGGTCCGGCTGATCGGAGCGAATGCCGGCAGTGTGTTCTCGCAAGTCGGCAGCGCCATTCAGTAGCCGGAGTGTTCCATCCGCCGCCCCCTGAGGGCTACGCGGCCTTCGACCCACCTTTGAACAGTGATCGACTCTGGGTAATAACTTCCAGTAAATACATCGCGCAGTCTCGCCGAACGCTGCCATTCGCCGAAATTTCTTCGACGCTCTCAGGGCTTCGTCGAGTTGGTCATCATGAGCGCAAACAGGATTGGAAGATAGATGACCGTGGCCTGCAATACGTGACGGGCAAACATTTTGGATCGAGGGCTGTTAACAGGCAGCTTAAGAAACGCGAGACGCGCGCCGAACCAAAAAAGCGCAATCCCTAGAATCACCGCTCCCACCAGATAGATCTTTCCCGCCATACCGAAAACACTGGGCAAAGTGCTCAGCGGAATCAGAATCAGTGAGTAGATCAGGATGCGCCGCGCGGTGGACCTTCCATCCTGCTCCACCACCGGCAACATGCGAATTCCGCCGGCCGCATAATCTTCCCGGTAGAGCCAGGCGATGGAAAAGAAATGAGGGAACTGCCACACAAAAAGGATGGCAAACAATATCAGCGTACCCCACTCGAGATGGCCACGCGCCGCTGTCCACCCCAAAACTCCCGGCATAGCTCCAGGAAAAGCTCCCACGAAAGTGCAGATCGGCGACACCCGCTTCAGTGGCGTGTAAGCGGCCAGGTAAACAACTGACGTCAGCAGGGT
>Ga0302140_10002521_pt1 | contig 23777 bp, 21 predicted proteins | sample I_Bog_E1_1_FD_202095 | JGI IMG/M metagenome (GOLD analysis project Ga0302140, IMG submission 202095) | Peat permafrost microbial communities from Stordalen Mire near Abisko, Sweden - I_Bog_E1_1 | ecosystem: Environmental > Terrestrial > Soil > Wetlands > Peat | place: Sweden: Abisko, Stordalen... | reverse complement strand
GACGATAAAGTGAAAAGCTTTATCCTGAAAGGCGCTAACACGATCGGCTACATTTATTTACCCGTTTTTTACGAGGACTGGGATACCAACAACCAGGGCCTTAATGGCTGCGCAAACGACGTTGGCCGCGAGATATTGAAACTAAAAAAAGAAAATATCGATGGTCTTATCCTCGATCTGCGAAACAACGGCGGCGGGTCAGCTGAAGAAGCGACCGAACTGGCGGGGATCTTTATCGATGCAGGCCCTGTTCAGCAAGAAAAGGGACGAGATGGGAAGGTTTACACGCTGAAGGACATAAACCGCGGCACTATATATGATGGCCCGCTGGTTATTTTGGTTAACGGGTACAGCGCTTCAGCGTCAGAGATAGTTGCCGGTGCACTGCAGGATTATAACCGTGCCGTTATTGTTGGCGCCAACACATATGGAAAAGCAACCGCCCAAATCGTTTTTCCAATGGATACTACGGTAACTCCCGAAACCCTGCCCAGTAAACAGAGCGAAGACTATCTAAAAATAACGATAAGTAAATTGTACAGGATTAACGGAACTACTGCACAATTCACCGGTGTGCATCCAGATATTGTTTTGCCCGATCTGCTGGACGCTTATATCAGCAAAGAGGCTGATGACCCCTTCGCGCTTCGGCCAAACACTATTCAACCCAATAAGTATTACACGCCTTATCCCCCGCTGCCGCTTAAAGTTTTGGCGCAAAGCGTTCAGACCGAGATAGACACCAGCCATTATTTCCGGGCTGTTAAGCGTTTTGTGGCCGAATCCAAAAGTCAAAAAGCTGTAAAGGACATCTCGCTTAATTTAGTCGATGCCATAGCAGCCGAACATGCTGCTGGCGTAGATGATGAGGCCTTGATCAACACGGTCGCTACCAAAAAATTCACTATTAAAAGTGACCAATATGAAATGGCAAGGATGCAGGCGGATAGCTATTTAAAAGAGCTGAACGATGAATTCAGCCAGCAGGTACTTACCGATCCTTATATTAGTATAGCCTACGATGTGCTTGGTAAAGTAAAATCTCCGTGATATATTTAGCCAAAAATCGCGAATGAAAAAAATCTTTACCTTTTTGCTTTTATGCCTGGTTGTTATAGTTGGCCTTACAAAATCTGCAGTTGCACAGGATGATCCTGGCTCGTACATGAACGCCATCAGCAACGCACAGATGGACATGAACAAAAGTTACATGGCCTACATCAGTGCATCCGCGCACAGCAGCCGCAAACGAAAGATAGAGAAACTACGGTTGCAAACGGTAGATAACATTATCAACTGCCAGAATACTATCAATAACCTTTCGCCTTACAAGGGAGATAATTCCCTGCGGCAGAGTAGCGTTGATTATATACAGCTTTGTTATAAGATTTTTAACGACGACTATGCGCACATCGTAAATATGGAAGACATAGCCGAACGAAGCTATGACGAAATGCAGGCCTACCTGCTGCTGCAGCAAGCCACCAACGATACGCTTGAAATGGCCATATCACGAATAAAGAAAGCCGAGCAGTCATTTGCCACGAAATATAACGTAACCCTGGTGGACGAAAAAACAGAGTTGGGCGACAAAATGGAACAGACCGACCGGATGGGAAGATATCGCGATAAAGTTTACCTGCTGTTTTACAAATGCAACTGGGAAGACGGGCAGATGACCGACGCCCTTAACCAAAAAAATGTGACCAAAGTTGAGCAGGATAGGAACGCGTTGGATAAATATGCCATTGAAGGGCTTGCCGTACTGGACACGATGAAGACATTTGACAATGACGGATCGCTGGTAAACGCGTGCAGGCAGGCGCTTACTTTTTACAAAAGCGAGGCTGAAACGCAAATACCATCACTTACCGACTTTTTTTTAAAGGAAGAAAACTTTAATAAACTAAAGGCAGCAATGGACGCCAAATCAGAAAGTGAGCGCACACAGGCGGACGTGGATAATTACAATAAAGCTGTTAGCGATTTAAATAATGGCGTCAATACGTTTAACCAGACCAACAACGATTTAAATAACGGGCGCAACAATGTAAACCAAACATGGGAGGCGACTGAAAAGAATTTTATGGATATTCACACGCCGTATTATAAGTGATAGAAAACCGGTTAACCTCTGAATTTATCCAGCAAATCGCTTAACTGCCCGGCTTCCTCTTCAGTGAGGTTATTTTTAAGGACGTCTTTCGTTTTGAATTCCTCATCCATTTTAGCAAGGATATCCATGCCTTTTTCACTGATACGGATATCGACAGCGCGCCGGTCTTTTGAGTTGGTGCAACGGGAAACCAGCCCTTTCTGCACAAGCCGGTCAACAATGCGCGATGCATCCGACATCTTGTCCAGCATGCGCTCTTTCAACAAATTTATAGTTGCCGGTTTGGGATATTGCCCGCGCAGGATCCGCAGGATATTAAATTGCTGCTGGGTGAGGTTGTAGCGTTCAAACTGGCAGCGAAACGCATTAGTCAACCAACCATAGGTATAGGTGACGTTGATAACAGCTTTGTGATAGTTGTCTTCAAAATTGCTGCTTTGTATTTCGTCGTCGATCCGCATTAATCAATAATTAAATACAAATATCCTTATTTATTTCGGATTTTTCGCTTCGCTCAAGAAGCTGTTTCGAATTTTCGATGTCGGATTTTCTATTTCTTCGTTTTTTCCGTAATCCCAGGGGCAATGCAGGCATCTATTTTTGCAGCAGAAACCTCGTTTTAAATGATATTCGCGCGTAAAAACAAAATTACCATCCGCGTTTATATAGTAGTCAACCTTTTCTTTGAGCATTGTTACAACAGTTTCACCAAAATATTATCGCCAAATTGTTTTTTCAGATGAATGCCACTACCGTGCAGCGTCCAAACTTCCTTTGGTTTGGCTTTTTTTATGGTTAACAGGATATCGTCCCAGTCAACATGGTCCGAAATAAATAGCGTATCCTGCTCGTTCACCTGTAAATTCTTCCATCCAGAAGCAAACAACCGCTTCACACCAGTGGCCCTTAAATAACTGTCAAAAGTAAAGGGCGGGACCAAATAAATGTATTCTTCCTGGTTTTTCATCAGTTTACGGCTATAGACCTGGTACTTACCGGGTGGAAAGCCCGTCTTTTCATAAATGGCGTTGACCGGCATTATTTTATGATGTACCAATATCTTCTTTTGTGGCGCATAGGTAGTTATCAGGTTGATCAACCGCTGACTTTTACCTAACCCATAGGCGCCAAGCAGGATATTTATTTTGATATCATTCAGCTTTTGTATTTCGGCAACCGGATCAGGATGGATAATTTCGGGATTGGCAAAGGTGCTTTCAGTGATCAGTACATCTGTTTCAACCCATGCAAAAGGCTCGCAGGTAGCGTCGGCCTGTAGCTTATAGTCCCCAGTATATAAATAGCGTATACCCTGGTATTCCATCAATACCTGCGCCGAGCCGAGCATATGGCCGGCCGGAATCAGCCAAAGCTCCACGCCGCCGATAGTAAACGATTGATCATAGGGGACCACTTTCAGCTGTTTACCTGCATTTTTACCATAACGCAACTGCATAAACGCCGCAGTAGGCGCGGTGCAATAAACCGTATGATTACCGCTCACCGCGTGATCGGCATGCGCGTGTGAGATTACTGCCTTTTGTACCGGCTGAATGGGGTCGATATAAAAATCGCCGTATTTACAGTAAAGGCCGTTTTTGTCAAAGCAAAGAAAGTCTTGACGGATGTTCATTGGTTCATTGGTGGATAATGGTTATATCTGTCAAACGTTTTCTCGTAGAGACGCAAAATATTGCGTCTACAATTTCATGAACAAAACAATCCATGCAATTTTAAAACCTGCGGTATCACCAATTCCGAATCGTCATTCCTGATGAGGTGATCGGCCAGCTGCGCCTTTTTTTCTTCGGTAAATTGATGGGCTTCGCGTTTTTCAATTTCTTCGCGGCTCAGCCCATCTCTCTCCATAACCCTTTTTATCCGCATCTCTAATGGCGCTTGTACAAGTATAGTTTGATCGCATAGCTTATAAGAATCACTTTCAAAAAGAATCGCGGCTTCTTTAACTACATATGGCGCGTCTTTCGCTACATGAGCCATCCAGGCGTCAAAAGCCCTGAAGGTTGCCGGATGAACCATGCCGTTCAGCCGGGCTAAAGCGGCATCGTTGTTAAAAACAACCGAGGCAATGTGCTTCCGGTTCAGGCTGCCGTCACCAAAATAAGCGGCTTCGCCAAATTCCGACTTCAGTTCGTCGATCAGTTGCAGGTCATTAACCATTACCGACTTAGCCGCCTCGTCGGCATAAAAAACAGGGATGCCCAATACTTCAAATATTTTGCTGACAGTGGTCTTGCCACTGCCGATATTCCCGGTTAAGCCAATCTTCAGCATTATTTTTTCACGATAAAATCGATGTTTTGCGGTTCAATTTTTACGATTCGACAGTAGTCCGGCACCTTGGATATCTTTACCGGCAGTACGCGGTAGCCGCGTTGACGCCAAAGGTCAAAGTCGGCTGTGGCTTCAAAAAGGTCTGCATCCATATCGGCGTACCGGCCCAACGGTGTCATAAGTGTTATCTTAACCGTTTGCGGGAATATTTTTACATCGTCATTATCCCGGTTATTGATCAGTTTGACAGGGATTTGCAATACCTTTTCAGTTAACTCATCAACTGGTATATTCGCTTGAACATTTTTAGGGTAGATGCTCAAATTCCCTTCCCTTACGGGCTCAAGGTTAACATGGGTGTTAATATTTTCATCTACGCTATCCATCTTTAATGTGTCGGAGTTCCAGGAATTGATGCCGTCAATTAAATTGGCAGGGCCGTTGATAATAACATAAGCTGGATTGAGCGTAATATTACCCGACTGAAAAAACTGGCGGCGATATCTGATGGCGGTAACTAAATTAACCGGAATCCTTTTCACCCTACGGTTAGAAAAGTCGAAATAAAGTGTATCGGGCGTAAACAATATAATTTGTTTATCGCTTTCCCTTTTGCTATTGATCTGGTCTTTCTGTGCGCTTAGCACCACGTAGCTTTTATTTTCAAGGGATTGCAGGTCGACGGTTATTGGTTTGCCCCCGCCCATCCTTGAGAATACAGCGTCCCAGCCCGTGCCATTTACCGTTATCGCAACCGTATCTGATTGCAGCGAATGAAATGCACGCTTCTGCGGGGTATTTCTAAAATCCAAAACCGCTTTCGTGGTATAAGGTTTAGGGTTCGACAGCACCGCAACCAGCCACGCTATAAAAGCTATCACCAGGCAGGTGAAGAATGTTGATAATCTCCTTCGCTCGGTTGCCGATAACTTAAATAGTGCCATTTTTTAAGGTGAAAGGCGAATTTTAAGGCGAAAACTTAAAGGTTAAAGACGAAGGGTTGACGAGGTATTCGTTCTCCTTTTTAGAAGGCAAATTATACCATTTACATTCCACCTTTTACCTTTAACCCTTTACCTCTAACCTTATCTTATCATTTCTTTTCGACTGGCGGCGCATTTAGTGCTTTTGAAGCTTCTAATGAAATAGCCGATCTGTCGTGGCGTATTTTGCCGCCGCCTTCGGTTTCTATCAAAACGGTTGCATCGTTAATTTCGGCTATTTTCCCGTGCATGCCAGCGGTGGTTACAACCTTGTCCCCCTTTTTTAGTTCGGACACAAATTTCTTTTGGTCTTTTTGCTTCTTTACCTGGGGCCTGATCATAAAGAAATAGAATACCAGGGCGATCAACCCCAACATAATAAATTGCTGCGTGCCAAAACCTCCGCCTGCCGCCTGTAATAAAATAGTTGCTGTCATTTTTATCTGTTCAAATTAATTTTAGTTTGGGTTTACTTCGCCAATTAAGTGCACATGGTTATCTGCGGGGTTAGTGTTGGCGGTAATCGTTATCAGTTTATCCTGCAGGCCCATTTTGCCTTTGCTGTCAAACTTAACATGGATAATACCTCCGTCCCCCGGTTTAACAGGGCCCTTAGGCCAGGTTGGCGTAGTACAGCCGCACGAAGCATAGCCGTTTGTAATGATCAGTGGCGATTTACCTGTATTGGTAAATTTAAAATCGAAAGTAACAGTATCTCCGGGTTTGATCTTTCCGAAGTCATGCGTTTCCTTTTCAAACTTCATCACTGGCCCATCGGTGCCATTTCCCGTGGTGCTTGCAGTTGTTGAACTGTTGTTTGAGTTGCAGGCCGAAAAAAGCATTGCGGCTGCCAATAAGCTTAAAAACAGGGTTTTCATTGTTATTCTTCTATTAGTCCTCTGCCTATTTTGTTTATTTTATTTTCACTTTTTAGTTCGATCAAAATCTTGTCCAATATACCGTTAATAAACGAATTACTCTTCGGCGTACTAAACTCTTTGGATATTTCCAGGTACTCGTTAATCGTCACTTTAACGGGGATGGAAGGAAAATTGAGGAATTCGGCAATCGCCATTTTCATCAGCAGGGTGTCGATCATCGCTATCCGGTCGGGCTCCCAGTTCTGGGTTTTCGCGGTAATTAGCGCCTGGTATTCATCATTGTACCGAATGGTTTCTTCAAACAGGTTTACAATAAATTCGCGGTCTTCTTCCCAGTTGCCGGTAACTTCGGCCAGTTTGTTCTCGGCAGGGTTGTCGTAGGCAAAGTTTTTAAACGTTTTCGCAATCAAAGCCTGCAAAACGTCTTTATCTACCGGCCAGTATATAAACATATCTTCGAAAACCTGCTCGGCCAGCGATGATTTTAAAATGATTTTTTTAAAAATATGTTTGATGATATCCTTGTCTGAATGCAGGGTATCGCCTGTTTTGCTAAGGTATGCAGCATATTCCTCCGACTTTTTTAAGCTACTGAACAGGGTTTTTACCAATTCGGGCTCAAAGTCCCAGGCGACTTTGTATTTTTTTAGTCCGGCTAAAAATTCCTTGTTTTTCCGGAGTGACAAAATGAACCTGTTGCTCAATATCTTAACATCAGCATTCAGATCATCTGCGGTTGGCAGATGCTTATTTGCCCTGTCCTGGGCATCAATTTCTGCATAGCCTGTTACTTCCGTAATGAGGGATAACATCCAGATATACATTTCGTATACCTTATCAACGCCCTGCAATAAATTTTTTTCGTGTTGTTTGATATCGCCGCTGCGTGACTGATGATACGCATAGAGCGACTGCAAAACTTTTACCCTGAGGTGCCTGCGGTTTAACATGTTGGTAAGAACGATTTAACCCCTATTCTGTCATAGGGCTTGTTGTAAATTAATAGGTTGACTTCACTTTTTTAATATCCGCAATTCTTTTTTCAGCAATTTTATTTGCTGCCTCAATGGTCGATATATTTTCGGCCTTCGAGAGTTTCAGAACATTGCGCGTAGCTTCATAAATATTTTCGGTTAACTGCATCGTACGTTTTTTGCTAAAACCCATCAACTCCGAATAACAGTTTATTATACCACCTGCGTTTATAACATAATCAGGCGCAAACAAAATACCTTTTTCCAATAACATCCTGCCATGCAACTGTTCATCCTCCAATTGGTTATTTGCCGAACCCGCGATGATATTACATTTTAATTTTGCAATTGTTTGCGTGTTTATTGTTGCGCCCAATGCACAGGGCGCGTAAATATCGGCATCAATTTCAAAAATTGTATTATTTGAAACCGCTTCAGCGCCGTATTTTTTTGTAACGTGCGCTACGGCATCCTCATTTATGTCGCTGGCGTAAACTTTGGCGTTCTCATCGCACAGCAGCCTTACCAGGTTTTCGCCTACATGGCCAATCCCCTGCACGATGATCGTTCTGCCGGTCAAACTATCGTTACCGTAAAACTCTTTCACGCTGGCCTTTATCCCCATAAAAACGCCCAGTGCGGCTATTGGCGATGGATCGCCGCTGCCACCGATCGACTCCGGAACACCCATTACATGCTGCGTTTCCATGCGGATATATTCCATATCCCTTGGATTGGTGCCAACATCTTCCGCCGTTATAAATTCGCCGTTCAGGTTCTTGATAAACCGTCCGAATTTACGCAGCAATGCCTCTGTTTTGTCTTTATGGGAATCACCGATGATCACCGCCTTTCCACCGCCCAGGTTTAAACCTGCGATGGAAGCTTTGTAGGTCATACTTTTCGACAAACGCAAAACATCATGTAAGGCATCCTGTTCGGTTTTGTAGGCCCACATGCGCGTGCCGCCCAGTGCAGGCCCCAGCGTGGTATCGTGGATAGCAATGATTGCCCGTAGTCCAGTTTCCGGGTCGCTGCAGTACACAACCTTCTTGTGACCAAACGTTTCCAGCTGGCTGAATATTGAATCGTGGGTTAGCGGTACAGGCATCAAAGTCAAAAAACTATTTTTCGGGCGACGGCAAAAGTAGGTGTTTTTTTAATAGTCGCAAAGTCCGAAAGTCGGAAAAGTCGGAAAGTACGAAAGAAAGAGTTGGGCGAGTGTTTTTAAATCGGCGCCCCGCTGTGATTTCACTTGAAAAATCAAACGTATTACCCTACTTTTGGTCTTCCGGACTTTTCCATCTTTCGGACTTTTCTGACTTTCGGACTTCGGACTAAAAACAAATGAAGGATCTAGCCTACCTCAATAAATTTTTCGTTAAATATATCTGGTGGCTCATACCGGGCGTGCTGTTCGTAATTATTTCGAATATTTTCGGCGTTTTGCCGGCGCAGGTGGTTAGGGTCGCCTTTGACCTGGTGACCGAAAATATCAGCACATACCAACTATTTTCAGGGTTTAACCGGCAGGGCATGATCTACGAGATATTCGGGGCCAGTCTTTTACTGTTTGGAATTTTGGTGTTGGTATTGTCGCTGTTGCGCGGCCTTTTTCTTTTTTTTATGCGCCAAACCATCATCGTAATGTCGCGGCATATTGAATATGACCTGAAAAACGAGATATACCATCACTACCAGGAATTATCGCTTGCCTTTTACCGTCGTCATAATACCGGCGACTTAATGAACCGCGTCACCGAAGATGTAAGCAGGGTACGTATGTACCTTGGGCCGGGCATCATGTATACTATTAACACCGTAGTTCTTTTTATAATGGTAATCTATGCCATGCTTGCTGTGAACGTAAGGCTCGCCGTTTTCTCGGTATTGCCGCTTCCCATCCTGGCGCTCATTATCTACTATGTAAATAACATGATTAACCATCGCAGCGAAAAAATACAGCAGCGGCTATCTATATTATCCTCATTTGTACAGGAAAATTTTTCAGGCATACGGGTAATTAAATCATACGTACGCGAAGCCTACGCCAGGAAAAGTTTTGCGGCGGAGAGCGAAAACTACAAAACCCACTCGATGGAGCTGGTTAGGGTGCAGGCCCTGTTCTACCCCCTGATGCTGATGCTGGTTGGCCTGAGCAATATTATTACGATGTATGTTGGAGGTATCGAGGTGATGAAAGGTAATATCACTACAGGTAATATCGCCGAATTCATTGTTTACCTGAATATGCTTACGTTCCCGGTGATCTCACTCGGTTGGGTTACGTCCCTCATCCAGCGGGCCGCTGCATCGCAAAAACGGATCAATGAATTCCTGCACGAAAAATCGGAGATAATTTCTCCAAATGTGGAGAAGCGCCCGATCAGGGGAAAGATCGAGTTTCAAAATGTAACTTTCACCTACCCCGAAACCGGCATCACCGCTTTAAAAAATGTCTCATTTGTTGCCAATCCCGGCGAAATGGTGGCCATTATTGGCCGAACGGGTTCCGGAAAATCAACTATTGCCAACCTGATCATGCGTATGTATGATTGTACCAGTGGTGATGTAATGGTAGATGGACAATCATTAAAAGAACTTAACCTGGAGGGCTATCGTTCACAAATCGGCTTTGTGCCACAGGAGGTTTTCCTTTTTTCAGATACAATTGCCAATAACATTGCTTTTAGTGCAGATGTGCTGGATATGCCGCGCGTTGAGCAAGCTGCGCGGGATGCTGCTGTTTATAGTAATATAGTTGAGTTGGAAAAAGGCTTCGGAACCCTGATCGGCGAACGTGGCATAACGCTGTCGGGCGGGCAAAAACAACGCGTTTCCATCGCAAGGGCTATAGTTAAAAACCCGCAGGTGCTGATTTTCGATGATTGTCTATCGGCTGTTGATACCCGCACGGAAGAAGAGATTTTGAATAATCTTGGCAGGAATATGGCTGGAAAAACGAGCATTATTATCGCCCATCGTATATCAACCATCAAAAATGCAGACAAAATTCTAGTATTAGATAACGGTGCAATCATTGAACATGGCCACCACGAATACCTGATGGATAAAAGAGGTGCTTACTTTGAGTTATACGAAAAACAACTGCTGGAAGAGGAAGAAAACGCCTGAATATTTACAGATTGTTAAAATAAAAGTTATAAAATTTTCAATAATATTCAATTTAATACTTGTACTTTGAAAATTTATTTATATTTATGCCAACCAAAACTAATTACGATAATTTTAAAATATGGGAGATTTTGACAACAGAGAACGTGAAGAGGTTTATTCAAAGAAGGTTAGAGCGGGGAAAAGGACTTATTTTTTTGATGTAAAGGCAACACGATCAAACGATTACTACGTTACTATAACCGAAAGCAAGAAGCGTTTGGAAGACGGGGTTTTTATTAAACACAAGATTTTTTTGTACAAAGAAGATTTTGAAAAATTCGCGGATGGCTTAAAAGACACCGTTGAATATATCAAGGCGAACCAGGAGGTAACGGAAAAACGCTACGAATACCATGAACCAACCGAAGTAGCCAATACTACTACATCAGACGACGATTTCTCGTTTGAAATATAATACCAACCAATCTAAAACTAATCAAACAAAAAAACCTATCCGATGGATAGGTTTTTTTGTTTGTTGTGGTCCACGTCCGATTTATCAGTGGTGTGCAGCTACCAGGCCTGCCAGCAAAGCAAATATGAATATCAGAACGTAAAGAGAGATTATTATAATGGTTAAGATGCCCGCAAGCTTAAAAAACGATTTTAGCTTGCCTAAACCTTGGGTTAAATGAAATTGATCGGTAAAAACGATCCCTTTTTTGATACGCACGGAGAACTGGTAAAGATAAAGTGCGAAGAAAAAGTATACTATATCTATTAGGATCAGAAAAACGGCGTAGACTCCGCCAATATAAGCAGGCAATTGGGCGTAGACGGGCGACAATTGCCCCAGTGCCGAGAATAACGTTCCTATAAACAGGGCTAAAATTAAAAACAAGCCGCACATCACAAATCCTACGATACCTAAAAAGCCAGCCCATTTGCCTGCTTCGCGTAAATAAGTTTGTCCTTCAAAGGTTAAAGCCAGGCCGGTTTCCGGGGCCGTTGGTTCTGTTGTTTCGTTTGTTTCCATCGTTTTTAAGGTTATAATTTTAAGTTTACTAAAGGTATAAAATTTTATAATTTGAAGAAACGATTTTTCAAAACTTACACATTTGTATTAGGTGATTTCGATAAGGGTTTCACTTTTCCGGATCCGGCGCTGTTTTTTCTTATATCTTTGCGCGATTTTGGGCTGGTACATAGTTCATAGTTGATAGTTCATGGCAGCGGCCACTTAAACTCTTTTCTACTATGTACTATCAACCATGAACAACGAACTAAAATAAATATGGGTTTACAATGTGGTATAGTTGGTTTGCCGAATGTGGGTAAATCAACGCTTTTTAATTGCTTATCGAACGCAAAGGCACAAGCGGCTAACTTTCCGTTTTGTACGATAGAGCCGAACGTTGGTGTGATCACAGTCCCTGACGAGCGCCTCAACAAGCTGGTGGAAATTGTCGTCCCCAAAAACACCGTGCCAAATACGATTGAAATCGTCGATATAGCCGGCCTTGTAAAAGGGGCCAGCAAAGGCGAAGGCCTCGGCAACCAATTTTTGGCTAATATCAGGGCTACCAATGCCATCATTCATGTGCTGCGCTGTTTTGATAACGATAATGTGATCCACGTGGATGGTTCGGTCGATCCAGTACGCGACAAGGAAATCATCGATACCGAATTACAGCTTAAAGACCTGGATTCAATTGAAAAGAAGATATCCAAGGTGGAGAAAATGGCCAAAACGGGTGGGGACAAGGAAGCTAAGAAGACTTTTGATGTTTTAACCGTTTACAAAAATCACTTGCTCCAGGGTAAATCGGCACGTACGGCCCCGGTCGCTGAGGAAGATAAAGAGTATATCGCCGACATCTGGCTGCTTACCGCAAAACCGGTGATGTACGTGTGCAATGTAGATGAAGCATCGGTAAACACCGGCAATGCCTATGTAGAAAAAGTAAAGGCTGCGGTGAAAGAAGAAAATGCTGAAGTGCTCATCATATCGGCGCAGATCGAATCGGAAATTGCGCAACTCGAAACTTACGAAGAACGGCAGATGTTTTTAGACGACCTGGGCCTTGCCGAATCAGGCGTAAACAAGCTGATCAAAGCGGCCTATAAACTGCTGAACCTGGCCACCTATTTTACCGCGGGCGTACAGGAAGTTCGCGCATGGACCATAACCAAAGGCTTTACTGCGCCGCAGGCGGCGGGTGTTATCCATACTGATTTTGAAAAAGGTTTTATCCGGGCCGAAGTGATCAAATACGAAGATTTTGTAAAATTCAATGGTTCTGAAGCGGTAATCAAGGAAAACGGCAAACTGGCAATCGAAGGTAAAACTTATATTGTGCAAGACGGCGACATTATGCACTTCCGGTTTAACGTGTAAGCCGGATCAAAAATCCACTACGCTCCAGTATGCTTTTTTGGGTTGATATTGCTGATCAAATAACAAGGGGTAATTCTTCCTGCCGGGAACGGGATAATAATCCAGCCACGTGTTTTTATCGGAAATATTCCAAAAGGTCACCCCGGTGACCACGCCTTTGTATTGCCGGAATATTTTGAAAACCTGCGCATATTGTTCATCCTGCTTTTTTTCCAGCTCAGGAGTATAAGCATCTGATTCCCCCGGCCGGCGGGCGCGCCTGTTTTTCTCCCACGGGTAAACGGAAATATCCAGCTCCGTGACCTGTACTTTTAACCCTAACGATGAGAATTTTTTTATCGTTTCGATCAAATCTGCCGACGTTGGCTCGTAAATCGACCAGTGCGCCTGCAGGCCGACCGCGTTAATAGGCACTTTTGCATCCACTAACTTTTTTAATAAGCGGTAAACGCGCTCGCGTTTGTCGGGGCGCTCGGTATTATAATCGTTATAAAATAACACGGCGTTCGGGTCGGCTTCATGGGCATATTCAAATGCTTTGGCTATAAAATCTTCCCCACATATCTGGTACCAAAGCGAATTCCGGAGGAATTTGGTACTATCGTCATTAACTGCTTCGTTCACCACATCCCAGGCATATATTTTTCCTTTGTAGCGATTAACCACTGTGGTAATATGATCCTTCAGACGTTTTAACAGCACCTCTTTGCTAACCAAATTGCCGGCGGCATCCTTAAATAGCCAATCTGGCGTCTGTTCGTGCCAGCACAGGTTGTGACCGCGCACCCTTAATCCGTGTGCTGTTGCAAAGGCAACGATTTCATCTGCATCCTTCCAATTGTAACGATCTTCCTCCGGGTGGATAGGCCCCATTTTCATCGCATTTTCCGGTGTCAGGCTGTTAAATTGTTTCAGTATAAGCGCTACCTCGGCAGGGTTCTTCAAGTCCGCCGGCGAAACCGCGACGCCAATGGGGAAATAATTTTTGTAATAATCCTTTAATCCCCTGGTGGTATCAGGTTGGGCGCTTCCCTGAAAGAATACTAACAGCAAGCAAGCCAAAATCAAAACAAAAACACCCGCTTTTTTCACCATAACATTTTTTTCTAATTTGATTGCAGGTTCAGGAAAACAGGCTTCTTTTTACACCCATTTCCAAGCCTCTTAATTCGGCCAGCCCCTTCATCCGGCCAGTTACGGAATAACCCGGGTAAGTTTTGTAATTAAAATCGTCCAGCAATTTATGCCCGTGATCGGGCCGCATAGGTATGGCAATGTCAAACCTGCCGGTTTCCTGCCGGCGTTTTTGCTCCAGGACCACATTTTTCATTACTGCGTACATATCATTGCTGCCATTTAAATGGTCGGCTTCAAAAAAGCTCCCATCGTCTTCCCGCTGAACATTCCTTAGATGCAAAAAATGGATATGGCTGCCCAGCCGGTTTACCATACCTGGCAAGTCATTATCAGCCCTGGCCCCCAGCGAGCCGGTGCAAAAAGTAATGCCGTTGCTTGACGAAGGTGCCGCATTTATTACATCCTCCAAATCTTTCTCGGTGGAAACAACCCTCGGCAGCCCTAAAATGGGGAACGGCGGATCATCGGGATGGATGCACATTTTGATGCCATAGCGCTCTGCGTCGGGAATGATCGCCTTTAGAAAATAAGCGAGGTTTCCCTTTAACGCCGTTGCATCGACGCCATTGTATTTTTCGAGGTGTTCTTTAAATTCTCCCACCGTTAGCACATCCGTTGTGCCCGGCAAACCTGCCATTACGGTATTGGTGAGTGTGTTCTTCTCATCGGCGCCCAGGCTGTCAAGGTATTCTTTGGCCCGCTGCTGCACATCTTTACTAACCTCGCTATAAGCTGCCTCCCGCTCCAGGATATAAAGATCAAAAGCGGCCATTGCCAAGGCGTCATACCTTAAAGCAGAAGCGCCATTAGGCAGGCTATGGTCAATGTCCGTCCGCGTCCAGTCGAGCACTGGCATAAAGTTGTAACATACTGTCGTTATCCCGGCCTCACTTAGGTTTTTTAAGGTCGCAATATAATTTTCAATGTATTTATCTCTATCGGGTGCAGCGGTTTTGATGCTTTCGTGAATATTCACACTCTCCACAACCGACCAGGAAAAACCGGAGGCGTTTATAATCTCCAGTCGCTGGTTGATCTCGGCCAAACTCCACACCTTACCGGTTGGGATATGGTGTAGTGCGTTTACGATGCCAGTAGCGCCGGTTTGCATTATGGCCGCCAGGGTAACCGCGTCATTTGGGCCGTACCACCTGAAGGTTTCTTCTAAATCGCTGAACATCGTTTAAATATACCTGTTTACCAGGTTTTCATAATACTCCTGCCGGCCGCTAATTGTTTTTGGCTCGCCGTGTTCAATAGCGTAAGCCCGCAAATCTTCCAGCGAAAGCTCCCCTTGCTCAAATTCTTTGCCTTTGCCGCTATCGTATGAAGCATAACGGTCTTTGCGCAGTTTCAGGTATTCGGAATTTTGCAGGATATTGTCCGCCGTGATCAAAGCACGTGCGAAAATGTCCATTCCACCGATGTGTGCATAAAAAAGGTCGGCAGGATCGGTCGAATTACGCCGTATCTTGGCATCGAAATTTATTCCGCCGCCCTGGAAACCGCCGGCTTCCAGGATGATCATCATAATTTCGGTCACCTCGTTAATATCGTTCGGGAACTGGTCGGTATCCCAGCCGTTTTGGTTATCGCCCCGGTTCGCGTCGATCGAGCCCAAAAGGCCTGCATCGGCAGCAACCTGTAATTCATGCTGAAAGGTATGTCCCGCCAGGGTTGCATGGTTAACTTCCAGGTTTAATTTAAAATCGTTTATCAGGTCATATTTCTGCAAAAAGCCCAGAACAGTTGCCGCGTCGTAGTCATATTGATGCTTGGTGGGTTCGCAGGGTTTCGGTTCGACAAAGAAAGTGCCCTTGAAACCATTTTTTCGGGCATAATCTTTTGCCGTATGCAAAAATCTCGCAAAATGCTCCTGTTCGCGTTTCATATCGGTATTCAGCAGGCTCATATAGCCCTCACGGCCGCCCCAGAAGACATAATTTTCACCGCCGAGAGCAATCGTCGCATCCAAAGCTGCCTTCACCTGCGCGGCCGCACGGGTCAGTACATGAAAATCCGGGTTGGTTGCCGCGCCGTTCATGTAGCGGCGGTTGCTAAACAGGTTTGAAGTACCCCAAAGCAGCTTTACGCCGCTGTCTTTTTGCTTTTGCTTTGCATAGTCGACGAGGGCCTGCAAGCGGCGATCGTTTTCGTTTACGTCATTACCATAGTCCACCACATCCACATCGTGGAAGCAGTAATAGTGCAGGTTCATTTTAGTGATGAACTCAAAAGCGGCATCCATTTTATCTTTTGCCCGCTCAACGGCATCGCTTTTTTCATTCCAGGGGAATAAATGCGTCGGCTCGCCAAAAGGGTCTGCGCCCGAGCCGCAGAACGAATGCCAGTAGGCACAGGCAAAACGCAGGTGGTCCTTCATACTTTTACCGCCGATTATACGGTTCTCGTCGTACCAGCGAAATGCCAGCGGATTATCGGAATTTTGTCCTTCGTAATTAACCTGGCCAATGCCTTTAAAAAATTCTTTTTCTCCGGTTACTATGTTCATGGAATCAATTATTGAGTTACTGAATTAGTGAGTTAGTGATTGTTGTATCAAAATTATTAATTGTCGACTTCATGCCAGGTGTTTTACCAGGGCATTTTTCCAATCGTGGTAATATGGCTCCAGTTTTTGGTTTAACGGCTCTACCTTTTGTATAGGATGCATATGCTCAAACGCTTCTTTTGGTGTTGAAAAAATACCCGCTCCTATACCCGCCCCTATTGCCGCGCCAACACTGCCATCGTTTTTGTATAGTTCAACCGGCACGCCGGTAATATTTACAAATGTTTCGGTAAATAAGTCACTTAGAAACAAATTGTTTTTCCCGGCCCGGATAACGCCAGGGTCGATGCCGTTTTCGCGCATGATGTCCAGCCCGTATCGGAACGCAAAGGCTATTCCCTCCTGCGCTGCCCTGATCACATGGGCCTGTGTATGTTTGTTCAGGTCGATATTTTGAAAATGTGCGCCTACCATTTTGTTGTTCAGCATGCGCTCGGCTCCGTTTCCGAATGGCAAAACCAGCATACCATCGCTGCCTGCCGGTGCTTCGGCCCCTTTGACGTTCATTTGCAAATAGCTTTCGCCGCCGTCAAACGCCTGCTTCAGCCAGCGGTACATGCTGCCCACGCCGTTGATACACAAAAGGACGCCGGTGCGCTTTTGCACCGAAGTATAATTTACATGGGCGAAGGTATTGATGCGCGATTGTTTGTCATAAGTCAACTCCTCGCCTACGCCGTAAATTACGCCGGAAGTACCTGCTGTTGCGGCTATCTCACCGGGGTTCAGCACATTCAGCGAAAGCGCGTTATTGGGCTGGTCGCCCGACTTATAGGTTACCGGGATGCCAGCCTTTAGTTTCAGTTTTTGTGCAACAAATGATTGCAATTGGCCATGTGACGCGAACAAAGGCTGTATATCCGGAAAAAACGATCTGTCAAACTCGAAGTAGTTGATTATATCCGCTGAAATCTTGTCGCCTAAAAAGTCATAAAATACGCCTTCGGATAGGGCCGATACCGAAGTATTGATCTCTCCTGTCAGCTTCATCGCTATAAAATCGCCCGGCAGCATCATTTTATCGATTTTGGCATAGATCGCCGGCTCATTTTCCTTCACCCAGGCCAGCTTAGCGGCGGTAAAATTACCGGGCGAGTTCAACAGGTGCGACAGGCATTGCTCATGCCCTATCGCATCAAAAGCCTTATCCCCTATTCCCACCGCCCGGCTGTCGCACCAAATGATGCTGTTGCGCAATACCTGCTGGTCTTTATCCACCAAAACCAGGCCATGCATCTGGTAGGCAATGCCGATGGCGGCAATGTCTTGCGGATTATAAAGGCCTTTCTTGATGCACAATTCGATAGCTTTTTGGACCTGTTCCCACCACAAATCGGGCGACTGCTCGGCCCAGCCAGGGTGCAGCGCAATGATCGGCGATTCCTCATCAGGGTATTGCGCCGATGCAAGCACTTTTTGAGTTGCCGCATCCACTACCGACACTTTTACTGAAGAGGTCCCGAGGTCTATTCCTAATAATAACATTCCTTTTGGAATATGGTTAATTCTATTGGCTGATGTTGCTTTGGCAGCTATCGACGGGCTAAATTAAACTATTTTTTGAATCTCCGATTCCTGAAAAACTATTATGTAACAGCTAATTTTCAATGGTGATAGGGAATTAACACTAGCTGATGATTTTTTTGCAGCAAGCGCCAGCAAAATCAAGGCAAATAGAGAAAAATAGATGGATTTCGATTAATGAAAAAATCGCCCTAAACAGAAAAGCCATCTTGCGATGGCTTGCTTTGGTGTCCCCGAAGGGATTCGAACCCCCATCATCAGAACCGGAATCTGACATTCTATCCATTGAACTACGGAGACAGTGCGGCAAAGATAGGGATTAGACCGATAATTTCATTGCATTTAATCCGCAAATCAGAGCGAGGACAACTGATCTTTTAAAATATCTCCCCAACATCGATAAACAAGCCGTTGGAGCCTTCACGGCCGAAGCCGTAGTCGATGCTGATATTGGTTTTGGATATAGTGTTCAATTTTATGCGCAGGCCAGGTCCAAATCCCGGCTGAATGCCCTGCAACGGGGTGCCCGGGGCCGCCGAAAGTGACTCACCATTTAAAAAGAAAACGCCGCCGATCAGGCCGTTATCAGTAATGCGATAGCGATATTCAGCCTCAGCATAAACCATATCCGCCCCGCGGAAACGCCCCTGTATATAGCCACGGCCAGTGGCAGAATAGGCATCCCATTGTGTGCTTGGCAAATCGAGGTATGCAGGTTTGCCGCTTAGTGTAAGCCATTCAAAATTCCACAGGGCGAGAACATTTTCTGAGTCTTCCGGAAATCGGATGTATTTTCTCACATCAATAGTCAACGAACGCCAACTGTCGGTACTGCCCAAAAACGAATAGTTATCGCGATACTCAAATGCAAGGTAAGCGCCTTTGGAAGGGTTAATGCCGTTATCGCGCGAATCGAGCAAACCATTAAAGGTAAACCCGGAGGCGATAGAGTGTGCGCTTTCGCCATAGCGCGAATAGTCTGATACCGTACCATTCAAATCGCCCTTATCGGTAACATTCCAGTGATCATCGATAATATAGCCTAATCCCAGGTAAATATTGCCGGTGATATGCCGCAGCGCTGTTTCATAAAACTGGAAATAGGAATAGTCCATCGGATCCTCATTTTTAATATTAGAACTGCTGCCTAAGCCAAAAGTGCTTTGAGGATATTTGTACAAACGGTAGTCGCCCACATAATTCCAGCCGTTATCTTTACTCCAGATATTACTCAATATTGGTAGGGTGATCTGTTTGTTTTGGGTGACGGATGTGCTGGCTGTTATTGTTGATATCCTCGAATTGGGGCCGGTGCGAAATGCCGAGTTTCCGGAAACTACGACGGCGAATTTTGAAACAAGCGTATATCCAAAAGCCGGAACTACCGAGAAAGAGGGCTTGGAGGTTACCGTATCCGGCTTTTCAGTGGGTTTTATGTTGAACAGACCCTCCAGCACATCGGCCATGTCCAATTGCTTAACGCCTTTTTTAACAGTTACAACGGTATCAGGTTTATAGCCGGTTGTGTCTCCCTTTTTTGGCTTTACCGGGATAGTGCGAACAGGCACCTGGGCATAGATATTTGCACTGGTCAACAATGCAAAAATTAGCAGGGCGAATTTAAAATATAATTTCATGCCACGGTTTGATAACCTGCCCGCCAATAAATCCATGGGTTAAATTATTGTTAACGGCTGGTTTTTTAATCGGGCGAAAGTAATCAATCTGTTACAAACAGAATAAATAATATTAACCCATGGTAAAGATGTGACAAGATAATGGCAATGACATTAAAGTGGCAAATGCTGATAAAGTAAAATATCATTTTAATGCAATGAAGCAATAATTTGCTTTGCCATCAGTGGAAAAATATCATTTTTGTGGCGTCAAATTACCATCCGTTTTCATACCATTTTGCAAATGGAATCAACTATCACCGAAGAACCGAAACAGCTGGTCCAAAAAACACTTTTCGGTCTTTTATTCGCCATAAGCGCAGGACATTTTCTGAATGATATGATGCAGTCGGTCATAACGGCGGTATATCCGCAATTGCGGCATCATTTTAATCTAAGTTATTCGCAGGTTGGTTTGATCACTTTTACGTTTAATATCACCGCCTCGCTGCTGCAGCCGGTGGTGGGGTCGGTTACCGACCGCAAGCCCCGGCCGTACTCATTACCCGTTGGGATGGCTGTAACGCTTTGCGGGGTACTGCTGTTGTCGCAGGCCTCAAACTACATTTCGGTTTTATTCGCTGTCGCGATGATGGGTGTTGGCTCCTCCATCTTTCACCCGGAGTCTTCCCGCCTGGCGCACGTAGCCGCAGGAGGCAAACGGGGCGTGGCGCAGTCCATTTTCCAGCTGGGAGGTAATGCCGGCAGCGCCCTGGGGCCATTGTTGGTGGCGCTTATTGTGGCGCCTTACGGGCTGCATAACATCATTTGGTTTTGCCTGGCTGCCATAATGGGCATTGCCATTTTATCAAAGGTGAGCCAGTGGTACAGCCGGCATTTGCAGGCGCGGGCCAAAAAGGGCCCGGTCAACGTGCGCGATAATGGCCTTTCGCGCAAAAAGGTTATTACTTCAATTATCGTTTTGATGCTGCTCATTTTCTCCAAGTTTTTTTACCTGGCCTGCATGAGTAGTTATTACACATTTTTCCTTATCAAAAAATTCGATCTTACGGTACGGCAGTCCCAGTTATGCCTGTTTTTGTATCTTGGGGCCATTGCAGCCGGCACTTTACTCGGCGGCTTTGCGGGCGACCGTTTTGGCCGTAAATATGTCATTTGGTTTTCTATCCTCGGCGTAGCGCCTTTTACCCTGTTGCTGCCTTATGTCGATTTCTATTGGACGCTCGCACTTTCCGCCGTCATCGGCCTCATTTTGTCTTCCGCTTTCTCGGCCATAGTAGTTTTCGCTCATGACCTGGTGCCTGGCAAATTGGGCATGGTTTCCGGGCTGTTCTTTGGACTGGCATTCGGTATGGGCGGCCTTGGCTCGGCTTTATTAGGCGTATTGGCCGATCACACCAGCATCAACTACGTTTTTGAAGTATGCGCATTCCTGCCCCTGATAGGTATTGTTGCCTGGTTTTTGCCTGACCTGGAGGGGAAGAAAAAACGGGTCGCCACTAGTTAACATATCGTCAATTTTGTAGCACTACACCTCACTACACCCTGCTACAAAACGCTACACGGCTGATAGTTAATAACTTAACTACTGACATGATTTTGTCAGTGACACGATTGTGTCACCATTTACGCAACCTGCTCACCCCTCTACCATGAACCATGAACCATCAACTATGAACTATGAACTCTCCTATTCGCTCCGCAAGCTCTTCACGGGGTTCATCAGCGCAGCTTTAATCGTTTGGAAGCTGATGGTTACAAATGCGATCACAATCGCAAGCAAGCCTGCCAGCGCGAAAACCCACCATGCAATGTCAATCCTGTATGCATAATCCTCCAGCCATTTATGCATGGCAAACCAGGCAACAGGGGTAGCTATTAGTATGGCAACAAAAACAAGTTTAACAAAATCCTGCGCCAATAAGCCAACAATTCGGCCCACGCTCGCGCCCAGCACTTTGCGCACGCCAATTTCGCGGGTGCGCACTTGTGCGGTGTACGCGGCAAGCCCCAATAAGCCCAGGCAGGAGATAAATATGGCGATGGCGGCGAAATAATTGAATAAGGTACCCTCGGTTTGCTCGCCTTTGTACAGGTTGTCAAAAATATCGTTTAAAAAATGGTAGCTAAAAGGGTACTCGCTGTTGTAGTGTTTATACTGTGCTTCGGCGGCTTTGATGGCTTTTGGCGCATCGCGGCCGGTGGTTTTTACATAGATGTTAAACAAGTATTTTGGTATGTAAGTAAAAACGGCCGGCGCTATCTTTTCCTTCATTGATGCAAAGTGGAAATCTTTAACAATGCCAATGATGGTACCATTAACGTTATCCATTTTAAAACGCTTACCGACAGGGTTTTTCATACCAATTTCCTTTACGGCGGCCTCGTTTAAAATAAAATGGGTCGAGTCGATCACAGCATCGGTAAATGCGGAGCCCGCTACCATTTTGAACTTGAAAAAGGGTATAAAATCTCTATCGACGGCCATTGGATGAACGATGAAAGTTGAATTTGCCGGTTTGCCATCCCAATCCGACGTACCATCCAGCCCGCCGATCCGCACAATCGGTCCACTCGAACGGGTTACATCCAGGACGCCAGGTTGTTTAAGCAGTTCGGCACGCACAGCATCGTAATGGGGGCTAATTGCGCGCATTCCAAACATAAAGACATTCGTTTTATCGTAGCCAAGGTCCTTCGACCGGATATAATTTAACTGGCCGGTGATCACGATGGTGCCTACGATAAGTACAATGGAAAATACAAACTGCGTAACCACCAGTATTTTACGGAACAGTACATCGCCCATGCCGGCGGATATTTTGCCTTTTAATGCTTTCAGTGGTTCGAACGCCGAAAGGAGCAGCGCCGGATAAATACTGGATGCAGCCAGCGTGCCGGCGGTTGTCGCCAATATAACCAGCCAGATGCGGTAATCGGCGAGGTTAAATACCAATTGCTTGCCTGATATCGAGTTAAACAGCGGCATCAATATAAATATCGCCGCGATGGCGAAGGCTGCGGCCATTAAAAACAACAGCGCCGTTTCGACAATAAACTGCATAAACAGCTGCGATTTTGCGGCGCCGACAATTTTGCGCATGCTGATCTCTTTTGCACGCAGCATGGCGCGTGCTGTCGACAGGTTTACATAATTGATAAAAGCGATCACCAAAATGAGCAGGGCGATGATGATAAATATCCTTACTGTGCCAATGCCTTTGTCGGTAAGGTCGGCGTTGTACAGGTGCATTTTTGCCAGCGGCAATAGCAGGTAATCGGCATCGGTGTCGTCGGGCTTGTGGTTTAAATGCACCTGCCTTATTTTAACCGACAGGCTTTTTAAGTCGGTTCCGGGTTTTAGCAGCAGGTAAGTTTCGTAGTTGAAATGCGTGAAGTTGGTATTCACGTCGTCCTTATTGTCGGCCAGCATTTGGTGGATATGGTAGCTGAAGGGCATGACCATATCACAATTGATGCTTGAATTGTCGGGAAAATCTTTGATCACTCCGCTTACAGTAAAGTTTTCCTTATTATCGCCTGATATGACTTTGCCGAGCGGATCGTCGGTCCCAAAATATTTCTCGGCAGTCTTTTGGGTGATGACCACCGAATTATCATTCGGGAAAGGGTTTGTGGGATTGCCCTGTATGATGGGAAAATCAAAAACCGAAAAGAGGGATGGATCGGCATAAATTGCATTTTCGTCACCAAAAACCTTGTCGCGGTACTTGTAAATGGTAAAATTATAGTTGCCGGTAATGCGTACAAAATCCTGTATCTGGGGTAGCTGCTTTTTCGCCAGTGGGCCTATTGGCGCAACACCGACCGACCATATCTGCCTGCTGGCGCCCGTACCGCCAAAAAGCTCGAGGCGGTAAATATTGGGTGTTTGTTTATGAAAACTGTCAAAACTCAATTCATCCTGCACCCATAATAAGATCAGGATGCCGATAGCCAATCCTGCACTTAAACCGGCTATATTGATAGCGGAGTAAAACTTGTTTTTTAACAGGTTTCTCCAGGCGGTTTTGAAATAGTTTTTGAGCATGATCAGTTGTTTTTGTAATTCCTAATTTTCGTGTTACTCTACCTTTAAACTTAACGTGAGTTCGGGATAAGAAAAGTATATAAAAGGAGAGC
>Ga0302140_10002515_pt1 | contig 23799 bp, 32 predicted proteins | sample I_Bog_E1_1_FD_202095 | JGI IMG/M metagenome (GOLD analysis project Ga0302140, IMG submission 202095) | Peat permafrost microbial communities from Stordalen Mire near Abisko, Sweden - I_Bog_E1_1 | ecosystem: Environmental > Terrestrial > Soil > Wetlands > Peat | place: Sweden: Abisko, Stordalen... | reverse complement strand
AAAAAAAGATCTTATTTTTTTCACTTGTCTGCTGAATGAATTGGGTTTTGCATTCATCACAATATGGTTTCAAAGAAAGTCCCTTTGTCTAACAACAAAAGTCAATAATTTATCCAATATTTATATCAGAAAAAAACCGTTTGAGCAAAAATTCTGATCCCATTATCAGTGATATCATTCACAATTAATTTTTTGGAGTTTTTCAGTATATTTTCTTCATAGGAATAATTAGAAAGCATTGCCATAAAACTTTTTTTCAGGTTTCTTAGATCGATTTGACCATAATGAACTCCAATTTGCTTGAAATTAAATAAAAAAACTTATAACAATTAATTTCCTGACGTTCACCAAACTCAGCAAGGAAACGTTTCTTATGATCTCCTCGAATATGTTTCCAATGATATCAGAATAACTATCAAACAACTTTTCATATTTTGGATTGTTATTTTTCGTTGACAAATTTTCGTTGTGGAACTCGAGCAATTTGTCAAGAAAATAAAACCATAAACTCTAAAAAAAGAAAATGGTGAAATTATAATTTTTATCACATACTTCGCTATCTTTATCTTTGGATTTGTTGTTTTTTTTGCAAACCTCCAAAGCTAAATGGATTATATCATGAAATTTTTGATAATCTATATTTTAACAAAAAAACAATAACATTGATTTTTTTTAATTATTATTAGACCATAAATTTTTCCTTTTTCTACTTTTCGAATTGCTTTCTGAACTGCATTTTGGAAAATCTTTTTATAAAAACGATGAAAACCAAGAAAAATATAAAATAATAAATTACTTCAATATAAAGTTTCAAAGCTTCCAAAACTGCTCCTGATCTTTCCAAAAGAAAGGCAGTGGCTTCATTCATTTTGAATTCTTGGCACAGCTTTAAGCATTGATCTAATGGGTAATCAAAGCTTCTTAATTCAGTCAGCAACTATACAAAATTCAAAATATCATTAACTGATAGGAAATAAAATTGAACTTCGTCCTTATGTTCCATTTTGCACAACAAAGCAATGTTCAAAACAAGCAAATCATTATCAATTATAACTCCATTTTTTCTTTCCTCCAAAATTTTACCCAACAACTCTAATTGCAGAGCAGGCCATTGAGCTAATTGCAAAATAGCCTTTTTTTCTGAGCTTTTATTAAATTTAGTTATAATTTCCTTCGTTCTTTCACTACTCAGAACAACCTATTTTCCAAATTCTCTTTTAAAAACAAAAATTTAAAAAGAACTCACCAAGTCTTTCAATCTCTCCAGTATATAATCAAAAACCGAACGAAATTGCTCCTGATTAATGCATTCCAGCCTTCTCAAAATATCCTCCACCCAATCAAAAATATGTTTTTTGACATTTTTATATTTCGAATCAATGATCAAGTCCATGCATTTTTTATAATCCTTTTGGAGATAATATAAGTAGCTCAATACTTCAACACTAAACAATTACAAATTCAAATTAAAGAATAAATTGTTGATTTATTACAATGGTGAGGTTTCAGAAACTTCAATCAGTTTGCTTAAATGTTTTTCAAGCTTCTCAGCTTCCCAGATTTTTAGCAAATTTAAAATCAACTTGCTTTTTTCTTCATTATATTCCTCACTCAACATCTCACTCGCTGAATTTTCAAGTAAAAAAACCGCACTTTCCAAACAAAGGTCAAAATCCAGCTTGAATTTGCCCAATGTCACTATTTTGGCAACAAAATTAATGAAAAAAGGCCGCACTTTGATATTTTCTTTAGACGAGCATGAAAATATCAGATCCAAAATGTTTTTATGAACATAATTTTCATCGACTTTTTCCTCGGTATTATCAAGATTTTTGCTGCTTTTGGTTTGGGATTTAAAATAATTTACCTACATGTTTTAATTTTACAACAAGAAAAAAGTCATTATTTTTTTTTTACCATATCTTCATCATATTCTTCAAGCACTTCTAAAGCTTGACCTTGAAACAAAATATAAAGGATTTTGAACATTATCTCCGGATCGATTTCAATCAGGGCTTTTAAATTTTCTTCAACAAAAATCCAACAAATCATTTGTCTCAAAACCACTTTATAACGTTCTTCTGTCATTTTCTCTTCAGGAAACATTATGCCATTTAGGGTCATCTTTATGTACCAAAGACATTTGTAACCACTTTCTTGAGCCATTGGATCATTCGTTTCAAATTTCCCTCTAAAAACAGCAAACATTTTCACAAGAGGGGTAATGAAATCATCATCTGAACGATTGCAAATATAAATCAGAGCAGCAAAAAGATTATGTTCCAAACAAAGCGAAATAATAAAACCGGTGTCCATTGAATTAATATCTAAATTTATTATCAAATGTTGCAAGACCTTAAGCTTATCTTTTTCTCGATAGTAAGTAACTATTTCTCTAAAAGGCTCATTAGAGATGAATTTTATTTTATTTTTCAAAATGAAAGGTTCCAAACATTTTAAAAAAGCATTATTTAGTTTAAATTTTTTGAAAAGTCCTTTGATTGTCGTAAAGAGATAGTCGAAATTTTCAATGGTCACTAGAAAATCTATTGTTGTAATTATATAGGTTTCCCAAAAATTATCATTGTCCAATTTTTTATCCGATAATTTGTCCCCCAAATCCTCAACATATCTTTTGATGATGTCATTGAAAACTGCCTTCATTTTTTGTTTTTTTTCATTTTCATCGACGGGAATGTCGCAAAACATCTTATTGTTGCCTTTATATAGTTCCAAACATAAATAAAGACTGCTCATCCATTCACCTTTTTCCAATTGGGAATAAATAAAAGAATGCCTAAAAAGATTTTAGTGATTTATTTTTAAAAAAAAAACTACCATTTAAATAATCTTCCAATGTACAATTTTTTGTATCCGAGCATGTAAATCGAATTTGTTTGTTCGCCAATGACAATGGTATTTTGGAAACATGATCTGACTCTGCCAGTGCTATCGTTGAAATAGGTTTGGAAGGATATTTCTGAATCTATTTGTTGGCAATTCATAACACATTGCAGATTTGGGCCAGGTTTCATCGATTCATCATAGCATCCCTTTTCAAAAAATCCAGAGTATAAAATTTTGAAATTCTTTCTGGAGTCCATGATCACAATCAGGTTTGGAGCAATCCAACTCATATAATTAATATCACAATCAGAATAATAAAAGCCCTTCACCTGGAAAGCTTCTTTATTATCAAATAAATCAATATTTAAAATTGGAAACACATATATGATGTTCGCCCAAGAGATTGCCAATAAGGGGTTTTTCATATCAGAATTTTCTTCCTTCAAACAGCCCTTCCCCCAGGAAATATAAGGAACGCTTCCTTCCTTCACATATGCAGGTCTTTCCATCTTATATAAAATTCTAACCATAGGTTCCAATGAAATTATAAGCATGACATTTATCGAACAAATTGCAACTAAAGTGAAGTTCTTCACAATATGGCCATTATAGAAATTTTCTTGGGACCTTAAAGCTTGAATGCTTGAGACATTTCCTGCTGATTTGCATAGAAGAAGCTGCTTGTCAACAGTATAACTGAATAATACCTTGTTCACATTAAGCAAGTAAACATTTCCAACATTGTCACTTGTGATGATATGAGACTTTGTGTCCTTGTAAAATTTGATTTTCAAAATGACATTTTCATGCAAAGCAACTATTGTCTTAAGATTCGAACCAGAGTATAAATCCCATATTATTATTTGTCCTTTTTCATATCCTGCCACCAAACAATCCCCATCTTTAGAAATGTCAATGGCACTGACAGCTCCGTAATTTTGTTCCTTTGTGGATCCAAATATTCTTAAATCTTTTTGAAAATTATCGAACACACACAAAAATGAATAAGATGTCCCAACAACCACATATTTTTCTCCATAAACCTAGATTATATAAAATTTATATATAAATAAAAATAAAGACTGAAATGCATCTAGGAATTCCAAAATTACTACCCAAAGGGGTGTTTGATGAGGCAGTTTTGTCAACATAGTAATTGTACAATTTTTCGCTGATTGTCGTGCTGGATTCATAGATGATGTTGTTGAATTTTTGGAGGTTCATGGCAGCAATGTTATTTGAAAGAACAAATTTATTTTCCAAGTCACTATATTCATTATTTTTTGATATCTCTTTTTCTTCTTTATCGATTCTTTCTAAAGGATCTAACGGTTGGTTGGCAGCTTCATTAAGAGCTTGAGAACTTTTCTCATTTTCGTTTTCTAAGTCATCAATCCCATTCAATATCTCATTCACCAGCAGAGGATCGGTAAATTCATCATGATAATCTTCAATTTCTCTGGCAATTTTTTCCTCGATTTCAGATGTCGATGGATAATTTTTCTTATTAATGATAAGTTAAAGATAGTTTTTAGTTTTACTTTAGGTTGAGGGGTCGATTTGATTTCCTCTTGTTTTATTTCTTCAAATTTTTTGATTTCAGGCTTTGAGATATTTGCTTGTATCACTGGTGGAGGTCCCAGAACCTCATTATTTTTTTTTTCCATGGAAAAGGGAGGGGAGTTTTCAGGAAGCAAATCAAAATCATCAACCTCGTTTAAAATCGTATTTACATCAATGTCTCCTAAATTATAGTCCATCTTGCCAAGATCATCATCGTCATCCCCTCCTTGCAATATGCTTTCCAAGTATTTTTTATTATCCAAATGAGTCATTAATTTATTTTATTTAAATTTCTTGTTTTTGAAAAAAAAAAACCTTCAAATTCGATTCAAGGTTGATATTTTCTAAGAATGAAAAAAAAATTCAAAAAAATGTTTCATGCATTTTTAAAAGCAAAAAAATTAATAAAATGATGAAGTTTAAAGTATAATTTAAATGCAATTCCACTCAAGCGAAAAACTCAGGCCTCAACCAAATAATGCAAAAAGCCATTACATAAAAAATTCCGGCAATAATTCTAATGTTGCCACTCCTCTCGCAAAATTAGCAGAGCCCACAATGACTTTAAAACTTTTGGAAGCTAAAATCACTAATAACAATTCAAAAACTTCAGAAATTAGTTTATATGGAAAAGTAATCTATGGCTCTCAGGAATGGAACACAAACATTGAAAATGTTTTAGATTACAATCCTAAGTGGCAAGAAGTATATTTTTTATAAAGTTTTTTTCAAAAACCTATTTTTAACATAATAGTCAAAAACTTTCATTCTTAACCATGATGTTCGAAAGAGAAGTAATTCTTCACAATTTACAGGTGTTCATGACACAATTCAAAAAAATTCCAACTCCATAGTTTTGAACCCTGAATATGTCGATATTCTCCTTTATCAAAAAGGACTCTTTAATTTATTTTCTGACAATGAGGTCTAATTATTTTGGAGAAAATATAAATTATAAAAAAAAAAAGGTAGGAAGAGTGAGATTAAATTTATTGGAATTAATAAAGAATCAACCAAAAACGGACTGGTTTGTTTTGAAGCAAAAGAAAGAAACAAAAGGATCAATTTTGATCTCTTATGGTTTTGAAAGAATTCAAGGCATTGACTTTAATCCGAAAAACTTTAAAACAACATATTGCAAATTAATTGGTGGGATAGGTTTTTTTTGAATAAAATTCATTTATTATTATTATTTTGAAGAAGAAAATGATTTGAAAGCTGCATCGAGGAAAAATAAGCTTAATAATGAAAATATTACATTTTCCTCACATTATCGAGTGCAGACAGAAAATCAAGAAAGCTCTCAATTTAAATTTAATTTGCCTAAAAGTAATAAATAAATAAAATTGAAAAATTAACAATAAAAAGATGATCCAAAAATTGGATGCAAAACCGAGACATCAGTCTTAGAAAATGAAATGATAAATGAAGACAACTCCTTTGATAGTCAAGAAGAAATTCAAAGGAAATACGATCAAATCGATAAAAAGGAAGTTGGCTCGCTAACTGATGAATGGCTAGAAAGATTTGAAGATTTAGATGAAAATGTTACCGATGAAGAATTTCATGAACGAAATGAATCAAATGATGATGAAGAAAATTGGAATAATCTTTTTTATACGAAACAAGCATTCGATCTCGGGAACATGGCTGAAATATTGGAAATCATTAAAGAAGAAAATGCTCAATTGAAGAAGAGAGAACAAGACATAAAAGAAGATTTCGAAAAACTCAAAATTGATTATAATAGGATTTCAAAGGAAAAAAGGCTTGTTGATAATAAAGAGAGCCGTACATTTTTTATTTTTTTGAATAAAAAAGAAAATAATTTTTAAGAACTGACCAAAAGAGAAAATTGCCTCAAAAATGAGAAGAAATTTTTGAAAAATGAGTTCGAAAACTTTAAAAATGAACAAATGGAACTGCAAAAGGCTATAGACTCATACAAAGAATTAAATAATTACCTCGATGGATTGAGACAAAAGGAAAATAAAATAATTAGCAACAATTTAGAAATGGAAGAAAAAATCCTTTGCATTTCAAGAGCTAATATGTATTTGCCAAAAGCCCTTTTTTCTGCGAAGAAAGGATTTCTCAAAAACATCATGAATAATAAAATTTCATTATATAATTCTCAAAGCCATAATGACAATTCAGTTGCCAATTTACGTTCTTATTATAAGTCTGATAAAAAAGAACCAAATGATAGAAAATCATTTGTGGATTTGGATGAAGAATATAAGCAAAAACTTTATCAAAGAATGGGGTTGGATGGAGGATTTGATTTATGGCAATATTGGAATCAATTGAGAACGAAAAATAAAATATTAAATGCTCAGTTAGAAAATAAAAAAAACGATATTGAATATATGGAAAATAGAATGAAATTGTAATAAATTTCATTAAATATATTAATTTATTACAAATTTTTTTCTTAATTTTTTTGTTTTTAAATTAAAATTATTCCAAATTTTGAAAAAATATTATTAAAAATTTGGAATTTTAAATTTTAGAAGCCTAAATTTTTATTCAAAATTCAAATTTTTTTATTTTATAAAACAATACTTTTAATTAATTCAAATTATCCAACAGTCCTTTCAAAAAAGTCAAATGCAACTCGAAAAATTTGAGTTAAACCCTCAATTAAACCCCATTTCGAAAAAAGACAAAGGACACAGAAGGACCCAGTCAAATTCCAATTACGATTTCCGCCAATTCAATACCCTTCACAATCAAAAAGAAAACGATAAAAATTTCAAAAATATGATGGATATACATCAAATATTAGACAAAAACCACACAAAAGAGGTCTTAGAAGAAGAGACCAGAAAGCAGAGCACCTCTCAAGACAAACACGTTGTCGTTGAAAATATCGAGCCTACTTTCCAAGAACTAAATCGCTACAACAATGTCGAGAAAAATTTCTTTAATTTTGGCAAAAAGAACAGAAATTTAACAACAATTTTCGGAGAAAATTCCGAGGTCCTCAAAGAATTGGACATCAACGACCTTTCTAATCGTAAAAAAAGCAGAAAAAGCATTCATGAAGTAAATCCTGCAAAAAAATATGAGCGAGAGTTAATGAAGGAAGAAAAATTTTTCGTGATCCCAGAGCAAAATGATTTGCTTTTGAGCACTGAGTTTCCCAACAACAAAATCAACTTGAAGAAGGAGGAGCAACTCAAGGAAAAAACAGAAAGAGTAGAAGAAAAAATGGAAACAAAAGAACATCAATTGATCAGAAATTGCCAAGCAGATGAAAAAAAAGATGATGTCAATATAAATTCTTCCGATTCCAAAGCAGAACATTTTCAGTCATTAATGTATTTGAAGTCGAATATTTTGAAGGCCATGGCCAAAACGAATAATCGATATAATTCAAAAGAGGAAATTAAAACTTCAAGAGGGGTCCAGTTCAAAACTCTCAAGGAAAATAGTACCATCAAGGCAAAGAAAAATAGCAAAAATTGCCTGACAATCAATTTGATGAATGAAAAACCAAAGTTTTCAACTACGACGACTTTGAATTTCAACATTGAGAAAGAAAAATTTATTGATTCAATGAAAAATGATATCAAAAACGCTTGTAAACATAAGAAAAATTCGGTTTCCTCAGTGACCAAAAAGGACGTTTCCTTTTCTTCTTTGAAGAAATCAGAAAAACTGGAGAAAGACTTCAGCAAATTGGAAACACAGGTCAGTCTTCTGAGGAAAAAAGTGGATTTGTTGGAAAACCAAAACAAATGTTTTAAGTACCAGCTAACTGTCATCAGTGAAGAAAAAAATATTTACATGAAAGTAAGCCTTTTTTTCTTTTTTTCTTTGTTAAGTTGGACTTTTTAAATTTAAGTCAAATGAAGAATATAAAAGCAAAATCAAATCTTTGGAATCTGTTCTTTTGAAAAACAACGAAAACTACAAAGTTTTGGAAAGCAAAGTTAGTTTGTTATCAAACAACAAATCTCACATTGAAAGTGATAAAATTGAGAGGAATGAAAAAATTAGTTCGACAAATGAAAATTATTATCTACATTCCAAGTAAATTATAATGAAATTAATTCTGTTAAAATTCAAATTTTTTTGGATTAAAGTTGGGATATTTCTACTTCTGGATCTCCAAAAAGTTAACTTCTAATATATTAGTAAAATTTCTAATGATTTTAAAGATGGTTCAACTTTCACGCAATATCTTTCAAAAAAGAATAATACAAATGTATTTAACTCTCAAAACAAATCTTATTGCACTCCTCGAAGTAATTTTTTTATTATTTTTTTTCACCATTTTTGCTTTTTCAAGAGTTTTAACGAAAAGAAGATTTTCGAGAAAAGCGATATTTTGAAAAAATATTTGAGATGACCAAGTTTAACAATTTTTATGTCGTTTTTTGAACAATTTTGGAAAATAAATTAAAATTCAAATTTTTATTAAGTTCAAACCATTTTCAAACTCAAAACTTATTTTTTTAAATATAAATTTACAAAATTTTAAATATTTCTTATCAAAATACCTTACCAAGAAAAAGTTTTATTCAATAAATAGGACCGTTTTTTGTAATTAAATATTGAAGTGTTGTGAAGCGGAAAAAAAAATATATATATATTTAAATTTGTATTAAAATTTTTGCTTTTCTTTGTTTCAAGACGATAATAAACCAAACATTTTTTTTTTGTGAAAATTATAAAAAATCTTTTCAAAAACGGTTTTTTTTTAAAAACACAAATTTAATTATGGAATTTGTTTTTGTTATATAATGAAAACAATTATTTAATCCAAGAACATATTTCTGATTTTTAATTAATTTGTATTTTGTTATTATTTGTCGATTTTCCTCAAAAAAATTTGGAACTCCGCTAATTTGTTAAATAGAAAAAATGTTGCAAAAATATATCAAAAAGATCATAAATAAAAAACCCAAAGCCAAACCACCAAGGGATAGCGTAATTTCTAATGCCTTGATTACAAATGCCTTAATTTCAAGCAAAGAATTATATTACGATCAGGAACCCTTAGAAATTAAAAATGAAAAACTTGAATCTAGTTATTTGACTGAAAGGAAGGATTATGCATCAAATTCACCTTCCAAAACAGGATTTTCTAAACGTCATACCAATTTTATGACAAGATATTCGACAGACAATAAATTATTCAGCTCCGATATCATTGAGACGAAAAATAAAAGGATTAAAGAATTGGAAGCCAAATTAAAAGACATTTCTGAACTGTTATATGAATTGGCATCGAAAGTCCAAGAGTCTTTAAAATTAGAAGATGTCTCCTTTTTTTAACTTAATTATTTATCAAAATTATTTATGTTGATTAGAGATTTGATGAAGAACTCAACAAGATTTTTTTTGCTGATGATATTCTTATCAAAATCAAGGAAAATGATCCCAAATTATCGATTGAGTTTATAAAAATCCTAATCGAGAAGAGTTTGAATTTGAAGCTCAAACTTAAGGAAATTTCGATTCCTAAACCTAATTTCTCTAATATGAAACAAGAAGAAAGGGATTACATGATGATTTATCATCAAATGGAGCTTCAACTATTGGATAGTAGAAAGGTTTTGATTAATTTTCATTTGTTTTTAATAAATTCATAAAGAATGAAGAGAATATGAAATTTTTGTTGGATATTGCAAAAATGAAAACAATTGAATTGGAAAGGCAAAACAAATTAATATTACAGAAAACGAATGACGTTCTCCTTGAATGGAAAAACGATTATGTTAAAGTTATTGATGTCTTGAAAGAAAAAGAGAAGAATCTTCAAGTTTGTCATCAAGAAATTGAACTGAAAAAAATAAAAATTTTTAATTTGGAAGATAAATTGGTGTCAATTTCTATCCTCGAGAAGAAAATTAAATATTTGAAAGAAGAATTTGATAGAGACACCAAAAAATTAATAAATAACTATGAGATTAGACTTAAGGAAGTTGGTGATCCTTATAAAATGGCGCCAAATTTAGTGAATTACCATCATGAAAAAATGTCTGATTTGAAGAAAGTTGAAGTAAAAAATAATGAAGTTCAAAGAGATATGATAAAAACCATAAATCGACAACAGGAAAAAGAAAAATCCCTTGAATTGAAAATGAAAAAATTGCATCTGTCTTCTGAAAGTAAAGCAGTAGAAATTTTAAAATTAAAAGAAAAAATGACCGCACAAAATAAGGAATATTTTAATAGTCTGAGTAAAAAAGGAGATTTCTTCACAAGACGAGCTCTTTCTTTTAGTGCAAAAAATGATGGTACGGGAAATTTGAGCTCAGCCAGAAGCAAAAATATACAAGTAGTTTTTTTACATCTATTTATTGTAATAACAAATATGAAGAAATCAAATATTTTTATCACTATGAGTTGAAAGGGAGAGGTTCGAAGAATTTTAATAAATTGACAAAAATTAAAATAATATATATCATTCCCAAACTTTAAACATTTTTTCCAAACATTAGAAAATTATATTTTTCGGCATTAAAATGCCATTATTTTTATTTTCTTAAATATCTTCCTTGGACTGTGGCTCATCGATGGATTTCATCTTGATTTCGTTGGTTGTATTTAATGTGACTTAACAAAAAAAGGAGATAACAAAAAAGATGATCATGAATTTTCTACCATTTTTTTGGTTCATAAACGAATTGGGTTTTTTTTCTTTAAGAAAAGGTTTTGGTGCATGAAACATTGAAGCTTGAAAGGGTGCCATTTTGGGATGCATATAAGCGCAATCTTGTCTTTGACAATAAGCACCAAATTTGCATTCTATCTATTAATTACGAAAAATTTTTAATACTAACAAAATAAAAATTCACCAAGGGATGAATGTAGAGGCATTGATTTCCAAAACTGCATTTTGGGAATTTCTTGCACTATTAATAAATGAATGGTTGTGATTGAATACATTTAGTTAGTTATTTTGGTTGAGTACTTGTTCAGTAGGATGGTGAAACTTGCATTTTTCATTTTTACATGATGGCCAATCTCTGCATCTTTTTTTCTAAAAAAAAATTTATTAATATAACACATAATTTTACTATTGCTATTGTTGCGTTGTTGTTGTCTTTATTAAGAGGGTTTTCTTCAATGTTTGGGTCATTTTGTTCAGGTTCAACATGAGTAGAGGTGGGAACTCTAAATGAAAATAAAAGGAGTTGAATAAAAAAATAGTTACAAATTTTTGGCTGGTAATGTTTCCATTTTGAGTTTCTTTTCTATGATTTTTTCTTTGATCTCGTTAATGTTTAAATGAGGGCGAACCAAATTTTTTTTCAGATCTCGAGCGAGATTATTTATTTTGGAAACTGCTTTTGGTTTTTTGATTCTTTCAAGAATGCTCTTTTTGTCTTTATTGTGTTGTTCAGATGAAACATTTTGTTCTTCTTCCACATCATTGCCATTTTTATTATTTTTAGATTTCAAATTATTGTTATTTTGGACAGCGGAAACTACAATATTGTTATTTTTTAAAATCGGTCTTTCTTTTTGGGAAGCCAATGGTTTCTTGAGGTTGATCCTTGGATTCTTGTCATTTTTTAAAGGAGCTTCGGGTTGGATCGTTTTTGAATTAGCTGACCTCTTTTCTTTTTCCTGTTGAAAGATTTCTTCTTGGTTTGGAAGAAAACTCCATAACCAATCCAAAAAAATTTGAAGTTTTTGAGATTCGGGTCCAAAGACTTCTACCAATTCATTTTGAACAGTTTCTTTTGTTGTTGGCTTGGTTAGAAGTTGACGGACAAAACTATTTAGAAATAAAATTTTTTTAAATGATTTAAATGAAAATCCACGAATATAAATCTTCTTCATAAGCATTTGAAAAAATTTCCTTCATTCTGTCCTGTATTGCGCTCATTATGTTTGTGAATTTCGGGTGTGATTCAGAAATTAAAAAGCTTTCACTCATTTCTAGTTCTAAAGGATATAACAAATTTTATTGTATTTTAGCAATTATTAAGCCTTTGTATACAAAAATATAAAAAAGCAAACCTTTATAATTTTTAATGCTAAAATTCCAATAAATATTTCTGAATTTATAGAAAATTGACTTTTCTATTTTTTTTCTTTATTAATTTAATTTTTGCTATTGTCTTTTTAAAATTCAAAGGAAACTTTTACTAAATATTTCATACAGACCTGCGAATTGTCATAAACAACATATTCATTATATATTAAGTCACTTTCCAAACTATTTTTCTCCAACTCTTCGTTATTGATGATCTTCCCAAGGCAGGCGATCACATCATCTGAACATTGAAGTTTTTTCTTTGGATCACTTTGCATCCGACCCACTCCATGGACACTATGATAATATTTTGGCGGTTTCTTAAATCCTTTCGCTTTAAAGACTTGATACATGTTTCCAAGAGCCACTTCACAAAGCACAAGAATTCCTTCTTTATTTTCAGGACTAGCATGACAATATCCAGCTGCTTTTGACGCAACATCAGTGAAATAAATTCCTTTACCAAACATATAACCTGATGTTGGTGCATCTGATGGTGCTATTCTGAGCCCTTCCGATAATATTCCGACATAATTTGTGAGACGAGACCCATGCCATAATAAAAATCGATTCTGGAGCGAGTTGAATGCATAATATCTTTCCTTTTCATGAAGTCTTTCAACTTTATACACTTTCTAAAATTAATTTTTAAAAAGATTTTGACATTTAAGAAACAATGACCTGAATATGTATCTTGAATTTGTGAGTGGGACCCTGACAATTTTTTATCATTTCCGAAATCATTGAGTAATAGTTGTCATCTTCAGGAATCAAACTCAAAGATATTTTGAGCATTCTATAAAAAGAATCTAATGGATTCAAAGCCGAATCACCTTTCATTGCCATGGAGATGAATTTGTTGGCGATATCAATGTCTTTTAACAGATCCAGAAGCTGAATTTTTTCTCGAACTTTGGAAATTTGATCAATCATTGGGATTTTTTGCATTCCATAGTTATGAGGAATATTTGTGTAAAACTGGTTATTTAATTCGATAAGGGCAGAATCTTTGCCTCCATTTAGCAAAATTTTCTGTATTTCAGTTAAAACTTTATAACCTTTCTGAATTTGATCCAATGCGAGTTTCCCCAATGGCGACTTGTCAACATCAAAACGCAGTTTCTTCAAAGTTTTATTCATTTTGTCTATATCCCAAATGCTTTCCATCAATTCCTTGACGTTTTTTTCCAAATGTGAAGGACAACTTCTGATTTTTGATTGCAAAATTTCATTTCTCTTATTAAGTCTTTCAATCTCCAAATTTAATGAAGAAGGATCAGAACTTTCTTTGTTGTCGACTTGAATCATGGTATATTTTCCTGGTTTTGTGACAAATTTATCTCGATGATCCCAATCATTGAGTGTTTTATCAGTGAATTTTCTTTTAAAGGATACAATAGCGTCATATTTTGAAGGGAAAACTACATAGTTTGACTGAGGGTTTTGAGCACCTACTCTTCCCCATTTAGTGAATACAGTGAATTCCTTATTATCGCGATGAAGCACCTGAATTTGATAAAATTTGTTATGGCCTTTGACTCCATAAGAGATATCTGTTAAATTAAGCATGACATTATAGTTGTCATAAATTTGTTGTTTTGGTTGCCCTTTTTGAGGCTTTCTCTCGGTTTCAATGATTAAAGCGGATTTGCTCTGTTTTTCCTCGATCATTTGAGAAGGATCATTTTCTTTTTCATTTAAAAACTCCATCAAAACTGGAGATTTTTCATAAAGTCGATTTTTGCTGAGCTTTTTAAAAGTCAAAATCTCCTCCTCTTCCTCTATCTGTTCTTGGATTGGGTCTGCGTGGATTTCTGGTTTTGCCAAACTTTCCTTTTTTTCTTCTGAGTTCTCAACACCGACTTGATATTGTGGTTCGGTGGAAAGTTTTTGAGGTGAAAGAAATGCAAGATCAGTTTTTCGGGAAGATCCTGGGGGTAAAATTTCAAGTTCTGGTAATGAATTTACAAATTCCATTTTTTTTTTTTAATGATTAAATCAAAAAACGCGGGCAATTTAGTTTGGAAAATTAATATTAAAAAAAGACCTTCTAGTAAAATTCCAAAAGAAAATAAAAAAAATTCAAAAAAAAATTCAAAAAAAATTGAATGATTTCTGAATCGAATGTCGACGTGGCTCAAAAGTTCTTTGAGCTCTGCGAAGCAGGAAAAGCATGGAAATCATGTTCCGAATTTTGTGATGACAAGGCTACCTTCCGTTGTGACGTTCTTCCAATGAAGACTTTGCAAGAATATACTGATTGGATGGCAGGAATCATTGAGAAGGTATCTCCAGATGGTGCTTGGAAATTGATCTCCAAAACTTGGAATGATCATCAAGTAGTTTTTTGCGCAACGTTCACAGGAACTCATTCATTAAATGGTGGTCCTGTGGAACCAAGTAAACCTCCAAAAAAAATGAATTCAGATTATGCTTATATCATTGATTTCAACAAAAATGGGAAAATCAGCCATATGACAAAAATATGGGATCAATTAACTGCATTTAAGCTATGGGGATGGCCTTTGAATTAAAGGGAAAATATTTGAAAATTTTAATTTAAATATCTGAAAAATTAAAAATAAAAAAAAAAAATAAATAATAAAGCCATTTTATTTTATTATCAACTTATTCAAATGAGACCAATTCATGTGAGACAACTTCTGCTTCGGAGCTTGGGGACTCATTATATAAAATTTTTCAAGTCCATATTAGATTATCTCCATTTAATTATCTCCATTTAATTAATCATTTATAAAAAAATATTAAAGTGAAAAGAGCGATGCGCACCGAGAACTTCCCGTTTTAATGGATGAAATTGGGAAAAGCTTTAGTATATTTAAAAACAAAATAATCCATAAATCATTTTTTATGACAGGACCGGACAAACATCCATTATTAAAATACACACTCAGAAGAAATCAACAGCAAAAAGCGCCTGGACAAGAGGCTCGATTTGCAGAGAAGGAAAAAATAAGATGGAAAGATAGACAAAGAGTCAGTTTTCTTTGCAAATATGTTATTGGAATGAAAAAGACTGGAATTCCTTTGAATTAAGAAAATAAAGAATAGAACTTAAATTCGAAAAATAATAGAGATTTCATCTTTAGTTTGTTAAAAAGCTTTTCCAATTTTCGATTTTTTGTGTGTTTTCCAGCAAAGGTGTCTTTTTTTCATGTTCTTTTTTTTCCTTTTTCACTTTTTTCTCCAGAACCATAACCTTCCATTTATTAGAAAAATCATCTATCATTGTATTGGACTGATAAGTTAAATGGAAATTTCGCTAAAAAATTAAAGTTTAAATAAATGATAACAAAAATTAAACCAATAATGTCTCCATTTTTGAGAATTTCGGTCCGATGCATGATTTTTCAATCTTTTGAAAGAAAATTAATAAAATGAAATTATTTTATAAAATTTAATACAATGCCTTTCATTAAAACTATCACCAGACAATCAACAGGAATTTTATCAAGATCTTCCTGTTGATAAATGTTATTCATTGTTTGACCTAATTCAATTAATATTCTTTTGCATTCCAATTCTTTTCTCATAACATCCAGAGCTGAATTTATGGTAAGGTTTTTTTCCTGTTTGATTTGAATCTTGTGATTTCTTTTTAATTATTAATTTTTAGTTCTTGATTTTTAAGAAGCTTACTTCAAATAATCTCTGAGATGATTGTTAACATAAAGTTCATTGTCTAGCTTTGCAAAATTGCTTTCGGTTGTCAGAATAGTTTTATTGAAGAATGGGTTTTTAAAAAAATGGTTTTCTGTTATATCTTTGAGTTCAACATTACGTGAAAGCATAGCAAATTGTTTATCACAAGTTGGGACAATTTTATTATCTAGTTCGAAAACCTTCATATTAGCTCGTTTGAATAAAGGTTCTAAATCCTTTAGATTTGTTAATTTTATTTCTCATTTTTTAAGAATACTTTATGATCCTTGAAATTATAAAGTCTATGGTATTCTGCTATTTCTGCTCTCAAATTTCTCCCCTTCATTAATGTTTTTGTCGAAGAAATAAATAATTAAGAAAACTGAGTTCAATATCCCATCGCAAAATGATCGTAAAAACATTAATATGAATGCATCTTCCTTTATCGTTGGTGCGGCTGAACGATTTGTTATTAAAAACCAATCATATTTATCGTAATCCTTTAAATAGACGTTGACACAGTGGAACACTTTTTGTGTCGTCAAAATTTCCAATGGTCCCAAAAGACGAGATACATTTTTAAGAGTGTTATCGTTTAAAAATTTCAAAAGCATTTTATGTAAAATAAAAATTTAAAAAATTTGTTATTTCTTGAATAAAAATGGCAAAAGTTTTTAGCAAAAATAAACAGAATTCGAATCTAACTCTGAATAATAAATCCATTTTCGATGATGGGAAATCTCAATTATTTGAAAAATGTAGCAGTCCTGAATATACTGCAATAATTTGTCAAGAGGTTTTTTTCAAAAAATCCAAAAAGAAAAAAGAACAAAACAAATTGTTAACTTTGGTCCTAACAGATGAATTTCTATTTTTTCCTAAGGTTTCTTAAATTTTTTTCACTTCAAGAAGCATTTGTCTTTTTTTATTTATGGATTTTAGGATAAAAAAAATAACTCCATAATATACAAAAAGATGGTTTTTTTGAAAACCAAAGTGGCTTTTTTAGAATCAGAGGATCAACAACACCGAGATAAAGAAGGGAAGACACAAATTAATTATCTTTTTAGGTTTTGGAAAAACAATAAGACAACTGATTTTTTCACGACAGAACTTAAAATTTTTGAAACTTGGAAGAATTTTCTTCGTTATAAATGTATTTTGAATTCGTTTCACGATGATTATGAAGTTAAAAAAATGATTGGCAAGGGTAGTTTCGCAAAGGTAATATTTTTTTTTTTATATGTCTTGAATTTTGCTTGAGAAAGGTCTATTTGGCAAACAGAAAAGATAATTCCGAAGAATTTGCTATAAAGGCTTTTAGCAAAGAAAATTTGGCTTCGCAAAACAAAGGCAACGTAAGAAATTTTGTTTTCTGTTAAATGAATTGTTAATTTTAGGAAAGTTTGGCGAATGAAATAGAAATTATGAGAAAGATCAATCATAAAAACGTGATAAAGCTATTTGAAGTCTATGAAACAACGAATTCCATTTATTTGGTGATTGAGCTCATTAAAGGAGGAGAATTGATGAAAAAAATCAAAGAAAAATCCCAATATAGTTTTTTGGATATCCAGAAATTTATGCGTAATTTCCTGGATGCTTTATATCACATCCATTCAAAAAAAATTATGCATCGTGATTTAAAACCAGAAAATTTGTTATTGAGAACAGGAGATAATATATCTGATGTTTTGCTTGTGGATTTTGGGTTGAGCTCATTCACGACTCTCAACCCTGCAGAAATTATTTTCAAAAGATGTGGAACCCCTGGCTTTGTGGCTCCAGAAATTCTTGCATATAAAGACAATCAAGAAGGAATCTATGACGAAAAATGTGATGTTTTCAGTGCAGGGGTTATTTTTTACCTATTGTAATACTTAATTTTTTTGGAAAAATGAGAATATTTAAATTTTAAAGATTGACAGGAAAGAAACCTTTTCAAGGAGCGGATTATAAAGAGGTTCTAAGAGCAAATAGATCCTGTGAAATTGATTATAATAAAGATATTTTTCAGTTGTTGCCAACAGAAAGTAAGAAACAGAAAAGAATTAACAGAAAATAATATTTGCCATAAAAGCGTTGGTTTTGCTAAAAAAAATGCTTAGTGCCAACCCACTTTTAAGATCTTCAGCCAAGGATTGCTTAAACAATTCATTTTTCGACCACTTGAAACAACAAGAAGAAGAAAAAACGTTCATCTCAAGTAGCTACCTTGAAAAAGTGAAAGCTAATTTATTGGAATACAACTCCTTGTAAATTACTATTATAATATATACAATTCTAATGATTTTTTCATTCTCCTTAGTCATTTGAGTGAACGCATGAATTTTGTTGGCGGACAAGATGAAATAATTGGAAATACTAAAGACAGCATTGATAATTTGAAATTGATGTGCAGAACCCCTTTAATGAATGGGCATGCAGACACTTTGGAAAAAATTGGTGGTTTCAACTCAAATCTTTCCCTGAGCATGAGCAGTGTGGGAAAAAATAGATCAAATAGTCAAAAAAATTATAAGAATACAAATGAATTATCTGAGTCTCCAAGTCATTTTTCTGGGAAAAAGAAGGTTTTGAGAGTCTCAATGAATGTAGGAGGCCAAAATGCAGATTACTTTAAAGAAATGATGGAAATGTCTAAAAAAATAGAATATTTGGATTGGGATGAAAACGATGAGGAAATTCCGTTGGAGGATCCCATTGTTTCAAAAAAATGGCCTGAAATTAAATCCTTCGAACCAAAAAATTTGGAAATAAAAGAATAAAAAATCTATATATATATAGTATCAAACTCAAGAATTTTATTTTATTAAAGATAATTTCGTAATTTTCTTTGTATTAAGTATTATATTTCTTATAATTAAAATGAACGCAAACGACAAAAACGAAGAAAAAGAACAGGAAGATTCCGCAAAATTGATTGATATTTCATTAAAGAAACAGATCAGCACACCACCTCCAGGCTTGGTATTTTATATTTTTCTCTTTAAATGAACAAAATATCTATTAAAATCAACTCCATAGGTAAAATACTTTAGCATCCAACCAGAAAATAAATTTGGCATGGAATATAATGATTATCTCCTAATGAAAAGATTTAATCCAAGATATGGTGACAATATTCAGAATCTAGGTAATTCACATAATTTATGGGTCTAACTTTTTTTAGATCTCTCTGCAAATGCTATCCCAATTGAAGCAATTTTGACTCCTAAAGAATCTGCGGTTTTGAAGGATCCTAATTCCTCAAACAAAAAAGAGAAGAAAAAAATGAACATCAACTCACCAATTTTCTCTTCTGACTTAAAAACAGATAAAATTCCAATCGATTCAATTGAAAAATTGTCATTTTTTATAAAAAAATGTCATTAAAAAAATTAATTTTTTTGATTAAAACAGAAATTTATCGCCCAGAGAATTTGGAGCATACCCAGGAACAGTTTCAGAGGAAAACTTTTTCCCAAATCCGACGGATTTGAATTCGTTATTCGTTCGAAAATATGAAGAGGGGTCTGATTTTTTGTTTTATTAATGATAAAAATTAATAGCGCTGAAAATAATGAAATCGACAAATTTTCAATTTCAAAAAGCAAACAACATGAATATGAGGCAGGGAACCAACAACAGAGAGCCGAAATTTATGAAGAATGCAGGAGATACATCTATGACATGGTCAAAGACACTTATTATAATTACATCATCCAAAAAATATTGGAAATTGGTTTATATCAAATTGTTTAAAAATTTACATCTTTTAAAAAGGGGAAATTGAGCACAAAATTGGATTATTTGAAAAAATCAAAGAACTTTTATATGAACTCCAACAAGATAAATTCGGGTGCAGAGTCTTTCAAAAATGCTTGGAAGTAATATTAAAAGTTTTTTTTTAGATAATAAAATTGTTTAAGGCTTTTAAAGATCACCAAACACCACAATTTGGCTTTATGTTTGGAAAAATCAAGGAGTACATAAATGAGCTCCTAGTGAATGAGCATGGAAACTTTGTCATTCAGAAATGCTTGGAAATCTATGAATTTCAATATATGAAATTTCTCATTGACCAAATTAAACTAGATGTAATAAATTCAAAGATTAAATTTTTTTCAAAAGTTTCGGAAAATTATTCAGTTAAAATCACTATGCTGCCATAAATATGGTTGTCTTGTCATTCAAAAATTGTTGGATATTTATATAGAAAGGGATACTATGTTCAAGAATGATGTTTTTTTTAATTTCCAAAATTTTAGTTCCTCATTAATTTAATAGATCAATGAAATCATTTTAAACATCATTGCCGACTCATACGATATGAGCAAAAAAGAATATTCTAATTATGTGATTCAACATATTTTGGAAGTGGGAGTTAAGGAGCATAAAGAGGATCTGTTGAACAAATTTATCAAACCGAAATTTGTAGAGCTTAGTTGCGATCAATTTGCGAGGCATTTACTAAAATATTTTTAATAAAATATATTTCTTATTTTTGGTAATTAAACTATGATTCTCATGAAGCAACGTCACTGAAAAAGCCATCATCTTTTCTAACAGCGCATATAGAAAAAAAATATGGAATACCTTAAAAAACCTGTAAGTGAAATTGCTTTTTTAATTTGGCTATTATTGAAATAACGTTAGCAAAGAAAAAACAAGCACCCTAAAACTTCTAAATGACAAATATGGAAATTATGTGATGCAAAGAATTTTCGAATATTCTGATCACGAAATTAGGAAAGAAATTTATAAAATGCTTTATGAATATGGAAGCCATTTAACGCAAGAAGGTATTTTAATTGTCAATCCTTTTCAATTTAATTTTTCTTAAATTTTAGGTCAATATGTCCTCAAATTCGTCCAAAAGTTTTATTGATTTTTAATAAAAACATTGGCAGCAATTTAAAAAAATTCAAAAACAAAAAAATTTATTTAAATATCTCAATTTAATTATTTTGAAATTAATTATTTTGAAACCTTTAAAAAATGAGCAATTAAATTAATAATTTTTTTTGAATTTTCCTGAAAAAGGAAAATTTTTTTAATTGTTTCCCAAAGCCAATATATAATATGGGAAAATTCCTTTTTGTAAATTAATATATTTTACAAGACAAAAGAACACCATATTTTGAAATTTGATATTAGTCAAAAAATCGTAAGAACATTGAATCACGATTGCTATTATCAAAGTTGATTTGGAAAGCTAATTAGTTATAAATTTACTTGCTTTTGTCATAATATTTTATAATATTTTGTGGTCAGATCTTCCAATATCACCCATTCTACTTGTAAAATCAATGGCAAAATTCCCATCTACTTTCAAACATAATATAATACCAAATGAAAAAAACAACATTTTTACTATGATCCAAGTCATGGCCACTTAAATCACCAATTCCCTATTCTTATAAAACATTAGTCTCCCTTTCATCTAAAGAAACTCCTTCAGGAGTCCTTCGGCCTTGGCGAACCAAAACCCTTCTATAAAATCCTCAAAATCATTGGCACCTTAATCACAGCATCTCGGAGAGAACTTATCTATAGCGATCAAATCCTGCAAACATCCACATTTGAAGTCAAACAACTGTTCTTTTCGAAATTATTGACTATTTGATGATCATTCAACTAAATATATTCAATATCCTTGATCTTCAAAATCCATTTGAAGACAAATTTCGAACTCAACGGATTTGTGTTTTCGGTCCAACCCTTTTTTTCAAAGCCTTGAAATAATGGATCTTATCTTTATATCTGAACTTAGAACGAATGGTGATGAGTCGATTGTGGCGGAACAAGATGTCATCTTGCACAGTTAGCCCTTTCTATGCGAAAAAACATAAGGAAATTTAAAGAATAAGCAAAGATCGGATTTTAGTGCGAAAGAAGAGAGATGCCATTGTTTTCTTCAAATTACTTTGATTTGATTTGAATGTTAAAATTGTTCAAAGCAAGAAAGTGAAAACGAATTTATTTCGAGGTTTTTTTTAATTTTTTTTAATTGATCCTAAATTTGCAAGTTATTTATTGTGAATATAATATGATAAAACGTGTTCTACGAAGCCATTCTGCTGAATTATCTCGTACCAGAGGCATCCTTTTCAAAAGCATCTTTGAAACAATCATCCAAACTAATGAGCATTATGATGATATTCAAGAGCTTCATGAAATAGTTATAGAAAGTCTGAAATCGATAGATGAGTTTAAAGATTTCCCTTTTTTATTTTTATTTGATGAAATTGAATCAAAAGAAATTAAAAGGCAATATTTAGCGTTGCGATGTTTGGGAGACTTTTCTACTATTCCTCAGAACTTTTCTACTATTCCTTGGGGAAAAATTTTTAAAAGATTAGAGGAATTTAAGGAGTGGTTGGTTCAAAAACTGATCAATGTCGATTGGGTCTCTCGCCTGATTTATTTCTTGAGGAAGGATCTTTTCCCTCACTTGCAAATAGAGATCACCAAAATTTTGGAATTTATCTTTTTTACAGGCACAATCAAACAATGCAAAACCATCATTGATTTTGCTATAATTCCTATATTCCAACTTTTAAATTCAAAAAATTTTGAAGTAGTGGAATCTGTAAAATTTTATTTTAGTTTTTAAGAAAATTCAAAAAAATAGGCTATTTGGTGTTTAAATAGAATGACCCGTTTTTTTTCGGGATTTATCATTAATGATATGGGGATAATGGTTCTTTTAGTTGATATTGTCAAGAACACCAAAAAGAAATCAATTATTGAGGCTGGAGCAAAGACTTTAATTTCTTTAACCATGGGAAAGTTGGTGGATGTGTTTTCTATAGAATCGGGGAAGGCACTTGTTATCGGATTGGCAACTGCGATAAGAAAGGAAGATGATAAATTTATTTTGAGAGATGCACTGATAGCGATGATTCGTTTATTTAGTTATAATATATCGCATTTTTCCGAAATGAAAAAATTGATTATTGATTCAGGATGTCTTTCTAACATTTCAATCACTTTACTCAAGTTAGTTTCTTATCATTAATTTAGTATTTTTTCAAACTTCATAGACCAGAAAATGAGAGTCTTTTGGACTTTGGCGTTAACATCTTGTTGGATTTAAATTCTGATCATCCAAATACGGCTATAATAATACTAGAAGCCTTAGAATTTTTTTTTACTTTCCTAAACCATCATGATTTATTGGTAAGAAGGATAGGGTGTCGAAATATTGATAGGATCATTGCTAATAAGAAGAACTATGTTTCAATAATTTTCAACAATACATTTTTTGTAGAACAAATGGCGTACATGATATACTTGAATGTTAATGATGTAATTTTTTATTTTGATAAATGCTTATTTTTTTTGTTTAAGATTAACAACATAGAGCGCATAATTTCATCTGGTATAGAGGCTCATCTTGAACAATTAACAAATTTTGGGCTATTAGATGAAGTTTTCAGAATACTTGATGTTGGCAATAAAAAATCTGTGATCATTGCTCTGAAAATGGTTTCAAACATATTCCAAAATCTTAATAAATTGGAGCCAGAGAAACGAATTTTGATATTGAAGAAAATTAGAGAATTAGACAGCTTTACTATTTTGGAAATTTTGCAGAGATCTTCTCATGCAGAAATTCAACGACTAGCCCGCTTAGTAGCCACAAAATTAACGCGATCAGATTTGGAATTTTCCATATTGCCTAGGGTCCATTTTTTTTTCCCCAAAAAAATAAAAATTAAAAAAAAATTTTTCTTCAATTT